>Ga0207695_10000329_pt1 | contig 113344 bp, 89 predicted proteins | sample KBSC54metaG_FD_184354 | JGI IMG/M metagenome (GOLD analysis project Ga0207695, IMG submission 184354) | Corn rhizosphere microbial communities from Kellogg Biological Station, Michigan, USA - KBS C5-4 metaG (SPAdes) (version 2) | ecosystem: Host-associated > Plants > Roots > Rhizosphere > Soil... | reverse complement strand
ACGCTGCGCCAGCGCGGGGTGCGGGTGATCGATCCGGGGACCGGCGATCTGGCATGCGGGATGGTTGGAGAAGGGCGAATGGCGGAGCCCGAGGCCATCGCGGATGTGGTCTTCAATTCGCTCGGGCGGCGGAAGGATCTGGCGGGCGAGGTTGTGCTGGTGACCGCCGGTGGGACGCGCGAAGCTCTCGACCCGGTGCGCTATATCGGAAACCGCTCAAGCGGCAAGATGGGTTACGCGCTGGCCGATGCCGCACAGAGCCGCGGTGCGAAGGTGATCCTGGTGAGCGGGCCGACAGCAATTCATCCACCTGCGCGCTGTGAAATGGTGCGTGTGACGACTGCAGAAGAGATGCGCAAGGCAGTGCTGGGCCGCATGGGCGAAGCCACGATGGTGATCAAGGCGGCGGCAGTTTCGGACTACAGGCCTGTGAATGTGTCGGAGCAGAAGCTGAAGCGGACCGGTCCTATGACGCTGGATCTGGCACCCACCGAGGACATCCTTGCCGAGGTGACGAAGCAGAGACGTCCCGGACAGCTGATTGTGGGGTTCGCGGCTGAAACCGAGAACATGACGGAGAACGGCCGCGCGAAACTGCTGCGCAAGGGAGCAGACGCGATTGTGGTGAATGACGTTTCCGGTGAAGGTACAGGCATCGATGCGGACCGGAATGCGGCGACGTTTCTGACGCCTTCGACTTCGATTGACATGCCGGAGATGACGAAGCGAAAGCTGGCAGATCGCATTCTGGATGAGATCGTGACGCTGCGGCGGCCACGGCCTCTAGTGTTCGAAGTGGATGAGGGCAGCCGGCAGGACAAGGTGCTGAGCGAAAGCGTGGTGCCGGCTAGTTCGCGGCGGCGGATCATCGTGGAGTAACCAGAGTGGCTTTGCTCGATCCCGCTACAAGACAAGCTCTGGAAGCGCGGCTGCGATTCTATCGCGAGCTGGGGCTTACGGATTTTTATCGACGGCCCGCGGCCGCAGGTCAAGCTTCCGCTGCGGAACTGGTAGTCTCAGAGCCTGAGACCCAATCCAACCTTGAGGAGCCAGATTCTATTCCGCCTCGAAAGCCTATCTTCAGTCCTCCGCCCATTTCTGAAGCGGTCGAGCAAGATCGCGCTGCCGCTCTTCGTTTGATCCGCGAAGATATTGGTGACTGCACACGGTGCGCGCTGCACAAGGGGCGGAACAAGCTCGTGTTCGGGGATGGAGATCCTGAGGCGCGGCTCATGTTTGTCGGCGAGGGACCGGGCGCAGATGAAGACGCTCAGGGATTGCCGTTCGTGGGTCGCGCGGGGCAGTTATTGAACAACATGATTGGCGCTATGGGCCTTAAGCGCGAACAAGTCTACATCGCGAACGTGGTGAAATGCAGGCCGCCGCAGAATCGAACTCCGGAGCCCGAGGAGGCGAATACCTGCTCGCCATTTTTGTTCCGGCAGATCGATGTGATCCGGCCTGAGGTGATCGTGGCGCTCGGAGCGACCGCGGCCACGTATCTGCTGGGGCAGCGGCAACCACTGGCTGGATTACGTGGCCGAGCGCATTCCTGGCGGGGCAGCAAGTTGATCGTGACCTACCACCCGGCGTTTTTGCTGCGGGATCCGCGGCAGAAGAAAGAGGCGTGGGCCGATCTGCAGATTGCGATGCGCGAGCTGGGTCTGAAACTGCCGTCGAAGTCAGAAGTGTAGAGTTTGTGTGCGTCGTCGCTTCCCACCCAGGCAGAGCTTGGATGGGCAGCCCGCTTCAGCCCGGTCAGAATTTCAATTCGATGTTTAATTGCAGCCGGCGGGGTGGCTCGGCTTGGACAGGACGTCCGTAAAAGGGTGAGCCGACTACGCCGATGTAGGTGGTGTAGTTGGGATGGTTCAGCACGTTGAACGCGTTGAGCGTGAGCGAGGCGACCGGTCCTTTCTTGCCTTCTTTTGTCAGAGGGAATTCGTGGCCGGCGTTGAGATCGAAGCCAATGAAGGAGGGTCCGTGCATGATGTTGCGCGGGACGCCAGCTGGACGATCGATCGTGAGTCCGTCGTGATTGTCGTCGTTGCCCGTGGTGATGTTGACGGGCTTGCCGGAGTAGGTCGACAGAGCGGTGCCGAAGTTGAACCATTTGCCCGATTCGAGTGAGGCCAGCATGTCAAGTTTGTGACGCTGGTCGTTGTTGGACCGGGACCAGTCTGCGGTGGGAGCATAGCTGTCGGCAGGGAAACCTCCAATCCAGGGAGAATCGTTGTACGTTTTGCCCAGGTTGTAGCGTGCCTGGCCGGTGAGGTATTTTGCGGGGCGGCCTCGGAAGCCCACTTCAAGTGCGTTGCTCTTAAGGTAGCCCTCGGATTCGATCTGCCGATTTTGGCCGAGACCTAGGTTGGGTCGGGCCGTGTAGGCGGGCGGGGGCGGGGCGTTCACATCGCGCGAACGGAACCGATCGATGCCACGCATTCCCACGTAGTTCGCGAAGACAGATGTTGAGGCGTTGAGTTGCTGTTCGATCCCGATGCCGTATTGCACCGAGTAGGGGATGCGCTGCCGGGGATCGAGTGTGACGACGCTGGTGGGAACGGCAGCGAGTTCAGCTGGCATTACAGGATAGCTGGGCGAGTCGATGAGGAAGCGCTTGAGACGGACACCGTTGAAGTGGAGGAGGTCGGCGATGGGCGAAGGGCCGGTGCGGTCGTAAAAGACCCCGCCGCCGCCTCTCACAACTGTTCGGCCTTTGGGTTTCGGGGCCCAGGCGAATCCGAAGCGAGGCGCGACGTCATATGGAATATCGTTGAAGTAGTTCTGCCAGTAGTAGCGCACCCCGAGCGAGAGCGAAAGATTCGGCTGCGGACGGAACGTGTCTTCAACGATGCCAGCGAAGGTCTTTTCCAGGAAATCGACGTGGCCCTCGCCGCGCTGTGTCAGGTAGAGGAAGGGCTGCGATGCTGCGTAGGCGTTGAGGTCGGCGAAGGAGTAAACGCCGAGCTGATTCGTCCAGTCGTCGTATCCGCGGCGGCTGATGTCGGGGACATCGATGCCGAACTTGATCTCATGCCTACCTGAGGTGTAGGTCACGATATCGGTGCCGTCGAAGTGGTATTCGGTTCGTCGTTCGTCGGCCTGAGCCCCGCCTCCTGTGAATGCGCCAGAGACTTTGATCTGCGGTGCATTGTTGATGCTGTGTTCCTGCCAGTCATAGTGGCCGACGAGGAAGTGCAGAGCATTGACCAGCTTCGATGATGCGATGTATACGTGCCCGACGTTGATCTCGTGTTCGAAGAACAGTGTGTTGGTGCCGGCTTCGGGCAGAATATTCCCGCCGACTTCGTCGTTCTGCGTGGTCGTGTGTTCGTAGGAGTAGCCGGCCCACAGCTGATTACTTTGTGCGTAGTTGTGAAACACACGGCCGGAAAGGAAATAGTGCTTCTTCGGAAAGGGCACGTTCTGATTGACGAGGCCGATTGGAGTGTCGGCGACAACGATCTCCTGCTGATCGTCTTTATCGGCGTCGATGGAGGCGAGAAAAGAGGTCTTCTTCGAGTGAGACAGCGGACCAGTGATGGAGCCTTCCAGGTAGGCGCGGTCTTCTGAAGGCTTGGTATCAGCGAAAGCGTTGGCGGCGTCAAAGGTGGAGTTGCGAAGTAGGAAAGTGACAGAACCGTGAAGCTGCGGCGTGCCTCCTTTGGTGGTGATCTCGATGCGCGCGCGGCCGGGGCGCGAATAGAGAGCGGTGTAAGGGTTCTGGTTTATCTTGACGCTCTGAATTGCCGAGGCGGTTACGCCGGGACCGTTTGCTTCGACGCCGTTGACAACCAGAGAAGCGCCGCTGGTTCCGGTAGAGTCAGGATCGAGGAATCGTGACATGGTGGTGATGTAGTCCTGATCGAAGAGTGGAATGCGGTCGAGGGCGTTTGCGTCCATCACGTTGCCGCTTTGGTTCTGGCCGATCTCAGTGCTCAGCTGCGCCGAGGTGTCCGCGGCGGCTACCGTGACGTCTTCTGCAACGGCGGCGATTGGCATCGTGATTTGCAGGGGTTGGCGCGCCGTTCCCGGCTTTAGGGGAATCAGCATCGTACGGAAGCCCTGCTTCGCTACTTCAAGCTGACAGGTGCAAGTCGCCAGATCGGGAAGGGAGAACACGCCGCGCTCGTCTGTAGATGTCCGAGCTGTTTCAGTGCTGTTCTGAGCGCGGACGACCACAACAGCCGCCGGAATGACGGCGCCGCTCTGGTCCTGAACGATTCCTCGGAGGACGCGGTCTGTTTTCCCGGTCTGCGCACTGGCGATTCCAGCGAACTGCAGCAACAGGAAGACGAGTGTGAGTGAGAGCTTCATGCGCAGGAGGTGACAGCGAAGGGTTCGCAAGGCTTCGGCCTATCAGGCGGTCTACTCAGCATACTCGTGTGACAAAGGGCTTCAGAATCTCCAAGGTACCTCGCTTGATTCTGGCTGCAGGACATTAAGCTGAGCTGAATCAGGGTGCCGCCAGCGGAATGCGGTTTATACTTCGCTCGCCATGATGAAGAGATACTTTTGCGTGCTCTATTTAATCTCGCTGGCTTTCGCGGCGCGTTTTGCTTCGGCCCAGGGTGGATTCGTGCACACGTCAGGAGCCGATCTGGTTGATGAGCAGGGCAAGCCGCTGATGCTGCGCGGGACGAACCTCGGCAACTGGTTCGAGGCGGAAGGCTACATGTTCCACCTGGGCGACACGGCGCAGTCGCCACGAGAGATCGAGGAGCTGAGTTATGAACTGATTGGGCCGGAGAAAGCGGATGCCTTCTGGAAGCAGTGGCGCGAGAGTTACATCAGTGAAGCGGATATCGATCGCATCAAGGCGATGGGATTTAATTCTGTGCGCGTGCCGATCCACTGGAAGCTCTTCGACAAGGAGAATGCGGAGGGTTTCCGACTGCTGGACAGGCTGGTGGAGTGGGCGCGCAAGGACAAGATCTACGTGATCATTGACCTGCACTGCGCACCGGGTGGGCAGACGGGTACCAATATCGATGACAGCGATGGGTATCCGTGGCTGTATCTCAGCCCCGAGGCTCAACGGCGCACGATTGCAATCTGGCAAGCGATTGCGGCGCACTACGCGAAGGAGCCGATCGTGCTGGGGTACGATCTGCTGAACGAGCCGATTCCGCATTTTGCGCAGGTGCAGAGATTCAATTCGGATCTGGAGCCGCTCTACCGCCGGCTGGTGGCAGCGGTGAGGGAGGTCGACCGGAATCACGTGGTGATTCTGGGCGGAGCGCAGTGGGACAGCAACTTCAAGGTATTCGGAAAACCGTTCGACTCGAACGTGATGTACACGTTTCACAAGTACTGGACGGCGACGGACGCGAGCGTGATCAAGGAATATCTGGATTTTCGCAATAAGTACAAGGTGCCGATCTGGCTGGGTGAGTCGGGCGAGAACAAGGACGAGTGGGTTGCGGCATTTGTGAAGACACTCGAGGAAAACCACGTCGGATGGTGTTTCTGGCCGTACAAGAAGATGGACGCGCCGTCGAGCGAAGTGATGTTTGACAGACCGGTTCACTGGGACGCGATTATCGCGCTGAGCAAAATGCAGGGCGGAACTGGAAATGCGGAGAAGCGGATCGCGGCGAGACCGTCACCGGAGGTCGCGCAGGCTGCGTTTGACGATCTGCTGGAGAAGGTCAAGTTCTCGAATGAAAAAGTGAATGCGGGATATGTGAGGGCGCTGGGGCTAAAGTTGCCTTAGAAATAGATCAATGAGACGTCAAGGCGTGTGAATCGCAACGTACATGAGGAAGAAGAATCCGGTAACGATGGATTCGGGAATGAAGAACCACCAGCGACGCCCACTTAGCGCGGCAAGAGTGCCAAGAACGCAAGCGAGAACTGAACAGGCGAAATTGATGGGGACGCGCCACTCGCGTATGGCGGAAGGAAGTTACTGGCCAGAAGGATGGCAGCCGCGACGCCAACTCTCGTACATCTGTTCACGGACCGACTCCGCAAACCCTTCGACGGGGATCTATTTCCGACGTGATTTGGATCTGCTTGGCGCCAGCATAATGCAAGGCGGGGCGATTGTCAGGAGCAGGAAAACTACAACCATTAAGAATGCGCCCATGTTATTGCTCTCTTTCACGGGACTCAGCTATTGAGAGAAGGATGGACCTTGATTGCGCAGCTGAACATCACCCTTTGGGTAGAGACGATACCGCCAAGGTTGCAGGGTGCCTTGAAATGAAAGACTAACGGTCAGAAAAACGCGGTTTTCAACAGACTTAAAATATTCGATCCTTTCATCCGTCAAGTCAGGTGGATGGGGCGCAAGGCATGATCGCGATGATGGAGCAAGACCGGCAAATTGCGGAGGTCATTGCGGAGGAACAGCCGCGGCTTCGGCGCTTCATCCGACGGCGCGTGCCGAATGAGGCAGATGCCGAAGATCTGCTGCAGGAGGTTTTCTTCGAACTGGTTCGCGCTCACAGGCTGCTGCTGCCCATCGACTTTGTGACGGGCTGGCTCTATCGTGTGGCGCGGAACCGGATCACAGATCTGTTCCGCAAGAAGCGGCCTCAGGCTTTCAGCGACCGAGCGCTGGAGACCGATGAAGGCGAGTTGCTCGAGATGGAAGATCTGCTGCCCTCGCCGGACGGGGATCCAGAGTCGGAATACCTGCGCAACCTGCTGCTTGAGGAGTTGAGGCGAGCGGTTGCAGAGCTTCCAACGGAGCAGCGCGAAGTCTTCATTGCGCACGAATTGGAAGGGCGGAGTTTCAAGGAGCTGGCGGCGGAGACGGGCGTGAACGTCAACACGCTGCTCTCGCGCAAACGTTATGCAGTGCTGCAACTGCGCGAAAGGCTTAGAAACATTCACGATGAATTTCAGGAGAAATGAGGAGTGTTATGAAGAAGGCTTGGATTGCGGTGATCGCACCCCCGGCGGTTGTTTTGTTTGTGTGGCTCTTCGGCGAACTGGTGATGCATCTGTGGAACTGGCTGCTTCCGCCACTGTTCGGCTTCAAGATGATTACGTTCTGGCAGACACTGGGAATTCTTCTCCTGAGCAGGATTCTGTTCGGGAGTTGGGGAGGAAACGGGGGACAGCGGCGTTCGCGGCGCAGAGATAAGTGGGAGAAGATGACTCCGGAAGAACGGGAGAGGCTGCGCGAGAGCTGGGGAGGATCCTGCGGCGGGTTCGCCGGAACGACGGAGAAGAGCGAGAACCCGGTGTGAAGGTTTTCTCTAGATTCGAATTTTCGTTTACAGGTTTGCGATTGGATCTCGAGATCCAGCAGGAGCCGCAAGAATGGGGCACGAACGGCTGCGAGAAATTGACAGATAGGTTGATATCAACTATTCTTCGGGCTGTGAAGCTCCGCGCTCGTTAGGAGGCACAAATTCTGATTCGCAAGATGCGAGTCGTATCAGGTGGCGATGTTGGGAAAAGTGCGGGTAAGCGGTTTTTCGATTTCACTGGATGGATTTTCCGCAGGTGTAGATCAGAGCCTGGAACAGCCCCTCGGCAAGGGTGGTCCAGCGATGTTTGGGTGGTTTTTTGAAACCCGCACATGGCGCGAGATGCAAGGTATGGAGGGCGGTAGCCGCGGGACGGATGACGAATTTGCTTCCAAAGCCATGGCGAATGTGGGTGCGTGGATTATGGGACGCAACATGTTCGGTCCTGTGAGAGGCCCCTGGCCGGATGACAGCTGGAAGGGCTGGTGGGGTGAAGAGCCGCCCTATCACGTTCCGGTTTTTGTGCTGACGCATCATGCGCGCGATCCACTGAAGATGGAGGGTGGTACGACCTTCCATTTCATTACGGGCGGGATTCATGAGGCGATGAAGAGAGCAAAGGAGGCGGCAGGCGAGCGCGACATCAGGATCGGCGGCGGCGCATCGACCATTCGCCAGTACCTGACGGCTGGGCTGATCGAGGAGATGCACCTTGCTTACTCTCCTGTGCTGCTGGGAGCGGGCGAGAGCCTTCTGGATGGAATCGATCTGCCGAGCCTTGGATTTCGCGTACAACGAAACACCAACAGCGAGCGCTGTATGCACGTGGAGTTTGCGAAAGCGGAGTAGAGCAAATCTGTTGTTGATTAGCTGCGCGGACTTACTCTCCGCGCAGAGCTTGCATTGGCTGTACGGACGCAGCTCGAAGGGCGGGAGGTGCTGAGGCGCCGACTGCGAGCACGAGTATACAAATAGCTGCGAGCGCGAGCACCAGCGGATCAAAAGGACTGACGCTGAAAAGAATGGAGCGGAGCAGAGTCGATGCAGCAGCAGCCCCGGCCAATCCGATAACGCAGCCGATTGCTGCGAGCTTTGCGCCCGACACCAGCACCAGTCGAACAATCGCGGATCTCTGCGACCCGAGCGTCATGCGGATGGCCATCTCGTGTACGCGTGACGCGACTGAGAACGCAATGACCGAATAGATGCCGAGGATGGCGAGAAGAACCGCTGCAAAGGCAAAGCTGGAAATAAGCGCGGTGTTGAAGCGGCGAGAGGCTTCGGACTCCGAGACAACCTGTTCCATCGTCTGAACCTGGTAGAGCGGCAGGAGAGGATCGATGGAACGAACGGTTGCGCGCAGGGCATTCTCCATCTGCTCAGGCGGAACCGCGGAGCGAAGAACGATGTAGCCGCCATTGCCGTTCAGGTCGTCAGGCTGACCGAGAGAGCCAAGACCCTCTTCCGCTTGCTTTACGGGCACGTAATACTGCTCTGTTGCAGGGTTGTCGGGAGAGAGCAACTGGGTATTGGAGACCTCACCGACGACGGTCAGCCAGGGCGTCTGCATTTGCTGCGTACCGATGCGGAGGCGTTTGCCGATCGGGTCAGCATTCGGCCAAAAATGTTGCGCGAACTTGTGGTTGACGATGACGACGAGCTGAGTACCGGCATGATCGGCTTCCGTGAAGATGCGGCCGCGCATAAGGCGAATGCCTAATGCAGGGAAGAAGTTTCCTTCGACCTGGGAGACCGTAGCGAGGTTCATGCTGGCTCCGGGAGTTGGAGTGAAGCCATCGATGACGAAGGTCTGGTTGTTATTGACACCCTGCGAGGGCAACATGGTGGTGAAGCCCGACGCCTGGACGCCGGGAAGCTGATTGAGCTTTCGCATCAGTTCGCGGTTGAACGTGTCGATTTGTGGCTGCTTTGAGTATTGCTGCTGAGGCAGGCCGTAGGATGCAGTGGTGACGTGCTGCGGAGTGAAGCCGAGATCGACGCCGCGCATTTTGTCGAAGCTGCGCAGCAAAAGTCCAGATGCTGTAAGCAGGACAAGGGCGATTGCGATTTCTGCTATGACGAGCGCGGAGCGCAGACGAGCGTGCCCTCCTCCAGCACTGCCGGTGCGGCCGCATTCTTTGAGATTGTTGTTGACGTTCGTGCGAATGGCGGCGAATGCCGGAGCTAGCGCGCAGACCAGTCCCGTGAGGGCGGCGAGGCCGAGGGCAAAGGCGATCACCGGCCAGCTGAGCGAGATTTCATTCACACGCGGGAGGGTCTCAGGCAAAACGCTCTTGCCGATTTTGAGTGCAACGGCCGCGCAGATGAGGCCCAGAACACCACCGCTGACACTGAGCACAAGGCTCTCAAGTACAGCCTGGCGCACAAGCGCCATTCCGCTAGCACCCAGAGCGAGGCGGACAGCCACTTCGCGCTGGCGACGGATGGCGCGCACAAGCATTAGTCCAGCGAGGTTGAAGCAGGCGATGAGGAGAACGACTGCGACAGCAAGGAATAGCGTGTTGAGAAGAGAACGGGACTGCTGGACGGTGTCCTTCTGCAGGGGCCGGACCAGAGAGCTGATGCGCAGGTTGGCCATATCTGCCGGGTAGCCGGCCATGATTTCCTTTGCGACTCGGTTGGCGTCGCTTTCGGCTTGCGCTGGAGTGATGCCGGGCTTGAGGCGCGCGATCATCTGATAGCTCCAGCTGGCCGCGCGCGAGGGGGCTAGCTCGTCGGTGCGGAAGCTCATGGGTACCCAAAGCTCGGAGTGATTGAGCCGGCCGGGGACGAGAGGGAACTCAAAGCCGCGTGGCATGACGCCGATGATGATGTACGGTTTTCGGTCGAGCAGGATCTTGGCGCCAAGGATGTTCGGATCGGAGTGAAAGCGGTTGCGCCAAGCCGTATCGCTGAGGACCGCGACCTGCTGATGATGCTCATCTTCGTCGACGGAGAAGACCCGGCCAAGAGCTGGTGTCGTTCCGAGGGCAGAGAAGACGCCAGCGGTCAGGCGAGCGGCATTCACCTGAGCGGGGTCACCATTGCCGGACAACTCGTAGCCTGAGAACTGGTAGCCGCCTAGTGCAGAGAAGGAATGCGTGTCGCGGGTGTAGGCGATGATGTCCTGAACCGTCACGCCGACTTCGTCGCCGCCACTACCGATGTTGACTCCTTCAAGATGGTCAGAGAGGACCATCAGGCGATTCGAGTCAGGAAAGGGAAGCGGACGCAGCAGGACGCCCTCGACGATGGAGAAGATAGCAGTGGTAGCGCCAATGCCAAACGCCAGCATGAGGATTGCCGTGATTGCGAATCCGAGCGAATTGCGCAACTGGCGAAGAGCGAACTTCAGGTCGAAGAGAAGCTTCTGCATACGATTCCCTTAGGAGTATCCACGAAATTGCCCGCACGTCGCGAGCCAATAAGCGGGATGACGAAGCTCAGTATAGACCGGTTTTAAGTGCGGACAGCGAGTCAGAAAGAGCGAGGGCAAACTCGCAATCGCAAGCAAGAGTCCTGATGTGAATCGTCGTGGAGGCAGGTTGCCATGCAGAGAGACGAGAAGACCCGCGACGAGCGCGGGCCTTGGGGGTTGATGACGCTGAAGTTTAGGTCCTAGTCCCATTCGCGCCAGAGGGCGACGCCGCCAAGAAGTCCCGCCTCATTGGAGACGATCTCGACGTTCTTTCTGGGCTTGAAGGTTAGCTTCTTGGTGTTGCCTCCGCCGAGATAAAGCGTGTCCCAGTTGAATAGCTTGTAGGTCTGCTCGATCATTTCCTGCACGAATTTGTTCCAGCGCTTCTTGCCGTACTTGTCGAGGCCGCGGCGGCCGAGGTAGTCCTCGTATTCACGATCCCGCTTCCAGGGATGATGGCCGAGTTCCAGGCCAGGGCAAAGTCGGCCGTCGGTAAAGAGGGAGGAGCCTAGCCCGGTACCAAGAGTGATGGCGAGTTCGACGCCGTGGCCCTTGATGGCGCCGTAGCCCTGAACGGCTGCGTCATTGGCGAGGCGAACGGGCTTCTTCCAACGCTTCTGCAGTTCTGCCTCGAGGGGGAAGTTGTACCAGGTCGGGTGAAGATTCGCTGCGGTGTAGGTGACTCCTTTTTTGACCACTCCGGGAAAGCCGACGGAGACACGATCGCAGTTTGAGAGGGCCTTATGGAGTTCGTCGAGGCCCTTCAAGACGGCCTTTGGCGTGGGGACGGCAGGAGTAACAACGCGAACGCGATCACTTACGGGCTTCCCAGCGCCGTCGAGCAGCATGGCTTTGAGGCCGGAGCCGCCGATGTCAATGGACATGGTGATGGGGTTGGCTTTTTTTGTCAGAGATTTACGCGAGGTTGAGGCGGCCCGTGCGGTCTTGGTGGTCATCGTGGGAATTGTACTAAAGGCAGGGAACGAGGGGACAAGAGAACGAGGTGACAGGCTACTGAAATTTGTGTGCAGTCATTCGCATGTAGGAGTTCAGGTTTGAAGACGTTGGTCTAGTTGGTGTCGAGAATGCGCGAATGGTCGAGGGGTTGAAGAGTCAGCCTTGCTGTGAGGACGACCAGGGCAGACCAAAGGATGTCGGCGCCGAGGAGGTGGATGGTCTGTAGCCAGACGGGGGCTAGCAGCACGACGTCGAGAACGCCGAGGACATACTGGAGTGCGAGAAGGATGAGGATCGCGGCGGAGAGGCTGCGGTTGTCCCAGTGAGTGGAGCGGCGGGCGGCGCGGACGAGTATCCAAATCAGAAAACCACTGGCGAGGAAAGCGATGGTGGGATGTGTCCAGCGCCAGCGAACGAGCCAGCCGCTAGTGGAGGAGAAATCCTGCGAGAGGGCTGAGACGAGAGAGGTGGCGGGAAAGAGGGTGTCGCCCAGTGCAGCGAGAGAACCTGTGACTCCGACAATGAGGACAAGGATGATGCCTGCGATTGCACCGAAAGGCGCGACTAGGCGTACTGAATCCCGCGTGTATCCGTGCTTACGGCTGAGCATGTGCGCCGTGAGGGTGAGGGCGGCGAGGAGCAGAAGCGTGTTGGTGAGGTGAAGGGCGAGATACCAGGGGCGCAATGGTGACTGGCTTTGCGCGGTAAGGCCAAGCTTGACGAGGAGCGCGCCGAGGATGGCTTCGACCAGGGTGAGAACTACGACAGCAACGGAGGCTGATCGGGCGAGGTGGCCGCGAATGGTGGCAGCGAATGTCCAGATGAGGAGACCGACGGCGGAGAAGAAGGAGATTCCGCTGGTGATGCGGTGGGTGAACTCGATGAGGGTGTTTGCAGTGGCGGAGTGCTGGAGGACGGTCCCGTTGCAGAGCGGCCAGTGATTTCCGCAGCCGGCTCCAGCTCCGGTGGCGCGGACGACTGCTCCCCAGAGGATGACCGCGATGAAGTAGGCGAGGATGGCCCAGGCGAAGTTGCGGAGGGCGGGAGTGGGAAGGGGGTTGAGTCTGGCGGGTGCGATTCGATGCGCCGGGATTGAGTGCGCGTTCACATGAATCAGTTTAGAACAGAGGAGTTGCGGCGCAGAAATCGGCTGTTTCGTTCCCACTCATCGCGCGAAAAGCTGCGGGATGAATGGGGCACAAGTATCGATGTGGTGTGGGCTTACTTTCCCAGTAGGCGGATGACGTGGTTGACGATCATCAAGTCCTCAGCGGGAGGAATAACACGGACGGTGACGCGGGATGATTCGGCGGAGATGGTTGCAGCACCGCGGACGTTGTTGCGGGCGGGATCGATGACGATGCCGAGAGCTTCGAGGCCGGCGCAGATTCCCGCGCGGGAGGCGATATCGTTTTCGCCGATGCCGCCTGTGAAGACGAGCATGTCGAGGCCGTTGAGTTCGGCGTAGAAGCTGCCGATCCATTTGGCGATGGTTGATGTGAACTTGTCGACGGCGAGGCGGGCGCGTTCGTTACCGCTCTGGATGGCCTCGCGGAGATCGCGCATATCGTTGGAGACCCCGCTCATGCCGACGAGGCCGGATTTCTTGCTGATGACGGTTTCGAGCTTGTCGGCGGCTTTGAGGGTGTCGGGTTCGGATTTGGCGATCTGCTTGAGGATGAAGATGACAACGCCGGGATCGATGTCGCCGGTGCGCGAGGCGCTGATGATGCCGCCGCTGGGAGTGAGGCCCATGGAGGTGTCGAGGCACTGACCGTTGCGGATGGCGGAGATCGATGCGCCGTTGCCGAGATGAGCGACGATAAGCTTCTCAGGGATGTCGGGCTGAAGCTGGTGGATGATCGACTCGTACGAGATGCCGTGATAGCCGTAGCGGCGAACACCCATGTCGACGTATGCATCGGGGATGGGCATGCGTCGGGCTACGTCGGAAATGGTGCGATGGAAGTAAGTGTCGAGCACGGCAAAGTTGGGAATGCCGGGGAAGAGCTTGAGCGCCTCGCGCATGATGTAGACCGCGATCGGGGTGTGGAGCGGCGCGAGGTCAGCATATTTGTCGAGGTCGTCGATGAGTTCGGAAGTGATGAGCTGATTTTCCAGCACGGTCGGGCTGCCGGATACGGTGCGATGGCCGATGGCTTTGGGCGCTGGAAATTTTCCGGAAAGGACCGATTGAGCGACGAGCTTGAACGCAACAGAGCGGTTGGGCAGGTCGGGTGTTTCGTCGGTGAGTTTTTTGCCTTCGGCGTCCTTGATCCAGAACTTGCCGTTTTCGGTGGCGATGCCGTCGACGGCACCTTCAAAGAGTTTTGTGCGCTGCCCGTCAGCGGCTTCGTACATGGCGAACTTGATGGAGGAGGAACCACTGTTTAAAACCAAAATCGGCAAAGACGACATTTGAGAGCGTACCTCGTGCTGGTCTTGTGCAGGGGCTGAAGCCCGGCTTTGTGGTTGATGGTTACGGGCACGACTGGGTCGTGCCTTGATATATGCATTTGAATTTTCGTTTCCCACCCGAGCAGAGCCTGGATGGGCACCTATCGTTTTTGGTTAACGCAAGGTTCACTTCGATTTGTCCGGCTGCCATACCCACTTCTGAATCTCGGGCAGATCTTCGCCATGCTCCGCGACATACAGGCGGTGGCGCTGGATCTGTTCTGAGTACCACTGCCGCGCATCGTCCACCTTGCCGGCTAGCCTCTTTACCCGCATGATCGCGTCCAGCGTCAGCTGGAATCGGTCGATGTTATTCAGCACGCACATGTCAAACGGAGTTGTGGTTGTGCCTTCTTCCTTGTAGCCGCGCACGTGCAAATTATCGTGATTGTGCCGGCGATAAGTGAGCCGATGGATGCCCCACGGATATCCATGAAAGGCGAAAATTGTCGGAACCTTAGGCGGAAAGATTGCGTCGTACTCGTCGTCGGCGAGCCCGTGCGGATGCTCTGACTGCGGTTGAAGCGTCATCAGGTCAACGATGTTGACTACTCGTACGCGGAGATCGGGCGCCTGTTCGCGGAGGAGAGTGACGGCGGCGAGGGCTTCCATGGTGGGGACGTCGCCGCAACAGGCGATCACGACTTCAGGATCACCGTTGTCGTTCGAAGCCCATTTCCAGATGCCGAGTCCGGTGGTGCAGTGAGCTACGGCTTCGTCCATGGTGAGCCACTGCGGTGCAGGCTGCTTTCCGGCAACGATGAGGTTGATGTAGTGGCGGCTGCGCAGGCAGTGGTCGGCGACGGAGAGCAGGGTGTTGGCATCGGGCGGCAGATAGATGCGGACCACATCGGCTTTTTTGTTGACGAGGTGATCGATGAAGCCGGGGTCCTGATGAGAGAAGCCGTTGTGGTCCTGCCTCCAGACGAGGGAACTGAGCAGGTAGTTGAGCGATGCGATGGGCTTGCGCCAAGGGATGCCGCGTGTGACTTTGAGCCACTTGGCGTGCTGGTTCACCATGGAGTCGACGATGTGAATGAAGGCCTCGTAGCAACTGAAGAAACCGTGACGGCCGGTTAGGAGGTAGCCCTCAAGCCATCCCTGGCACATGTGCTCGCTAAGGATCTCCATGACGCGGCCCGTGGGAGAGAGGTCGACGTCGACGGGCAGCGTCTCGGCCATCCAGGTTTTGCCCGTGCCCGTGATGGCGTCGCCGATGCGGTTACTGGCGGTTTCGTCGGGACCGAAGACACGGAAGTTTTTCGAGTCCTGATTGGCGTGCATGACAGCCTGCAGAAGCTTGCCGAGGATGCGGGTGGATTCGGCCATGGTAGCGCCGGGTTTCTCCACCTTGACGGCGAAGTCGCGGAAGCTGGGAATGCGGAGTGGCTGCCAGAGCATGCCACCGTTGGCGTGGGCGTTCATACCCATGCGGAGTCGACCCTTGGGAGCGATATCGGCGAGCTCGGCGCGGAGTGCGCCGCTCTTGTCGAAGAGTTCTTCGGGCTTGTAGCTGCGCATCCAGTCTTCGAGGAGACGAATATGGTCGGGCTTCTCACGGAGTTCGCTGAAGGGAACCTGGTGGGCGCGCCAGGTGTTTTCGACGGGCTTGCCGTCGACTTCTTTCGGACCGGTCCACCCCTTTGGGGTGCGCATGATGAGCATGGGCCATGCCGGGCGCTCGGTTGATTTTCCTTCGCGTGCGGCTTTCTGAATTTCGCCGATGCGATTGAAAATGCGGTCGAAGATCTCCGCGGCTTTCTGGTGCATGGTGAGGGGATCATCGCCCTCGAGGGTGTAAGGCTCGTAGCCGTAGCCGCGCATCAGATCTTCAAGTTCTGCATGAGGTATGCGGGCCAGCACGGTCGGATTGGCGATCTTGTAGCCATTGAGATGGAGGATAGGAAGGACGGCGCCGTCGGTGGCGGGATTGAGGAACTTGTTGGAGTGCCAACTGGTGGCGAGCGGTCCGGTTTCGGCTTCGCCGTCGCCGACCACGCAGGCGACGATGAGGTTCGGATTGTCGAAGGCTGCTCCATAGGCGTGGACGAGGGAGTAGCCGAGTTCTCCGCCTTCGTGAATGGAGCCAGGAGTTTCCGGAGCGACGTGGCTGGGGATTCCGTAGGGCCAGGAGAACTGACGGAAGAGACGCTTGATGCCGTCGCGATTCTGCTCGATGTGAGGATAGATCTCGGAGTAGGAACCTTCTAGGTATGTGTTCGCCACGATGCCAGGACCGCCGTGTCCGGGGCCGATGATGTAGATCATGTCGAGGTGGCGTTCTTTGATCAGGCGGTTCCAGTGGACATAGAGGAAGTTGAGACCAGGAGTGGTGCCCCAGTGTCCGAGAAGGCGCGGCTTGACGTCGTCGAGGGTGAGTGGACGTTCGAGAAGTGGATTGTCTTTTAAGTAGATCTGGCCGACAGAGAGGTAGTTGGCGGCGCGAAAGTAGGCGTTGATTTTCTGCAGCTGATCGGGGGAAAGTGGTCCCTGAGCAGGGGTTTGGCTCGGGGTCATTGCAGTGCTGGCGCGGGTCATGGGGGTACCTCAAAAGGGGAAAGTTGCCTGACAATTCAGGCTAGCAGCCGCTTGTTAAAACAGGGAGTGATTAGAGTCACATGGACTGAGATGCCGCGACTTGGGGTGGGATGGCTTGAAAGCGGTCGTGGAACACAGAGACTCAGAAGGGGAATGTCTGGTCGGATCGCTTTGATTTGACGGGGTGCTGGAAGTAGCGCTTAAGGCGGAGGATGCGCGACTCGAAACCATACCAGAGGAGGGTGGCAACCAGGGTGCATGTGATAAGGCGGAAGGCGACGACGGCGAAATTGCCGGGGATGCCGTGATTGTTCATTTGCGCGTCGAACCAGCCGAAGTAGACAAAGGTGGCGATGTGGGTCATGTAGAGGCCGTAACTGATCTTGCCGTAGTAGGCTAGCGGGCCGCGGCGGAGCATTGCGTTGATGGGTGTGCGATAGCCAGTGGAGGCGATGGAGGAGAGGACGGCTCCGGCGAAGAGGGCGGTGAGGGCGCAGTCAAGGAATGCGGTGCCGCCGGCAATGGTGCCTGCACAGATGAATCCGACGGGCATTGCGATGAGACCGATAATGAGCCAGGTTCGGCGGCTGAGAGGCAGCGTGTTGAGGCCGAGAGCAAGGAGGCTGCCCATGGCGATGCCGTCGATGTGGGTGAGGGTGTGAGTGTGAGTGATCCAAGAGAAGTGGGCGAGGCGGAAGAGCGGGGCCGCGATCAGGAACGCAATCAGAAGTGAGGCAAACATCCATGGGGCGCGGAGGATGCGGACCAAGGGAGCCCAGAGGAAGTAGTACTGCTCTTCGATGGCAAGCGACCATGTGGGGCCAATGGCCGGCGGTAGCGTGATGTGAAAGAGATTCTGAATGAAGAGTAAGTAAGCCCACCAGGGTGCGGTTCGGAAGGCTTCAAAGACGGGCAGGCCGATGAACCACGGTGCATTGAGATAGCAGACGAGCAGCACGAGGACGTAGACGGGCCAGATGCGGAGGGCGCGGCGGGCGTAGAAATTGCGGAAGTAGTGCGGCTGATCGCGCGACTCAAGAAGGATCGATGTGATCAGAAATCCGGAGAGGACGAAGAAGAGATTAACGCCCGCCCATCCCCAGAGTGAGGCCTTGTAAAGGAAGGTGTGTTCGAAGCGGGGATGGCAGTGGTAGAAGACGACAGCGAGGACGGCGATGCCGCGGAGCCCCTGGAGTTCGGGGATGTAGGAGGGGAGCCAGGATGGGCGTTGGATGGGCAAGGTGGCTTGCTCAGTATCGAATATCGGTTGCTGTGCAGGAAAAGCAGATCCTTCGCTTACCACCCCCAAGCTGAAGAAAACGCTTGGGGCCCCGTGCACTCAGGATGACAGCCGTTTTTTGTGGCTCCTGCTTTCTATCCTGCGGCTAGTTCTTTGGCACGCTGCGTGGCGCGCATTACGGCTTTGATCAGGGTGACGCGGAGGCCGCCTTCTTCGAGTTCGAGGATGCCGTCGATGGTGCAGCCGGCGGGGGTGGTGACTTCGTCTTTGAGCAGTGCTGGGTGATAGCCGGTTTCGAGTACCATTTTGCCGGCACCGTAAACAGTCTGGGCGGCGAGTTGCGTGGCGGTGTCGCGTGGGAGTCCGACCTTGACGCCGGCTTCGGCGAGGGCCTCGATGATGATGTAGACGTAGGCGGGGCCCGAAGCGGAGAGGCCGGTGACGGCGTCCATGTGCTTCTCGTCGACGATGACGGCGCGGCCGACGGTTTCAAAGATGCGCTGCGCGAGTTCCATCTGTTCGGGTTTTACGAAGCGTCCGCGGCAGAGGCCTGCTACCCCAGCGCCGAGGGCGGAAGGCGTGTTAGGCATAGCGCGGATGACGGCGATATCCATGCCCGCGGCTTCTTCAATGGCACGCGTCTTGACCGAAGCGGCGAAAGAGACGATGGTCTTGTTGGGCGTGAGGGCCGGCCTGATTTCGGCAACGAGGTCAGGGACCTGAAATGGCTTGACGCCGAGGAGGATGAAATCGGCCTGGCGCGCGGCGGCAAGGTTGTCAGTGCCGACGTCGACACCCCACTGCGCGGCCCGCGAGAGGGCTTTCTCCGCATGGGCGACCGTGGCGTGGACGTTTTCCGCAGCGAAGAGGTTCTGCTTGAGGAAGGCCTGGAGCAGGATACCGCCCATCTTGCCGGCGCCGAGAACGGCGACGTGGAGGTCGGGGATCTGCGCGGGAGTTTGCGTGGCCTCTACGGCTATCTCAGCCATGATGATCCTTCGAGTAATGAGGTGTAGTTCAGGTTCAAGGATAAATGGTGAGGAAGGAGGGTCGGGCGGGATCTTGTTGTCTCATCCCACCCGGGGGCAGTATGCCAAACTGCATCTTAGGAATTGAGGGGCGCTGATTATGGAATGGCAAGATCAGGGAGTCAGTTCGGACATTGAGGATCGCAGGGGAAGCAGCGGAGGCGGATTTGGGTTTGGCGGGGGGATGGGAATTGGCGGATTCATCCTACTGCTGATTCTCAGCGTGGTGACAGGCCGGAATTTCCTTTTCTCGGGCGGAGGGTCGTCGAATGTTGAACCGGGACCTGGACCGTCCAATGGTCCCGTTCAGGAGTCCGCTGGCGAGCAGAGGGATGTGCATCTTGTCAGTTTTGTGCTGGACGATGTGCAGAAGAACTGGGGAGAGATTTTCGCGGCACACGGCAGGCAGTACCGGCACGCAAAGCTGGTCCTCTACCGGGATATGACCTCCTCTGGGTGCGGGACGGCGCAGGAGTCTACAGGGCCGTTTTATTGCCCAGAGGATGAGAAGGTCTATATCGATCTGGGGTTCTGGCAGGAGTTGAAGCGATTCGGCGGGGATACAGGGGATTTTGCGCAGGCATATGTAGTTGCGCACGAGCTGGGGCATCATGTGCAGAAGCTGCTGGGGATCGAGCAGAGGATGCGACGGCTTTCCCAGCAGGATGAAGGCGAGCAGAATCCGCTGTCGGTTGACCTGGAATTGCAGGCGGACTGTTTCGCGGGGGTTTGGGGACACAGCACCGAACAGCGGAATATCGTCCACGAGGACGACATCGCGGGAGCGCTGAGAGCTGCGGCGGCGGTGGGCGACGATCACCTTCAAAGGATGAGCGGGAGGGCAGTGAGCCCGGAGAGCTGGACGCACGGATCGAGCGCACAACGGCAAGAGTGGTTCAAGCGGGGGCTGGACGGAGGAGATGTGAACAGCTGTACGACGTTTAATGGGAAGCTGGCGCCGTGAAGGCAGTAGGGAATAGGGAGTAGTTTGCGACGAGTGTGAGGGCGAGGGGTGAGCCATCTCGCGCGAAAAATTTGAATCGTCGCGCAACTTTGGAAAAGTTATGGGGTCTGGGGACGCATTGGGTTCTGCGTATGTGAGCCTGATACGACGACAGACGTTCTAAGCGCGGCATTTTCACTCCCCCATCTGCCGGGTGAAGTCCTTCTGCGGCGGGACTGACTGAATTCATTTCAGAATTCGATTGAGTATTTCGGCACTCACCCTTTGAGCGGCGCTCTCTTTAAGCGGGGCCGGATCCAACGGATCCGGGAAGACTTCTCGTATCAACGCACTGGGTAAGATTGCTCGGCTGTAGCGGTGGGCAAATTCCATAGAAAAGTAGCCGGCTTTCGCCAGGGAGTTTTCAGGCTTTCCGGGCGGTAGCTTTCATACCAGGAGGCTTTTGATGAGGAGCGCTCAAGTGGCTCTCTGCACACTGCTGCTGTCTCCAATATTTGTGGCGCATGCGGCCCGGCAGATACTGCCTGCCGGCGCATTGATCACCTGCACCGTGTCGGAGGGCAGACTGTCGTCGGGAACGGCGGCGGTGGGCGATCCGGTGCTGTGCCAGGCGAGCATCATGTCGCGGAACAGTGGCGCACGTCTGCCGTTCAACACGTATCTTGAAGGGCGGTTTGAGGATTTCAAAGACCCAGGGCACTTTGTAGGCAAGGGGTGGATGGAACTGAAGTTCGATCGGATGGTTATCCAGCCGAGGACGGTGCTTCCCATTTACGCGCGGGTGGTGGACGCGCCGGGATTCAGGGTGGACCGGCAAGGCCGGATTCTGGGCAAGGGACATGCGACACGGGACATCGTGATGTGGTCAATTCCCATTCTGTGGCCAATCGATCTGCTGATGCTTCCGGGGCGCGGGCCTAAGCCAGTGTTGAAAGCGGAAACACGGCTGACCTTGAAAGTGATGGACGATGCCGAGGTGCCGATCGTGGACGATCCGGATCGCGATCCTTCGGGGCTGTACCGCCGACCGACAGGATACGACGATGCGCCGCGGGATGAGCCTCAGCAGCGCTACTCAGAAAACGTACCACCGCCACAACCGCAGTACCAGCAGCCATACCAGGCACCACAGCAGCAATATCAGCAGCCGCAGTATCAGCCGTCTCAGCAGTACCAGCAACCTTACGTTCCTCAACAGCAACAGGCGTATGCTCCGGCGCCGCAGCAGACTTACGTGCAGCCGGTGTATATGCCGGTAATGCCGGTCTATTCGCCCCCACCGCAGACGGTGTATGTGTATTCCGCTCCGCCTCCACCGCAGGTGCATGTGTACATGTACTCGCAGCCGGCGGTGGCGATGTATTCGCCACCACGGGTTACGTACTATCCGAACACGATTGCGAGTTATCGAGCGTTCGGGTCATATGGGCCATATGGGTACGGGTACTGACGACGATGTCGATGTATCCCAGGTCCCCAAAAGCGAGGGACCTGGGGCACCCGGAATTTCTGGGTTTGGCGCAAGGTGGCTTCAGCGGGAGCGCTTATCCCAGGACTCTCGTTCCGTCGGATTGTCTTTGCAGTTGTAACGCTTACTGCATTTCTTGCAGTCTTGCAGGTCGCAGCCCATCTTCTCCGGTCCGATGAAATCGAAGTCCTCGCCTTTGAAGATTTCGCGAACGGTATCGCGCGGGTGCAGATCGGTTGGGATTTTGCGGACGAGCGAAGCGGCAATCTGAAGTCCGTGGAAGAAGGTGCCCGCGTCGAAGCGATCGATCTTACGTAGGCCGAACTGTACGAGAACCTGGTTGAGAGCTGTGCTTACACCGGCGGCGTCTTCGACGGAAGGCAGCATGATCCGGTTTTGCTCCGGGCGACCGATGTTTACCGGACGGCGCGAGAAATGGTGGTGATAGCAGAAGGCCTTGCCTTTGAGAGCAGCAGCCTTGCATTTATAGCCGCTGGGCAAAATATGTCTACATTCGACGTACATTTCAAAGCTCCTTGTGGCCCCTCCCCCCATATGTCCGGAGCCAAGTATCCTACTTTTAATGCCTTACGGAGGAAACTCCCGGCAGATATGTCATTTCAATGGATTTGACTGTAGGTATATCCAAATGAAGGAACTTACCGAGACAGTGAGTCGAGAATAGTTAAGGAATGCGCAGCGAACTGAGTATTCAGTCTGCATGCAAGGTGCTCCTCCGTCAGTTTGGTCTGGATCTTTCTTCCAGTGTGACTGAAAAAGCGAATTAACATGCAAAAGCGCGAATGACCTCAGAAGTTTTTCTTCACCATCGGGTCCCCCAAGTGAGGAGGTACTGTTTCGGCGTGGCTCTGGACGGATCGGGGGCACCCACACCCGTCCTCGATGGGACACCCAATATTTCGATAGTCGAAAAGAGAAGGTGCGCTAAGTTCAGCGCCCTTTTTCGTTTTTGAAGCGAGGAGCAGGCGGAAGTGTTCGCGAAGCTGCTCGACGGCGCGATCGTAGGGATCGACGGAGCGGTAGGAGCGGGAGAGCATGACGCCTCCTTCCATGGTGACGAGGATGAAGGTGCCGAGGGCGTCGATGTCGGTCCCGCGCGGCAGTGATGGCTTCAAGTCGATAAGGCATTCGCGGACGGCTTCGATCCAGCCCTGGAAGTTTTGTGCGATGAGTTTGTGAGCGGGTGCGTTCTCAGGGTCGACCTCAAGAGCGAGACGGCCGAGAGGGCAGCCGAAGGTGCAGTTGGTCATCATGATGCGCTCGCGGTATCCAGCGAGGATGGCGAAGATACGCTCCAGCGGTTTGGAGGTTGTGGCGAAGGCCGGATTGACCACCATGGGGCGGAGCAGTTCGATGTACTGCTCGAGGACGGCGCGAAGCAGCGCTTCCTTGCTATCGAAGAAGTGGTAGAAGCTGCCGGAGTTCACCTCTGCGTGGGCAAGGAGCTCGGACATGCTGGTGCCCGCGTAGCCGCGCTCCCAGAAGAGGAAGCGTGCGGATTCGATGAGGCGATCGCGGGTGGCGGCGTTTTTGGGAGCGGCCATCTCTTTTCTCTTGACAGCAAGAATACTGCCTGAGGTATATGTTAGTTGATCGTTCAACTAACTGGTATGACGAAGACAAAAATACTTCTGATGATGTTAATCAGCCTTGTTCCGGCGCGGCTTGTGCAGTCGCAGGCAGCAGACGCGAAGGCGGGCGAACCGCCGAAACAGTTTGTGATCGAGATCGAGGTGCCGGCGCCCGTGGGTGAGGTGTGGCACGCTTTCGCGACGAGCGAGGGGCTGAGCACGTGGCTTTTTCCGAATGCGACGGTGGATCTGAAGCCGGGGGGCGACTGGCTGGTCCACTTTCCTGGGGGCAACACGGGCGGCGGCACGATTGTGAGTTTTGTGCCGGAAAGGGAGCTTGTGATTGCGGCACTGGCTCCGGAGAAATTTCCGACGGTAAGGGCGGAGCGGACGCGGGCGGCGTTTTCGTTTGAGCCGCGCGGAAATGCAACGGTGGTGCGGCTGACTCAGTCGGGATGGAAGAGCGGGGATGAGTGGACGAGGGCTTACGAGTATCTTTTGGCGGGAAATGCGCAGCTGATGGCTACCCTGCACAAGCGATTTGCGGAGGGGCCGGTGGACTGGGCGAAAGAGAAGTAGCACTCGATGCTGCTGCCCACTCATCGCGATGGAACTGCGATGAATGGGGCACAGACAGGTGTATTTGGAAATTGGGAGTTTTAAGGAGGCGAGGTTTGGGATTTCAATCATTGAATTTCTTTGCGGTGATTGCGGCGGCGATTTCGGCATTTGTGATCGGCGGGTTGTGGTATTCGCCTGTGCTGCTGGGAGGAGCGTGGAAGAGAGCGAATGGGTTCAGCGATCCGCCGGCGGCTGGGCCAAAGGTGTTCGGGCTGGCGCTGGCGTTGAGCCTGGTGATGGCTGTGAACCTGGCGATGTTCCTGAACGATCCGAAGACGACACTCGCGTTTGGAGCGATGGCGGGATTTCTCGCAGGGTTTGGTTGGGCGGCGATGGGGATCGGGATTGTGTCGCTGTTCGAGCGGCGATCGTTGAGTTATGTGCTGATCAATGGTGGATATTTGACCGTGGCGCTGACTGTGATGGGAATGATTCTGGGAGCGTGGCGCTGAACATCAGTTGGGAAGAGAGAAGAGCGTGACTTTCGAGTCAGAGAGGATGGCAAGTTGAGAGCCATCTGAGGAAAGAGCGAAGGCGCCGCGGGACGGTGCGGGTAGCTCGGCATGGATGGCGCCGAGGTTTGCGCCGTCTGTTGAGCGATAGATACGGACCTCGGCGGTATCGAGGTCGGCTCCGTGAAATATCGAGCCGTCGACGATTGCGTGTTTTGCATGAAGCACCTTGACCGCGAACTTTTGATGAGCGCCAAGCACGCCCTGGCCAAGTTGTTGCGGGTCAGACTTTCCATGCAGGACCACGACACCGTCTGGACGAAGCACGCGGTACTCGTGAATGCGGGATTGCGGCGAACAGGTTGCGACGAAGAGAAGGTCAGGGGCAAAGCTTGATACCGAAGGAAGGCATCCTGAGGTAAAGCGAGCGATGGTTGTGGCTTCCCCTTGCCATGGAATCAACTCGAGGCGGTATTTTGCATCGGGTGCGGCGAGCATCCGAACCTGACCCTCACTGAGGAGAACGGGAGGCATGATCTGTCGAGACGAGTTGGCTTCAGCCACGGTCTGGTGGTCCTGATCGAGAAATCGGATGTGCACATCTTCGTCTGGGTCGTGATCGAGAGCGTCACGAAGTTTCCGATGCAGTTCGGGTGAGTGGCGTTCGTGCGTGACGGCAATGGCGATCAATTCGCCGCCAGGCGAGGTACGCACGAAGGCGAGCGGACCATCAAGCGGGATTCGCGATTCCACCTTCATGTCTTCACTCAAGACATGCAACTCGCTGCCGATGTGAACGAGGACGCGGTTTCCCGATAGCTGCCAGAGATAAGGCTGGCGGTCCATGAGGTCCCAATCTGCCATGCTGACAACTTTGCGGGTGGGCAGGTCGATAACAACGGCATGGATTCGCCGGATCGTCGCTGCATTCGACGTAACTGGATCACGCGGAATGAGCTTGTGAGGATTGAAAGCGACCATGATTTGATGGGTGCCGAGCCATGCGACTGCGTCGTCGTTATCCAACTCGCCCAGCTCTTTACGGGGACGGGGTGCGTAACCGAGCGGACGCATTGCGATGGATTCAGACACTTTGCTGAGACGTGCAAGATTGACAGGGGCGACGTCGGAGTTGCAAGCAGGCGGTTCGCATGGCAGGAACTCGCGCTGCGAAACAGGAGATGCAGTTGAAGGGACATCTGGTACTGCGGCTTCGGCGGTGCGGTGGTCACCGGGCTCCGTTGCCGGGGTGTCGCCCGGCGACAGGCTCACCTCGACATTTGACGAGGAAGTATGCAGGAACGCGATGGAACTGGGGACAAGGAGGAGAAGAGCCTCCTTATCGAGCCAAACATCGTGAGCTGATGACTCGAGGATGGAACTTTTGCCGGGGCCAACGCCCATGCGAAGTGTGACGCCCTTTATTCCTTTGACTTCGCCGGGATTGAGAGGAGGGCGTTCAAGCCCCTTGCCCATGGCTGCGAGTTCGAGACCCTGCACAACAAAACTGCGCTGTATGGTTCTCACCCCTCCGGTTGTCGACATGCCGGAGCGCATGAGCGGGAACGGAGCATTGGGGATGTTGACTGCCGGGTCAAAGAAGGCTGCGGCAAGTACAAGGTCGATGTCGACCTTGTTATAGAGGCAAGGAATCTTGTCGAATGCGAGCGCGAGCTGTGACAACTTCTCCCGTTTATGCCGGGGCGACGCGAGAACGACTTTACCTTCGAATATCTGATCCTTTCGGAAAAAACAGCCCAGGCCTGTCCAGTCGTCTTCGACTTTGACAAAGAAGGTGGAGCCGGGGTGAAAGTGATGAACGTCGACGAAGGTGAGCAACTGGACAGAAATGGGGCGATGGTATTCGGCGGAGACTTTTTGTCCTCGGACGGTCACTGGGACGAAGCAGAGGCAGATGAGCGGCGCCAAGTGCAGCCTCATCCACAACGAGCACCTGGGGTGTTGAGGTATGGATCGGCGCACCCAGATTTGCAGGAACGGTGTCATTCAGCAATTGGCTCGCGGGTCCGTTTGGTCTTTGGATTGCGATAAATTGCGATTCTACTTATGCGGGATTGTAGCAAAGCCCTACAACGCGCATCAGGCCTGGGTGAGCAGCAGACCTAGATGTGCTACGGCAATTTTAAAGTCAAGTATTCGTCTGCACTTCGCCCTTGTCTGACGCGAACGGAAGAAAAATAGAGACGATGGTTCCCGATGATCGGGGCCTGGCAGAGCTGCGCAGCGAGATGGTTCCGTTGTGCCTGTGAACGAAATCTTTGGTCACCCATAAGCCGAGGCCGGTCCCGACGATTCCTTTGGTGGTGAAGAACGGTTCGAATAGCCGGCTGCGGTCTTCGGGCAGAATCCCGCATCCATTATCAGCGATTGTGACTCGAACTCCACGGACGCTCGGATGTTTCCAGTTGAACGACGGCCGCTTGCGGATGCGCAGATTTCCGCCACGACGTAGTGCGTCGATGGCGTTTCCAACGATGTTACCCAGCGCCTGGCGAAGTTCTCCGGCACGGCAGTACAAGAGGTCGGTACGCTCGTACTCGCACGTGACCTGAATGCCGGCAGAGGCAATGCGAGATCGATAGAGCGCCAGCACCGATTCGATCAACTCCGAAGGCCGTGTGGAAGAGGCTGCGGAGGATTGCGTGTGGAAGCGAAGGGTCTGCGTCGCAACTGCGCTCACTCTCGCCAATTCGTCTTGCGCGATTTTGACAAACTTGCTTGCAGATTGATCGAGCGATTGATTCTGCTCCAGGAGATATAGCAGATTGGTGACAGACTCAAGAGGGTTGTTGATCTCGTGAGCGATGCTTGCTGCCAGTCTGCCCACCGCGGCGAGCTTTTCAGTCTGTCTAAGGGCCTGTTCCGTGTGTTTCTGCAATGCGATGTCTGTGGAGGTTCCAATCCACTCGAGGATCTGCCCGTTATCGTCCCTGCGTGGGGATGCGCGGTGCAGGAACCAGAGGTATTGGCCGTCGTGACGTCTGAGGCGATATTCGACAACAAAGTTGGAACCATGTTCGACCGACTCCCGCCAGCGCGATTGTGTCCGTGCGAGGTCATCCGGATGCACACAGGAGTACCAGCCCCCTTTGAGGCATTCGCTCACCGATATGCCTAGGAAGGAAGCGCATGATTGGCTGACGAACGTGCAGTTTCCTTCTGTGTCTGCAGTCCAGAGTAGTTGAGGAATCGCCTCGGTAAGGAATCGCTGACGAGCCTCACCGTCGGCCAACTTTTCGCGAACCAGATTCTGCGCCGTCGTATCCCGCTGGATTGCCATCCAGTGCGTGTACCAGCCTCGTTCGTCGGCGATTGGGAAGATGGACAGGTCGACCCAGAAGTGCGTGCCGTCCTTGCGGTAGTTGATCAACTCCTCACGAATAGGTTGCCATGACGAAAGAGCATCGTGAATCCGTTTCAAGGCGGCAGGGTCGCTCTTCGGTCCCTGTAGAATGCGCGGCGTTTTCCCGATGACCTCCTGCGGAGAGTAGCCAGTCATTTTTTGAAACGCCTGGTTGACATAAACAATTCTTGGTCCGGGTTCTCTGATTGGTTCGGCCTCGGTGAGCAGGATGACGTCTTCGGCGCGCTCAACCGCGGCGAACAGCATCTTCATGCCAGCGGAGGCTGCCTTGTGTTGCTCGAATTCGCGTTCGACTTCGATGGTTCGACGCATGGCGAGGTCGCCGAGTTTCTGCGCGGTCACATCGACGGAGAAGCCGACCATACCGCTTGGCTTGCCATCGGCGTCTCGCAACAGCGCAACGGAGAGGTGGATATAGATGTAGTCTCCGGTCCGGGTGCAATTCCGAGTTTCCCCGCGGAAGGAGCCTGTGTCTAACACCGCCGGCACGACAGTATCGAGCAGAAAGTGCCGATCCACTTCAGCGTAGAGCACCGAAACACTCTGCCCGATCAGCTCTTCCGGCAAGAATCCGTAGGTCGTACTGACGGCGCGATTGCAGCCGACCACGATGCCGTTCATGTCCGTGGTGATGATGGCATCGTGCATCTGGTCGAGCATGCTCGGCTGAATGAACATCCAGTCAGCCGGTCGAGAAAGCGCGGGGGGCTGATGCGAGGCGCCAGTCGAGGAGAACGGGGATTTCTTTGACATTTCGGCCTCGATTATCTGAAGGCGCTAAGGAGTAAGGGGAGCGAGCGCCGAGGAGCGGGAAGAGACGTTCAAGGTACCACTCCAAGCTTCGGGATTCAATCCAAAATCTAATTCACTAGAGAAACACTTCTATTGCACCCTAATGCTCAGCGCCGGAATTCAGTGGGATCAACGGTAGTCGCTAGAGGGGGTTCATGGCGTTGACCACAGGAATGCCCGGGGGAGCTGTGAAGCGAAAGGTGGAGGGAGGAATTGTGGCGTTGGGCTGTTCGTTGGTGAAGGCGAAGCGGGTGATGGCGCCATCGGTTTCCTGGATCTCGATGCCGGTAATTGTGCCTTCGTTTGTGACGGTCAGCGTGAGGCGTTGAATGCGATTTTCCTGATTGTGGGGTACGCCGGTCAGGTTGAAGTTGCCACTTGGTGCCGACGTTACGGCAAGGTGATCGATCTCTTTCTCGAGCTGGGTGTGGCCGAGAAGGAAGCGGAGCGGAGAGCGGAGGTCGTCCAGCTTTTTGGATTCGATGCGTTGAACTTGAGGATCGCCCTTGGAGTAGAACCAGGCGTACTTCCCGTTTAGAAGGAAAAGCTTGCCGGCTGGACGGGAGTAGTCCCAGCGCATGCGGCCGGGCTTCTGGAGAAGAAGGGTGCCGGATTCGGTGCGGGTTCGCCCGAGGCCTTCGTAGGATTCGATGAATTCGGCTTTGAGGGACTTGAGCTGGTTGTAGTGACGGTCGACTCGCTGGGCGAGGTCGTGGGTGGAGGGTTGCTGGGCGTGCGCGGAAAGAACGAACAGGAGTGAGGAAAGAACGACGAGTGTGAACGAGCGATGTCGGTGAGATCCGGGGCTAAAGGTCTCCAGTTGTTTCTGCATGCGATTCAGGGGCCCTCAGGCCCCCGCTCCCTCCGAGGGCCAAAAGCCCTCTCCTACCAACTATGGACACAGGGGCACGACGGAAGTCGTGCCATAAGACTTCTACATCCGAACGGGTGAGGAAGGATGTCTACTGGACCGTCTGGGTGCAGTTGGAACCGCCGGCGGGGTCGGCCTTGATGGCGCCGCCCGCTTCGACGCAGAAGCCGCGGTCGCCGGTTTTGCCGACGGTGGCGGGAACTGCAGTGAGAGTGTAACTGGTAATGCGCTCGCTGTTATTCGAGGTGGACTTCACGCAGTTGGTGATGTTGAAGATGTAGCCGTCCTTGATGCCGGTCGCGATTTGTCCGTTGAGCAACTGAGCGCTGGTGGGGCTGGGCGGTCCTGCACTGGTTTCGCCGGCAAGGGCTTGCAGCGAGCACGCGTAGCCCTGAACGGGATAGTTGGTGACGTACATCGACTGAGCCTGCTCGATCGTCTGAAGAGATTTCTGCGCTGAGACCTCGTCCGTGTGTTTGCGGATGGTGTTCGCGGTAGGTATGGCGATGAGCATGAGGATGACGATGATGGAGATGACGATAAGAAGTTCCATCAGCGTGAATCCGTCTTCTTCGACACGGGCGCGCATGAGGCGCTGCCCGGCAGACTTCAAAAACTTCCAGTTCATTGGTCTCAGTCCTCTGAAGGCAGACGGAATGGGCCGCCCACATGAGAAATCGTACAACTTATAGACGCGGGAGGGGAAGGGAACGCTCAAAGGCGGTGATCAGGGACCAGTGTTCAGTGATCAGAAAAACCAGTTCGGCCTGACGCCAGCTTGCATTTGGCAAACACGCCGAAGTGAGAGTCGAAAAAACCGATCACTGACCACTATCCACTGATCACTTGACCCCTGACCATCGGGATCAGCACACGAGGCGGTCGCGGGTCAGCTTGATGCCGTTGAGACGGCCGAGGAGAGTGATGGCAATTCGGTCGGGGACGAAGAGACGTTTTGCCATTCCCTGAATTTGTTCGGCGGTGACCGCTTCGATCCGGGCGATGACCTCTTCGGCGGTGAAGAACTGGTGGAAATACATTTCCTGCCGGGCGAGGTTGGCCATGCGGGAGTTGGAACTCTCGAGACCCATCAGGATGTTGCCCTTGAGCTGATCCTTGCCGCGCCTGAGCTCTTCTTCGCTGAGGGGATTTTCCTTGAGGTTGCGGAACTCGGCCATGACGAGCTCAACGACTTCGAGGGCCTTGCCTGCAGAGGTTCCGGCATAAACGCAGAGAGAGCCGGTGTCGCTGTAGGGGCTGAGATCGGAGTAAATGGCATAAGCCAGACCGCGCTCTTCGCGAATGGTCTGAAATAGCCGAGAACTCATGCCGCCACCGAGGATCGTGTTGAGGATCAGCGTGGCAAAGCGGTTGTCGTCTGTAATGGGCGGCGCGGGAACTCCGAGGCAGAGCTGGACCTGTTCGAGAGCCTTCTTGTTCTGCAGGAGGATGCGTGCGCTGGCCTGGGGAGTCTGCGTTTCGTAGGCGGGCTCACCCGGCGCGAGCGGCGTAAATTTTTTTGCGATGGTGTCGACAAACTGATCGTGCTCGAGGTCGCCGGCGGCGGAGAAGACCATGTTGCCGCCACGAAAACGGCCGGCATGATATTCGAAGAGCTTTTGCTGATCGAGGCGTCCGACAGTTTGGGTTGTGCCGAGGATCGGTTTGCCGAGCGGATGGTCCTTCCAGAAATTCTGGGTGAAAAGCTCGTGGACGAGAACGTCCGGATTGTCTTCGTCAATTTTGATCTCTTCCAAGATGACGCCGCGTTCGCGTTCGATCTCGGTTGAAGCGAAGGTCGGGTATAGGACGAGATCGGTCAGAACGTCGAGGGCAATGGGGACGTGGTCGGCGAGGGATTTCACATTGAAGCAGATGGTCTCTTTGCCGGTGAAGGCGTCGAGGTTTCCGCCGATGGAGTCCATTTCGCGCGCGATCTGCAGGGAAGACCGCGATCTTGTGCCCTTGAAAACCATGTGTTCGACGAAGTGTGAGATTCCGTTGGTTTCGGGAGCCTCACAGCGGGAGCCGGACTTGATCCAGACGCCCATGGCGACGGACCGCACATGCTCCATGCGCTCGGTGAGGACGATAAGGCCATTCGGAAGGACAGTACGGCGAAGATTTCGCTGAGTATTCATGAGTATTCGATCGGTCTCTGATTGTAGGGCGAATTGGGCGTAGAAAAGGAGCCCGTTCACCGGCCGGGGTCTAAACGAAAGAGAAGCGGTCTACAAGGGCGCGGGTGGCTGCAATGAATATAGAAAAGCTCTATGCTGAGACCAGCCGTGACCGCAAACATACAACTGACACCATTAGACGCTACAAACCCTCCCCTTGGCAGCCTGAGGAGTTTATTTGGCATGAATGTTGCCGAATTAGGAGAAGTGATGTCGGGGCTGGGGGAGCCCGGATGGCGCGGCAGGCAGGTAGCAGAGGCGATATATCGCCAAAGGATTGTTGACGTTGGGAGCATAACGACCCTTCCAAAGGGTCTCCGGGACAGGTTGACGCTAGAGGGGTGGAGGGTCGGCCGGCCGGGAGTTGTGCAAGTGTTTACCTCGGTGGATGGGACGGAGAGGTACCTGATCCAGGGGCCGGCGGACGCTCTGACGGTGGAAACCGTGTGGATGCCGGAAGGGGATGAGGGGGAGGCCGGGGACACCGCCGGCGAGGAAGCCGCCGGGGACGGCTCAGGCAGGAAGTGGGATCGCGCGACCATATGCGTATCGAGCCAGGTGGGGTGCGCGGTGAACTGCCAGTTCTGCCTGACAGCGAAACTCGGGCTGCAGAGGAATCTGTCGGCAGGCGAGATCGCAGGGCAAGTGGTTGAAGTCCTGGACCGGCAACGCGTGGAGATCGGCAAAGACCGCGTGAACCTGGTCTTCATGGGGATGGGTGAGCCATTCCTCAACTATGACAACTTTATGCGCGCGGTGCGACTGCTGGTGGAAGAGGTCGGGCTTAGCCCGCAGAGGATGACTGTGTCGACTTCGGGTATTGTTCCGGGGATCGAGCGGTTCGCTGAGGAGCCTGCGGAGATCCGGCCGAAACTGGCGATCAGCTTGAATGCACCCAACGATGAGGTGCGCAGCGAGGTGATGCCGATCAATCGCAAATGGCCAATCGAGGCGATTGTGGATGCGGTGCGCGCTGTGCGCCTTAGGGCGAAGGAGCGCGTCACGTTTGAATACGTGCTGCTGGGCGGTGTGACAGATCAGCCGATGCAAGCTGCGGAGGTGGCGCGGCTGGTCCGGAGGACCGGATTGCCCGCGAAGGTAAATCTGATTGCCTGGAATCCGGGGCCGGGGATTCCTTACACGACGCCTTCCGAAGGTGCCGTCGAGATATTTCGCAGAGCGCTGGGAGCCGAGGGTGTTCCAGTGTATCTACGGCGCCCACGCGGTCGGGATATCTATGCGGCTTGCGGGCAGTTGAAGAGGACGGAAGAGGCACGGAGCTAGCGGGCGCTGGTGTTCTGGGCACAATGGAAAATTCACTTAAGGGACTGGGATACATCGAGCGGGACGCTTGATGTAAACGCTTGGCAGGGTGAACACCAACCCGTGATGGCAATCACGGTTTGGGCGATCTCATCAGTCCTAGTATCGCTACGTGAATATCGATACGAAATTATCGATTCATGGAGCATCCGAGGCGGGCAGCCCTGGTGGAATTCCGCAGCCTAGCCTCAATCGCCTGCCTCAATACCATCACTATCTAGCCGAACTCCAAGGCAAAGGAATCAACCGGGTATCCTGCAGCCTTATTGGGAGCGACCTGAACCTGGTTCCCGTGCAGGTCCGGAAGGATCTGCAATACACGGGCATTGTCGGCAAGCCGAAGACCGGGTATTCGGTTCCGGAGCTAATCCAGGCAATTGAGACTTTCCTGGGGTGGAACAACGTCAACGAGGCTTTTCTTGTCGGCGCAGGCAATCTCGGTACGGCCCTGCTTGGGCACGAGCGGTTCTCAAATTTTGGCTTGAGCATCGTTGCGGCGTTCGATGCCGATGCGCAGAAGGTCGGGGAATGGATTCACGGCAAGGCGGTGCTTCCGTTGGAGAAACTCGCTGACCTTGCTCAGCGGATGAGCATTCACCTCGGCATCATCACAGCCCCCGCTGAATGTGCACAAGGCATTGCCGATGAGATGGTCAGAGGAGGCATCCAGGCCATCTGGAACTTCGCTCCGGTACGCCTCAAGGTGCCGGCACACATCATTGTTCACAACGAGGATCTGTATTCGTCGCTTGCTTCTCTGTCTTGGAAGCTGGCGCGGCGTTACCAGGTTCCAATCCAGCCAGACGGAGGCTTGCACTAGATGGCGGCTGCGCCAGTTGCATTTGATCGCGCGAGGAAATTTGAGAAGGTTTGCGGCATTCTGGAGCGCTATGGTTACCGTCCTTCGGGATTGATACCGATCCTTCAGGCAATCCAGCATGTATATCAATATCTGCCGGAAGAAGTTCTCACCTATGTAGCCACATCGCTTGATGTACCGCCTGCCCGCGTCTTCGGGGTTGCTACTTTCTATGCGCACTTTGCGCTCGAGCCCAAGGGCAAGCATGTGATTCGCATCTGCGATGGCACGGCGTGCCACGTGAAGCATTCATTGCCGGTGTTGAATGCGCTGCACGAGAAACTCGGAACGAGCGAGAAGAAGACAACGAGCGGCGACATGCTGTTCACCGTTGAGACGGTTGCCTGCCTTGGCGCGTGTGGACTGGCTCCCGTAGTTGTGATTGACGAACAAGTGTACGGCGGAATGACGCCGGAGCGGGCCCTTGCGCTGATCGACGAGATCAAGACAAACGAGAACACGTCGGACCTGGGTAGCTCATCCGCCGACATGCCGGCGAACGGAGAAATTCTTCATGTCCAGTAGCGATGGTCTTGTTGTTCTGAATCAGCAAGCAAACGGGATTGCGACTCTCAGCCAACTACGACGGGTCATTCTCTGCGCCGGAACGGGATGCATGGCCAACGGCGCGATGAAGGTCTTCGAGCAGTTCAAGCGGGAGATGGCGGGATCGGGACTCAATGTGATTCTTGAACTGCGCGCCGAAGGCGGCGATCACGATGTGCGCCTGTCCAAGAGCGGATGCCAGGGATTCTGCCAGATGGGACCGCTGGTTTCGGTGGTGCCGGACGGAATTCTTTATACAAAGGTTCGTCCTGAAGACGTTGCCGAGATTGTGCAGCAGACCCTTGTCGCCGGCCAGACGGTCGACCGGCTTCTCTACAAAGACCCGGCGACGCGCAAGACCTGTCGCGGCCTTGAGGACAATCCTTTTTATGCTCGCCAGAACCGGCTGGTGCTGCGTGAGTGCGGATTTCTGGATCCCGAAGATATCCACGAATTCATTCAGCATGGCGGATACAGCGCTGCGAAGAAGGCGTTCCTCGAGATGTCGCCAGAGGAGATCTGCAAAAAGGTCACGGAGTCGGGCCTGCGTGGGCGAGGGGGCGGGGGATTTCCGACTGGGCGCAAGTGGGAAGCGGCGCGTGTGCAGAAAGCGACGAAGAAGTATGTGATTTGCAATGGCGACGAGGGCGATCCCGGTGCGTTCATGAACCGCTCGGTGATGGAGGGGAATCCGCACAGCGTGATTGAGGGCATCCTGATTGCCGCAAGGGCCATTGGCGCGAATGAGGGTCTGGTCTACGTGCGCGCGGAGTACCCGCTGGCCGTCGAGCGCATGCGCAGGGCAGTGGCGGACGCAGAGCGCGAAGGGATCCTTGGTGACAACGTCTTCGGCAGCGGCCTTTCGATGAAATGCGATGTGATGGAAGGTGCTGGCGCATTTGTGTGCGGGGAAGAGACTGCAATGATTGCGTCGATCGAAGGCAGGCGCGGCATGCCGTCTCCCAAGCCGCCGTTCCCGGCTCAAAGCGGCCTGTGGGGTAAGCCGACGATCATTAACAACGTCGAGACGCTCGCGCACGTATCGCGGATCCTGAATCAGGGCACGGAAGCTTTCCACAGCGTTGGTACGAAGGATTCGCCGGGGACGAAGACGTTTGCGCTGACCGGACACGTGGCCAACACCGGGCTGGTGGAGGTTCCATTCGGAACGACGCTGCGCGAAATCGTGTTGAATATCGGCGGCGGAGTTACGGATGACTACGGCAAGCTGTTGAAGAGCGGCTTCAAAGCTGTCCAGATTGGCGGACCATCGGGCGGGTGCCTCACCCCTGACCATCTCGATCTGCCGCTCGCCTATGAGTCTCTGCGCTCTGTTGGAGCGATGGTGGGATCAGGTGGGCTAGTGGTGATGAACGAGCGCACCTGCATGGTGAGCATCGCGCGCTTCTTCATGGAGTTCACACAGCGGGAATCGTGCGGAAAATGCGTTCTATGCCGCGAGGGCACGAAACAACTGCTTGCGTTACTTGATGACGTGATTGAAGGCCGCGCCGACGCTGGGACGCTCGACCTGCTGGAGAAACTTGGCCGCGCAGTACAAGTAGGCTCGCTCTGCGGGCTGGGCAAAACTGCACCCAACCCCGTGCTCTCAACATTGCGCTATTTCCGCAGGGAATATGAGGAGCACATCTTTGAGAAGCGCTGCCGCACCGGCCGTTGCAAAGCGCTGCTGAGGCCGGAGATCAACGAAGAGCGCTGCAAGGGATGTGGAGTATGCATCAAGGCGTGTCCGACCGGCGCAATCACGGGTGAAAAGAAAAAGCCGCATCGCATCGATCCTGAGCTTTGCATCAAGTGCGGAGCATGCGCAACCGCCTGCAAATTGCACGCAGTGGAAGGGGTGTAGCAAGTGAACAAGCCAACGCAAGCTACAGTGACGATTGACGGGCGGAGCGTGCCGATTGAAGGCGAGCGCAACCTGCTTGAGCTCATTCGCAAGGCCGACATCGATCTGCCCACTTTCTGCTATCACTCCGATCTGAGCGTCTACGGCGCATGCCGTTTGTGTCTTGTGGATGTGGAAGGCAGGGGCATCCTGGGCGCCTGCTCCACTCCACCCGAGCCGGGCCTGAAAGTGAAGACGACGACGCAGGAGATTCGCGAGATTCGCCGCATTGCCGTCGAACTGCTGCTGGCCAATCACGACCAGCAATGTCCGACGTGTCCGCGGAGCGCGAACTGCCAACTTCAAAACCTCGCGCAGAGGCTGGGCATAAGGAAGGTCCGATTCAAGCCGGTGCATGAACCGGTGCCGCTGGATGAATCGTCGCCATCGCTCGTGCGTGATCCGAACAAATGCGTGCTGTGCGGCGATTGCGTTCGTGTCTGCTCAGAGATTCAGGGCATCGGCGCCATCGACTTCGCGCATCGTGGACATGACGTGATGGTAAAGCCGGCATTCGGCAAGCAGCTTGGCGATGTGGAATGCGTCAACTGCGGGCAGTGCGCAAGTGTGTGCCCGACGGGTGCCCTCACTCCAAAGCCGGAGGTAGACCAGGTCTGGTCGCTGTTAGCCGATACGCAGAAGACAGTTGTCGTTCAGATTGCGCCTGCGGTCCGGGTTGGACTAGGCGAGTGCTTCGGCCTCAAGCCCGGAGAGATTACGACGGGGCGAATCGTTGCCGCACTCAGACAACTTGGTTTCAACCAGGTCTATGACACGTCATTCGCCGCAGACCTGACGGTGATCGAGGAGGGCACGGAGTTCCTGGAGCGCAAGAAGGAAGGGAAGCACCTTCCGATGTTTACTTCCTGCTGTCCGGGATGGGTGAAGTATGCCGAGCAGTATTTTCCGGAGCTGCTGCCACAGCTATCGACATGCCGCTCGCCACAGGGAATGTTTGGTTCCCTGATCAAGGCCATGCTGCCGGACCAGCTGAAGATAGGGCGCAAGGACCTGAAGGTTGTCGCCGTCATGCCGTGCACTGCCAAGAAGTTCGAGGCTCAGCGACCGGAGCTTGCCGTCGATGGTGATCCGGATGTCGATCATGTGCTGACCACGCAGGAGCTGGCGCACATGATTCAATCAGCCGGGTTGAACTTCGAGTCTCTTCAGCCGGAATCGTTTGATATGCCCTTTGGGTTCTATACGGGCGCGGGCGTCATCTTTGGAAATTCCGGCGGAGTGATGGAAGCGGTTCTGCGTTACGCGGTGGAGAAGGCCAGCGGCAAGAAACTGGAGCGTCTCGAATTCGAAGAAGTTCGCGGGGAGTCGGGTTTGCGCGAGGCGAAAATCTCCATCGATGGAACAGAGCTCAGACTGGCAATCGTCCACGGACTACGTAACGCGCGGGTCGTTGCCGATCAGGTCGCTGCCGGAAAGAGCACCTATGACCTGATTGAAGTGATGGCATGTCCTGGCGGATGCATCGGCGGTGCAGGCCAGCCGGTGACGACTGCCCGTAATGCACGTGCTCTTCGTACGAAGGGACTCTATCAGGCTGACAAGATGCTGCAGCTCCGCAAACCGCAGGACAACGTGTTTATCACTGAGTGCTACGCCAAGTTTCTGGGCGATGTCGGCGGAGAAAAGGCCCATCATCTACTGCACACGACCTATCAGAGCCGCCGCCGCATTGCGGAAGAAGTACTTCCGCTGATGCAGTCACACGGTCCGGAGAAGACCAAGGTCAACGTGTGTCTGGGGACGAATTGCTATCTGAAGGGATCGCAGGAAGTGCTGAACTGCGTGCTGCACCACGCGCAGGAGAGTGGACTCGAGAACCGGCTTGATGTCCGCGCGGCTTTCTGCCTCGAAGAGTGCGAGCGTGGGCCCAACGCGATCATCGACGGCGAGCATGTTCATAACTGCACACCCAAGGGCGCAATTGAGGCACTGAACAGCCGGATAGAGCGCGATGCAGAACGCGATGCCTAGCGTCTGTCTTCGTGCGTTTTAGAGGAGTAGATCGTAATGATAGAAGAACGTGCCGACTTCATAAATCCCGAAGAGATTGAGGCGCTGCTGACAAAACAGTCACGTCCAACTCCATCAAGAGTGCGAGAGCTCCTGGCCAAGGCGCGCGAATTACATGGGCTTTCCATGGAGGAGGTTTCATACCTGACTCTGGTTGAGAGCCCGGACCTGCTTGCTGAGATATTCTCCACGGCGCGAACGATCAAGGAAGAGATTTACGGATCACGGCTCGTTTTTTTCGCGCCTCTCTACATTTCGAATCGTTGCGCGAACGAGTGCACTTACTGCGCTTTTCGAGCAACAAATACGGAACTCACACGCCGTACGCTGACAATGCCGGAGATTGCTGAAGAGACGCGCATTCTCATCCGGCAAGGTCATAAGCGCGTTCTCGTCGTTGCGGGAGAGGCTCTTCCTCCGCGCGGCTTTCAATACATCATCGACACGATTAACACCATTTATGACACTCGCATAGGGCCTGGAGAGATCCGCCGAGTGAACGTCAATCTTGCCCCACAGACCGTCGATCGGTTCAGACGCCTAAAAGAGGCAAGCATCGGCACGTTCCAGCTTTTTCAGGAGACCTATCATCGGCCCACTTATGCATCCGTTCACCTTAAGGGCAAGAAGCGTGACTATGACTGGCGCGCTACGGCCCTTGATCGCGCGATGGAGGCTGGAATTGACGACGTTGGAATGGGAGTCCTGTTTGGCCTCTATGACTGGCGGTTCGAAGCTCTCTCTCTTATGCAGCATATTCGTCATCTGGAAGAGACATTCGGCGTTGGCCCTCACACGATCAGCTTTCCGCGGATGGAGCCAGCGGTCGGCTCGGACATCGCGGCGCGCCCGCCTCATGCAGTCACTGACGCCGACTTCATCAAGCTTATCGCCATCATGCGCCTGGCCGTTCCGTACACGGGCATGATCATGTCCACCCGAGAGACGGCGGAGGTTCGCCGTCAGACCTTTGCGGTAGGCATCTCTCAGATTTCCGCGGGAAGCCGCACCGATCCAGGCGGATACAAAGACGGCGAAGGCGATCCTAACGGCAGCCAGTTTCAACTCGGCGATCACCGCTCTGTCGAAGAGGTAGTCACCGACGTAGTCTCGCTCGGCTACACGCCTTCGTTCTGCACCGCCTGCTATCGCCTGGGACGAACAGGCCAGGACTTTATGGATCTCGCCAAGCCCGGCGAGATCAAGTATCACTGCCAGCCCAATGCTCTCTCCACATTTCTCGAATACCTGTGCGACTATGCCGGGCCGGTCGCGAAATCAGCGGGAGAGAAACTCATCTCCATCGAACTCCGGCAAATGGATAACCAGCAGACTGCCTGCACGCTGCCGATGCTCAACCAGGTTCGGCGCGGCGAGCGCGACGTCTTTGTTTAGAGAGGAAAGGGAACGATGCAACGCGCAACATCGAAAGGTTTCCGGCTTCACATTGGCTTCTTTGGGCGACGCAACGTGGGCAAGTCGAGCCTGCTGAACGCCATCACGCAGCAGAGTGTTTCGATCGTCTCCGAGGTCCCCGGCACGACCACGGATCCGGTTGAGAAGCCGATGGAGCTTCAACCGATTGGTCCAGTTCTTTTCGTCGATACGGCCGGTGTTGACGACGTCGGAGCGCTCGGGGCTCAGCGCATCGAAAAAACGCGCCAGGCAATTGCACGGACGGACATCGCAGTGCTCGTAGCGGAAGCCGCGATCTGGACGGACTTTGAAGAAACGCTTCTCGCCGAACTTCGCGGTCGCGATATTCCAGTAGTGATCGCACTGAACAAGATTGACGTCCGAAAGCCGGCGACGGAACTGACGAATCGCCTTCAGCAGGAGCGCGTCTGTTTCGTTGAGCTTTCAGCTGCTACGGGCGTGGGCGTCGACGTCTTTCGGGAGCGACTCTGGCAGGCCGCGCCTTCCGAGTCTTTGGAGTCGCCTACGATCGTTCGCGATCTGGTGGCTCCGGGACAGACCGCGGTTCTCGTCATGCCTATCGACAAGGAAGCGCCCAAGGGCCGGATCAAGCAGCTACAGGTGCAAGCTATCCGCGATCTGCTTGATGGCGAGTCTTCCTGCATGGTCGTTAAAGACGCGGGTCTGAAGCGTGCGCTCGATAACATGAAGACACTGCCGAGCCTGGTGGTTTCTGATGCGCAGGTATTCGAGCAGGTGGCGCGGATAACGCCGGAATCGGTGCCGGTTACTGCATTTTCGATTCTGCTCTCACGGTTGAAGGGCGATTTAGTAGCGCAGACGCGGGCTGCCGTCGCTATCGATTCGCTGCGGCCGGGCGATAAAGTGCTGATCGCGGAAACCTGCACGCATCATCCGGTCGAAGAAGACATCGGCCGAGTCAGGATTCCGCGCTGGCTCAATCAATATGTCGGCGGAGAACTCGCATTCACATATGTGAGGGGCCGCGAATTTCCGAACGACATCACTCCCTACAAGCTCGTCATCCATTGCGGTGCGTGCATGTGGAACCGGCAGGAGATGGTGAGCCGCATTCGCGAGTGCCAACGGCAAGGTGTTCCGATCACCAACTACGGCCTTGTCATTGCTTTCGCGCAGGGCATTCTGGAGCGCGCTCTCGAGCCGTTCCCAGTTGCGCTCGCCGCTTATCGTGAAGAACGAGGCTTGCAACCGGTGGCGGGAATCAAAATCGTTGAAGAGGCGACAACACGGGTGAATTAGTTGGCCCATATCAATAAACTCGAGATCCTGCAGTGGCTAAGGGAAGAGCGACCCTCGGCACTGCAGGATCTTTTTGCGCAGGCCGATGCAGTTCGCAAACGGTATGTCGGCGATGCGGTTCATTTGCGGGGATTGATAGAGGTATCGAGCCATTGCCGGCGTCAATGCATGTACTGCGGATTGCGTCGCGAGAATCGCAACCTGGCCCGGTATCGCATGAACCGCGACGAGATTCTTGATTGCGCTCGCGAGGCCGTGGCACTGGGGTATGGAACGGTGGTGATGCAGGCCGGGGAGGACGATGCGCTCACTGCAGAGTGGATTGCCGAAATCGTCCGCTGGATCAAGCGCGAGACACCCCTGGCTGTGACCCTTAGTCTCGGCGAACGGAGCGAAGGAGATCTTCAACTTTGGCGCGACGCGGGAGCAGATCGCTACCTGCTTCGCTTCGAAACGTCCGATCTTGATCTCTTCCGAGCCATTCATCCAGAGCAGTATCCAGGATCGCCCGATCGCCTGACTTTGCTGCGCCGCCTTAAGCGGCTTGGCTACGAGGCCGGTGGTGGCGTGATGGTTGGAATTCCCGGTCAATCGTTCCAAAGCCTGGCAGACGATGTGCGGACGTTCTGCGATCTCGATCTCGACATGATCGGTATTGGGCCTTACATTTCGCATCCAGCCACGCCGCTCGGTTCCGGAAGGCTGCAGCCGTTCATCGATCCGGAGCAGCAGGTTCCAGCCTCGGAAGAGATGGTCTACAAAATGGTCGCGCTTGCACGCATCGTGTGTCCCACCGCGAATATTCCAAGCACAACCGCCTTGGCGACCATCAATAAAAGTCATGGGCGCAAGCAGGGGCTTCTGGTTGGTGCAAATGTGGTCATGCCAAACCTGACGCCGGTAAAGTATCGCGCTTTTTATCAGATCTATCCCGCAAAGGCATGCATCGACGAGAGCGCGGCGGATTGCAATCAGTGTCTTCGTGGCCAGATCACATCGTTGGGCCGCTTTGCCGGAAGAACCCAAGGCGGCAGAGGAGAAATGGAGATGTGCCTGCCTCTTGCTGAGCCTCCATCGCCAGAACTCGTCCAGATACAGGTGACAAGCCATGCCTGATGGAGACGAGCCTGAAGTCACCGTTTGCCTTGGCAGTTCGTGTTTCGCGCGCGGCAACGCGCAAAATCTCTCGCTGCTCGAGACGTACCTTCAAAATCAGAATCTCACCGGCAGGGTGCATGTTCGCGGCTGCCTCTGCCAGGATGAGTGCAAGCAGGGCCCGAATCTCACTGTCTCAGGCATTCATCACCATGACGTAAGCCCTACAAAGCTGCGCGAGATACTTCAGCATCTTGGCTGCGGAGGGCAGTAATATGCCGGCGCTCCACGCGATCTATACGGAACGGCGCGAGTGTCAGGACTGCCATAAGTGCATTCGCGAGTGCCCCGTCAAAGCTATCCGAGTGCAGGACGGATACGCGCGTATCGTCCCGGAAAATTGCATCCTGTGCGGCAACTGCATCCTTGCCTGTCCGAGTAATGCAAAGCAGGTTCGCAACGATCTGGCGCAGGTAAAGGATCTCCTTTCCAGCGGCCGCCGAGTTTTTGTATCGCTCGCGCCCTCTTTTGTCGCGCAGTTCCCCGGAGTCCGGCCAGCTCAGTTGATTGACGCACTACGGCAACTTGGCTTTGAGGGCGTCTCGGAGACGGCGCTCGGCGCGCAGCAGGTGTCGGCCAGCATTTTATCCCTGATGCGCGATAAGCCGGGCCACGTGTGGATTTCTTCGGCGTGTCCCGTTGTAGTCGATTTCGTTGCGAAGTATCACCCGGAATGTCAGGAGAACATCTCGGCACTTCTGTCGCCGCTTCTGACCCACTGCCGAATGTTGAGAAGTCGATTCGGGGCAGACATTCGCATCGTGTTTATTGGACCGTGCATTGCCAAGAAGAAGGAGGCGGAGGATCATCCCGAACTGCTCGACGCGGTCATTACATTTGAAGACCTGGACAACTGGCTCTTCGAAGCCGGCATTGACGTGGCTTGCTTGCAGGAGACCGGCGAAGATCACTTTGCTCTGGAAGATGCTCGTGAAGGGGCCCTTTACCCAATCGAGGGCGGGTTGATTCCCGGCGTCACACAGGACGGAGAAGTGAAGCCCTCGCAGGTGATGGCCTTCTCAGGGATCTCCAACGTTGAGCAGGTACTCAAGGGCATAGCAGAATGGAGGCCCGATCATAATATTTTCCTGGAACTCACGGCCTGTGCCGGATCGTGCGTCAATGGACCCAAGGCAGCGCGCAATACCTCAATTGCCAGGCGACGTTTCGACATTCTCCAATATGCCAAACCTGCGACCGGCCCGGCTGTTAGCGGGAGTCTTGCATCCACGCGACCTTATGTTGGCAGTCCCATTCCTCGCAACGAGTACAGCGAACTTCAGATCACCGAAGCCCTTCGCAGTGTCGGCAAGTACTCGAGCGAAGATGAGCTAAATTGCGGAGGATGCGGCTACGAGTCGTGCCGCGAGTTCGCCCGCGCGCTCATCGCACGGAATGCAGAGCGCATGATGTGCGCTACCTACACGCGCAAGCTTGCGCAAAAGAAGGCCAACGCGCTTCTGCAAAAGATGCCGTCAGCCGTGGTGATCGTTGATGAGCAACTCCGCATTATCGAGTGCAACGCCAATTTCCTCCGGCTTTTTTCCGAAGACATGCAGCACGAGAAGGAGTTGGAAGGCTGCTCGCTCGATGCGGTGATTCCATTCTCGAATCTTTTCCGCCGCGTTCTCGACTCGGGTGAAGACATCGTAAGCCACGATATCCGCTACGATCGCATGATCCTGAACTCCAGCATATTTACCATCGAGCGGCATGCGGTCTTGTGCGGCACGTTTCAGGACATCACCGAGCCGATCTTCCAGAAGGAGCAGATCATCGAGCGCGCTCGCGACGTGATCCAGAAGAACCTGAAGACGGTTCAGCAGATCGCCTATCTACTTGGTGAAAATGCGGCTGAGTCCGAGATTACTCTCAACTCTATCGTTCGGTCTTTCAGCCCGGAGGAGCTGGACCAGGGCGGCAACAAGGGGTTGAAATGAATTCAGCAGGAGGCAATTTCATCGAGATCGATTACTGCCAAAGAGCGAAGCATGGCCAGTTGATCTCGGGAGATGTGTTTCTCACTGAGCAGGTGAAGGAGGAAGGCCGAATTGTTTCGGTGCTTTCCGACGGTCTCGGCAGCGGAGTCAAGGCAAGCGTTCTGGCCAGCATGACCGCGACGATGGCGTTGAAGTTTGCTGCCAGCCCCATGGACATCCGCAGCTCCGCGGAGATCATCATGGATACGTTGCCGATTTGCAGCGTGCGCAAGATCAGCTATTCCACTTTCACGGTCGTAGATATCGCGGGCAACGGCGAAACCAGAATTATCGAGCATGGCAATCCTCCCTTTGTGCTTGTTCGGCCGGATGGCGAACTTGCGATCGTGAAGAACGAGCTCCGCCCTGAGCGCTGGCATGATCGCGTAATTCACTACTCAAACTTTGAAGTGCAACTCGGCGATCGCATCATCTTCTTTTCAGATGGGATCTCGCAGGCCGGAATGGGAGAGTTTCGAACGCCCTTTGGCTGGGGCGTGAAGGAAGTAGAGACCTACATTCGCGGACAGGTTCGTGAACATCCGTACATCTCAGCTCGCGAACTGTCACGCAAGCTCGTCTTGCGCGCTGAACAAATCGATGGCTTGTCCGCGAAAGACGATATTACCTGCGGGGTGGTCTATTTCCGCAGCCCCCGACAGTTGGTTGTGATGACGGGCGCTCCTTTCAATCGCGCTCATGACAATGACCTAGCGCGTATGGCAGAGAAGACTCCGGGGCGAAAAGTCATCTGCGGTGGCACAACCGCGAACATTATTTCGCGCCAGCTTAACCGGCCTATCCACATCGATATGCGGCAGGCCCGGGACTCTCGCGTGCCCCCCTCCGCAAAGATGGAAGGCTTCGACCTTGTCACGGAAGGGATACTCACCCTGGGCGAAGTGCTGCGCCTTCTGGAGGAGGACATCGCTCCCGAAGAGCTCAAGTCGAATGCAGCTGTGCGTTTGACCAGCATGCTGCTGGACAGCGACGTGGTGAAGTTCGCGGTCGGTACGCGCATCAATGAGGCACATCAGGACCCCAACGTGCCTGTGGACCTGGAACTGCGGCGCAACATCGTGAGACGGATCGCGCAAGCTCTTGAAGTTAAGCATATGAAGCGCGTGAGCGTTCAGTACCTGTGAGCGATCCTTCAGGCCTTCTGAGTCCCGTTTTGATACGTTGAACGTCCCTTGCGTGCTTTCATTCGTGCAGTGGGCGGATGCTACCATTTCGATATAGGGCTGGTTTTCTTCAATCCCGGGCCGGTCTGGACTGGATAGTGTGGGATAGGTTCGTTCCACTCGGGTGGGTTGAAGAGAGCAGGAGGCCCTCCTTCAGAGTGGCCCCGTAGCTCAGGTGGATAGAGCAGCAGTTTCCTAAACTGCGTGTCGGAAGTTCGAATCTTCCCGGGGTCACCACTTGGTATCTCGACGAATCCGCAAAACCTGAAAACACGCGTTGGCCATTTAGGCGGTGTGGGCATGCTCGCGCCTGCAGTGGCTACGGCTTACATCAGCTTGCGTTCGGATTTTGGTGGCTTCCGTATAAGGAGCAGATGGGAGAGCCGGCCGCGGAAGATCTCCGGCGGAAGGTAGGCGCGGCGCTGGCCGCAGAGTGGGCAGTCAGTGATGATCCAGGAGTCGGGCATCGTGCGGACCGGGGCGGGGATGTTTTCGCCGCAACCTTTACAGCGAACCGCGTAGTCGCAGATATGAGATTGAGGTAACTGCCACACTGGTCCAGTATAGGCGAACAAAAGGCGAATATTTACACATTTAAAGGACGGACCGGAGAACTCTGCGTCAGGGCGTATTCACAGGAGATTAGATAAGGTTTTGTACACGGGGTCAGTTCGGAGGAATGTCGCGAGGACGAGCCTTCTCAGCAGGTCGTCCTCGCGGTGGTGAGGGTATTACAGGGCAGTTGACTACGAGACGGCTATTTGCGGGAACGCTGCATTTTGAGGCCGTGTTCGAGGCGGAAGGTGAGGTTGCTCTCGGCGGGAACGTTGAGTTTTTTACCGCGGGTAAGCGTCTGTGCGCCGGCACCGGCTGCGCCACCGGCGAGTGCACCGATAGCGGCGCCCTTTCCGCCACCCGCGATTGCGCCGATAAGGGCGCCTGCGGCCGCGCCGCCGCCGACATACTTACCAGTGCGTGCGTTCTTGCCGACGCCTTCTTTTTGATTTGCTGCCTGCACATCCGCGCTGTCGACGGTATAGCGCACCCCTCTTACGCGAATGGATCGGAGATCGATGGTAAGGGCGTTGTTCTCGCGGATCGCAGCAAGTTGAGCCGGGGAACCGCGGGGGATCAGTACATTGCCGTTCGAGCCGAGAACGTCTTTGCTGACAGTACCGCGATAGAGGTGGGCGGTGTCAGCGCTCTGAACATCGGCGTTGATGGGCTCGTCGGTGCGGATGGTGATTTCGGTTCCACTGGGGATCGCAGAGCGTTGCGCCACCACGGCTATTGTCGGAGTGAGAAGGGCAAGCAGGAGCAAAGCGGAGAGTCGTCTCATGTTACACCTCACTGTGGTTTATACCACCGTGAGGGCAGGATGCAGATCCGCTATTGGCTGGCGCAGAATATCGGAGAGAGCACGGACTCAGTTAAGAGCTTGTAATGAGTCGGAGAATAAGCTGATCTGACGAAGGATGCAGTAGACTTGCGCCATGATTCGACAGATCGTCCCGCTATTCTTCACGACCGACATACCGGCAACGCTGGCTTATTACAAAGACAAGCTAGGGTTCGAGTGTCTGAGCACCTGGATGGATCCGCCGGTTTATGCGATTGTGGCGCGGGACGAACAGGCGATCCATTTTCGTTGTGCAGCACCGCCGACGGCGAACCCGGACAAGTATGATGATGAACTGCTGGACGCGTATCTGCATGTCGAGGATGCGGATGCGCTACATAGTGAGTACGCAGGGAAGGGCGTTGAGGTTACCCGGAAGCTTGGAAACACCCCTTGGAATATGCGGGAGTTTGTAGTCAAGGATTGTGATGGCAGGCTGCTGGCATTCGGGGCGAGTTAATAGTCGTCCGGCACCCTTCGTTCCTGCACATCACCGATAAAAGCTGTGCGATGAAGGCACCGGGATTCGTTGTTTGACGCATCGGATGTGTAGTATTGTTCACGCTGATTTGAATTTGGAACGAAATACGCAGGAGGCTGTGAAATGCGAACTGGCTTGATGATTTTAGGATGTGCGTTGTTGAGTGCGGCCGTGGCGGCAAATGCGGCCGGGCCGAAGGCGGCTCATGCCGAGCTGAAGAATGCGCAGGGCGCGACGATTGGAACGGCGAAGTTCACTTCAGCTGCGAACGGGGTGAAGGTGAGCGTGAAGGTATCGCAACTGAGTCCAGGTGAGCATGGAATTCATATTCACACCGTGGGCAAGTGCGAAGCGCCGGCATTTACAACGGCGGGAGGACATTTCAATCCAACAGGCGCGCATCACGGAGCGAAAAATTCGCAGGAGCCACATCCGCATGTTGGCGATCTGGACAATTTGAACGTGGGAAAGAGCGGAAAGGCAAGCACTGCATTCACGATCATGGGAGCGACTCTAGCGGACGGCGAGAACTCGCTCTTTCATGAGGGTGGAACGGCGCTGGTGATCCACGCGAAGGCGGACGACCTTACGTCGGATCCTTCCGGGAATTCGGGCGACCGGGTTGCGTGCGGCGTGATCGAAAAGTAGCCGAGAACGAGGGAAGAGACCGACGAGAGACAGGGAACAAAGATCAGGACAGAGAAGCGTTGAAATCTATCAGCAAAGCCGGCCTCATAGTGCCGGCTTTACTTTTTTCCGCCGATGGCGCTTTTTGACTTAGCGCGGCGCGGCTTCTTAAAATGTGGATGTCATCGAAACTCAATTCATGACAACCTTGCTGCCCGGATTCGGGTGGTTCCAGGTACAACCGCAATCGTCAGGATGCTCGGGAAGGCGGTGTAAATCCGCCACTGCCCCGCAACTGTAAGCGCTCCCACTTTGAACGAAGAGGGACTTGGCTGGAGCGATTTCGCTCAACCACTGGAGATTGAACTCCGGGAAGGTCACGGCCGAGGAAGAGGCGCGAGTCAGGAGACCGGTCCTCGATGCTCAACCAGCTTGCGTTCCGAGGGGAACGGAGGAGCCTTCCATGTCATTTCGCGTGTTACTTAGATTCGAGCATGTCATTTTCGGCCGAAGTCTTCGGCACCTGTTCGCGCTATTTCTCGTATTCATCAGCGGGGCAGTTGTTGAAGCCGCTTCGGTTCGTGGTGTTGTTACAGATGCGTCGGGGGCCCGTGTGACGGGTGCGGCCGTGCAGCTGATTATGAACGGATCGGTAGTCGGCTCCGCTGTGTCGGGTGCGGACGGAAGTTTCCAGATTCTCACCGGACACAAGGGCCGGTTTTACCTGGTCGTTTCAGCGACGAAGTTTCGCCAGATGGAGACGCCCGGGTTTTATGCGGGACAGCTCGACAATATTGAGCGAAGCATCGTTCTGGAGCCGGAGTGGGTTCATGAGTCGATCGTCGTAACGGCGACGGGAACTCCGACGCCGCAGCGGCAAACAGGGGCGGCGACGAGCGTGATCGGCCCGCAGGAACTCGAGCTGAGTACGGACCTTGCAAGCGCTCTGCGACAGATGCCAGGAACCTCGGTTGTGCAGGCGGGCCAGCGCGGGAGCCAGACTTCTCTGTTCGTGCGCGGGGGCGATTCCGACTCGAACCTTGTGATGGTGAATGGAGTGAATGCCGGCGATCTCGGAGGCCGGTTTGATTTCGGTCCACTAACGACGACTGGCATGGAACGCAGCGAAGTTTATCGCGGGCCAAACTCAAGCCTATATGGTGCCGATGCCGAGAGCGGCGTGGTGAATGTCGCAACTCAACATGGCACGACAGACTTTCCTTCGCTGATCTTTCATGGTGACTGGGGGAATTTTCAGACCTCGCACGAAGATTTAACCGCGGCTGGAACGTTCGGGAAACTGGACTACCTCGGAGCCTACAGCTGGATGCAAACCGATAACGATCTGCCGCGCGATCCGTATCACGCGGGCACTGTGGCTGCGAATGTCGGGGTGGCGTTAACGGGATCGACGCAGCTGCGCGGGACGTTGCTTTACGGCATTGATGCAACAGGAGTGCCGGGCACCTGGGAGTTTCACCAGATTGCGGACAACGCGACCGAGAAGGACCAGGACCTCTATATCAGCGCGTCGATCGACAACCAGACCACACCGGACTTTCACAACATGGTGCGGTATGGCGCGACTCGGAAGCGAGAGCAATTCAGCCTGTGGGAGCCGAGCGGGACCTTGCTGACGTACGACATGTATGGCGATCAGGCCTACTTCGGCAACAACGTGACCATTACCGGTGCAAATGGATATTCGGCGACCGGGCAGGCCATGCTGGATTTTCCGGGGGATTATCCGCAGGGGCATCAATTGGTGTCAAACCGAGACGGCCTGGTTTATCAGGGAAACTATACGGTGACTCCGCACCTGACGGCGCAGGTTGGCTTTCAGTTTGAGAATGAGCGGGGATCGGAGCCGGGGAGTTCGTTCTATCCGCCCGTAGATCGGACGAACTACGACTACCGTGCGGCGGTGCATGGAGATTTCAAGAACCGGCTGTTTTACACGTTGGGCGGGGATCTCGAGCACTACTCGTTGTTTGGTGTGCAGACGACGCCACGGGCGGGTGTCTCGTTTTATGCTCTGAAGCCGCGGAGGGGAATCTTCAGCGGGACACGGGTGCTCTTCAACTTCGGGGATGCAGTGCGCGAGCCTTCGCTGACAGATGAGTTCTATTCTCTGTATAAGTTTCTCAATCTGAACGGCGGGCAAGACACGATTGCGCAGATGCATATCTCGCCGATTCAAGCGCCGACTGCGCGCACGTACGAAGGTGGAGTGGAGCAGTCGCTGGCGAGTGAACATCTGATCTTCAAGGCGTCTTTCTTTCACAATCAGTTCGGTCGGCAAATCGAGTATGTGGGTGCGGATCTGATTCCAGCTTTGCTGCCGAATCTTTCGCAGCAGCAACAGAAGGCCCTTCAAGAGCAATTGCTGGCGGATTTCGCTTATGAGCTGACCCTGAACACGGAGGCGTTTCGAGCGATGGGTGTTGAAGCAACGGTGGAGAGCGGTATCGGACGGTATCTATTTCTTCGCGGTGGATACACGTATCTGGATGCGGTGATCCAGCGCTCGTATACAAACGACGACGTGGACCTGCTCGGGCCAGTGCCGACGTACAACGGCATTCCGATAGGAACGTATTCACCGCTAGTAGGGGCGCGTCCCTTCAGACGGCCTCCGCATACCGGGTTCTTCTCTGCGAGCTACTCTCGGAACCGCGTGACAGTGTTATTCAACTCGGCGTTTGCGAGCAGAGCCGATGACTCGACATTCCTTGGCGCGGAGGATCAGAACGGCGGAAACAGCCTGCTGCTACCGAACAGAAACCTGGATCATGGTTTTGCGAAGGTGGATCTGGGCGGGAGCGTTCGACTGCGCGACTGGGTGAGCGCGTACGCGCAGGCAGAGAATCTGACCAACAATCGCCATATCGCGCCGATCGGATATGTAAGTCTGCCGACGAGTGTGCGCGTGGGTTTGAAGTTGCAGTGGGGTAGGGAGAAACCAAACGTGACGCCTTCGGGACAGCGCTAGACGTTGCACGAACAATCAAAAAAATAACTGGGCCGGCTTATCGCCGGCCCGCACTTTACTCTGATTTTCAGGAGCTTGAAGTGATGCGCCTGCATCAAAGTCTAGGTGCGGCCAATGGGTTTCACTGGGCCGTTTGTATTAGAAGCAACTTATAGGAAAGAAAGTACATTAACTTAAACCGCCAGGGCTAATTCTTCAAAGTTCCTTCCACCATGTTCGGCCTTGGCAACACAGGAGCCAAAGTGAGAAATAATTGCATGGAAGGATTGCGTCTATTCAACTTTTTCCTTGAAGTTCTGACGGAATGGGGACTTGCGGAAGTCGACAGGCAAGCAGTCGAAATGTTGCCGCTGGGTCCAGTGAAGCTCAAAGAGATCTCGCAGGCTGCAAGAAAATCCGACAGTATACACATCATCGCCCGCCGCGCCTTCGCGGAGCATATTGCCAATTGCCTGGTTTGCAGCAGACATCTGGTGGAGGTATAGCTCGTGGATTGGAGGTTGCAGACACTCGCAATTCAATGAGCAGCAAGTTTCCGCAAAAAGTAACTGCGGGTCTCTCCACTTCGGCCGTTCGCTAAGCGAACGGCCTTCGGTCGAGATGACAGTTGTTGATAGGGCGCGAGCCAAATCGTTTCAAGCCAATGCGTTATTGGCGCGAAGGAGATGCCGGTTCCTTAACTAGAATTCGAGGCGCATACCCAGCTGGATGCGGCGCGGGGGCCCTACCGAGGTGACATCGCCGAAGGTGGGAGATGTCTCAACGGTGTCGACGCTCGAAGGATTCTCATGATTCAAAAGGTTGAAGGCGCCGGCGGAGAAGCCCACGCGCGGCGCCTCTTCGTCATGATTTGCGGTGATGGGGAAGTCGTGTCCCCAGCGCAGGTCGAGATCAACATAGGAAGGCAGAGTCTCGGAGTTGCGTTCGATGCCATCCGGCCGTGTGTTGAAGAAGCTGTCGCCATATGCATCGGTACCGGTCGTGACGGTGTATGGGCGGCCGGTGTTGGCAAAGACGCCGGCGGCAATGTTGTAAATGCTCTTGGGGTTCAGCATGGCGTACATGCTGACGCGGTGACGGCGGTCCCAGTTTGAGCGGCCCCATTCATCGTTGGGAGCGTACTGGTTCTGCGGGAACCAGCCGATGCCATTGGTATTCGAGTCGTAATGGGAGAACGTGTAGCGGCCGAAGCCGGTGAAGTATTTGTTGACGCGGCCGCGGAATGAGACGTCGAGGCCATTCCCTTCAAAGAAGCCCTCGGGCTGCATCTGGCGGATGATGCCAAAGTTGGGATCAGGGCGCTCGGTATAGCCCGACTCGGGTGTCGGCGCATTGATGTCGACGGAGCGGAACTCGTGAATGCCACGCGCAGTGTAGGCACTGACGACGGCCGTAGCTTTTTCGCCGATCTGACGCTCGATGGAGAGACCATACTGCATCTGGTACGGGATAGCGGCGCTGGGCGAAAGCTGAGCGAGATTGGCAGGCTGTTCGGTGACAGCGGCGCAATCACTCACTGGAACGCAGCCAGTTTCGGGCTCGTCGGAAGGGTCGAGAGAGATGTTGATGGCGCGGCGGCGGGCGTTTTCATACCGGACCAGGTCGAGTATAGGGCTGGAGCCAAAGCGGTCGTAGTAAATGCCGCCCCCACCGCGCAGGACGGTCTTGGAATCGTCGTCTATGACATAAGCGAAGGAGACACGGGGGGCAAAGCCGAGGCGCTTTTCAGCAAGAAAGTTCTGCCAGTCGTAGCGGATACCGGGAGTGATGGAGAAGCGATCATTGATCTTCCATTGATCCTGGATGAAAGCACCCATCTCCTGCTGGTGGTAGATGAAGTGAGTGTCACCGGTGTTCTGCGAGAAGGCGGAGGGCCGGTTGTTGATGTAGTTGTCGAGTGCGCTGGCGGCGACGGTGCCGTCTGAGTTCAGCGTAGGCCCGAAGGTGTAGGAGCCGAGTGAATTGGTGTTGTCGTTGTAGGCGCGTCGGCTGATGTGTGGAGCGCCTGCGCCGAATTTGAGAGTGTGGCGACCGCGCGACCAAGTGACCATGTCGTTGACGCGGAAATTGTATTCAGTGCTGAGATAGTCGCTCTGTGCTGACCCTCCGCTGAAGTCGCCGGCCACGCTGATGTGCGGGGCTTCAACGACGTTCGAGTGCCGATTCATGGTGTGCTCACCTACGACAGAGAACTGATTGAGCAGGATGGGCGAGAGGGTGGAATCGACATGGATCACAGTGTCGTCTTCATGCCAGAGGCCGTCGTAGGCTGCGCTGGCGAGTGTCTGGCCGCCGACTCCCTGGTTCTGACCGGTCCACTCCTCGTAGCTGTACTGCGCGTAGGCTGAGTGCTTTTCGCCAAACTGATGAGCGAGGCGCGCGCTGAATTCCGTGTCGCGATTCGGCGTGGGAACGTTGGCCTGAAGGAGGCCGCTGGGATTGTCGTGTGTGGGCACGACTACGGCATTGACCACGGAGTTCAGATCTTCTTCGGCGCGGCTGAAGCTACCGAGAAAGCTGCTTCTTTTTGAGGAGAGGACGGGGCCGGTGACGTGGCCCTCGTAGATGCGGCGCTGTTCGTAGGGTTTGGAGGGCGCAAGAGCGTTCTGCGCGTTGAGGGAGTTGTCGCGGAAGGAGAAGTTGAATTGGCCGTGGTACTTGTCGGCGGCGGATTTGGTGATGACTTCCATCTGACCCCGGCCTGGCCAGTAGTAACGCGCCGAGTAGGGATCCTGGTTGATGCGGACTTCCTGCACGGCAGATGGAGAGACAGGTGAGCGATTGGCTTCGACGCCGTCAACCATTAAGCCGGACCCGCCAGTTCCGGAGGCGCTGTCGTCGAGGAACGCGCTCATGGCTCCGATGTAGTCGTTATCGAAGATCGGCAGTTCTTTGAGTTCGTTCGAAGTGAGAACGGCAGAATCGTGATTTTCTTCAGAGGCGGTGAGGTCCTCGTCGGTGTCGCCGTTGACGCGGACGTTAGTGGCTACTGCCGCGATTGGCAACGTGATGTGAAGTGGAGCGGCGAGGACGTGCGCAGCTGGCGCTGCGAGAACGATGTTCGGCTTGATTGTGACGGGGAAGTGTACCGTCTCAAATCCGGGCTCGGAGATGACGAGGGTAAAAATGCCTGCGTGGGGAGCAGCCATCTGGAAGTTTCCGACACCGTCGGATATGGTGGTGCCGGCGACGGCGCCATCGGCGTCAACGAGGTTGACCTGAGCGTTGGGAACGATCGCGCCGGTAGGATCCGCTACAACTCCGTGGACCGTGGCAGCGGGCTGCGACTTGGACTCGGAGTCGTTGGTGGCGGCGGAGAGGGCAACAGCACAGGACAGCAGCGCGACAGCCAGGGCAGGAAAGCGGAACATGCAAAAGTCTCCAGCAGATGGACTTCATCTCTCCGACCGGTGCGGAGAAGGACCTTGCCACTTGCGAGGAAAAATCATGGGACTGCGATCGTGGGGAGAGCTGTGCGGCGTCGCACATGCGATAACAGCCTTTAACAAAGCCCGTTTATAAATCGATTTTCGCAGGAGTTAAAGCCGCTGTCCAGTCAACGGGAGAGTCGACCAGAATGTCGGGGGGAATGAGTTCGAGACTGCCCGGCGCAAGGCCGAAGGTGCAGCCGATGCACCATGCGCCCGCGTTGCGGGCGGTCTGAACGTCGACCTGGCTGTCGCCGATCATCACGGTTTCTTCGGGTGTCGCGTCGGCTTCTTTCATGAGAGCGAGAAGGCCTTCGGGGTCGGGCTTCTTGGTGGCGAAGCTGTTGCCGCCGTAGATGCTCAGGAAGTAGGGTGCGAGCCCGAGTGCTTCGCAGATCGCCTGTGCCGGGCGGACGGGTTTGTTGGTAAGGACGGCCATGGAACGGGGTGCGACGCCGAGCTGGTCGTGGACTTTGTGAAGGGCGTCGAGTGCTTCAAGGACGCCCTCGTAGGCATACGTGTAGTCGAGCTTGTGCTCGCGGTAGTAGTCGAGGAAGTATTTGTAGGCTTCAGCGAGGAGATCTTCGCCTGGCTCGACTCCGTCGTCTGCCGCGAAGGCGCGGCGGACAAGTGTGAGGGCTCCATTACCGATGTATGCGGCGATCAGCTCGTCTGATAGGTGGGGGCGGTTGAATTTTTCGAGCGTGGCGTTGACGGAGTTGCAGAGGTCCTGCGCGGAGTCGATGAGGGTGCCGTCCAGGTCGAAGACGAGGAGTTTAAGGCCGTCCACGGGCACAGGACGGAGGATGCGGATCATGAGGCTAGTTTAGCGGGCCTTTTCGGCGGCATGTCATCGCAGATTCAATTGCAGAGGGAAGGAAGAAGCAGATCCTTCTCTTACCACCCCCACGCTGAAGACTACGCGTGGGGTCCCGTGCGCTCAGGATGACAGCTGCAACGAACTACTTGATGCAAACGTCAACGGTAGATTCGGCCATTGATCTGGACGCTGGAGCAGGCGGGGCAGAACCGGATGGAGTTGCGGCGGGTAAAAGCGGTGTAGTCGGGCTGAAGCCAGAGGTGAAGGCCGAGCCAGCACATCAACGCGCGCAAAGGATTGGGGTCGGCGTCGGCAACAGACCACATCCGTTGCAAGCTTCGCGCAAGCTGTGCTTCTTCGGGATGGGCGTCGTTCCAGAACATCGGGCGATCCTTGTTTAGTTAGACACCGGATGAGGAGAAAAGATTCTTCGCATGAATGGTTGAAGCGGGAGAGCCTGACGATGCGTTTTTGTCACACGAAACCAGCGAGTCAGAGCCGCGTCGCGCGATAGCAAGTCAGCGGGTCAGCGTTTGGCGTCGGGGGAGGAAAAAAGCAGGCGAGACCTTCCCAGGAGGAAGAACATTTGAGGGCCTCGCCTGAGGAACGAATTGTTGCTACTTCTTCGCAGAAGGTAAAGGCCACCTAGACCCCCTGCGAACTTGTCGATCAGGGGTCAATGGCCCTGATCAGAAGCCGAATATTTTCAGTGAATGCGAACGTCGCCGGAGCCGGTTTCCATGCGCACGGTGGGTCCGCCGCCGCGTACTTTGCCGGTAATGTGGTGACGATCGAATGAGCCCTGAACGGCCATTTCCTGATCGCTGTGAACCGATCCGGAGCCGGTGGATGCGTCGAGGTTGAAGCCGGTGTTGCCGGCCCAGAATTCGATGGAGCCGGAGCCAGTTTCGAGCTTCCAGTCAGAGGCCGGCGTTCCCCACACCTTGATGTCGCCCGAACCAGTGCCTGCGCGGAGCCCGCCATGAACATTTTTCAGTTCGACGCTGCCCGATCCGGTCTGCACTTTGACGTCACCCTGGCCTTCGGCCTGTTCTACGTGGATGTCGCCTGAGCCTGTGTTGGCATTGAAACCGCTCTGAAGACCGGTAGCAAAGATACTGCCCGAGCCGGTTCCCAGCTTGGCATTTTGGCCGACGCCATCATCCTTGATGTCTCCGGAGCCGGAGTTGGCTTCGAGGAAGGAGTTGGCGGGCGCTTCGATGTCGTAATCGATGCTGATGTTGTGGTAATTCTCGTGGCGCTGGCCGATGCGAATGATGTTGCCCGTCTGGTCAATGGGGGGATTATTGGCAATCTCCTGCACCTTGCCATCGGCGCCGCTGCCCCAATTGGACTTGACGCGGCCGAAGATGTGAACGCGATCGCCGGAGCCGTGGGTGATGTGGATGTGTCCCGAGCCGGTGGACACCGCGAGTTCCACATGCCCATTAACCGTAAGGTTGCGCTCAAAGGTGGCTTCGCTGGCAAAGACGGGGAGGGCTGCGAAGGCCAGTGCTGCTGATGCTAACGCAAAGTGTTTCATCTGTTCCTCGATTCGACTGCGTGTCTGCGGTCAGGTACGGAGTTCCGGTTGTTGTAGTTCCCGGCTTGTTTTGTTCCTGACCTGGTTAAGCAAACTACTTCCAAGACTTCGTTGAAGGGGGAGGGCGAAACGAATTTCTACGAATCCATGGGGAGCATGTGCGATGCCAAAAGCACGTCCAGACGCAAGTTGATTAATTTGTTCGGTTCGGAGGCCATGGATGTGGCGGCGTTCGGGAGAGGGTTTGTCCGTTTGCGGACACATTTGTGCGGGGGCGAACAGGCTGCACAGTCTGAGTCAGGTAATGAGATGAGAGCAAGTCGGCGCAAGTATTCTCCAGGGACACTACACGGATGACGGATGAGGGGTGGTGGATGTTAACGAGTCCCTCGCCACCCGCTCATCGCAAAGAGCTGCGATGAACGGGGACAGCTGAGACATGAACGTGAGCTCTAACTGCCTATTGCTGCAGCACGACCTGATCGCCCTCTTTCAAGCCTTTGATGATCTCGGTCTGAGAACCATTGGAGAGGCCTACGACGACAGCAACTTTATGCGTGCCTTCCTTCTGGCTCTTGTCGGGAACCTGGACGAATGCATTCTTCTGGGCGTCATAGCTCACCGCGTTTTCGGGGACTGATAGAACGCCTTTGTGCTCGTCGAGCATGATCTCGGCATTGGCGGTCATGTTGGCTTTGAGTTCGCCTGTGGCGTTGTCGATGCTGACACGGACTTCGAATGTAGTCACGTTGTCTTTCTCGACGCCGAGAGGAGCGATTTTGGTGACTTTGCCATTGAAGACCCGGTCGCGAAAGCTCTCGACCTTAATGCGGGCAAGCTGGTTCATATAGACATGAGCGATGTCGGCCTCGTCGACCTTTCCCTGCACGTATACCTGATTGACGTCGCCCTCGGTCATGACGAGCGTAGCGGTAGAACCTAGGACGAGGATGGAGCTGACGGCGTCGCCCATTTCTACGTCGCGGGAGAGGATCACGCCGTCCATCGGCGCAATGATGGTGGTGTAGGCAAGCTGCTCCTCAAGTTGCTTGAGGCTGGCTTTACTCTGCGCGACCTGCGCACGCGCCTGCTTGAGCTTGGCAGTGTCGACGCCGATCTGGGCTTTGGATGAGTCGCGCCTGGTGAGAGCGGCGAGGTAGTCGCGGTCGGCGTCATCGAGAGATTGCTTGCTAACGATGCCTTCTTTGGCCATCTGCTGATTGCGCTCGAGCTTGGCCTTGTACATGGGCAGATCCGGCGCCGCGGCGTTCACCTTGTCCTGCTCGATGTTGGCCTCATAAGTGGAGACGTTGGCTTCGGCGGCGGCCAGCTGGGCGCGCTGCGCTTCAACCTGGGCAAGGATCTCCTGCTGATCGAGCTGGGCCAGGGGCTGCCCCTTGTGTACCTTGTGGTTGATATCGACGTAGAGCTTTTCGACGATGCCGGAGGCTTTGCTTTTGACCTCGACCTTTGTGATGGGCTGGATTTTGCCTGTGGCTACAACAGATCGCGCGACGTCTCCGCGCTGGACCTTGGCGATGCGATTCGGATCGATGTTGGCTGTCCGGACGAGGCGGGCAGCTCCCACGCCGATGACAACGATGACGAGGAGTACGAGAGAGCCAATCCAGATCCAGATCTTTTTGCTTTTACGCGATGCCATGGAGCACCTCCGAGCCAACTGGAGCTATCCCGCTCCCGTAGAAAATGAAGACAACAAACTGCGAAGTAAGAAAAGTCCTCAGACCTGATGGAGCAATTCCTGTTCCAATCGATGACGGTCGCTGCGAGATCAAATAGGTATGACTCCGCCGTCCGTTGCAGCAAAGTACGCAGCCGACGTCTATTTGGTTCCAATGAATGTTAGAGGTGATCTGGCTCACCAACGCCCAGGACCTAGCTTCGGGAGACAGAAAGATATGACAGGCGTGCATTACGGGTGCGGATCGGAGTTACGCCAAAGCTCTGAAGCAGGCGTCACCCTGCAGAATGTTCAAGCGATTGCGAGCCTACTATTGAGGGCAAGCTGGACAGGTCGGTTATACGTGCAGTGAGCACGGTATCATAGACATAATCCCAACCATGAAGCACTGCGACTCCGTTCTGTGTCTTCATTGCAGTAGAGGCCAATGGAACAAGTGAAGACGCCGAAGGTGGAACTATTTGACACCAGCCTTCGCGACGGGCTGCAACAGCCGAATCTCGAAATTTCGGTTCCCAGCGCAGTTCATCTGCTGCAGCGGATGGGCACCTTTGGCGTTCACTTTGCGGAGATCGGCTTCGCGGGCGCGAATCAGTTTGTGGTGGAGCTGACTCAGGCACTGGAGCGCGTGGAGACGGGCGCGACAAAACTGGCACTGTTTGGGCGAACTCGGGGAAAGGGCGTAAAGGTCGAGGATTGGCCCGATCTCGAGTTCATTGTGAAGCGACAACAGCGTGTTCCGATTGCGGTGATCGTTGCCAAGTCACGGCTGCTGGACGTGGAGAAGTCGCTGGAGTCGACGGCGAATGAGTCGCTGCTGATGGCGAGGGAGACAGTTGATTATCTGCATGGGCACGGCCTCGAAGTATTCGTCGACTTCGAACACGCGATGGATGCGTGCTGCGGCCGGCGGGAGAACGGCACCGCGTGTGATCCGGAGTTCAACAAGCGGAGCCAGGAATATCTCACCAAGCTGACGCAACAGTGCGTAGAGCAGGGCGTAAGCCGGATCGTGATCTGCGATACGAACGGCGGCGCGAGCCCGGAAGAGGTTGCGCAGGTTTTTGGACGGTTGCAGAAGGATTTCCCCAGTGCAAAGTTTGGCTTCCACGGACATACGGATCGCGGACTGGGCGTCGCGAACTCACGAGCCGCGATTCTGGCGGGTGCTGTGCAGGTGCAGGGCACTTTGCTGGGAACAGGCGAGCGCTGCGGGAATGTCAATCTGACGACGGTTATAGGCGGAATGCAATTAAGGAACGAAGCGGAGTTCGTTTCTGCAGAGCAGCTTGCGGGGCTCACCAGCCTCGCGCACTCGGCCTATGCTTCGTTCGGGCTGGAAGCACCGCATAGCGCACCGATTGTGGGTATGGGCGCGTTTGGAACATGGGCGGGAATGCACGGCTCCAGCGAACGCAAGAATCCGGGTGCATATCTGTGGTGCGATCCCGCGCAGGTTGGCGCAAGTCCTGTAGTTGGAGTAAATCGGCAGTCGGGACGCGCGAATGTAATGCTGCTGGCGCAGTCGATGGGGCTGGCGCTGACTTCTGAGCAGGCGCAGTCGCTGATTGATGCGAACGACGCGATGATTGAAGGCGGAGGATTCACCGCAAGCGAGGTTTCGTTCCGGCTGGCGTGCATCAAGGCGCTGGGGCAGCACAAAAATCGATTCGGAGTTCGAAGCTGGCGGGTTTTTGATGAGTCGGACGAGATTGGGAATCGATTCGTTCAGGCGTTTATGACGCTTTCGGTCGGCGAGACGAAGCTGGCGACTTCACGGGCAGAGGGAGCCGGGCCGGTGGATGCACTGACGAAGGCGATGCGCAAAGAACTGGACAAGTGGTATCCGGCGTTGGCGGAGATGCGGCTTGGCACGTTTACAGTGACAGCCTTGGATGTGGCTGCGCAGGATTCGGCGGCGCATGTGCGCGTGACCGTGAGCTTCCATGCGGATGGGCATGAGCCCTGGGTAACGGCGGGCGTGAGCAGCGATTTGAACCAGGCGGCTCTGAACGCGATCATCGATGGATTTGATTACTGGCTGGCGAAGCAGGAAGCGTAACGCTGAACAGCTGCCCAAACCAAATGGGCGATTACTGCAGGTTGAATACAACTTTTAGGTAATTTCGTTTGCTCTGGAGTGGGATGGGGCTCGGCATAAGGGCTGGGTAGAATCCTAACTTCAAGGACGAACGATGAGCTCCGAGAGACATCCAGCGCCAGGCCCAACGATCAGGAAACCGAATGGACAGTGGACGTTCTACGTCTTTCCAAATGGGCAGCAGCGTGAGGCGGGGTTGTTTGAGACTGAGGCGGCTGCACAGATGGCGCGTTTCAATACGCTGCTTCGGTGGGGTTCAAACGGGGAGAAGTATCCTTCGGGTGCTCTGGGCACGGAGAAGGCGATACGCTCGTTTGACTGATCAGCAGTTCTGATACTTCCAGTTGCGCTGTTTGCCTTCGGCGATCCATTCGACGGCCTGGGCTATACGCTTGTCGCGCGTCTCTTCGCGTTTGGCTTCGGTTATCCACTCCACATATTCGCGCTTGCAGCTTGCACTGAAGGTTTCGAAGACGGCTGATGCTTTCTTGTTCTTCTTAAGAGCGGCCGCGAATTCAGGAGAGGCCTTTGGGGCGGCCTTAGGCGCCTTCACGACTTTATTGCGCGCAGCCATGATGCTGGTGTGTTCGCCGCTGTCGATGAGCGCGGAAGACTGGCGGATCCAGCCGAGCATTTGTTTCTCAGGTGGCAGATCTTTGACGGATGTGATTTTACCGAGGCTGCCCATCCCGCCGTCCTGGACGACGTTGGCCTCGCGGAGAGTGGCGCCGATCTCTTCGCCCCAGAAGCCGAAGCTGCAATGCTGCTTGAACGCCGCCATGTGGCCGAGGATGGTGCCGCGATAGAGGAAGAACGGGTGGCCCCACTTGATGGCTTCTTCGACGTCGGGATTCGCCTTGTGCATCAGCTTGCGGAGATGAGTGAGAATGGGCTGCGCGAAGGGTTGCGCCTTCTCGATGTACGCGTCTACTTTGGGTTCCGATTGCTGAGGAGCCATGGCCCGATTGCCTCCGAAGGGTTTGAGCGGAAGTGTACACGATGCAGCGAAGTTAGCCGCGCCACGTGCGTGTTCGCGGGTTAGTGCGCTGCACAGATCAGCAGAAGCGACAAGGCGAAGGCGGCGGCGCTGGCGGTGGAGAGGAAGTTCACGGCGTCATTGTTGATCCAGCCGCGGCGTTCGATGGTCGCGCCGAGAAGGCTGTCAAGGAGTAGCCCGAAGACTCCGCCGGCCCAGCTGACCATGAAGATTGAGGTTCCTCCGCCGAAGGCCCAACTTCCCGCGGCTGCAACTGCGGCGCCGGCTATGATCCCCATCGCGGTGCCTCCGAGTGAGATAGCGCCGTCGGTTCCGGGTTCAGCTTTGCGGAAGGTGGTGATCATACTGGGGTGGCTGCTGAGGACCTGGCCCAGCTCGGAGGAGACGGTGTCGGCTGCGGCTTCTGCGAGTGCGGCGAGGCCGAGTGCAAGAGCTGGAGCCGTGCTGGGGATGATGCCACGCGCAACAACCCAGCCGTGATCGACGAGCCAAAGCTGAACCAGGGGGTTGGAAACAAGAGCGGCAACACCGAGATTGGCGGCGACTTGCGAAGCATGGCGACCGGTGCGGTTTTCTGCGGTACCAAGATCTTCTTTATGTTTGTGACCGGCGCGCGTTGCGAGGGACGTGAGGATCATGACGACGAGGATGGGGACAAGGGCCGTCTTCCATGGGAGGTAGGGAAAGGATGAGGTTGTTGCGAACATCATGCTCGCGGTGATGGCCATTCCGGCGAGCGCGGCGCCTGCGGTTGCCGAGCGAAGTTTCCAGGCGATGAGCCCGAGGACAGTGCTGATGCCAAGCGTCCAGATAGCAATCTGCGCCGTGTGAGTCAACCACCAGCGGGTTTCGAGGACGATGTCCGCGCCAACAGCAGGGAAGACGAGAAGGAGGACGGTTTTGGATTGCCACTGGAGTATGTTGCGGGGCACGAATTTATCGTAGCGGGTCTTGATCTCGTTGGGGATCTTCGTATCCCAGGTCTCCAAACCCTGGAGACCTGGGGCACCCAGCGAACTGTGGGTGCGGAGTGGATGTTACGCGGATTCGATGGCGCACCGCATTTCTGCTGATATCTGCCACTCCCAACCCCAAGTCAAACGATTCAGCACTGATCTTTAGGCGGGCTATCGTTTAGACTCATCTCGGTTCCGGAGTTTGTTATGAAGAGATCGTTGGCAATTGTCACATTGTTAGGTGCGGTTTTGGCCGGTGCGGGAACCTGTTCTGCGCAGAGGTCCAATCAACTGGTTATTGACAGGAAGGTCGAGACGATTGCGCTCGAACCTTATGCGCCGAATATTGTTCGGGTAACTCTGAGTCTGCAGCGGGAGAATGCGCTTGCAAAGCCGGGTTATGGATTTGTCGGAAGCCCTGACGACAGGGGCTGGACGAAGAGCGAGACCGACACGAACGATTTCTTCAAGTCCAGCAAGATGGTCGTGGCCGTGGAACGATGGCATTCCTCCGGGCATCCGCCGCTATCGACGCAGGTCGACATCGGAAAGTACTTTGGCGGGTCGACGCCGGGTGCGCACATCACATTTACGGATCCGGATGGGAAGAAGCTGCTGGAGATGACGGGGTGGGACCAGGCGGTTCCGAACCACAAGGATGGGACGGCGGCCTTGAACAACGATCGCAGGCCGACGGATCCGCCATTTTTCACGGTTGGTGCAACGTTTGTTTCGCCGGACGATGAGCATTACTACGGGCTGGGCGACAATCACGAGGGCTTTCTGGATCATCGGCACCACGTGGTTCGCTGCTGGAATGACTACCTGGCCGCTGCTGCGCCGAGTACATGCGTCCCGTTCGTGGTGACGAACAAGGGATATGGGCTGGTCTGGGACAATCCGTCGAAGACTACGATCGAGCCGGGATTCAACGAACAGACGAAGTGGAAGTCCGAGGTGGGCGATCGCGTTTCGTTTTTTGTGATCGCGGGGAAGACGGCTGATGAGATCTATGCGGGGTACAAGCTGCTGACCGGGCCGACGCCGTTGCTGCCGAAGGCTGCTTATGGATACATCCAGTGCAAGCAGAGGTATGCGAGCCAGGAAGAGGTGATGTCGGTTGCGAAGGGATATCGCGAGCGGCATCTGCCTGCGGACGTGATGGTGGTGGACTGGTTCTACTACACGAAGATGGGCCAGATGGATATGGATCCGAAGTTCTGGCCTGATCCGGTGGGAATGAACAAGCAGCTGCACGAAATGGGCTACGAATCGATGATCAGCGTCTGGCCGCGGTTTACGCCGGAGTCGCGCTATTTCCAAGAGATTCAGAAGAATGGGTGGTTCATTCACACGGCGGACGGGAAGCCGGTCGATGGATTGCCGTATGATCGCGCGGGCTCGGATATCGATACGACGAATCCCGATGCGGCGAAGTGGTACTGGAATATCATTCGCGACAACATTCTCAGCAAGGGATTCGATTCGCTCTGGGCAGATGAGACGGAGCCGGACTTACCGCCGAACGGGGCGTACTACAAAATCGGGCCGGGTACGCAGTACTTCAATGTGTATCCGTTGATGCACGTAGGCGCGCTTTACGACGGGTTCCGGCGAGATCTGCCGCAAAAGCGCGGACTCATTCTGTCCCGCGATGCGTACCTGGGTATTCAAAGCAAGGGCGCGATTGTGTGGTCGTCGGATATCGCAGCGACGTGGGATACGTACCGGAGGCAGATTCCGACGGGGCTGAACTTTACGGCATCGGGTGTGACGTACTGGTCGAACGACACGGGCGGTTGGCAGTACCTGCCAGAGGAGCACCACCCGGCGCATCCACCGCTGCTCGATCCCAGCGACGCTCGGGATAATGTAGGCGGGTATGACGACTACCCGGAGTTGTATACGCGCTGGTTTCAGTACGCGACGTTTCTGCCGATCATGCGTTCGCATGGCAGCAGGAAGACCAACGAGGTGTGGTCGTACGGGAAGCAGGCGGAGCCAATTCTGGAAAAGTATTTGCGGCTGCGTTACGAGCTGATGCCTTACATCTATTCGCTTGGTTATCACACATGGGAGACGGGTGCGCCTTTCATGAGGGCGCTGCCACTGGATTTCCCGGGCGATCCCAATGTTGCCGATCTAAGAGATGAGTATATGTTTGGGCCGGCGTTTTTGGTTGCGCCGGTGACGGAGCAGGGAGCAACCAGCCGGAAAGTGTATCTGCCGGCGGGAACCGACTGGTACAACTACTGGACCAATGAGAGGGTGAAGGGCGGGCAGACAATCGACGCTGCGGCCGCGATCGATACGATTCCGGTATTTGTGCGGGCAGGATCAATCGTCCCCCTGGGCTCGGAGGTGGAGAGCACGCACCAGAAGCAGGCGATTAAAAAGGTGCGGGTCTATCCGGGAGCGGATGCCGACTTCACGCTGTTTTCGGATGACGGGACGACATACGCATATGAAAAGGGAGCAGGGTCCGTGACACACCTGCACTGGAGCGAGGCGAAGCGCCAGTTTTCGCATGAGGGGGCTGCGGCGTGGAGCGGAGCTGATTCGTCGATTGTGGAGGTTGCCGCACACTGAAACTTCTGGCAGCTCCGGATACCAAGCTGCGGGATCCGTGCGTCTAATCGCCAGCACCGTCCGCGAAGAAGCAGAATAGCTGGTATCCGCTAGATAAGCAGGTGGTTGCGTTTGGGTATTTGGGATCAGCCGGAGGGCCGGATCCAGCCATTGGCTGATTTACAATCGGGAAGGTAGCAGGAAAGATCTGAATGAGTCTTTTTCCCAGGATTTTTAGCCAGTCACGTGTGCGGCTGGTTCAGGCGAGCCTCGCTTTTGGGGTTGCCGCCGTGTTTGCCGGATGTGGAAGCTCGTACCGGCCCGTTATTACGCCGATTAATCCGTCGGGCCCCCCGGCGCAACCGATCGGGTATGCGGTTGTAGTGTCGTCGACGGCCAATTCGGCTGCGGGAATCGCCACCGTCGTCGACTATGCCGGCGATACCATCATGGTGCAGGCGCCAATCGGGCCAAACCCGCAGGCGTTCACCTTGGATTCGACCGGATCCAATGGCTACACGGTGAACAGCGATGGAACGCTGACAAATTTCCAGGTTTCGCAGACAGAACCCCAGGTAAAGGACATTCACTATTCCACTCTGCCTCCTCTGACGCAGACTGTGGGCTTGTTTTCTCCCGCGACCGGGCTGTGGGTTTCCGATCTGAATCAAAACGTGGTCGATGTTCTGGCGCCGTCAACGGCGGCGCAGTCGTTCAAGCTGGCGATCCCAGTTGCAGCCACACCGATCAGCGTTGTCGGTCTCGGTACCATCGGTCAGCATGTCTACTCAATCAGCCAGAATGTGCCGTTCGATACGACTTGCAATGTTTCGCCAACTTCTGTTGGTGCTAACGGTGAAGCGGATGCCCTTGAAGTGGCCAGTTTCACGGTTTCGGCGCGCATTCCGCTGGGCAAGTGTCCGGTGTATGCCGTTTCTAGCACGGACGGCAAGCGGTTGTTCGTTCTCAATCGCGGCAGCGACACGGTCACCGTCATCAACAGTCAAAACAACTCACTTGACCAGTGCACTCCGTTCACCAATCAGAACGGGCAGCCGGTTACGTGTCATCCCAGCCTTCCGCTTTCGACTGCGGCGGGATTAACCGGAACGAATGTGCCGGCGGTTGCAGGACCGGTGTATGCCGAGTACATTGCTGCCACGCAGCAACTGATTGTGGCGAACTACGATGGCGGTACTGTGAGCCTGATCGATGTGAGCCTCGATCAGTATGGCAACGACAGTGCGACGTTCGGCACGACGTTCACGATTCCGGTTGGCAAGAATCCTGCGAGCGTGACTGCATTGTCCGATGGAAGCAGGGCATACACGGCAGACCAGACAGACGGCACCGTGCACATCGTGAACCTCTCGAGTCACACGGTTGAGAAGGTTCTACAGGTGACGGGGCATCCGCGCACGGTTGTGTCGACCTCGAACTCGCTTTACGGCAAGGTGTATGTTGCTTCTCCGGACAGCACGTTCCTGACGATTCTGCGGACGGATCAAGACATCGTGGATACGGTGGTTCTGATACAGGGCAATCTGATTGATGTGCGCACTACGAACCAGAACGGGGTGCGGGGCAACGTGAATATATCGAGCCGGATTCCGGGGGGCGGTCAGCCTTGCTACCGTCCGGGAACGGAAGGCTCGCTGGCGACTTGTCAGGCGATTCGGTAACGGAAACGGATCTCAACATAAGGCCATCCCACATTGGGGTGGCCTTTACCTTTGAACCGGAAAATGGGCGGGATCCTTGGGGAAGACAGGAAAAGTTCGACTCGATCTTCTGCTGGTGGAGCGCAACCTTGTTGCAAGCAGGGAGAGAGCGCGTGCGCTGATTCTCGCGGGGAGAGTGCTCGTCAGTGAGCAGAAGATAGATAAGCCGGGTGCATCTGTAACGGCCGATGCCGCAATACGTCTGCTGGGCGAAGACATGCCCTATGTCAGCCGCGGAGGGTTCAAGCTGCAGGCGGCCTTCGATCACTGGAAAATTGACGTGAACGGGCGGGCATGCCTCGATGTGGGCGCTTCTACGGGCGGATTTACGGATTGCCTGCTGCAACGCGGGGCAGCGCATGTTACAGCCTTGGACACGGGATTTGGTCAGATCGCGATGAAGCTGCGCAATGATGAACGGGTGCGGCTGGTAGAACGCACCAATGCGCGCTTTCTTGCGGCAAACGCACTTGCCGAGACGGCGATGCCGACGCTTACGCTGCTGGTGATGGACGTTTCTTTTATTTCGGCTACGCTTCTGCTGGGGCCGGTGTTTGCGGCGGCGCCTGCGCTTGTTGAGGCGGTGATCCTGGTGAAGCCACAGTTCGAGGCGGGGCGCGGGAACGTGGGAAAGGGCGGGATCGTGCGCGATCCTGAGATTCATAAGCTTGCGATTGAAAAGGTCGCGAATGCGGTGGCGGAATCCGGTTGGAAGGTCGTTGAGACGATTCCTTCGCCGATTACGGGGACAGAGGGGAACGTCGAGTTTCTTCTGTATGCGAGGAAACCAGCCTTTTGAACTAGCTTACGGCTGTGGTTCCATTGTGATGATCGTTGAGGGCGATGCAGAGGAACAAAAGGCCGCGGCCTGTCCGTTTACACTAGGAGCGCATGCTCTCTGTCGCGATTGTCAGCAAGCCGCGAAAGCCTGAACTCGCGCAATTGCTGCCCGAGTTGATTGACTGGCTGCGGAAGCACGATTACGATCCGCTGCTCGACCACGAGGGCGCCAGCTATACGGATGCTGCTCCTGCGGTTGATCGTACAGATCTGCCTGCACACAAGCCTGGTCTGGTGATTGTGCTTGGCGGCGACGGCACGCTGCTTTCCGTTGCGCGGATATTTGCGGCGACAGGCACGCCGATTCTCAGTGTGAATCTTGGTTCGTTAGGCTTTCTGACAGAGGTTCGGCTCGCGGATCTCTACAACACGCTTGAGAGCTGGTGCTCGGACTGTCACACCCTGGATGCGCGTCACATGTTGCATTCGGAGGTGCGGCGCGCGGGCGAGGTCGTCCGGACGTTTGAATCGCTTAATGAGGTGGTGGTATCGAAGGGCGATATCGCGCGCATGGGGGAGTTTGCAGTAGAGCTGGATGGCAAGAGTGTGGCGCACTTTCGTGCTGACGGTGTGATCGTTTCCACGCCAACGGGTTCCACCGCATATACGCTTGCGGCAAACGGACCAATTCTTACGCCCGATGTGGATGCTCTCGTGGTCACTCCGATTTGTCCGCATCTGCTCACGCTGCGTCCGATTGTCGTCCCCGGAGAGGCGTGCGTGAAGGTGCGCGTCGAAGGAGTTCCGACCCAATGCCTGCTCACGGTCGATGGCCAGATCGGATTCGAGCTGCACCTGGACGATGAGGTGACCTGTCAAAGGTCGGCGTATACCGTGAATCTTGTCCGGATTAGTGAAAGCGGGTTCTTCGAGGCACTGCGGAGCAAGCTGAGCTGGGGCGAGCGCTGAAGAACTAGGGATGTAATTCGTCCAGGAAGACTTTGGCTTTTTCGGCGAGCGTGTGCGCGCCGTTGATGTCGCCTGTCGTAAGCTCTTCGCGAGCCTGCTTGATAAACTCCCTGATCTGAGCCGCAGTCTTTTGTTCCTGGTCGTTGAGTTTGCGGGTGATTCCGTTCAGCGTTTTTTCGGTCTGCTCGATGGAGGCATCCGTTTGCTGCCGAAGATTTGTGGGATCGCCTGTGCCGAGATTTCCAGCCGCTGAAACCATGGGACCGGGACCGGCTGAGGCAATCTGAGTATTTGTGTTTGCAGGCCTGTGGCGTTTCGGCGTCTTCTTTGCTGGTTCTGAAGATGGAGGGAGCTGCTGCTGAATCGGCTGCTCAGGAATTGTGACATTCGGCGGATTGAGGTTCGGTGCAGGCTCCGGCTTGGGCGCAGTGGAGTCCTCAATTTGCGGCGGCAAAGGCTGATTCTGCGCGACCTGGTGCTTGCGATGAAAGCATCCAGCGAGCAGGAATGGCAGCAGCCATGCAGCGCTTTTTGCGCCGAGCTTCATGTCCCGAACTCCTTTGTCTCTCCCACTTGTGCCGGCTGCAGATGCCGACGTCCCCATTCCGTGGCTGCGAGTGGAATGCGCAGGAAGAACTCCGTGCCACGGCCTACCTTCGATTGTACGTCGACGCTACCGTGGTGCAACTGCAAAATGCGGTAGGTCATTGCGAGCCCGATGCCGCTGCCTCCGGTCTTTGTGGTGAAGTAAAGGTCGAAAATTTTCTCGCGAATTTCCGGAGGAATTCCGACTCCTTCGTCAGCGATGCGGAGGACCGCCATGCGGCGTTCCTCTTCGAGAATGACGCGGAGGTTGCCACCATCGGGCATTGCCTGCGCGGCGTTGAGTGTCACATTAAGAACCGCCTGCTTCAACAAGTCTGAATCGACGTTCACGATCATCGGAGTCTCGGGCAGCCGGCTTTCGAGCGTGACGTTTCGCGTGGTGAGTTCGTCGGTCGCTAGAGCGAGAACGTCGCCCACGATGCTGCCCAAGTCCTGTTCGCGAAGTTGGAGCTCAACCGGGCGAGAGAAGTCGACGAGAGTCTGAACCACTCGGTCGAGACGGTGAATTTCTGAGTCGATGACTTCGAGGTGCCGGGAAGCGGGCGCGTGATCGTGGCCGAGTTTGTTCTTGAGCAGCTCGAGGTGAACAACGATGGCGTTGATCGGATTCTTAACTTCATGGCCCACACCGGCAGTGAGGCGGCCTATGGCGGCCATCCGGCGAGAAAGCTCGAGTTCCGATTCGATCTCCTCAACGGATTCGAGATCGTGAAGTGTAACGAGAGCCCCGAGGCCAGTACGAGTGCGGTCGTCGAAGATGAAATCTACGGAAGCCTGAAGGCGCCTTCCGGATTCGGTTTGTACTTCTTCCTGGACCACGGTCGATCCAGTATCGAAAGCTTCGCGAAGAGTCCGACCGAGCACGGTCGAACGATCAAAGATTTCGCTGGCCTGGAGCCCGAGAATGTTGTCCTTTTCTTTGTTCAGAAAACGCTGAGCGGCTTCAGAGACGAGAACAGCGCGTCCGTCGCCGGTGAAGAGCAGTATGCCGTCCTGAAGGTTTCCGAGGATTTGGTCGAGGTTTTCTTTCAACGCAGAGAATACTTCTTCCACATTGCGGATGCGCTGGCCGATCTGCTCAATCTTCGTCGAGACCCTTTCGGGAGTATCGAGTCTTGGCTCTTCTTCTCCCTCCTGTTTTGGCCCAGCGGGAATGGGAGCGAGGAAGTCGAGCTGCATGCTGATTTCTTCCATCGGTCTCAACGCCAGATTGCTCAGCAGGAATGCGGCAATCAACGCTGTGCCGGCGGCGAAAGCCATCAGGGTGACGGCTTCCTGGAGGGAAGGCTCGTAGACGTGCTGGAGCAGCGTTGTGCGCACGCCGACATGGACATTCAAGAATGGCTCGCCGTTGCGGTCCTGGGGCACTACGATGTCGAAGATTTTTCCGGGACCATAAATGTCGCGCATCTTGGTGATCGGATCGGCGGCAACAAGGTCGCTGTATCTCCGTCTTGAATCAAGGCGGTCGGGACTTCCGGGGAGCGTCGTGAGAATGATGTGATCCTGAGTATCCGTGATCGTAATGTCGTTGACCGTGAGCGAGTACATCACCGGCGCGTCGATGGCATTACGGAGAATCTTGCTATTGCGAATGGCGTCCGTCGCCAGTTGCATCAGACGGGCCGTGTCCCCGGGCGCGATCATCTGGTCCTTCAGTCCGGATTCGAGCGCTTGTTGAAGAGCGAACTTAACGTAATTCGCGGTTTGTCTGTTGGAGTTATACGATTCCTGAACTACGGCGTCGACGAGATGGCTTACGTAGACGAGCGACAGCAAACCTGCGATCAAGAAGACGAGGCCGGTGATGGCAAGAACGAGTTTTGTCTTCAGTCGCATGGGGTCTTGTCAGGAGATTGAAACTCCGGGAAGATTCTGTGCCTGATGGAGAAATACTTCCGATCAGACTGGATTCAGGGCAGGATCTTCTCGCGAGTGCTGGTTGTATTCCTTGAGCTTGTTGTGCAGCGTCTTCAAGCTGACGCCGAGGATCTCGGCCGCACGGGTCTTGTTCTGCCCGGTAGACTCCAGCGTTCGCAGAATCAGCATGCGCTCGGCCTCGTCGACCGTTGTGCCGACGCGAATCGGCACGATGCTCGCATCGTTGAAGCGAGGCTGGGCCGCTGGCTGCGTCGAGCCAAAGGTGCGCGGAAGATGGCCGGCATCGAGCGGGGCGCCATCGGGGCAGAGAATCACAGCACGCTCGATGGTGTTGCGCAATTCACGTCCGTTGCCCGGCCAGCTATAGGCCAGCATCCTGTCGAGAATGGAATCAGAGAGGCCGGAAACGTGCCGTCCGTGCTTCTGGTTCATCTCACGTACCATGGCGTCGGCCATTGCCTGCAGGTCTTCCATGTGCTCCCGCAGAGGTGGCATATTGATGTGGAAGACGTTAAGACGATAGAAAAGGTCGGCGCGAAGGTGTCCCTGGGCGACGGCTTCCTGTGGGTCACGGTTGGTAGCGGCAAGAACCCGTACATCGACGTCCTGTTCCGTGCGGGCGCCGAGACGGCGGAGTTTGCGCTCTTCGAGGACACGAAGCAGCTTCGCCTGCGTACCAATCGGCATTTCGCCCAGTTCGTCGAGTAAGAGCGTGCCGCCTGAGGCGAGTTCAAAACATCCCGCTCGCCGTTCGGCTGCCCCGGTGAATGCGCCTTTCTCGTGTCCGAAGATCTCGCTTTCAATCAGCGTTTCGGGGATGGCCGCACAGTTTACCGCGAGGAATGGGCGACTCTTGCGCGGGCTCAAATCGTGAAGGGTGCGAGCGACTAGTTCCTTGCCTGTGCCGCTTTCACCGGTGATGAGCACGGAGACGTTCGAAGGCGCAATCTGCTCGATGAGCGCAAATGTCTCACGCATCGGCTTGGAACTGCCGACCATCGTGCCGAGAATTCCAGTGTTGCGCAGTTGCCGCCGCGTGACTTCAAGTTCAATCTCTGTTGCTCGCTGGCGAGTGGCGTTGGCGAGGATATTGCGCAGTCGCGTGGCATCAACGGGCTTCTGCAGGAAGTCGTATGCGCCCAGCTTCATGGCGTCGACTGCGGTTTGAATTGAGCCCTGCGCCGTCAGCAGAACCACTGCAACATTTGAGCTTGCGCTTTCCGCCAATTTGGTCAGGAGTCCGATGCCGTCCATACGCGGCATCTTGAAATCGGTAACCACGATTGCGGGGTCCCAGGCCAGTGCCTTTTCCCAACCCTCAATACCGTCGCGGGCTGTCTCAGTCTGGTATCCCCAGCCGGAGATCAACTCCGCGAGCCCCGTGAGGGCATGGGGTTCGTCTTCGACTATCAAAACTTTCACCGGGTTTTGCATATCATCTTTCGATGCAGCTATTTCGCCGCGTGTCGTCGGAGTTTGGCTTTGAACCGATTATGGCTTTGTGGCCTATGCTTAGTTTAGACCGCCTTATCGGTCAATTCGGCCCATCTGGCATAGAGTTTCTCGTTTTCAGCCTCGGCCTGAGCCAGTTCGCCCAGGGCTGCCTGAAGGGCGGCTGAGTTGGATGCAATCGATGGGTCTTCCACTCGGGTACGAGCCGCCGCGACACGAGAGTCAGATTCTTCAACCCGCTCTTCAATAGCCGCGAACTCGCGGGCTTCAAGATAGGAGAGCTTCTTCTTTTTCGGAGCCTGATCGAGAGATGCGGAAGCCTCGCGGGGAGCTTCGCTGGCCACTGATTCCTTGTCATTTATGCCCGGGTCTTCTACGAGCCATTGTTCCCACTGGGAGAAATCAGCGAATTGCGCGATGCGTCCGTTTCCATCCAGGCCGAGGACGGTCGAAGCCACTCGATTGAGTAAGTAACGATCATGTGTTACCAGGACGAGGGCTCCCTCGAAGTCCAAAAGATTGTCTTCGAGGATTTCAAGGGTAGGGATGTCGAGATCGTTCGTGGGCTCGTCCAGGAGGAGAACATCGGCGGGCTGCAGCATCAATTTTGCGATCAGGACCCGTGCCCGTTCGCCGCCGCTGAGATTGCTGACAGGCTGGTTGAGTTGTTCACCCGTGAAAAGGAAACGCGCGGCCCAACTGGCAACGTGGATCGTGCGGCCCTGATAGATGAGCCCATCTCCCTCGGGCGCCAGCGCTCTGCGAAGAGTAAGTTGTTCATCGAGCTCGCGCATCTGGCTGAGATAGACCATGCGTAAGTCTTCCGCTCTGCGGATGTTGCCTTGCGCGGGATCCAGATCGCCCCGCATAAGGCGGAGCAGGGAAGTCTTGCCGCTGCCATTGGGACCAACGAGACCGAGTTTCATGCCGGCGGTCAGGGTGAAGTTGAGGCCGCTGAATAAGCGGCGATCGCCTAACTCGCACGCGACGTCGGAGAACTCAACCAATCGCTTCGTTTTGCGCTGGCTGGCGGCAAAGTCGATTCCGGCGGTGTTCACGGCGGAGCGGGAATCCATCGCGGCGAGGTTGCTGATCATCTCGTTTGCTGAGTCGATGCGCGCTTTGGATTTGGTGGTTCTGGCTTTTGGCCCGCGGCGCAGCCATTCGATCTCGGTGCGGACGCGGTTGCGCAGGCTCTCCTGCTGCTTGCTCTGTGCTTCTAGATAAGATTGTCGCTCTTCTAGAAAACGGCTGAAGGCTCCCCGAACGCGCAGTAGCCCTTCGGCGTAGATCCGGTTAAGCTCGATGATCTCGCTGGAAGTCGCTTCGAGAAAGTAACGATCGTGGCTGACAGTTACGACGGCGAAGGACGAAGCGCCAAGTAGTTCCTCCAACCACTCGATGCCGGCGAGATCCAGATGATTCGTGGGCTCATCGAGCAGGAGCACATCGGGCTGGCTTACCAGCGCTTCTACGATGGCAAGACGTTTGCGCCATCCGCCGGAGAGAGAGGCTGCCTCGGCGGCGAGATTGTCGAAACCGGCTCTACCGGACAGTTCGCGCAGACGGCCCTCCCGCTCAGATTCGGGGACATGCGCTGTGCTCAGGGCGGATTCGAGTACTTGTCTGATCGTGAGGCCGCCATTGAAACGGGAATCCTGAGGGACATAGGCTGCCCGGGCACGCTTGCGAACGGCGAGATCGCCTGAATCGGGTTCGATTGCACCAGCGAGGATGGCCAGGAGAGTTGATTTGCCGGCGCCGTTGGGACCGATAAGGCCGATGCGCGCACCATCGTCCACCGTGAATGAGATGTCCTTGAAAAGCGGCGTAGCGCCGAACTGCTTGGTGATAGATTGCGCGTTGAGAATCGGCGGCATCTCTTCAAGACTAAATTCCTCTGACCGCGTGCGGGCGACAAGTGGTCGCCGCTACACTGGATTCATGCTGGATTATGAGATTTCCCCGGCCGATGCGGCCAATCTGCTGCGAGAAAACAAGACAAAACTTATCGACGTGCGTGAACCGTGGGAGCACTCAACCGCCCACATTGAGCAGAGCACGCTGATGCCGATGGGGGATGTTCCGGCCAGAGCGAATCAGGAACTGGATCCTGACGAACATATGACCGTTCTCTGTCATCATGGGCAGCGTTCCCTCAATGTGACGGCATGGCTGCGCAATCAGGGCTTCGAGAACGTTCAGTCCCTGCGAGGCGGTATTGACGCTTGGTCTGCGGAGATCGATCCGAAAGTCCCGCGATATTGAGGGGATCATGCAGTCCCAGGTCTCCAAAAGAAGGAGACATGGGGCACCCACAGCGTCGGGGAATATACTTCCGATTGGCAAATTTTGAATGGAGCATGCACATGTCTTCACCTGCTGTCGCATTTGCAACAGAGAATCACTCGCGCTTTCTTAGCGAACTCAAGGATCTTCTTCGCATTCCATCGATCTCCACTCTGCCCGAACATAAGGACGATTGCCGCCGAGCTGCCGAATTTGTCGCCGCAGAGCTGAGACGGATCGGGATGGAAAATGTGAAGCTCATTGACACCGAGGGCCATCCCCTCGTCTATGGGGACTGGCTACACGCCGCAGGAAAGCCAACGGCTCTGGTTTACGGCCACTACGATGTGCAGCCTGCGGATCCACTGGACGAGTGGATATCGCCGCCATTCGAGCCAACCGAGCGAAATGGCAACATCTATGCCCGCGGGGCTGTGGATGATAAGGGACAGGTTTGGGCTCAGGTCAAGTCTCTCGAATCGCTGATGGCTACGCGCAAAGGACTGCCACTGAATGTCCGGGTTTTGTTTGAAGGCGAAGAGGAAGTTGGCGGGGAGGGCATTGCGGCGTATGTCGCTTCGAAGCCGGAAAACCTCAAGGCTGATTTTGCGCTCGTCTCAGATACAGATCTCTTTGCGGATGGCTTGCCTACTTTATGCGTCGGGCTGCGCGGGATGATCTACACGGAGCTTGAGATCCGCGGCACCAAAACCGACTTGCACTCCGGGATGTATGGCGGAGCTGCGCCGAATGCATTTGTCGCGCTGGCCCATATCATCGCGAAGCTCAAAGATGAGAACGGGCACATCAGTATTCCTGGATTTTATGACGATGTGACTCCACCGAGCCCCGAGGAACTGGCAGCGTGGAAGAGCCTTCCTTTCGATGAAGAACATTATCGCGAGAACGAAGTCGGCGCGAAAAAGCTGGTCGGCGAATCTGAGTATGGAGTTCTTGAGCGCACGTGGGCGCGGCCCACACTGGATGTGCACGGGATGCCCGGCGGCTTCACAGGAGCGGGTGCAAAGACAGTGATCCCAGCGAAGGCAGTTGCGAAGATATCGATGCGGCTGGTCCCGAGTATGACGCCGGCAAAAGCATTTGCTCAGTACAAGAGCTATGTCGAGAAGATCGCTCCCAAAGGGGTTCAGGTCGATGTGCGGCTACTTCACTCTGGTGATCCTTGCCTGATTCCAGTCAACAACAAGTACATCCAGGCGGCGACGCATGCGCTGCATGAGGTGTGGGGGAAGGACACGGTCTTTATTCGTTCAGGAGGTTCAATTCCGATCGTTGGAGATTTCGACCGGCATCTGGGACTGCCGAGCGTGATGATGGGCTTTGGATTGCCGGACGACAACATCCATGCGCCCAACGAAAAGTTCAAGCTGGGCAACTTTGAGCTTGGTATCCGCTCGCTGATTCGGTTCATGGAGGAGGCGGGACATTGAATCTGCTCCGCAACGAGGCGGAGGGTTTTGTTTTGGCCGGGGGAAGGTCGAGCCGGATGGGGCAGAACAAGGCTCTGATTGAGATTGCGGGGAGACGGCTCATTCAGCACGCGGTTGATATTTTGCGCGAGGCAGGACTGGAGACTCGGATTGCGGGCGGGGCGAGTGAGTTGTCGCAGCTTGCGCCAATGGTCTCTGATATGCCTGAAGAGTCAGGGCTCGGACCGCTCGCTGGAATCAGCGCAGCTCTTTCGGCATGCTCATGCCGTTTCGCCGTGTTTCTGCCGGTAGATATGCCGCTCATTCCCGCAAGCCTTATTGAGTATCTGGTGAGGCATGCCGTTATGACTCAGAAAGCAGTGACGGTGGTGTCTGTTGCCGGATTTACCCAGACCTTTCCCGCGATCATTGACTGCGCGGCAATTGAATCGCTGAGAGAAAGCCTGCATTCAGATGACCGCAATTGCTTGAAGGCATTTCGCGCAGTTGGTGAGGCATTGCCTGGAGGCTTTGAGGCATTGTCGCTCGAAGTTCTGCTTCAGCCCGGCCAGGTGCGGCATCCGCTTGCTCTCTTTCCAAACCAGTGGTTTCTCAGTGGGAATACCCCCGATGATCTGAGGGTGCTGGATGAGGCGATTGCCGGGCGCGGTCGGCGTTGATGGTCGGCGAAGCGCCCATGTCCTTTGCAGTAATCTGATGTTGTGTCAGCGCCTGATCCCAACTCCGAGCCACTTTCCAATCCGCCGGTAGACCCGGACGTCCCAGAGATTGCCGACGAGGTTCTGGCGGATATCGTCGGCGAAAAGCCGATACCCGCGGAAGAGGAACCCACTTCATGGCCTCTGATCTCATTCAGCCATGTCTCAATGTGGTTTGGTGAGCGCAAAGTACTCGACAACGTCAGCTTCAAGGTGAATCGCGGAGAGACTCTTTGCATTCTGGGTCGAAGCGGGGTGGGCAAGTCAGTCTCACTGAGGATCCTGATGGGGTTTCTCAAGCCGCAGGTGGGCTCGATTCGCGTGGATGGACAGGAGATCAACCAGTACACCGAAGAAGAGATGAATGTTCTGCGTAAGCGGATCACGATGGTTTTCCAGAACGGTGCGCTTTTCGACTCAATGACTGTGCGGGAGAACGTGGCCTTCCCGCTTCGGGAGAGGGGCGGACAGGAAGAGGACCAGGTTTTGCAGGTGGTTGACCGGCTCCTGGCACTGGTGGGGGCCGAAGATGCTGCCGAGATCCTGCCGGCGAGCCTGTCTACAGGGCGTAAGAGGGCGGTCGCGATCGCCCGGGCCCTAGCCTCGCAGCCGGAGATAGTCCTCTATGATGAACCAACTACGATGGTGGACCCGTTGATCGCCCGGCGCCTGGGGGGGCTAATTCAGCGCTTAAAGCAGCAGCTTGGCTTTTCGGCGATCGTGGTGACCCACGACATGCGGTTTGCTGAGCGGCTGGCCGACACAGTGCTGTTTCTGCATGAGGGACGGGCCGCCTTTTTCGGTCCCTTGAAGGACTTTCTGGCGTCGCGGAATCCCGAAATCCAGCAATTCCTTACGCTAGATGCCTACGTGTTACCTTCGGCATAAACATTTCTCCGTCGGTAATCAGCTTTTATCGGATAAACTATGTGTATAGCTCACCCTCCAGGGATGGCTGAAACGTGTCCGACTCCCCCTGCTCGAGGACCTTGCTCGGGTCTCTTCTCTAAGGTCTCTTTGGGAATTGCATTTTGTTTTCATCAATTTGCCTTGGCTTTTGTCGAACGGCTTCTGTTAGTGGCTAATGGGTTTCCAGCATTCCATGGCTGCGGCAAAACCGCGATAAAGCTTCATGATCGAAGATGATTACCTTGCAGGTTACGCGCTTAATCGAGATGAAATGTTCGCGCTGTAATCTGATCGTGAAAAGGCACGTAATGCGCTCGCGAAGCTTCACGAAATTTAACTGACGACAGTTAGTCAGGATGCTTCAAAACGGCAGCGAAAGCCCAACCAAGCTCGGCAATCTGCTCCTTGCACGTTCAACTGAGGAAGCACCCCCACTCCAGCAGTAGTTTGAACATCTGAGGCATGCGGAACGCATATGGCTACATCTGAGTTTTGGCAACGATTCTCTGCCTCGACGGTGCCATCGTCCGATTGGGTGACGGATGGAGCGGGAGCACCGGCCCGGCATTCTGAAGGCAAAGTCAAATTCTGGATGTTTCTGGACTTTGTCACGGTCTTCGTCTCAGCCACGATTGCGACAATCTTTGGGCGTCAGGTAACACCGGTTGCAGGCGCGCGCAACCTTTATCACGGCACTCTTTTCTATGGCCGCCCGATGTGGATTCTGCTGGCTCTGCTTTGTGGATTCGCATTGGCTTTGATCGTCAGCAGTAAGCGGCTTAGTCTTTACAATCCCAAGCGTCTCGGGTCATTTCTTCACGAGCAGCGCCTCACGGTCGAGGTCTGCTTTACGTCGGGTTTGCTTCTGACGGGAACCCTCTATCTGGTTCGCGCCGAGGATATTCCGCGGCGGATTGTAATCCTGACCCTTCTCCTGGTGACCGTATCGCTCTGCACACGGCGTCTGGTGTACAGGACGATGATGTACCGCCGCTTTGAGAGCGGGCAGGAAACGCGAAACGTACTCATCGTGGGGACCGGTCCTGAGGCTCATGCGCTCCGCCATCACCTGGAAAGCATCCGCAATCTGGGATATACGTTCAAGGGCTTCATTGAGTCACCCGGGACCTCATCGCGGATGATGTCTTCGAGCGGCGACGTTGTGGGCAGCCTGGATACACTCTTTGACCATGCACGCCAGCAATTCGTGGACGAAATCCTCTTCACGATGCCATGTGAGCGGCGCGTCGTTCTGGAGGCTCTGGAGAAGGCGCGAATGCACGGCGTGGATCTACGCGTGGTTCCTGACCTTTACGAGGGGCTTGCCTGGGACAATCCCATTGAATTTATCGGTCAGTTTCCGACTATTCCACTGCACCGTGGGCACGTTCCGGAGCTGGGATTTGTCTTCAAACGTGTGCTCGATATGCTGTTCGGCAGCTTCGTCCTCCTGATCCTCTCTCCGTTCCTGCTCTTAATCGCAGCCGCAGTCAAATTGGAATCGCCTGGGCCGATTTTCTACCGTTCTCAGAGGATCGGGAAAAAAGGCCGCGTGTTTCGGTGCTACAAGTTCCGGACAATGGTGCGTGACGCTGAGAACCGTCGGACTGAGATCATGCACATGAACGAACGCGACGGTGTGCTGTTCAAGGTGGCTAACGACCCACGCATTACCCGGCTAGGCCGGTTCCTGCGCAAGTACTCCTTAGACGAGTTGCCGCAGTTTATCAATGTTTTGAAGGGCGACATGAGCGTGGTTGGACCTCGTCCGCCGATTGCCAGCGAGGTAATGGAATACAAGCTCAATCATCTGCGGCGCCTTGATGTGACTCCAGGGATTACGGGCTTATGGCAGGTGCAGGCGCGGCAGGATCCGTCCTTTGATAGCTACGTTTCTCTTGATGTGGCGTATATCGAGAATTGGAGTGTGTGGCTCGATTTGAAGATCATCCTACGCACGATTGGTGTCGTCTTCTCGGGAACAGGCTCCTAGCGCCGCCTGGCGTGTCTTGTCTGGACCGCGGCGCGAACTCCTCTGTCTCCATTAAACTGAAGATGTGAAGATCGCACTGGCGCAGATCAACCCCACTGTCGGGGATTTCACCGGAAACCTGGACAAAATCATTTCCGCCACGCGGCGTGCGACCGACCAGGGCGCGCGACTCGCGGTGTTCCCGGAGCTGGCAATATGTGGATACCCGCCAGCCGACTTTCTGGAAAAGCCCAGCTTTCTCGCGAGATGCCGCGAGGCGGTGAGCGAACTGGCGGAAGCCACTCGCAACCTTCCGACGGCAGTTCTTGTTGGAGCAGCGCTCCCGGCCCCGCCTGACGCTGGAAAGCCAGCCGTGAACGCGGCCGTGCTACTCGATTGTGGGCACGTATTGCGGGAGCAGCAAAAGCGACTGTTGCCGTTTTATGACGTTTTTGACGAGCAGAGGTACTTTCTGCCGTCTCTGGCCCAGAAAGTGGTGGAGCTCGACAACTTGCGGATCGCGATTTCGATCTGCGAAGACGCGTGGAACGATAAGAACTTCTGGCCACGGCGCCTGTATGCCTTCGATCCGCTGGAAGAGCTGATGCGGCAGAACCCGGCGATTCACATTAATCTTTCCTCTTCGCCGTTCTGGCATTCCAAGCGCAAGCTGAGACGGCAGATGCTCGCCTCGATCTCCAACCGTGATGGGATCCCAGTCGTCATGTGCAATCAGGTAGGAGGCAACGACAGCCTGATCTTCGATGGATCGTCGATGTGCATCAACGCGCACGGTGACCTGGTAGCACAGGCGAAATCGTTTGAAGAGGATCTTATTGTTTTTGATCCATTCTGCTCGCCTGCGGTTCCAGAGCCGGATGACAACGATACGGAGGCTGCCTTCCGTGCGCTCGTGCTGGGCACGCGGGACTACGTGCGCAAGTGTGGTTTCAGCAAGGTGGCAATCGGGCTGAGCGGCGGAATCGATTCAGCCCTGGTGGCGGCAATTGCAACGGAGGCGCTCGGAAAAGAAAATGTGCTGACGGTCGGCATGCCGAGCCCGTATTCCTCGAAAGGGTCTGTTGACGACAGCCGCTCGCTGGCCGAAAACCTGGGAATCCAGTTTGAGTTGATTGGGATCAGCGATCTCTTCGGCGATTACACCAAGGCTCTAGAGCCCCTTTTCAAAGGCACGCAGCCGGGCCTGGCCGAGGAGAATCTGCAGGCTCGAATTCGCGGCAATCTGCTGATGGCAGTCTCGAACAAGTTTGGATCCCTGGTTCTGACGACTGGGAACAAGTCTGAAATGGCAGTAGGATACTGCACGCTCTATGGCGACATGGTGGGCGCGCTCGCAGTGATAGGCGATCTGGTGAAGACGCGCGTCTACGCGATCTGCCGCTGGCTGAACCGCGAACGCGAGATCATTCCGCGGGCGATCATCGAAAAGCCTCCGTCTGCCGAACTCCGCCCTGATCAGAAAGACACCGACTCTCTGCCACCCTACGAGACCCTGGATCCAATTGTTGAGGCTTATGTGGAGCGCTATGAGACACCCGAAAGTATTGCTCAAAAGAACGGGTTTCCGCTCGAGCTCGTGCAGCAGGTAGTCCGGCTGGTGGAGCGGTCGGAGTACAAGCGCCAGCAGGCCGCGCCTGTGCTGAAAGTGACCTCGAAGTCGTTCGGAACGGGCCGGCGGTTCCCGATAGCCGTGAAGGTGCAGGTATAAGCTAGTTCTGGGAGTCATCCCGCTACTGAAGGAGAAACGCTTGATTCGTATTTCCGCTCGACTGGCTGGCGTAATCGTGCTGGCCCTCATGTTTTCTGTCATGCCCACCTTGAAAGCTCAGGATCAGACCCCAGCCAGTCCGGCGGCCGCTCCGGCTCCGACCGCGCCTGTCGCGGCCCCTCCGGCATTTCCGAAGCCGGATCCGGCGGATTTTACGGCCGACACTCCCAGCAAGGAAACCGTAGATGCGTTCATGCAGTCGAACCTCGGTTTTGACCCGAACAGCATGTTTCAGGTCCAGGCAATCCAGAAGACGCAGATTCCCGGGATCAATCGCGTAGTGGTTTTCGTAGGCGACAAGACGGGCAAACAGCAGCCGTACAGGTTTGCATTTCTGACCGCACCCGACATGAAACACATCATGGTCGGGGATCGAATCGTTCCGTTTGGCGAACACCCTTTCCAGGAACACCGCACGATTCTGCAGCAGAAGGCTAACGGGCCTTATCGCGGAGCAGCGGGTAAGGACTTGGAGCTCGTCGAATTTGCAGACTTCCAGTGTCCGCACTGCAAAGCTGCACAGGCCAATATGGATAAGCTCGTAACGGACTTTCCGAATGCGCGCATCGTATTCCAACCAGATCCGATTGCCAGCATTCATCCGGAAGCAGTGATTGCAGCGGGGTATGGTGTTTGCGTGACAAAGCTGGGGGGCAATGCGGCGTTCTTCACTTTTGCTGCAGCGGTGTTTGAAGGACAGGATGGATTGGCCACCGCCGATGGCGCGACCCTGACGTTGAACAGCGCCGTGACCAAGGCGGGGCTGGATCCGGCGAAGGTTTCAGCGTGCGCAAACACTCCGGAGACAAAAGCTGCGGTGGATTCTTCCGTGCAGCTGGCAAAAGAGCTGGACATCACGTCGGTGCCGACTCTGGCCATCAATGGGCGCCAGGTACCTGCGAATGCGCCTTACGAGACCCTGAAGCAGATCATCGAGTACCAGGCAAAGCAGGATAGTATTTCGAAGTAGCTGGTATGATCACCGAAAGTTTTCGATTGTGAGACTCTACATTGCGGCTCGGCCGCGCTCGATACGCACCATTGGGGTATGGCCACCGGGTTGAGTCCCTCGGATCACGTGCGGAGAAATAACGATGAGCAGGCTCGCGTAGTTCTTTGTAACGTCTCTGTTCGTGATGGTGTTCAAACCAGGAATCTGGGTTACTCCGGGTAGACCGCTGAGAGCGCGGCTCTCTTCCTTGTCGACCTGGCTGACCAGCACTACAGCCGCTCCATCCTTGACTGTCGCAACGCCGGAATAGCTGCGGTTGTTGAGGATGGGCACACCGTTGATGGAAGCGCCACCGAGCGCAGTAATCTTCAGATCCATGGTCAAAGCAACCTCGCCGCTGCGAATGACGCGGGGAGTGGCTTTGAAGGTCAAGCCAAGATCCTGATATTCGATTTGCGGTATTGTCTGGCCGCCGGAGTTCAATTGCGAGAGCAGGGAACTGAGGCTCCCTGAGGCGCCTGCTGAGGTCAATCCGGGGATGTTAACTCCGGATGTCCCGAGATCAGAGTACTGTGAGGTTTCGATTGGATAGCGCGAGCCGCTCTTCAGCGTGCCTTCTTCGCCGTCGCCTAAATGCAACTGAACCTGATCGAGTTCGCGGGACTCAGAAGAATTTAAATTGAGATTGACCTTTGCGGGGCCGGGTGAAAGTCCGCTGAGAGTCAGCCCTCCGCCAAAGAGCGCGATGCCATTCTGGAAGATCGAGCTGGAGACCTGCCCGGAAGCAAGCAGGATGCCGAGGATCGTCAGCGTATCTCCTGGCGAGGCAAGTCCGGAGGAGATGATTTCCTGAACGAGCTGCTGGTTCTGGCTCAGGATCGCCTGCTCTTCGGCATATACATTGAATGCCGTGATCTGCTGAGGAGGTAAGATGCCTGTGTTTTTGAGGTTGTTATGGACTACCTGGAGCAACTTGACATCGAGTAGCACCTGGCTGTGTCCTTCGAGCAGGTGCTTCAGCGTCTCGTTGAATGCGTTCAGCCGGTCAGTTGTGGCGCGGATCGTGAGCGTGCCGGAACTCAACTGAACGGCGACCTGTTGCGCCTGGAAGACGGTCTTGGCCATGTTGCCAATGTCGGTCATCTCGGCCTGTGTCATTCCCCCGAGATAAACCGTCTCCAACTCCTGCCGCATGTACTGGTTCCGATTTTCCCGTGTGTCTTTTGCCACGATCGCACGGTGTGCGTCCAGGGGCACGGTGAAGGTATCGGTCACAACGTTGATGGCGTCCATCGCCTGGGCAAAGGTGGCGTCGTCCATCTCAAAACGGACGGGCGGCCCGGTCACGGTGCTGTCGATGGACGCTTCGATTCCATAAGAATGGAAGACATTCTGAATGGCTTGTCTGCGATCTGTACGCAGATGGAAGCTTCTCTTTTCAGCAATGGGTTCCAGTCTGGGCGCAGGAGCAAGAGACTCGGTGCCCTGCTCATAGAGCGGCTTTGCCTGCGATGCGGAGGCTTCGTTCGCCATCTCGCGAAGGTGCTCGGCGACCTGGAGATTGTGTGGGTCGAGTTCGGTGGCGCGCTGGAGAGCAGCACGCTCGGCTGTTGCATCGCCCCTCATTCTCGCTTTTGTCGCTATCTGGATCAGCTCGGTAACCGCGTGGCTTTTGACGACCTCTGTGGCAGCGGCATAGTTCGGATTTTCAGGATCGAGCCTGGCGGCTTCGTTGTAATCCTTTAGGGCTTCTTCGTATTGCTGCTTCTGAAAGAGCTTCGTCGCGTCGAGATAGAGCTTCGTGGCCCTTCGCCGCTCCTTGTTTGTGATGTTGTGAACGGGAGAATCGACTTTCTGTTCAGACTGGGATGGGCTCAGGGAACCGGGCGCCTGGCTCGAGGGGGCCGATACTGCAGGTTGCTGCGACAAGGCTGCGACGCACAAAAGTAGTGGAGCCAAGGCAGCCACGAATTGTGCTTGAGATTGCTTCACGACTGCTCCCGTGTGGCCTGCAAAAGATCAGCGAGGGAGGTAGTACAGGCTTCGGGTTTGTGCTGCATGAGTTCATCGAACGAGAAGTGCCCGGTCGCTACGGCAAGAACAGGCAGGCTGTTGGCGTGTGCAGCTTTGATGTCCCGTGGAGTGTCGCCTACTACGCATACGGTCGCATTTGCACCAGCCAATTCGCGCGCCTTCTTTGCTGCATCCGCGACTAGTTCTGAGCGGAGGGGAAACTGGTCGCTGAAGCCGCCGAAGCGAAACCATTCTCGCAGGCCGGCGCGCTCCATCTTGATCCAGCCGATCATCTCGAGGTTGCCAGTGGCGAGGCCGAGGATAGCGCCGCGGTCGGCAAGATATTGAAGTGTGTTTTCCACTCCCGGCATGAGCAAGGGGTGCATCTCATGCTTCCGTCCCGCTACGTTGTGGCATATCGCTTCAGTGATTGCAGCCAGCTGAGGCTCCAGGACCTGGGGAGCGATACCCGCTTGAGCACAGGCCTCGCGGAGGATGGATGTGTCCGTGTTTCCGGCCAGGGCGACGCCTTCCAGCGTCACGCTCGGGCCCATGATCTTTTGAAGCGTTGTCGTGAAGCTGTCGACATGGACGCGATCCCGGCTCCGCAGCAGGGTGCCGTCAATATCGAACAAATAGGCGTCCTGGCTATGCCAGACAAAGCCTTCTTCTATCGCGATGCGCGCTTCGTTGTTCTGCTGGATAGTCTGCATTCCGTCACGGAGCGTACTGCCCGCAACTCCAGAGTAAAGCAATCCGGGTCGTTAGGCTCACACCAATGCGACCTTGAACAAAGGTAACCGGAATTGCGATTAACCCTGGCGGCTGCCCTGGCGAATGACTCCAAACACTGGACGTTCGGAGCGAGGCGGACGCTTGAGGCCGGCGCGGATTTCTGCGAGGCTGATTCCGAGTTCGGCCATGGTACGACTCAGAGTATTCCGGTGGACGCCGAGCTCTTCTGCAGCCTTACACTGGTTCCCTTTATTTGCGGTCAGCACTTCGCGCAGATACTGTCTTTTGAACTCTCTTACGGCATCCTCGTACCGGATGCCGGTGGAATGCATCTGTGTAACCAGGCTGTCCAGATCTCGTCTCACGTCACCCTCTTGCTTTAATTAGATTGCCACAAAGCGTATGCCCAGGCTGCGAAAATTATTTTCTCTTTTCCTCATCGATCCACTGTTGTGATTTCGCCTCGAGCGTGTTCAATTCCTTGCGCACTCGTTCCCCTAATCGAGACGGTGTCACCTGAATGCTCACATGGAGTGCACCGAAGAAATATCGTGGCAGACGGGCATCCGTCAACCAGGCAGTTTGTGGGAAGAACGCAACTGTAATCAGAATGCAGAGGGTAACGAAGACGAGGCCCTCAGCAAAACCGAAAAGAGCACCGGCCATGCGATCGAGACAACCGAGCCCAACTTTTTCAAAAAATTTCGCAAAGAGGTATCCGAGAATGGCAGCGACCACCATCACAAATCCAGCGATGATGAGAAACGCTACGGCGTCCGCGACCTCAACCGAATGAATGAATTTTTTCAGGAATACCGCGACGCGCCAATAGTTCCATGATGCGAGCGCCACGCCCGCAATGAGGCCGACGAGAGAAAAGACGGAACGAAAGAATCCACGGGCTATGCCCGCCAGCACCGATCCCGCCAGTATGATCACGATGATCCAGTCAACCATCGTGAGACCGCCAACATTCATGAATTCGTATCCTTGTCGCGACTGGGCAGGTCGATCGATGCGAAAGTCATTTCGTCACGTCCAAATCGCGGCCCGTCAATCGCCGAAACGCCTCGAGGTATTTCTCGAGTGTACGACGGACCACATCCTCGGGTAGAGATGGCGCGGGAGCCTGCTTGTTCCAGTGAATGCTTTCGAGGTAATCACGGACAAACTGTTTGTCGAAGCTTGGCTGAGCTCCGCCGGGCTTCCATTGGGAAGCCTCCCAGAAGCGGGAAGAGTCGGGGGTAAGCACTTCGTCGGCGAGAACGATGGTGTCGCCGACCTGTCCGAATTCAAATTTCGTATCAGCCAGGATCAAGCCGCGAGTTTCTGCGTGCCTGGTGGCCTTGTTGTAAATGGCCAGCGTGAGATCGCGCAGATTTTTGGCGATGTCGGCGCCCACGGTTTTCTCGACAGCGGCGAAGGAGATGTTTTCGTCGTGGGTACCATCCTGACTCTTTGTAGAGGGCGTGAACAGGGGTTCAGGCAGACGAGAGCCGTCCTCAAGACCTTGCGGTAGCTCGATGCCGCATACGGTGCCGTTTGTCTTGTACTCTTTCCAGCCGGAACCTGCGATGTATCCGCGCGCAACACACTCGACAGGGAACATCTGAGCGCGCTTCACGAGCATCGATCGGCCTTCGAGCTGGTCGGCGTATTGATGAAGCGGCTCAGGGAAATCTTTTACATCGGTAGCGATAAGGTGATTGGGAACAATGTCGCGGACAAGATCGAACCAGAAGAGGGAGATCTGGGTAAGGATCTTGCCTTTTCCTGGAATGCCGCTGCCCAGAACATGGTCGAATGCGGAGATGCGGTCTGTTGCCACCATGAGCAGCGCATCGCCCACTGCGTAGAGATCGCGAACCTTGCCGCGGCCGATCAGGGGCGTATCGCCCAAGTCTGTGTTGAGGAGAGTTGTCATGAAGGGCTTACCTCGGCTGAAGTTCGCAAGATGATTCGATTCAGCGCAGGTGCACCACATCGTGTTGACTACTGCGCCGTGAACCTTCGATTTTCGAGGGCGCGATTCGCTTTGTCAAACGCTGTAGATCCAACAGATTGACTCGGGGGAAACAGTGATAGATGTTTCGTGCAGGATTCCCACAATGCTCTGTGACGACCGTCACGGAGCGAGATTCAGGATTGCGCGAAACTCCAGTTGTCATCAAGGTTCGGGAGCCCGTCAGAAGGCACCTTTGAGCCGGATGGCACGAGGCAGCAGTGGAAAGGGGAAGCCGCGGCTCGCTTCGTTCTATAGGGATCGCCAGTAGCCGCGTACTACCGACCTCCAGTGCCGGCTACTGGTCCCCGTCTTGATCTTGTGAAACGATGCAAGCGCCTCCGAAGCGACGAACTCCTTCGGGGGCGAACTTTTTGCTTCTCTAAACCAGATCGCGTGCCATAGGAACTACAGATCGGCATACCAAGAGGGGTTTGGATTGCGGGTCATGCGGTTGAAGCAGCGTGATATTTCGTGGGAGGGGGATGTGGATTCACAGAAAGAATGCGGGAAGCCCCAACGGATCCAGATTGTCCAACACAGCCTCGCAGGCGGACTTTGGCTCGCCGCATGGCTTTTCACAATTGGCTTTCTGAAGCTCACATTTTGGCAGGGCGTATGGGCGATCGTGATCTGGCCATACTACTTAGGCCTTTACTGCGCGACGAAGTAGTATGCCCTATGCCGTTGCCCTCTGCGGCTGTTGTTCGTGCGCCAGTTTCACGCTGACGATTTTCGAGACGCCGGGCTCCTGCATGGTGACGCCGTAAATCATATCGGCCGCATGCATCATGCGCTTCGAGTGCGTGACGAGCAGGAACTGCGTTTCTCTGCTCAAGGTACGGAGAAGATCTGCGAGTCGGCCAACGTTGGTTTCGTCGAGCGCGGCGTCGACTTCGTCGAGGACGCAGAAGGGGCTTGGCTGGAACTGGAAGATGCCGACCAGCAGGGAAATAGCTGTGAGCGCTTTCTCGCCGCCGGAGAGCAGCAGCACATTCTGCAGCTTCTTGCCCGGAGGCGAAGCTACGATTTCGAGCCCGCTCTCCGCCTGGTTCTCCGCATCTGTAAGGCGGAGGAATGCCTGCCCGCCATGAAACAGCTTGGTGAAGACGTGGCCGAAGTTTTCGTTGATTCGGGCAAAGGCTTCATCGAACTTCTCACGCGAAATCTGATCGATTTCCTTGATGGTCTGCTGCGTGTTCTCGATGGACTCCATCAAGTCTCTACGCTGGGTCTCGAGGAACGAGTGACGCTCTGCAGTCTCCTTGTACTCGTCGAGCGCCATCATATTCACGGGGCCCATCTGTTCGAGCTTTTGTTTCAAGGTCCGGCAAGTGTCTTCTTCGATGGCGAGCGGCTCATCGGAGATTCGCACGATCTCCTGATCGGCACGAAGCTCGCCGGCTTCGACATTCACTTCGGTGAGACAGCTTGCTTCAAGGTGTTCGAGGTCTGACTTCAGCTTGGCAGCCTGGCTGGCGCGTGCGGCTCTGTCGTCGCGAAGCTGGTCGAGTGCGGCACGAGCTGCTTTGAGCCGCGTCTCCATCTCGGCGAGCTGGTGGCGGACTTCGTGAGCTTGTGCGGCGATGGCTTCGGCCTGGGCCAGAGCTTCTGCTTTAAGCGATGTGAGTTCCTGCTCACGCTGCGCGAGAGCTGCGGTCTCGGTGATGCGCTGTTCCCGTTCGGACTCTGCGGAGGCGCGCTGCTGCTCGATTGCCATTACGCGGCGCTCGAGGTCAGCGTGGAGGCGGTCGATGCGTTGGAAAGCAGCCTCGGCTCCGCGCCGACGTTCTTCGAGTCCCGCGAGCTCGGCGGTGAGACGTGCTGCATCCTGCTGGAGCGTCTCGCGGTTCTGACGCATGGAAGAGAGCTGGTTCTGCTGCTCTTCGAGACCAACTTCAGCGGCAGCGTGCTCCGTTTCGAGGCGAACGGCCTCTTCGCGCTTCTGGTCGATGACGGAATGCTTGGCTTCGCGCGCTTCCTTGTTGCGCTGCGCCTGCGTCATCCACTCCTGCAGGCGGCGCTCGATTCGCTGATCTTCGCTCTCCATCTGCTTGAGAGCGGCGCCTTGATCCGCGGCCTCGCGTTCGGCGTGGCGGCGTTCTTCGCTGCGAGTTTCGAGGCGGGCTGCGAGTTCTTCGATGTGCCTGGTCAGGGCGGCGGCTTCGAATTCAGCCTGGCCAAGTTCGCGCTCAATTGCTGCCAGACGTACTTCAGTTTCCCGCAGTTCGCGCTTCAGAACCAGAGGGCCCTGGCTCGCGGGTTTGCCTCCCGTGACGGTTGCGTTGTGGAAGCACTCGCCTTCTGGCGTCAGGAAGTACGCATGCGAATGATCGTTCGCCATGGCTTGCGCGAGCTCCGAACTGTCCACCAGATAGCCGTCGCGCAGTTTGGGGAGGATTGTCTCGAGCGTGTGGCCGAAGCCATTGAGCAGACGGACCTGCTCGCGAAGAGGCGTCACGCCAGGAGCATTGATCTTCTCGCCGTGAGAATTATCGCCGTGTCCGTGACCACCCTCTGGGTGGATAAGGAACGTGGCGCGGCCGTCCACGCTGGTCTTGAGTACGCGAACGCCTTCTTCGGCTGCATGCCAGCTTTTGACTACGACGTAATTGAGTTCGTCGCGGAGGAACTCGTCGACTACGCCTTCGTGCTCGCCTGCGACTTCAATGAAGTCCGCCAGTGTTCCCACCGGTGTTGAGCCGTTCTGGAGCGCGCCGGGCCGGAGAAGCTTGCGGACGGTTTCCGTAGAGTAGCTGTGATCGCGTATGAGCGATTGGAGAGAGTCGCGCCGACCGGCAACGCCGGCCGAATCGCTTCGCAACTGGTTGGCGCGGGCACGGACGGAACTCTCTTCGGAGCGCCGGGCCTGCAAAGTTTCGCGGAGCTCGGCAATTTCGCTTTCAAGGTTTTTCAGAGTCTCGGCTGCGGAGTCGAATTTGAGGCGGGCCTGGCCGCTTTGCACCCCGAGGCTTTCCTGCTCGTTGCGAGCCTGGTTCATCTCCGCGTTGAGCCGCTCGGCTTCGCGTTCGAGTGCGGCGAGGCTCTCCTCGGCTTGCGCCGTGCTGTTACGGGCATTGCCTGCAAGCGTCAGCAGATGCATCGCGTGACGGCGGTGACTTTCCAGTTGGCGCTCGGCGCTGAATACTTCTTCCGCGGCGGTGCGAGCTTCGTGCTGACGAGCCTGCACCTTTTCGTGGAAGGCGTGCGCCTCGCCGGCTGCTGTTTCGAGGAAAGCCTTCTGCTGCTGCCGTTCCTCAGCGATGGTGCTCAACTGAGTCGTTGTGGTTTCGAGTTCTCCGGCCGCGGCTGCGATGCGAGCTTCAAGCTCACTTACGCGCTCAGCGTTGCTGCGCTGGCGGGCCGCTGCGCGCTCCAGTTCGACGGCAGAAGAGTTGGCGCGGTTCTGCGCATCCTGTCCTTCGCGGTCAAGCTCGTAGCCGCGCTCCGTTAGCGAATGCTGGCTGGTCTCAGCGGTTTCAATCTCGAGGGCGCCGGTCGTGATCTTTTCAGCGAAATCTGCAATCTCGTGTTCAAGACGCGATTGTTCAGCATCCATCAGAGCCATGCGGCTGGAAAGCACGACACGGAGACGTCCACGCAGTTCGTCCCGTACCTGCGCGAACCGTTCAGCCTTGGCGGCCTGGCGTTTGAGGCTGTTCATCTGGCGCGTGACTTCTTCGAAGATGTCGTCGACGCGGGCGAGGTTCTGTTTGGAACTCTCGAGGCGGAGTTCGGCGAGACGCTTCTTTGTTTTGAAGCGCGTAATCCCGGCGGCCTCTTCGATGATGGAGCGGCGATCGTGAGGCTTGGAACTTAGAAGCTGGCCGATGCGTTCCTGGCCGATGATGGCGTAGCTCTCAGGACCAAGGCCGGTGCCCATGAAGATGTCTTGGATATCGCGGAGGCGGCAGAGCTTGCCGTTGAGCAGGTATTCGCTCTCGCCGGTGCGGAAGAGGCGGCGAGTAATGACAACCTCGCCCTTTTGCGGGGTGCGGTTGAACTTGCGACGACGTATCTTTAGGACTACAGGTTGCGGCCCCTGTGCGGCGGCTTCGGCTTTGGCTTCAATGCTCGTCTGCGGCGCGGTGGTGCCGTCGGACGATGCTTCGTCGTCTTCTACGATTCCGGGCTGCTCTGAGGCGATGATCTCTTCGGCTTCCGCTGCTTTTTGTCGGCGGAGCTCTTCTTCGTTCCAGTCGGCCGGGCCATCGTGATCCACGGTGACTTCGGGCTCGACCGGAATCGGGCCGTCATAGGCGTCCGGGTCGACCATGGTGATGGTGACTTCCGCCATGCCCAGAGGCTTGCGTTCGCGGGTTCCCGCGAAGATGACGTCCTGCATGCTCCCGCCACGCAGGCTCTTGGCGCTCTGCTCACCCAGCACCCAGCTGACCCCGTCGAGAATGTTGGACTTCCCGCACCCATTCGGCCCGACAACAACGGCGATGCCTGTACCCGGCACTGTCAATTCAGTGCGGTCACAGAAGCTCTTGAAGCCGAGGATGTGGATCTTTTTCAGTTTGAGCATGCTCTCTCCGGGTCAGCAGAATACGAACGGGATCACCGAAGTCGGCTGGGGACCATAGTTCCGCAGGCGATTGGTGTCTGCGGGATGGTGGACCGGCGCCGACTTCACGCCTTGAAGGGAAATAGTCCTCTTCGATTACAGACTGTATGGACCCCAAAAGTCAGGGTCAATCTTAAGAAGGGGTTCTTTTGTGGATAAGGGGGTCCCGAATCCACCTTTTCCGTTTATTTTAGGCTTTCTTCGGAAATTGGGCCAGTTTTCTTGAGTTTAGTCCATTTTTTCCACAGGTCGAAATGCAACCAATTTGCGACACTGCCGGATAAGAATTAACGGAAGAGTTACCGCCATCCGAGACCCCAAAAGCCACGCGGTGTCGGCCTGAGGGAGAGCGATACGACAACGCTCCGCACGTATTCAGGCAAAGTCTACGGCTTTCCGAATGACTTTTTCGATGGCGCGCAGGGCTTGAGCTCTGGGGAACCCCGGCCGACTTGCCAGGCGGATGGTTCTATGAGAACGCCCGGCAAGAGGGACGAGAACAATGCCGCGAGTCTTGAGGGATTCTGCCGCCAGCGCGGGGATGAGGGTAGACCCGTAGCCGGCGGCCACTAGATTGACGAGGGTCTCGAGAGTGGCAGCCTGCATCGCACCCTGCAAACCACCGCGGATGTGCGAGTGGCCGTGCTTCGCGCCGCAGGCGGCGAGCGCATGATTCGCAAGGCAGTGTCCGTCGGCGAGTACCAGCAGTTCGTCTTTGAGAGCCTGCTCATCCACTTTCTTGGCAGAAGCGAAGCGGTGGTTCTTTGGTAGGGCTGCCAGAAGCGGCTCGTCGAAGAGAACGATCTCGGTGACTTCGGGTGCATCGGTCTCGGTGGCGAGGAGTGCCGCGTCGAGTTTGTGGTTGCGAAGATTCTCCACCAGCACGCGGGTCTGGTCCTCCCAGAGTTCGATGGTTAGTCCCGGATAGCCTTGCTTGAGAGGCTTGAGGATCAGCGGCAGGAGGTAGGGGGCGAGGGTGGGAATCGCACCCAGCTTGAGCGGTCCGACGAGCGGATCGCGGGCGGCTCGGGCGACAGCTTCAATCTGCGCTGCTTCGGAGAGTGCACGCCGAGCGTGCTGCAAGATCTGGCTCCCTGCCGCGGTGAGCGCGACACGCTTGTTGGTGCGCTCAAGCAGGGTCACGCCGAGTTCATCTTCGAGCTTCTTGATCTGGCTGCTGAGAGTGGGCTGGCTTACGTGGCACGTCTCCGCTGCGCGGCCAAAGTGCCGCTGCTCTGCGATGGCGACGAGATAGCGAAGTTCCTGGAGATTCATAGGGCGAGTTGATGGTTCGAAACGGAAGTTCGTAGCCTGCCCGTGATCTCAAGGGCGATCATGAACGACCAGTTGAAGACTTCGGACCGCTCCTCAATCATAGACTGCGACAATCGTCATTGTAGAAACAATTGATTTGCCTAATCGACCCCTGAGCTTCTAGCTTTAGCTGCAACGCGACGTTTATCTGCCCGGGGTTCTCCCGGAAGCCTCTCCCTCCCAACCAGAATCAAGGAGAACAGATGTCTGACGAATCCAAATGCCCGTTTTCGGGCGACATGCTCAAGCACACTGCTGCCGGCGGAGACAGCAATCGCAACTGGTGGCCGAATTCACTCAATGTCGCGATCCTTCATCAGCAATCCTCTCTGTCCAATCCCATGTCGGCAGAGTATGACTACGCTCAGGAATTCAAGAAGCTGGATCTGGATGCCGTGGTCAAGGACCTGACCGCCCTCATGACCGATTCTCAGGACTGGTGGCCGGCGGACTTTGGCCATTACGGTCCGCTTTTTATTCGTATGGCATGGCACTCTGCCGGTACATACCGCATCTACGATGGGCGCGGCGGCGGGGGCAAGGGCGCGCAGCGCTTTGCTCCCCTAAACAGCTGGCCTGATAACGGCAACCTCGACAAAGCACGCCGTTTGCTCTGGCCCATCAAGCAGAAGTACGGACGCACGTTGTCCTGGGGCGACCTGATGATTCTTGCCGGAAACGTTGCGCTCGAGTCGATGGGTTTCAAGACGTTCGGGTTTGGCGGCGGACGAGCGGATATCTGGGAGCCGGAACTCGACATCGACTGGGGTTCGGAGACTACGTGGCTCGGAGACAATCGCTACTCAGGAGATCGCGAGTTGGCAAATCCGCTGGCGGCCGTGCAGATGGGGTTGATCTACGTGAATCCCGAAGGTCCGAATGGCAATCCTGATCCGGCACAATCAGCCCGTGATATCCGCGAAACATTCGGCCGTATGGCGATGAACGACTACGAGACAGTGGCGCTCATTGCGGGTGGGCATACGTTCGGCAAGACGCACGGCGCGGCGAGCGCCAGCTATGTCGGTCCAGAGCCGGAAGGTTCACTGCTGGAAGATATGGGACTGGGATGGAAGAACACGTTTGAGAGTGGAATTGGCGCGCATGCCATCACCAGCGGACTGGAAGGAATCTGGACGCCGACACCAACGAAGTGGGACAACAGCTTCTTCGAGACTCTGTTCAAGTATGAGTGGGAGCTCTACAAGAGCCCTGCGGGCGCCAACCAGTGGAAGCCAAAGGGCGATGCGGGCAAAGATACCGTTCCCGATGCGCATGATCCTAAGAAGCGGCACCATCCGACCATGCTGACTTCGGACCTGGCACTGCGCGTGGATCCGGCGTACGAGAAGATTTCGCGCCACTTCTACGAGAATCCGGCGGAACTCGCGGATGCATTTTCGCGGGCGTGGTTCAAACTCACGCATCGCGATATGGGTCCGATTACGCGGTATCTCGGACCGCTGGTTCCGAAGGAACAGCTCATCTGGCAGGATCCAGTGCCCGCGGTCGATCACGAACTGGTCAACGACAAGGATGTAGAAGCATTGAAAGCGAAGGTGCTGGCGTCCGGTCTGTCTGTCTCGCAACTGGTCACGACGGCTTGGGCTTCTGCCGTGACCTTCCGCGGCAGCGACAAACGGGGAGGCGCAAACGGTGCGCGCATCCGTCTGGAGCCGCAGAAGAACTGGGCGGTGAATCAGCCGGCCGAACTCGCGAAGGTGCTTTCAAAACTGGAGAGCATTCAGAAGGAGTTCAACTCGGCACAGGCCGGCGGCAACGGGAAATCGGGAGGGAAGAAGATCTCACTCGCAGATTTGATCGTGCTCGCAGGCAATGCTGCGATCGAGTCCGCTGCGAAGAAGGCGGGTCATGACGTCAAGGCGTCGTTCTCGCCGGGACGTACCGATGCCACGCAGGAACAGACGGACGTTGAATCGTTCGCGGTACTCGAGCCGAAGGCAGATGGATTCCGCAACCATGTTGGTAAGGGGCTCGAAAAGTACGCGGCGAATCTATTCCTGGATAAGGCGCAGTTGCTTACACTCACGGCTCCTCAGATGACTGTGCTGATCGGCGGGCTGCGCGTGCTTGGCGCGAATCACGGTGGGTCGAAGCACGGAGTCTTCACCAAGAGGCCAGGAGTTTTGACCAACGACTTCTTTGTCAATCTGCTCGATATGGGCACGAAGTGGGAGAAGACCACTAACTCGGAGCACGAACTTGAGGGGCGCGACCGGAAGACGGGCGAGCCTAAGTGGACCGGCACGGTGATCGATCTGATTTTTGGTTCCAATGCTCAACTGCGCAGCATCTCTGAGGTGTACGCAAGCAAAGACGCAGAGGCAGACTTCGTAAAGGATTTTGTGAAGTCATGGACCAAGGTTATGAATCTGGACCGTTATGACCTCATCCAGGAAGGCGTGAAACCGCCGGCCGCTGAGACCCATACGATCGCCGAGCCTGTGGCTGGAAACTAGTCGCAGGAAATTCGGTTCAACTTCGGGCTGGAGCGCATTGCGTTTCAGCCCTTTTCCTTTCGGGCCATTGAAACGCTTGCTCGAACTTCTGAGGTCTCTGGACCACCCATCACCCTCGGAGCGGCATCCCACTCTCCAGCTTTAACGAGGTGATCGATGAGCATCCTTAACACTGTTGCGTCCATGGCCAAGGGCCCAGCAGCTCCAGAACATGCACAGGTCGCGGGAGGCCTGATGGACGAACTTCAGGAACGGGGCGGCGTAGGCTCTCTCATCCAGGCATTTCAGCGAAACGGCATGGGCAGTTTCGTCGAGCAATGGTCGCAAGGCAATACGCAGCCGAATCCCACGGCAGTTGAGAGTGGAACCCATGGGACGGGCCTGATCGACAGCATCGCGCAGCGTACTGGATTGGCGCCGGGTGTCGTTCGCGGCGGCCTGGCGATTGCGCTACCCCTGCTGATCCATCACATGGTTTCGAACAATCATGTCACGGCAACAGGGGCCCCTACGGGCGCCCAGCCGGAACCGACCAGCGTGCTGCAGTCCGTATTGAAACGGATAATCTAATCGGCCTGCTACGAAATGGTCGGTTATGGATCGAGCCGCTACCGGCCGCCTGCACTTTCGAGAAGCCCGGGAGCTTCAGATAGTGCGTTGACCACGCGCCCGGGGATCATTGACAGTGCGGTGGCAACTTGCAGGCGGGCAGATCTGACTTCGGCGGCGAGAATCTCGAGCACTCTGAACGACAGGCGCGGGTTTTTGCCGACGATCTCGCGGAAGGTCCCAAGAGAGATGAAATAAAGCTCTGAGTACTTTCTGACGGTTGCCGTCATCGAGTAAGGCTGGTTGCCGGCGATGGCTGGCAGTCCGATCAGGGAACCCGGAGTGGCCCGGAATCCAACAACAGACTGGTCAGGAAGCCGCGAAGTCAGAACAACTTCTCCGGATTGCAACAGGAAGAGCTTGTCCGCAGGCTGCCCCTGTCGGAACAGCTGCCGTTTATTGGAGATACGGTGCAGTTTTGAGCAGGCCTCTATGGCAGCCGCGAGTTCGCAGTCAGCCACACACTCAGAAGGTTGATTCAATGCAAGCCATCCCTGGGGAGTAGGGGGGCACTTGCTGCCCACTCCGGTTTTATCTGGATACAGTTCATAATCCCACCTCGACGGTCATGTTTGTGTGATTTGCGTCACTAGAATGGATTCTTTGGTCACGCTCTTCTCTGCCCACAGGTGACTGTCAATCGCTTGCGTACTTAACGGCTCCAAAGAAAACGCCGTCAGGAGGCTGCGGCTGCCAGGCTTTCGATCACGGAAAGGCTTTTCAGCAGGTCTACAGAAACGCCATGTCGTTCTGCCAGGTACTGGGTGCTGTTGTAGGAGACCGATGTTCGACCGTCCATGTCTTCGGCGACCAGGATCTTGAGGGGTAGATCGATGGCGAGGCTGGGAGCGGCGAGCATCGCGGGCGTTCCCGCTTTGGGATTGCCGAAGATCAGGAGCTTGGTGTTTGGCATGCTCATGCCCGACTTGGTGGCTTCGCCGCTGTGGTCGACAAGTGCGAAGAGCGTTACACCTTTCGTTTGCAGAATATGCGTGAGCCTCTCCACCGTGACGTCCACGGAGTGAGTTGAAGGAATGACAACAAGACCGTTTGTCTGATCGGGCAATGTAAGCTCCATCGTCGCCGGGTTTGGTTTCGTTGTACCAGACTTGTCACGCAAGCCAAAACGCAACATGGGACGAAGTAAACGGGGCTTCGTTAGAGTTGAAGAGGGAACTCGCATCCGTTGGACACTCAAGTCAATCCGGACAATCTCACTCAGCTTCTGCACTCAGCGTTCGGGTTTGCGCGTTTCCGGGCGAACCAGGAGGCCGTCTGCCGGACCGCTGTTGGCGGGCGGGATTTGTTGCTGGTAATGCCGACTGGAGCTGGGAAGTCGCTTTGCTATCAGCTCCCCGCGATAGCGCTGGGCGGCACAGCCCTGGTCATCTCTCCGCTGATCGCGCTGATGGAAGATCAGTATGCGAAGCTTGCTGGGCTGAATCTTCGCGTCGCGCGTATTCACTCCGGTTTGGATCGCGCAGTTTCCCGACAGGCATGCGTTGAGTATCTGCGGGGTGATCTCGACTTTCTATTCATCGCGCCCGAGCGACTTAGAGTGCCGGGCTTCCCGGAGATGCTGGGCAAGCGGCGCCCAGCGTTGATCGCGATCGATGAAGCGCATTGCATTTCGCAATGGGGGCACGACTTCCGGCCGGACTACCGGATGATCGGACAGCACTTGCCAGGCCTTCGCAATGGGTCAGCAGTTCCAGTGCTCGCACTCACGGCTACGGCGACACCGGCGGTGCAGGCGGATATTGTGGCGCAACTCGGGATGACGGACCCTGCTCACTTCATTCACGGATTCCGACGCGACAACCTTGCGATCGAAGTTGTCGAGGTTCCGATACCAGAGCGGCCGTTCGCGATCTGCAAACTGCTGTCGAAGAGGGCGCATCGTCCGGCAATCGTATACGCTACTTCGCGAAAACAGGCCGAGGCGCTTGCCGAGCAGCTTTCGCAAATGATGCCTGCCGCCGCTTATCACGCAGGACTTGATGGCGAGACGAGAGAACGCGTGCAGAGGGCTTTTCTGTCGGGACAGCTCGAAGTCGTGGTCGCCACAATTGCGTTTGGTATGGGTATCGACAAACCGGACATTCGCACCATCATCCATGCGGGGCTGCCTGGCACGCTTGAGGGGTACTACCAGGAGATCGGCCGCGCAGGACGGGACGGAGCGCCGAGCCGCACGTTTCTGATGCACTCGTATGCCGACCAGCGGACACACGACTTTTTCCTGAATCGCGATTATCCACCGACGGAAAATCTCCACCAGGTTTTCAGGATGCTGAGGGAAGATTCCCGCACAATTGAGGATCTGCGCGCCGAATCGAAGCTGAGCGAGGAGGAGTTCGACAAGGCACTGGAGAAGCTCGAGATCCATGGTGGAGCGCGAGTTGACTATGCGGGAAATGTCACGCTGGGTACTCCGGGATGGAAGAAAACCTATTCCATCCAGGCACAGTATCGGGCGGAACAGTTTGACAAGGTTTTGCGCTTTACTGAGTCGAGTGACTGCCGGATGTGCGCGCTGGTTCGACATTTTGGCGATGAGGACGACGCTGGGCAGCGATGCGGCCGGTGTGACGTGTGTGACCCTGCTGGAGCGGTGCTCCGGCTGTTTAGACGGGCCACAAATGCTGAACGTGCGGTCGCAGAGCTTATCGTGGACGAACTGCGACCTATCGATCACAAGGGAGCGGGATCGTTGCAGAAGAGCATTGATCCCGCGGGTCGCGTAAATCGCGATGACTTTGACGGAGTGCTGGACGCTTTGGCACGCGCTCGCGTCATCGCCGTCGAAGATGCGCTCTACGAGAAGGACGGGGAAGTGCGTCGCTACAAGAAGGTGAGCCTCAGCAGGTTTGGAAAAGAGGCTTTTTCGACATCGCAGGTTGAACTTCTAATCAGCGATGGGCTTGCGGAAGAATTCGCGACACTGACCGCGCACAACGGTGTACGCAAAACGGCGAAGGTACCGAAGAACGCGGGGGCCGCTGTTCCCGTTAGCTTGTCAGCCGACGGAGAGGCACTTGCGGGTCGGCTGAAAGAGTGGCGTATGAGTGAAGCCAAGCGGTTGCGCGTTCCGCCCTATTGTGTGCTACACGACCGCACGATTGTTGCGGTAGCGTTGGCACGCCCCGGAAATCCGCGCGAGCTTCTTGCAATTGAGGGTATCGGGCCCGGCAAGGTAGAAAAATTTGGCCCCGCGATCCTGAAGATCTGCGGAGCCAAATGACAGTCTGAAATGAATGCTGAATCAGGCGACGCGCTCGATGGTCACCGATTCCAGTACGACAGGCTTGGCGGGCTTGTCCTGTGCGCCGCGGGGCACCTTCGAGATTTTGTCTGCGATATCTTGCCCTTCGACGACCTCGCCAAAAATTGTGTGATTGCCCGTGAGCCATGGCGTGGGTGCAACGGTGATGAAGAACTGGCATCCGTTAGTGTTTGGCCCTGAATTGGCCATTGCCAGCTTGCCCGTTTTGTCAAAGCGGTGTGGTGATCCCTTCGTCTCGTCCTGGAAGCGGTAACCGGGGCCGCCCATTCCTGTTCCCGCGGGATCACCGCCCTGGATCATGAAGTCGGGTATGACGCGGTGGAAGATCGTTCCGTCGAAAAGCTTGTCGGTCGACTTCTGGCGAGTTACGGGATGTGTCCACTCCTTCGCGCCCTCGGCGAGTTCGATGAAATTTTTGGTCGTAATCGGCGCGTCGGCCTCAAAGAGGCGGGTAACGATCTTGCCTTCGCTTGTATTGAATGTGGCGTAGGTGCCGGGTGCGAGTGCCATAGATACTCCTGTCTGTTGATGAATTTCTAAGGTGTAAGGCCTCGATCTTTCTGTCGTGTTCGAGGCCAGGATTCTTGATTACTGCTGCGGTGCGGGAGACGGCTGCGCTGGTGGAGCCGGCGCGGGAGGTGGTGCCTGCCCTTCCGGAACAATTGTTACTTTCTGCAGCACGACCGGAGTGACTGGCTTGTCATTCGGATCGCGTTCTACGCGTGCAATGGCCTTCACAAGGTTCAGGCTCGGCTCGTCGCATTGTCCGAAGATGGTGTGGTGCTGGTTGAGATGTTCAGTAGGAACTTCCGTGATGAAGAACTGACTACCGTTGGTGTTCGGACCTGAGTTAGCCATCGCGAGACGCCCAGGCACATCAAAGTTCAAGTCAGGATTGAATTCATCTTCAAAGGTGTAGCCGGGATCGCCCATTCCGGTTCCCGTGGGATCGCCGCCCTGGATCATGAACTCCGGAATGACTCGATGAAAGATAGTCCCGTCGAAAAGGGGTTTGTTGTGCATCTTCTTCTGATTCTGAGGATCGGTCCAATCTTTCTTTCCCTGCGCGAGCTCGATGAAATTGGCGACGGTTTTCGGCGCTTCTTTCTGGAAGAACTGGCACGTGATGCGGCCCATGGACGTATCCATCACGACAGAAGGTCCGTTGGGATGAATCTGTGCGGCAGCCGTTGCCTGCGGAGCATCGGGCAACGGTGCTTCGGCGGGTTTCGCAGTTTCCTGTGCGATTGAGACGGTTGTCAGCGCTGTCAGCGCCAGAGGTGTCAGGAGAAAGCCCTTAAATTTCATGCCGAATTCGAGGTTAAATCATGCCGCACCCCCCTTGCCAGCGGCCTCAACGGAGCATGTATGTTAATCCCATGACCACTTTGAAGCACTTCCCCTTGCGCATCGCCTTTATCGCCTGCGCATCATGCTGTGTTGCCTTTGCGCCAGCCAGCATGTTGGCGCAGAACGATAAGGCGCCGAGTTCAGCCAATGACAAGAGCAAGCCCGCTGACAAGCCGGCACCGGACAAGTCTGCGCTTCCTCCACTCCCGGCCGAGGCCCATGCCCAGCAAACAATTCAACTCGACAACAAGGCGTTGAAGTACACCGTCACGGTAGGTGCGCTTCCGGTACGCGACGGTGACGGAAAGGTTGCGGGCGAGGTTGTCGTGACGGCGTATACAGTGGAAGGCCAGAACCGTCCTGTGACGTTTGCTTTCAACGGTGGTCCGGGGGCGTCGTCTGTCTATCTGAATCTGGGCGCGATTGGTCCCAAACATCTCGACGCCGGCAACGAAGGAGCAAGCCCATCCGACCCGACTAACCTCGTCGACAATCCTGGAACGTGGCTCGACTTCACCGATCTGGTCTTCATCGATCCTGTCGGCACGGGCTTCAGCCGCTCCCTGGTGCCAGAGGCTGAGACGAAGAAACTTTTCTATGGCACGCAATCCGACATCGAATATCTCTCGCGGATTGTCTATGACTGGCTGGTCAAAAATGACCGGCTCAGTTCGCGCAAGTATCTCGTCGGTGAGAGCTATGGTGGCTTCCGCGGTCCGCGCATTACGCACTACCTGCAGTCTCAACTTGGCGTCGCGCTCAATGGTGTTGTGCTTGTCTCACCCTATCTGAACCCAACGATCGATAACGATGGTGACCTGTCGCCTCTGCCGTGGATGATGACGCTGCCTTCGATCACCGCAGCGCACCTCGAGCGCGAGAAGAAGCTGACGCCGGAAGCGATGACCGAGGTGATCGCTTACACGCAGGGAGAGTATGCAACCACGCTGCTTAAGGGGCGGTCAGACGACGTCGGCACGCAGAAGATGATTGCCAAGGTGACGGAGATGACGGGGCTTGATCCCGCGTTTGTGAAGTTTTCTGGCGGACGGATAGAGACAGGCGCTTATTTGCGCGAAGTTCATCGCGAGGAAGGGAAGCTGGGCTCCGTCTACGACTCAAACGTGACTTCGTTCGATCCTTTCCCCTTTGCTCCGGAACAACGCGCGCAGGATCCCATACTGGCGAGCATCGTTGCGCCACTCACAACGGCCATGGTCGACTTTGTCACGCGCACGGTTGGCTGGAAGGTTGATGCCCGATACAACGCACTTTCATACGAGGTCAACCGACAATGGGATCGCGACGCTGAGTTGCGCCGCGGGTCGGTGCCTGATTTGCGTGAGGCGGTAGCGGCGGACCCGAAGCTCCGAGTGATGATCGTGCATGGGTGGAATGATCTTTCCTGCCCGTTCATGGGTTCAGTTCTGACAGTGAACCAGATGCCAGTCATGGGCGATCCTTCGCGGGTATCCGTCCACGAGTTCCCCGGCGGCCACATGTTCTACACGCGCAATGACAGCCGCATGGCGCTGCGCAAAGACGTGATGGAGATGTTCGCTAAGCACTGAGTCCGTATTGGAAAGTGCTGCGGCATCCCTGAGCCCTTTTTGGCAGAAGAGATGGTTTTTAGCTACTGACCTCTGCAGGTGCGCCCAGCGTTCCAGCGCCCACTTTCGTCAACTCTCGACCTTCACCGGTCACAAACTCGCTTCAGATTCTCAGGAGTGGTGTAGCTTCACAATCCAAGTGAAGATATCATCCACCATCTCTGCTTTCATGCAGCTTCTAGCGTTGACGATTCCGCTGGCATTAAGAGGTCAGCAGCCGAAGACAGCGGGTGAAGAGTTCAAGAATGTTCAGGTACTAAAGCGTGCGCCCGCGGATCAGTGGTTCGACACTATGGCTTTCATCGCCGGATCGCTGGGAGTAACCTGCGACTACTGTCACAGTTCAAAATTTGAGACGGACGAAGGAAATCCGAAGAAGTTGAAGGCTCGCGAGATGATGCGCATGGTGGATCGCATTAACAACGACCAATTCGGCGGCCAGATTGTTGTTACTTGCTTCACCTGTCACCGAGGAAGCACCAAGCCGGAGGGCAACCAGACCCCAGACGCGGAGCATTGGATGAGGGCGGCGGAGGGACCGTCCTCTCCTCACCGGACGGCGCAGGAGTTTCTTAACCGATACCACAAATCACTTGGCGGAGTAGCGACCCAAGCGATCTCTCTACGGGTCGAGACTTACGGCGGCAAGGGTTCTGCTAGGCAGAAAACGGCGGCGGTCTTGATCGCTGGTAGTAGTGCTCGCATAACGGAACACATTGGTAAAGACACCAGAACGATGGTGAGGAACGGCGAGAAAACGTGGATCAACGAAGGACAGGGCTGGCGAAAAATGAATGAAGGCGAGACTTTCGATGCATTTGAAGTCGCTGAGGTCCTGACCTCTGACCAGGTCGGTGCGGCGGAACCCACAGGGGCTGCGTTCATGGACAGAATCGAAGGGCGTCATGCCTGCGTAGTTCCGGTGACCGGCAAAGATGGTCACAAGTGGCTCTTCTTTGATTGCAACACGGGCCTTCTCCTGAAGCAGAGGCAACTTTCCCCTTCCTTCTACGGCGACGCCACCGTGGACATCAATTACAAGGACTACCGCACGTTTGGCAGAGCGCGCCTGCCAGCAACGGTTGAAGTAGTGAATGCGGGAGGCGCAGGATTGATCGTGAGACGCGTCCTCACACGCAGGGTGAACCTGCGGCTCGCACCGAGCACCTTCCAACCCGTGAACCGTTGAATAGGCATCATACGCATCGAGAATGTGACGAGTAGTCATTGACTGTCTATACCTAGAGAGTCTATACATAGACAGATGAAACGACCGGACCTCCTTCCCGGCACGCTGGACATGCTAATCCTAAAGACGCTTGCCCGTGCACCTCTGCATGGATATGGCATCGCACAATCCATCAAGCGATTTTCTGACGATGTGCTGACCGTTGAAGAGGGCTCACTATACCCGGCTCTGCAGCGGCTCCTCCTTCAAGGATGGGTAAAGGCCGAATGGAAGATGACCGAGACCAACCGGCGGGCGCGCTTTTACACGCTCACAGCCGCGGGGCGGAAGCAGCTGGGCGTTGAAGTCTCTCAGTTTGAGCAGATGATTACGGCGATCGGGCGCGTACTCAGTGAAGCGTAGGAACTTCCCCGCAAAGATTCAATCCGAACCTGGCACGGCTGGAGGACAAATGAATCCGTTCGCAAATGTCATCAGGAAAGTCGGAATGCTCGTTGGACGGAACAAGTTTCACGCCGATCTGGATGAGGAGATGGCATTTCATCGCGAGCAGGTCGAAAAAGACTTGATTGCCGACGGGATGGCGCCTTCATCCGCGCACACAGTAGCCGCGCGCCAGTTCGGCAATGCTGCGCACCTTCGCGACGAGAGCCATCGCATAGTTGCGTTTCAGTGGGAGACGGTTGGGCAGGATTTGCGCTTTGCTTTGCGTCAGTTCAGGCAGAATCCGGGTTTCGCCCTGACGGCGATTTTCATTCTGGCAGTTGGCATGGGAGTGAGTGTCGCCATATTCGCCTTCGCCGATGCCGCGGTGATTCAGCCGCTGCCCTATACGGCACCCGACCGGTTGATGGACGTTGCAGAGAATGGTGCGATGCTCCAGCGCTCGAATCTTTCCCGTGCGGACTACGAGGACTGGAAGCGTCTGAATCACTCGTTCAGTTCCCTCGAGGCATACGGAGGGTCTGGATATCTGCTTCAAACGCCGTCCGGCAGTCAGCCGGTACCCGCCGCCCGAGTCACCGATGGATTTTTCCATACCCTCGGCGTGAAGCCGATGCTTGGTCGCGATTTCCTTCCCGGCGAAGATCGCCCGGGTGGGGCGAAGGTCGTCATGGTTGCCTATGGGGCATGGGTGAAGCGGTTTGGATCGCGAAGCGAGATTGTAAGCAAATCCGTGGTTCTGGATGGCACGGCATATACGGTTGTTGGTGTTCTGCCTCGTGAATTCGAATTTGCGCCTCGAGCCAATGCAGAGTTCTTCGTCCCTCTGCTGGATAAGAATCAATGCGAGCAGAGGCGCAGCTGTCACAATCTTTTCGGCGTGGGGAGGCTTCGAGAGGGAGTGACGCCGAAGGCCGCTCTCGACGAGATGAAGGCGATCGCAGCGCAACTCGAGATCCAGTTCCCCGGCTCGAACAAGGGCCAGGGAGCGGTTGTTCAGCCTCTTTCGGAAATCATTGTCGGGCCCATGAGGCCCATTATGCTCACGCTGCTGGCGGCGTCGGCTCTGCTGCTCCTGATTGCATCGGTCAACGTGGCCAGCCTGCTGCTTGTCCGTTCGGAATCCCGTCGACGTGAAATTGCGGTTCGAGGAGCTCTAGGCGCAACGCCAGCTCGCATTTCCAGGCAATTTGTAACGGAGGCATTCTTGCTGGGGCTGCTTGGATGCGCTGCCGGTTTGTTGGTGGCGAACGGGACGATGCAGGTCCTCACAAGCCTGATTCCCAAGACTATGGCGCAGAATCTTCCGTTTCTTGAGCGTGTCGGGATTCATTGGCGCGAGGCCTTTTACTGCGCGATCATCGCACTTCTCTCTTCCGCTCTTCTAGCCGTCACGCCGATTCTTCGCCTCTCCTTCCTTGACGTGCGAGACGCTTTGAGTGACGGCAATCGTTCTGTCGCGGGGCGCTTCTGGCGGCGGATGGGCGCCAACCTCGTGGTCGTCGAGCTATCACTGGCGGTGATCCTCCTGGTCGGCGCGGGCCTGTTGAGCAAGAGCTTCTTTCGCCTGCTGCAAGTCGATCTGGGTTTTGACGCTACGCACCTTGCAACCGTTCAAGTGGTTGCTCCTCCAACTGCTTACTCGAAGCCCGAACAACAGGTTGCGCTGTTCCGGGAACTTGGCCGACGGCTGTCAGCACTTCCTGGTGTCGAGTCAGTTGGCCTTACGACTGACCTTCCGATTCAGTGCAATTGCAACACCGATTGGATTCGCATCGTTGGCAAGCCATTTCATGGGGAACACAACGAAGTGAACGAACGCGATGTGAGCCCTGGCTACCTCCAGACCTTGAAGGCGCAACTGATCCGCGGCCGGTTCTTCACCGATGACGACACCGCTTCCAAGAGCAACAAGATCATCATTAATCAGAAATTGGCAGATAAGTATTTCCCGGGAGAAGACCCGATTGGGAAGACCATCGCGAATGGAGGCCTCGATCCCAAGTCGATGAGGGAGATCATCGGAGTGGTTGGCAACGTCCGCGAAGGAGGCCTTGACGACGAGCTGTGGCCGACAGAGTACGAGGCTTTATATCAGTCTCCTGGAAACTTTATCGCCGTCGCGGTTCGGACTGTTGGAGATGAGAAGGCAATTCTGCCATCGCTGATTAAAGTTGTTCGCGAGGTCGACCCAACTCTGGGAACATTTGGCGAACTGACAATGAAAGATCAGATGAATACCACAGCCTCGGCTCTTATTCACCAAACAGCCATGTGGCTGGTGGATGGATTTGCGGCGATCGCACTTGTGCTTGCGGTGGTTGGGCTGTATGGAGTGGTGGCATATTCGGTTGGGCAGCGAACCCGGGAAATTGGCGTTCGGATGGCTTTGGGCGCGCAGCGTGGGACTGTGTACGGTATGGTGATGCGCCAGGCGGGATGGTTAACCGCACTGGGAGTGGGCATCGGAGTTGCATGCGCCGTTGGCGCCGCAATGCTTGGCAGCAAGATGTTGTTCGCGGTGGCGGCGTGGGATATTCCGACGCTGGCTATTGTGGCTGCCGTTCTGGCCGCGGCATCCCTCGCAGCCAGTTTCCTTCCGGCACACAGGGCAGCTTCCGTCAACCCGATCGAGGCGCTGCGAACGGAATGACTCTGCGCGCACGCACATTTCGGGAGCCTGTTTGAGCTTTGAAGCAGGACCACGGCGACTCGTGAAAGGAAAGATGTGACTCACTTCACAGAGAAGGCTTCAGGGGCAGATTATGATGATCCTCGCCTTCACGAAATGTTTCGCTTATTTCTCTTATCCTCAGGAATCTGGTAGCACCATTGAGTGATTTACCTCACAAATCGAGACCTATAAAATTGACTCAGACCCTGGAACGAGCCCGCACTTTGTGCCTCGCAGCGGTGTGCGGATTTACGAGGTAAGACCGATGCACCCTGTGGAGTCGGGGCCCTATGGCGGCGAGCGTCCGCGGGTTCTGATTGCTGAGGATGACACTGTCACCCGGCTCATCCTTAAGCACTGGATCATGCGTTGGGGCTACGAGATTGTCGTGGTCGACAACGGTGTCGATGCATGGCGTGTCCTGCAAGAGGATCGTCCTCCCGAAGTGGTGATTGTGGACTGGGCGATGCCGGGAATCGATGGCATCGAATTATGCCGCAGGCTTCGGGACAAGTCGCGGCCCTACTACCACTACATCCTCATGGTCACGGCGAGCACCGATGAGCTTGATGTGGTCCATGCGCTGGAATCGGGTGCGGATGACTGCATCGGAAAGCCGTTTGGCGAGGCCGAGCTTCGAGCGCGTCTGCTTGTTGCCAGCCGCATCCTCGCTCTTCAGAACGAACTAATCCACGCCCGGGAAGAATTGCGGGCACAGGCGATGCGCGACGGGTTGACAGGGCTTTGGAATCGCGCGGCGTTTCTCGATTTGTTCGGACGAGAATTGCAGAGAGCGGAACGCAATAACGGACACACTGGACTGCTGCTGCTTGATTTGGACAATTTCAAGCAGATTAATGATACGTACGGACATCTTGTCGGCGATCAGGTACTGCGTGAAGTGGCGCGGAGACTTTGCAACAATGTGCGTTCCTACGATTTTGTCGGGCGGTACGGCGGCGAGGAGTTTTTCATCGCGTTTCCCGGATCGAACAGGGAATCGATCTGCGAGCGGGCCGAATCGATTCGCAAGGCAATTTGCAAGGGGCCGGTCCGGCTATCGCAGGGAGATGTATCAGTCACGCTCAGCGTCGGCGCGGCTGTGGCGGCGGGAGAGGACTCGATTTCCGATGTGCTTGCAGTTGCCGACGTCGGCTTGTACAAGGCGAAAGATTCCGGGCGGAACCTGTCAGTGATCTGCGCGAAGCCGGCGGAGGAGTTCTTTGAATGCTCGCTTTCGCAGCGCGAACGTTGCGCACAGTGCGATGGGTCGCAGTCAGGCTTGTGCGTGATTTCGGAGAGGGTGGCTTAGCAGCCCTTTTTACACCGTTCCATGATGGCTTTGTGAAGGCGGTCGCGAAGGTTGGTGGGCATCTCGTAGATTTCGTGGGAGCGGTAGATCTCGATCGTTTTGCGGGTGGTGTTCAAGGTGACTTCGCAGTGCTCGCAGCCCTTCAGATGCTCCTGCAGATCGGCACGCATTTCCCTTGTAACGGTGTTATCGATCATGTCGTCGAGCATGGCCAGAAACTCAGTGCACGTCACTTTTCACTCCCTTTTCCCGGGCGACCTTCTTCCGCTTGAAGTAGCGGGCGAGGCGTTCGCGCAACTGTAAGCGGGCGCGCAGCAGGCGGGATTTGACGGCAGGAACGCTCAATCCTAGTGATTCTGCCGTTTCCTCCGTGGAAAGTCCGTCCACATCGCGCAATACAAAAACTACCCGGAAGCCCGGTGGCAGTCCCTGGATGGTTTTGCGAAGAATCTCGGCCAGTTCGGCCTGGGTGTAGTTCTGCTCCGGGTCGGGAGCCCAGTCCGCCAGATCGCGCGGAACTGTGCCTTCCTCGGTTTCGATGTCTTCGTCGATCGAGACCATCTTGCCTGTGCGCCGCTTGCGCAGGCGCATAAGACTCTCGTTTACTGCGATCCGGACCAGCCATGTGTAGAACTTCGAATTCCCTTGAAATTGATCGATCTTCTCGTACGCTTTGAGGAACGCGTCCTGCATTACGTCTTCAGCATCTTCGCGGTTTTGCGTGATGTGCTGCGCAATCCGGAAGATTTGGCGATCGTATTTGCGGACGAGCTCATCGTACGCCGAGATATCCCCGGTTTTGACCCTCTCTACGAGAGCAACATCGGGATGCGGCTCGTTTTCGTTCGCTATGGATTGGATGGTCGCCATGGGAGTTGGTTGCGGGAATTCTGCGGGGTGGCCAGAAACGACCCCACACGTCTAAGTGTAATAGACGGAGGCTGGAGGCGAAACGGGGAATTCCGAGGGGCTGTCTGGGTCATCCGATGCCACTGGATACGTTACGGTAGTGATTCTCAGATGTTCGCGGGGCCCGATTCCGTCATACATTGAAGCTATGCACCCAGATTGTTCCCCTTTTTCTACGCATGCGCCAGCCAGGATACTCGCGTCCGTTCTTTGCGCTCTGATGGCAGTTGCTCCGGCGGAGGGGAAGCGGGTTGCCGCGACGGACGCTAAAGCGACCAGCACATCTGCATCGACGGCAAGTCAGAAAAAGGTATCCAAATCCACCTCCGCCAAAAAGAAAGCGGGGGCCTCTTCGAAGACAGCGAATGCAAAGTCGTCCAGCGCCCGGAAATCGGCCACCAGGCCGCGCGGGAAGAAGAAGTATGTGAGTCCCGCCGAAAGGCGACGCCGCGCCGCCCGAGCACACAAGATCAAGCTGGCTTTTGTCGCTTCTTCAGAGTTGAGGCCGATGGCCCAGCAGCTGGCAACTTTGCGTACACCAGCGGCGTACTCCGGGGTGACCGCTTATGCGCGGTCCCACAGCGGCGAAGCATCGGCTGCTGCTTATCTGGCGCTGGGACACGCGTACATCCTCGATAAGAAGTATTCCGAGGCTCAAAGCAGTCTGAAGCAGGCGAAAGAAGCTGGAGACTCACTCGAAGATTATGACGATTTTCTAGCGGCGAGGGCGTACCACGAGTCGGATCAGGAGGCGCAGGCTGAGGCTCTACTGAAGGGATTTAAGATCAAGTACCCTGACAGCATCTTTGTCGACGAGGTCCCGGAGCTCGAAGCGAGCGTGCTGCTGGATCTCCATGATCCGGCAGGAGCCAAGCGAGTACTGGATGATGCGGCGAGCGATCCAGCCGCGGGACGAGCCGGGTACCAGCTTGCTGCCGGATTGGTGGCGCAGGCGCAGAATCAGGGTACCGAGGCAGTTCGTATTTATAAGGCGCTTCTGCTGGGATTTCCTTTGAGCACTGAGGCCGCGATTGCTCGCGCGAAGCTGACAAATCTCGGAGCGGAAGACACGCTCAGCAGCGATGAGCTGCGCAGCCTCGGCGATGCATACTATCGCGCCGGACGGTACGAAGATGCCGGGGACCAGTATCGAACATTGGCCAGGAAGGCAAATTTGGATGAGCCGAGCCGCAGCGGATTTGCTATTGCGGCAGCTGCGTGCGACCTGAAGTTGAAGAGGCTGACTGAAAGTCAGGTCCAAGCGCTGCCTGACACACGCGACGAAAACGGGGCGAGGCGCGCGTACCTGCTGATGGAGCTTGCCCGCAACCGAAACGATCTGGATGCGCAGACGCAGATCGTCTCGCAGATGGAAACCAATTTCCCGCAGAGCCAGTGGCTTGCTGAGGCGCTGTTCTCGAGCGGCAACATGTATCTGCTGCGGAAGGAATACGCCAAAGCCGCCGAATACTACGCATACCTCGGTGATCATTTCCCGGCGAGTAAAAATGGATCGGCGGCGCACTGGCGTGCGGGCTGGCTGAACTATCGGCTAGGGAACTACAAGGAAGCGGCGCGAATCTTCGACGAGCAGATCAAGAAGTTTCCAGGCACTCCCGAGACGGCATCGGCGCTTTACTGGCGCGGACGCCTCTACGAGACCCAGGAACACGACATCGCGAGGGCCGCAGCAAATTACCGCACCATCGTCCGTGTTTACCAGCACTTCTTCTACGCGCAGATGGCGCGGCAAAGGCTCACAACTCTGGGGAGTGCCGGAGCGGGAAGCGGCACGGCTACCGATCTGGATGACATTAAGACTCCCGAGATTCCCACTCTTTCGGAGAGCTTTCCTGAAGACAGCCCGCATCTGGCAAAAGCCAAGCTGCTTGCCAACGCGGGTCTGAATGAATATCTTGCCCGGGAAATCGCGGCGGATCCAGACTCAGGATCGTGGAGTGCTCTGGCCGAAGCGCAGATCTATGCGTCGTATGGTGAAGCGTATCGTGCCTTGCGCGCGCTGAAGCGCGCACTGCCAGGTGCAGCTAGTGCATCAATCGAGTCGATACCGCTGCCTTACTGGCGAATACTTTTCCCGGAACCGTACTGGTCGATCATCAAGGCCGAGTCGGCTAAAAACAAGGTGGATCCGTACCTTGTGGCGTCGCTCATCCGGCAGGAGTCGGAATTCAACCCATCGGTGATTTCCTACGCCAACGCCTGGGGACTCATGCAACTCCTTCCCTCGGTGGGACGCTCGCTTGCGAAGCAGGAAGGCTTGAATCATTTTCAGACATTTCAACTGCTCGACCCTGAGACGAACATACGGCTGGGAACAAAGTATTTGAAGCAGACACTGGACAAGTTCGGCGGCATTCCGGAATATGCGCTGGCCGCTTACAACGCAGGCGACAGCCGCGTGCAGGACTGGCAGGCTGCGGGGCCATACAGCGGAATGGACGAGTTCGTGGAGTCAATTCCGTTTACGCAGACGCGCGAGTATGTGCAGGCAATTCTCAGGAACATTGAAATCTATCGTGAGATCGATGCAAGCGATAGCACTCCAAACAAGACTGCGAAGGAAACAAGCGGCGATTGAATTGGGGATCGGGAATCTGACTTGCCAATAGAAGATTACCGTTGGGCATGTTGACGTGAGGCCCGTCTCCCGTGAACACTGATCGCAATCCGGGAGATGCGAATCAACCGGTGGTTCATTTGCACCCTGCTGTTGAAGGACGAGGCCCCCGTATCAGATTGGGGTAGTCAAGACGAACTGGAACCAAACGGAACTTGTTTTGTCACGTCAGACTCTCGGAGGGCAGGATGTCCGACTTGCAATTCCTCAATGAGTGGATTCCCGACAAGATGGACCCTGGAACGGTTTTCCTTCTGGAAAACCAGGCGAAGCTCGGTCATGCCCAGAACCCGTACGTGGCGGTGATGTCGTGTCCGCGATGCGGGACCATGGGATTGATCACAAGGCGGCAGCTTTGCGAACGCGAGACCATGATCTGCGGCGGGGATGCATGCTCCGCTGAATATCGGCTGGAAGGCGAGAGCATTCTGTACCGGTATCCGCAGTAGCCGAATTGTCATTTAGTTCTTTGATTCAAGCGCTCCTCCGCAGACGCCTTACGTTTGGCGCCGCAGAGCACGAGCAATTCTGCGTCGATCGATTTAAGATTGAGCTGATCCCATCTTTCAGCCCGGATGGCGAAATTGGCAGACGCAGCGGACTTAAAATCCGCAGGCCGCAAGGCCGTGGGGGTTCAAGTCCCCCTCCGGGCACCAATTAAATCAACAACTTATGGTGACTACCTCTGAAACTGGCATTCCGAGATAAAGCGCTGGTGCCACTTCTGGTGCCACTTTGTTCTGACTTTGCTAGGATCGCATTTAGGGGGCAGATCCTATGCCGAGGAAGGTGGTTCGCAAGGAACGCGGAGTCTTCGAAAAGGTGCCAGGCTCAGACATCTGGTGGATACGTTTCAAAGACGCCGGTGTCGAGCATCGGGAAAAGGTGGGGCGTCGCGGCGACGCAATCAAGCTCTACAAAATTCGCAAGGCGGACATTCTTCGTGGCGTAAAGATGCCAGCGAACATGAAAGACAAGGGCATCAAGTTCTCCGTGCTTGCCCAGGAAGCCATCGACTGGTACGTCAACCACGACCGCAGAGATGTTCGAAATTTCAAAGGCAGGATGAAACTCATTCTGGAGACCTTCGCCGACCGGGCCGCTGAAGAGATTAAACCTTCTGACATTGATACTTGGATCAGTTCTCACAAATGGTCAGCCGCGACGAAGAACCGTTATAAAAATGTGTTTGGAAAGACGTTCAAGATTGCGCTGGCAGACGGGAAGGTCACGAGCAATCCTGCGCGGCTGGTTGAGCAACGGGCGGAGAACAATGCCCGTATTCGGTTCCTGTCAGCAGACGAGGAAGCGAAATTACGTGCAGCAATCAAGAAGAAATTTGCGAAGCACATGCCGGAATTCGACGTAGCTCTGAACACTGGGATGCGAAAGAGTGAACAGTTCAGTCTGGAATGGTCCCAAGTCTCTCTGACTCGGAAACGTATCAGATTGGAGAAGACGAAGAATGGAAGTGATCGAGAGATTCCGCTGAACAAAACCTGCCTCAGCGTTCTCGAAGCGTTACATGCCACCCGGCCGCACAATGGTCGCGTGTTTCTTTCAAAGTACGGACGTGATCTCAACAACCCCAGGGCTTGGTTTGAATTGGCGCTCGAAGAGGCCAAGGTGAAGAACTTTCGCTGGCACGACCTTCGCCATACCTTCATCAGCCGATTGGTCATGAAGGACGTAAATCTGCGAACAGTGCAGGAACTTGCCGGTCACAAAACAATTTCGATGACAACTCGCTACGCTCATCTGGCTCCGGAGCACAATCAGGCCGCCATTGAAAAGCTCGATCCAGCAGCTGCGTGAAGCCCGCTAATCAGTAGCGGCCGTTCGCCCTCTTAGGCCTAGTTTCATCAATACCCTGACTCTGTGGCTGGAAGCGGCTTATCGATCCTCCCGAAGAGTGTTGGCCAACCTTCATTTGATCTGACGAGAGAGCAGGCATGCCGGAGCGTACTGAATCTGGGTGGTCTTCCCTTGCGAAGCGCCGGACAGCACTTGCTGGAATAAGGATCTTGCCACCGACCCGCCGCGCGGTGAGTCGTCCGGTGGTAATAAGGTAATCAATCGATCGGATGCTTAAGCTCAGTGCTTCTGCGGTGTCACGCCGGGAATAGAGCAATTTTTCTACAGATCGATCCATGCATAATCTCCTTCTCAAGCCTCGACTCAGCGGGTAGCGCGCTCAAGCTTCGGTGATAGAGCCGGCCCGCTATTCAGAGAGTGAATCAAAATCGATTTGGCGTCCAAGACCTTTTTCGTCAAGACT
>Ga0207695_10000328_pt1 | contig 113378 bp, 98 predicted proteins | sample KBSC54metaG_FD_184354 | JGI IMG/M metagenome (GOLD analysis project Ga0207695, IMG submission 184354) | Corn rhizosphere microbial communities from Kellogg Biological Station, Michigan, USA - KBS C5-4 metaG (SPAdes) (version 2) | ecosystem: Host-associated > Plants > Roots > Rhizosphere > Soil... | reverse complement strand
CGCGCGGATCGTTCGTGTCGAACAGGTCGACGAAGCGTTCGCGCTCGACCGCGAGCGCCGCGCCGCGCGGCACGCCGCGGCGCGCGAGGCCGATCAGCTCCTTGCTGTATGCAACCGCGTGCGGGCTCTGCCGCGCGACATTGCGCGCCAGCGCCAGCGCCGCGTCGCGTGCGGCCCCGCTCTCGACCACGTCTTCGACGAGGCCGATCCTGAGCGCCGTCGCCGCGTCGACGCGCGCGCCGGTCAGGATGATCTTCTTCGCCCAGCCTTCGCCGACGAGCCAGGGCAGCGTCTGCGTGCCGAGCCCGCACGGCAGCAGGCCGACCGACGGCTCGGGCAGCGCCATCTGCGCATGCGTCTCGGCGATCCGCAGGTCGCACGCGAGCGCGCATTCCAAGCCGCCGCCCATCGCATAACCGTTGATCGCCGCGATCGTCACGACGCGCGCATCGTGCAGCGCCTCGAACGCCGCGCCGAAGCGCGACGCCATCGCGCGCGCGACCGCGCGGTCGCCGTCGGCGAACGTGTTGAGGTCGGCGCCCGCGCTGAAGAACTTCGGGCCGTCGCCCGTGATCACCAGCGCGCGCACGCGCGGGTTCGCATTCAGCTCGGCGACGGTTTCCTGCAGTTGCTGCAGCCCGTCGGCGGTAAAGGCGTTCGCGGGCGGACGCTTGAGCGTCGCGCACGCGATCGCGCCGTCGTCGACGTAGTCCAGTTCGATCATCATGCGTCCTTCTTCGTTGCCGGTTGGTACAGGCGGATCACCGCCGAGAAATCGAGCTGTCCGTCGCCGCGGCTGCTCATCGTCTGGTAAAGCTGCTGCGCGAGCGCGCCGAGATAGACGGGCTGGCGCGCCTGCTTCGCCGCATCGTTCGCGAGGCCGAGATCCTTCAGCATCAGGTCGGTGCCGAAGCCGCCCGAGTAGCCGCGCGACGACGGCGCGGTGTCGATCACGCCCGGATACGGGTTGTACGTGTCCGAGCTCCAGCAGCGGCCCGTCGACGTGTTGACGATGCCGGCCAGCACCTTCGGGTCGATGCCGAGCGCGACGCCGAGCGACATCGCCTCCGACACGGCCGCCATCGAGATGCCGAGCACGAGGTTGTTGCAGACCTTCGCGACCTGCCCCATGCCCGTCGCGCCGCAATGGACGATGTTCTTGCCCATGCCGGCGAGCACGGGCTTCACGCGCTCGAAATCCGCATCGCTGCCGCCGACCATGAAGGTCAGCGTGCCGGCCGCCGCGCCGCCGGTGCCGCCCGATACCGGCGCATCGACGAACGCGCCGCCGTGCTCGCGCACCAGCGCGCCGAACGCCTGCGCGCTCGCCGGGTCGATCGTGCTCGAATCGATCACGGTCGCGCCCGCGTCGAGGCCGGCCAGCACGCCGTTCTCGCCGCTCAGCACCGAACGCACGTGCGGTGCGGCCGGCAGCATCGTGATCACGAACGTCGCGCCCGACGCCGCGTCGCGCGGCGATGCGGCAACCTGCGCGCCGGCGTCCTGCAGCGCGCGCAATGCATCGGCGCTCAGGTCGAACGCATGCACTTCATGGCCTGCCTTCAACAGGTTCAGCGCCATCGGCGCACCCATGTGGCCGAGGCCGATAAATCCGATTTTCATGTTCGTGTCCTCCGCCGCTCAATGCAGCCGAATCGTCGTATTCACCGGGCCGGCCGTCGTGTCGTCGTCGAACCAGCGCGCGGTGACCGTCTTCGTCTGCGTGTAGAACTGCACGACCTGCTTGCCGTACGGGCCGAGATCGCCGAGCTTCGAGCCGCGCGATCCGGTGAAGCTGAAGAACGGCACGGGCACCGGAATCGGGATGTTGATGCCGACCTGGCCGATGTCGATCTCGCTCTGGAACTTGCGCGCGGCCGCGCCGCTCTGCGTGAACAGGCCCACGCCGTTGCCGAACGGGTTCGCGTTGACGAGCGCGATCGCGTCGTCGAGCGAGTCGGCTTCGAGCACGACCAGCACCGGGCCGAAGATTTCATGCGTGTAGATCGACATGTCGGTCTTCACGCCCGAGAAGATCGTCGGGCCGATGAAGTTGCCGCTTTCGTAGCCGGCCACCTTCACGTCGCGGCCGTCGAGTTCGAGCTTCGCGCCTTCCTTCACGCCCGCTTCGATCAGCGACAGGATGCGTTCCTTGGCGGTCTTCGACACGACCGGGCCGACGTCGGTGCCGGCTTCCGCGCCCGCGTTCACCTTCAACAGCTTCGCCTTTGCGACGAGATCGGGCAGCCAGTCGCGCGCTTCGCCAACCAGCACCGCGACCGACGTCGCCATGCAGCGCTGCCCAGCCGCGCCGAAGCCGGCGCCGACGAGCGCATTGATCGTCTGCTCGCGGTTCGCGTCGGGCAACACCACCGCGTGGTTCTTCGCGCCCATCATCGACTGCACGCGCTTGCCGTGCGCGCTGCCGAGCTGGTACACGTGCGTGCCGACGGCGGTCGAGCCGACGAACGAGATCGCCTTCACGAGCGGATGCGTGCAGATCGCATCGACGACTTCCTTGCCGCCGTGCACGACGTTCAGTACCCCTTTCGGTACGCCGGCCTCGATCGCGAGCTGGACGAGTTCCATGGTCGACATCGGGTCCTGCTCGGACGGCTTCAGCACGAACGTGTTGCCGCAGACGATCGCCATCGGGAACATCCACAGCGGAATCATCGCGGGGAAGTTGAACGGCGTGATGCCGGCGCACACGCCGAGCGGCTGGCGCAGCGTGTACGTGTCGACGCCGCCCGCGACGTTCTCCGCGAATTCGCCGAGCTGCAGCGAACCGATCGAGCACGCGTGCTCGACCACTTCGAGGCCGCGGAAGATGTCGCCTTCGGCATCGGGAAGCGTCTTGCCCTGCTCGGCCGTCAGCGTCTTCGCGATGCGCTGCTGGTTCGTGCGCACGAGATCCTGGAACTTCAGCATGATGCGCATGCGCGCGGCGATCGGCGTGTTCTTCCACGTCGCATACGCGGCGTGCGCGGCCTGCACGGCCGCGTCGACTTCCTCGACGGTCGCGAACGGCACGCGCGCGAGCACCTGCTGCGTCGCCGGGTTGACGATGTCGCGCCACTCTTTCGTGGCGGACTCGACGAAGGCGCCATCGATCAGCAGCTTGACCGTCGGCACGTCTTGCCCCGTTTGGGGCGTCGGATTCGCGTTCATCGATCGTTTCTCCTTGCAGAGGGCCGCGAAGCGCAATACCGCCGCGCGGCCGGTTCAATTCGGCTGCGGGCGGCCGCCGCGGAATGCGGCGCGCGCGGCCCGCGGTCGGTCATTTCATTTCAATTCGGCGGCGAAATCTTCTTCCCAGTATTCGCCGGGCATTCGCGCGGCCGCGTCGTCGCCGCGCTCGATCTCGCGGCGGCGCAGCTCGACGCGGCGGATCTTCCCCGAGATCGTCTTCGGCAGCTCCGCGAACTGCAGGCGGCGAATGCGCTTGTACGGCGCGAGCTTCTCGCGCGAGAAGCGGAAGATCTCCAGCGCGAGCGCGGGGCTTGCCTCGTAGCCCTGCCGCAGCGTGATGAAAGTTTTCGGCACCGAAAGCCGCACGGGGTCGGGGCTCGGCACGACGGCCGCCTCGGCGATCGCCGGATGCTCGATCAGCACGCTCTCGAGTTCGAACGGGCTCAACCGGTAGTCGGACGACTTGAACACGTCGTCCGCGCGGCCGATATACACGTAATAACCGTCGTCGCCGCGCATCGCGATGTCCGACGTGCGGTAGTGGCCGTCGCGCATCGCATAGGCCGTCGCGTCGGGGTTGTTCGCATAGCCGTTCATCAGCCCGACCGGGCGCGCGACGTCCGGGCCGATCGGCAGCGCGACCTCGCCTTCGGTCGCGGGCGCGCCGTCCGGATCGAGCAGCGTGATGCGGTAGCCGGGCAGCGGCCGGCCCATCGAGCCCGCGACGACCGGCTGGCCCGGCGAGTTGCCGATCAGGCAGGTCGTTTCGGTCTGGCCGTAGCCGTCGCGGATCGTGATGCCCCACGCGTTCTTCACGCGCTCGATGATCTCGGGATTCAGCGGCTCGCCCGCACCGACGATCTCGCGCAGCTTCACGTCGAACGACGCGAGCGGCTGCTGCACGAGCATCCGCCATACGGTCGGCGGCGCGCATAGCGTCGTCACCTGGTATTTGACGAGCGCATCGAGCACGACCTTCGGCTCGAAGCGCGCGTAGTTGAACGCGAACACGCACGCCTGCGCGTTCCACGGCGCGAAGAAGCAGCTCCACGCGTGCTTCGCCCAGCCCGGCGAGCTGATGTTCCAGTGGATGTCGCCCGGCTGCAGGCCGACCCAGTACATCGTCGACAGATGGCCGACCGGATAGGTGCGGTGCGTATGCTCGACGAGCTTCGGCTTCGACGTCGTGCCCGACGTGAAGTACAGCAGCATCGGATCGTTTGCGTGCGTGACGGCGTCCGGCTCGAACGCGGCGCTCGCCGCGTAGCCGTCGTTCATCGCGAGCCAGCCCGCGTGCGGCGCTCCGGCGACGATCTTCCGCGCGAGGCCGAGGTCGGGCTGTTCGAATTTGGCGGTTTCGTTCTCGTCGACGATCGCGTATTTCGCGCCGCCGATCTGCACGCGGTCGCGCACGTCGTCGGCCGACAGTTGCGTGGTCGCGGGCAGCACGATCGCGCCGAGCTTCATCGCGGCGAGCATCGCGTCCCACAGTTCGACACGGTTCGGCAGCATCAGCAGGATGCGATCGCCGCGCACGACGCCGATCGAGCGCAGCCAGTTCGCGATCCGCGACGAACGCTCGGACATCTGCGCGAACGAATACGGATCGCCCGTACCGGTCGCCGCGTCGACGATCCACAGCGCGGGCCGGTCGTTGCCGCGCGCCATCGGGTCGAAGTAGTCGAGCGCCCAGTTGAACGCATCGAGCACCGGCCACTCGAAATCGCGGTACGCGGTTTCGTAGTCGGTGCGATGGCGCAGCAGAAAGTCGCGTGCGTCCAGGAATGCCTGTACCGTCATCGTTTCCTCCAGTCTCCATGCCTCGCGGTCAACCGGTGTATGCGCTGCAGCCCATGCCCGATTCCCTGTGGCGCGGCGCACGGTCACGTCGTTGCGTGCCGCGTTTACCGCGCTGCCCTCGTGCCCTGCGTGATGCTTTTGCTGACGCGACCGCCGCGGCTCAAAGCTGCCGTGCGATCACCATCCGTTGCACTTCGCTGGTGCCTTCGTAAATCTGCGTGATGCGCGCGTCGCGATAATGACGCTCGACTTCGTAATCGACCAGGTAGCCGTAGCCGCCGTGGATCTGGATCGCGTCCGAGCACACGCGCTCGGCCATCTCCGATGCGAACAGCTTCGCCTGCGACGCTTCCGACAGGCACGGCAGCCCGGCCGTGCGCAGCTTCGCCGCGTGATGCACGAGCAGGCGCGCGGCGTTGATCTGCGTGGCCATGTCGGCGAGCTTCTGCTGGATCGCCTGATGCTCGGCGATCGGCTTGCCGAACTGAACGCGCTCGCCCGCATAACGACGCGCCTTGTCGAACGCGGCGCGCGCGATGCCGAGCGCCTGCGCGGCGATGCCGATGCGGCCGCCCTCGAGATTCGACAGTGCGATCTTCAGCCCTTCGCCGCGATTGCCGAGCAGGTTCTCTTCCGGAATCGCGCAGTTCTCGAACGTGATCGCGCACGTGTCCGATGCGCGGATGCCCATCTTCTTCTCGGGCTTGCCGACGATGAAGCCCGGCGTGTCGGTCGGCACCAGGAACGCGGAAATGCCACGCTTGCCGGCTTCCGGGTCGGTCATGGCAAAAACGATCGCGACACCGGCGCGCTGGCCGTTGGTCACGAACTGCTTCGCGCCGTTCAGCACCCATTTGCCGTCGCGCAGCTCCGCGCGCGTGCGCAGGTTGTGCGCCTCGGAGCCCGCCTGCGGCTCGGTCAGGCAGAACGCGCCGATCACGCGGCCGGCCGCCATGTCGGCCAGCCAGCGCTCTTTCTGCGCCGGCGTGCCGAAGCCGAGGATCGGGCCGCAGCCGACCGAATTGTGCACGCTCATCAGCGTCGCGCACGCGGCGTCGCCGGCGGCGATTTCCTCCATCGCCAGCGCATACGCGACGTAGTCCGTATACGAGCCGCCCAGCTCCTGCGGCACGATCATCCCGAGCAGGCCGAGTTCGCCGAGCTGCGCGACGATGGCGTCGGGCAACTGCGCATCGTGGTCCCACTGCGCGGCGTTCGGCGCCAGCATCTCGGTGGCGAAAGCGCGCGCGGCGTCGCGGATCATCCGCTGGTCTTCGGTGTAAAGCTCGTCCATGGTGCTGCTGTCTCCCGCGGCCGCCGGGCGCGACCGTCCTTGTGTTTCGATGCAACAAGTGTAGGCAAGCGCGCGCGACTGTTCGATGCTCGCGTCGCTCATTTACACTGAGCGTTTTTGCCATACCGGCGGCACGATGAAGCAGGAAGACAAGGGAACCGTCGCGATCAGCCTCGTCGCTTACAGCGTGGCGCTCGCGACCCGGCGCGGCATCGCGGCCGAGCCGCTGCTCGCGCAGGCCGGCATCGCGCCCGCGCTGCTCGGACAGCCGCGCGCACGTGTATCCGCGCAGCAATACGGCGCGCTGTGGAACGCGATCGCGCGCGCGCTCGACGACGAGTTTTTCGGGCAGGATCGCCACCCGATGCGCAGCGGCAGCTTCATCGCGATGAGCCAGGCCGCGCTGTCCGCGCGCGACGGGCTTCACGCGATGGCGCGCGCGGTGAATTTCATGCACTGCGTGCTCGACGACCTGCACGCGGAGCTCGACGCGAACCCGCAGCGCGTGCGGCTGCGCTTCGTGCACCGCAACAACGGTGCGACACCCGCGATGTTCACGTACGCAACCTATTTCATCATCGTCTACGGGCTCACCTGCTGGCTGATCGGGCGGCGCATCCCGCTGCTGCACGCGAGCTTCCGCTGCGACACACCGCCCGCCGATCACGAATACCCGTCGATGTTCTGCGACGACATGCGCTTCAACGAGCCCGATTCGTATGTCGATTTCGATCCCGAATTCGCGACGCTGCCGGTCGTGCAGAACGCGAAGACGCTGAAGACGTTCCTGCGCAACGCGCCGGCCAGTTTCATCGTCAAGTACCGCAACCCGAACGCGCTCGCGCAGCGGGTGCGCGCGGTGCTGCGCGGGATGCCGCCCGCCGCGTGGCCGGGCGCGGGCGGGATGGCCGCGCGGCTGCACGTGGCCGAGGCGACGCTGCGCCGCAAGCTGCACCAGGAAGGCCATGCGTACCAGTCGATCAAGGACGCGCTGCGGCGCGATCTCGCATTCGAGGCGCTGGCCGACCCTGCTCGCACGATCGCCGACGTCGCGGCCGCGACCGGCTTCGCGGAACCGAGCGCGTTCTACCGCGCGTTTCGCAAATGGAGCGGGCGCAGTCCGGCCGACTATCGCGACGAAGTGCTGGCGCGGGGCAGCGGCGCAGGCTGAATCCGGCCACGGCTTCGCGCTTTGCGCCGAAACCGCCTAATCTTTAAGCATCGGGCCAACGCCCTTTCCGCGAGCCGGACGGCGTGCGACTGTGCGCCGCCCGGACGCCCCGATGCGCCTCCACCGTCACGGGCCGCCGCTGGCGCCTGCCGCGCCAGACGGCCGCCCCCGTCACCCGCTGTCCGCGCGGGTCGCGCGCGCCGCGCTGTTCGCGGCGCTACTTGTCGTATGTGCGGCCGTCGCCGCAGCGCCGCCCGCCGCCGCACCCGCAGCCGCGCGCCCGGTCATCGTGATCCCCATCAACGGCGCGATCGGGCCGGCCAGCGCCGACTTCATCGTTCGCTCGCTCGATCGCGCCGCACGCGAGCACGCGCCGCTCGCGATCCTGCAGCTCGACACGCCCGGCGGCCTCGACACGTCGATGCGGCAGATCATCAAGGCCATCCTCGGCTCGCCGGTGCCGGTCGCCGCATTCGTCGCGCCAGGCGGCGCGCGGGCCGCTAGCGCGGGCACCTATATCGTCTATGCGAGCCACTTCGCGGCAATGGCGCCCGGCACCAATCTCGGCGCGGCGTCGCCCGTGCAGTTCGGCATCGGCGGCGGCGCGCCGGCGCCGGGCACCAACCCCGCTGCGCCGCGAGCACCGCCTGCCGGGACGCCGGGGGCATCGGGAGCCTCGGGTACGTCGCCGGCCGCGCTGCCGACCGACACGCAATCGACCGAAATCCGCAAGGCGATGCAGGACTCCGCCGCCTACATCCGCGGCCTCGCGCAGTTGCGCGGGCGCAATGCCGAATGGGCCGAGCGCGCGGTGCGCGAGGCCGTCAGCCTGTCGGCGACCGAGGCGCGCGCGCAGCACGTCGTCGACCTGATCGCGCAGGATCCGGCCGACCTCGCGCGCCAGCTCGACGGCCACAGCGCGACGACCACCGCCGGCACGCTGCGGCTCGCGACCGCGCATGCGCCGCTCGTCGTGGTCCTGCCCGACTGGCGCAGCCGCTTCCTGTCGATCATCACCGATCCGAATGTCGCGCTGATCCTGCTGACGATCGGCATCTACGGCCTCTTCTTCGAGTTCGCGAACCCCGGCTTCGTGCTGCCGGGCGTCGCCGGCACGATCTGCCTGCTGATCGGGCTGTTCGCGATGCAGTTGCTGCCGATCAGCTATGCGGGCCTCGGCCTCGTGCTGCTCGGTCTGGGTTGCCTGGTCGCGGAGGCGTTCCTGCCGACCTTCGGCGTGCTCGGTTTCGGCGGAATCGTGTCGTTCACGATCGGCGCGCTGATGCTGATCGATACCGAGGTGCCCGGCTACGGGATTCCGTGGCCCGTGATCGCGAGCCTCGCGCTCGGCGGCGGGCTGCTCGTCGCGGGCGTGTCGAGCGTTGCGCTGCGCGCGCGGCGGCGCCCGGTCGTGACGGGCGCCGAGGCGATGGTCGGCAGCATCGGCGAAGTGCTCGACGACGGCCTGTGCGCCGACCAGCCGCGCGGCGCGGCCGGCCCCGCGCCATCGGCCGCGGGTTGGGCGCGCGTGCATGGCGAGCGCTGGCGCGTCGCGAGCAGCGTGCCGCTCGCCGCGGGCTCCCGCGTGCGCGTCACCGGCCGCCAGGGATTGCTGCTCACCGTCTCACCGCTCTACGACGTGCCGGTTCAGGAACAACAACACCACGGAGAACCAACATGATGGGCTACACCTTCGGCTTCAGCAGCGTCCTGATCGTCTTCGTCGTGGTGCTCGTCGCGTCGTCGATCCGCATCTTCCGCGAGTACGAGCGCGGCGTGGTGTTCATGCTCGGCCGGTTCTGGAAAGTGAAGGGCCCGGGGCTCGTGCTGATCATCCCGATCGTCCAGCAGGTCGTGCGGATCGACCTGCGCACCGTCGTGTTCGACGTGCCGCCGCAAGACGTGATCACGCGCGACAACGTGTCGGTGAAGGTGAATGCGGTCGTTTATTTCCGCGTCGTCGATCCGGAGAAGGCCGTGATCCAGGTCGCGCGCTTCTTCGACGCGACGAGCCAGCTCTCGCAGACGACGCTGCGCTCGGTGCTCGGCAAGCACGAGCTCGATGCGCTGCTGGCCGAGCGCGAACAACTGAATGCCGACATCCAGAAGACGCTCGACGCGCAGACCGATGCGTGGGGGATCAAGGTGTCGACGGTCGAGATCAAGCACGTCGACTTGAACGAGACGATGGTGCGCGCGATCGCGCGGCAGGCCGAGGCCGAGCGCGAGCGGCGCGCGAAGGTGATTCATGCGGAAGGCGAATTGCAGGCGTCCGAGAAGCTGCTGCAGGCCGCGCAGCGGCTCGCACAGGAGCCGCAGGCGATGCAGCTGCGCTATCTGCAGACGCTGACGACGATCGCGGCGGACAAGAACTCGACGATCGTGTTCCCGCTGCCGATCGATCTGCTGGGGGCGCTGCTGGACCGCTTGGGGCCGCCGCGCGCGCGCTGAGACGCGCGTCTCCCGGCCCGCGCGACGCCAACATCGATCCCGACGGACGCTGGGCCGCGACGGCCCGGCGTCCGGCGTACGTCAAGCCAGCAGCTTGCGCTCGGTCTTGCCGTACTTGATCGACTTCTCGTCCGGGATCATCAGGCCCGTGTGCTCGTCGCGGCCCTGCAGCAGGAAGCGCGCGTCCGGCTTGCCGATCTGCTCGGCCGCGAGCTTGCTGTCCGCGCCGATTTCGCCCTTCTTCATCCGGTTGACGATCACGCCGGCCGCGGTGTCCTTGAAGTCGCGCAGCATCCACGCGTCGCCGTCGCTGTCGCCGAACACCAGCAGTGGGCCGTAGCCCTTCTTCGACTCGAGGACGTTGCGGATGCCCACCGTCTTGCCGGGGCCGTAGTTGAAGTGCCAGCCATCCGGGTAGCGGCTTTCATACTTACCGTCCCGCATGTCGAGGCGCAGGCCGATCACGTTCCCGGGCGGCACGCCGTAGCCATAGTTCGGATTGCCGGCGAACACGCGCACGACATCGTCGAGCGACGCCGTGCTCACGTAAACGTCGATGCCGTTCGCGCGCAGCGTGTGCATCACTGCGCGGATTTCCTCATGAATGCGGATGCCGTGGAAATGCGTGTCGGCCACTACACCGGCCTTGCCCGGCAGCGACTTCGGGCTTTCGTAGCGGACCTTGCGCAGCGCGTCGCCGATGCCGTAGTTGTTCGACGCTTCCGCCATCGCCTGCAGCTCGGCGGTCGTCATGTTCCTGTAGAAATAGATGATCCACTTGTAGCCGATCTCGAGCGGGTGCGTGTCGCAGATCGCGTCGTACATGAAGTACAGCTTCGCGCGGAAATCCTTGAACTGATCGGTCTCGCGAATCTCGTCGAGGCTCTTGCTGCCGCCGAATCCCTGGTAGTTCGCGTAGAGCCAGCGATAGTCGGATTCGACGTCGGCGGCGAGGTCTTCCATCGTCACCGGCTTGCCGTCGATCGTCGTGTAGTCCTTCACGAACGCGCCCTTCGGCACGTCCTTCCACATCACGTCGACGAATTCGTCCGGCGTCAGCTTGTACTGCAGATGGTTGATCTGGTACATCAGCAACGCCTCTTCGCAGTCGTTCATGATGCACGTGTTGTCCCAGTCGAACACCGCGTACGGGCGGCGCTTTTCGTCGTAGCGCGCGCTCGCGACGCCATGCCGGTCGAGCACCGCCTGCAGGCGCGCGGCGTTGAACGGCGACCAGCGGCCCGGGTCCAGCGCGTCCGGCGCGGTTGCGCTCTTCGCGCCGGCCGTGCCGGCCTTGAGCATCAGCGACGTCGCAGCGGTCGCCGCGGCAAGGGTATTCATGAACTTGCGGCGTTGCATGGTCTCTCTCCGTGGAAATGTCGAATCTCGAATCGGCTCGGTCGCTACCCTGCGCGGCGCACCGCGCACCGGCGGCTCATCGGCGCGTCGAAGCCGAGACGGCTCCGAACTGGGGGCGGATGATGTGACGAAATTATTTCGGCAATATGACGACGTCACGTCGAGACGCGACGGGAAGTTGATCCGGCGCGACATGCCGGCCATCGCAAGGCGGCCGCACGCGGCCATCCGGGCCGGCGCCGGGACCGCTCGTGACAAGCTCCAACCGGCCCCCGATCCGTACGCGTGTGCGCCCACAGCCATCCGGCCCCGACCTCCGGAAACCTAGAGTCTCCCCTCCATTTCGGCCTTTCATTAGGACAAATCCTCACCCCAGGGGGCTGGCGCGCCATGCCGAACCGGCTATCATCATTACATCAATCAATGGCACATTTAATGCTGACTGAATAATTCGCGACGGGAACACCGGCGGATGCATTCCGGATCAGCGCCCCGCTTTGCACAGGACCGGAGCGCGCTTTGCGTGGGACCGGAGTCAGTACCGAAGCACCAACACCGGTCGACAAGCGCTGAAGCGCCCGCTCTGGCCGACATATGGAGACGCATCATGGCCGACCACCACCCGCTGCCGGAAGTCCACCTCGACGAGTTGCCGCAATTCCGCGCGGTCCAGCAGCTTGCCTACCGCTGCGTCGAAACCGTCGGCGCGATGCTCTACCCCGGCATCACCGAGAAGGAAGCCGCGCGCCTGCTGACCGAATGGCTGCAGGACAACGGCGTGCACGACTGGCTGCACAAGCCGTTCGCGTGGTTCGGCGACCGCACCGCGTTCGAGGGCTTCTCGGGCCTCAAGCACATGGGCGGCTTCAATCTCGCGTTCTTCCCGAGCAACCGGCAGCTCGAAACCGACATGCCGGTGATCCTCGACGTCGCGCCCGTGCTCGACGGCATCGTGGCCGACGTGGGCTACGCGCACTGCCTCGGCGAGAACCCGATCCTCGAACAGTTGCGGGACGACCTGATGGACCATCGCGACATGATCGTGCGGCTCGTGAAGGCGCGCCGATCGATGGCCGAGGTCGCGCAGGAAGTCGATGCGCTGTGCCGCCGCCAGGGCGTCGAGCCGCGCCACAAGGCCTATCCGTTCAAGGTGCTCGCGCATCGCGTCGCAAAGATCCACAAGCTGTCGAAGCCGCGCTTCGTCGCGCGTTTCGGGCTGAACGCGACGCGCAACCTGCTGCTCGACCAGGGCCGCGCGGCAAAGCAGCAGGGCTGGTCGCCGCTGTGGTCGATCGATCGCCGCTCCGAGCATGCGCCCGTGCCGGGCCTGTGGGCCGTCGAGCCGCACCTCGGCTTCGCCGGCGTCGGCGCGAAATTCGAAGAGCTGCTCGTGATCACCGACGACGACGCGTACTGGCTCGACGACGACCTGCCGCACGTGCGCCGCTGGCAGCGCCGCCAGGCCGAACGCGCGCGGGCCGCCGCCTGACGTGCCCGCGCCTTTCCTCCCGAATCCCTGAACGACGGACTCACGATGCAGCCTCTTTCCGACGAAGCGCCGCTGGCCCTGTTCGAATCGGTTCATAACGAGACGGCGGTCGCCTCGGGCGACCTGACGCTCGCGGTCAAAACCTGGGGCGACCCGGCCCGTTCGCCGGTCGTGCTCGTGCACGGTTATCCCGACGACAGCAGCGTCTGGCGGCACGTCGCGCCGCTGCTCGCGCGCAAGCACTACGTGATCGCTTACGACGTGCGCGGCGCGGGCCTGTCCGGCGTGCCGAAGCGCACGGCCGACTATCACCTCGCGAAGCTGACCGACGATTTCATCGCGGTGATCGATGCACTCTGCCCCGGCCACGCCGTCCATCTGATCGCGCACGACTGGGGCTCGATCCAGGGCTGGGAATTCGTCACCGATCCGCGCCTTTCCGGCCGCATCGCGTCGTACACGTCGTGCTCGGGGCCGTGCCTCGACCACGTCGGCTTCTGGCTGCGCGAACGCGTGCTGCGCCCGACGCCCGCGTCGCTGGCCAGGCTCGGCGGCCAGCTCATGCGGTCGTGGTACGTGTACCTGTTCCACCTGCCGTTCATCCCCGAGCTCGGCTGGCGGCTGTGGCTCGGCCGCGCATGGCCGCGCCTGCTGCGCCGCCTCGAAAAAACGCCCGCCGCGCCGCGCCCGACGCAGGCCGACGACGGCGCGCGCGGCGTGCGCCTCTATCGCGCGAACTTCATCCGCTGCCTGTTCGCGCCGCGCGAACGCTACGCGCATGCGCCCGTGCAGACGATCGTGCCGCTCGGCGACAAATACGTGAGCCCCGCGCTGTCCGAGAACCTGTCGCGCTGGGTGCCGCAGTACTACCGGCGCGAAGTTGCGGCCGGCCACTGGCTGCCGCTCGCCGATCCCGCGCGCTTCGCGGATCTCGCCGGGCAACTGATCGACGCGGTCGAATCGGGCCACGAACCGCCCGCGCTCGCGAACGCGCGCCGCCGCGCAACCAGCGGGCGCTTCAGCGGCAAGGTCGCGGTCGTCACCGGCGCGGGCAGCGGCATCGGCCGCTGCGCGGCCCTCGCGTTCGCACGCGAAGGCGCAACGGTCGTCGCCTGCGACATCGATGTCGCGAGCGCGGAGCGCACTGCGCTGCTGATCGGGCTGACCGGCGCGCAGGCACACGCGAAGCGCGTCGACGTCGGGTCCGCCGACGAGATGGAAGCGCTCGCGGCGTGGGTCGGCAGCGAACTCGGCGGCGCGGACGTCGTGATCAACAACGCGGGCATCGGCATGGCCGGCGGCATCCTCGACACGAGCACGCGGCACTGGGAGCGCATCCTGCACGTGAACCTGTGGGGCGTGATCCACGGCTCGCGGCTGTTCGCGCGGCAGATGGCCGCGCGCGGCACCGGCGGCCACATCGTCAACACCGCGTCGGCCGCCGCGTTCGGGCCGTCGCGCGACCTGCCCGCGTATGCGACGACGAAGGCCGCCGTGCTGATGCTCAGCGAATGCATGCGCGCGGAACTCGCGGAGAAGGGCATCGGCGTGACCGCGGTATGCCCGGGCTTCGCGGAAACCGGAATCATGGCGTCGACGCAATACGCCGGCGCCAACGCGCAGGACGAAGCGCGGCTGCGCAAGCGCGCGACGAAGCTGTACCAGATGCGCGGCCTGAAACCCGAAGCCGTCGCGCAGGCGATGGTCGACGGCGTGCTGCGCAACCGCCCCGTCGTCGCGGTCGGCGGCGAAGCGCACGCGATGCGCTTGGTCGGCCGTTTCATGCCGTGGCTCGGCCGGATGATCGCCCGCGTCGGCATGGCATCGCATTGACGGCGCATGACGCCGCACAGGGAGACAGACGCAAATGACCGCTACCGCCGACTACCACAAGATCAAGGCCCGGCACGTGAAGTTCGACTTCAGCGACACGCCGATCACCTGGGTGCCGAACGATCCGGGCAGCACCCACATCATCAACACGCTGAACCTGCTGTTCCCGGAAGGCGAACTGTGGTTCTGCCGCGTGTACAACAAGGCGCTGCCGCTGATCACCGATGCACGCCTGCGCGACGAGGCCGAAGGCTTCCTGCGGCAGGAAGCCGTGCACTCGCGTTCGCACGGCGGCGTGCTCAAGCACTATTACGACCGGCACGGGATCGACACGAAACCGTTCACGCAAAAGCTCAACCGGCTGTTCACGCGCGTGCTCGGCGAACAGCCGCTCGGGCTGAAGATCGGCCATACGCGTTTCTGGCTGCGGCAGCAGCTCGCCGTGATCGCGTCGCTCGAACACTTCTTCGGCTATCTCGGCAACTGGGTGCTCAACGCGCACGGGCTCGACGAAGGCCATGCCGACCCGACGATGGTCGACCTGCTGCGCTGGCACGGCGCCGAGGAAGTCGAGCACCGCACCGTCGCGTTCGACATCTACCGGCACCTGGGCGGCACCTATCCGGAGCGCTGCGTGCACATGGCGTTCGTGATCCTGCTGCTGCTCTACTACATCACGACCGGCGCGAAGTTCATGTACAGGCGCGACCCGGACGCCGGCCGCTACCCGGGCTTCGTGCTCGCGTGGTGGCAGGGTTCGCGGCGCGGGCACCTGCCGTCGTTCTGGAAAGTGATCGGCGCGGCGCTGCGCTATTTCAAGCCGGGCTATACGCCGCATCACGAAGGCTCGACCGAGCAGGCGCTCGAATACCTCGCGCGCTCGCCGGCCGCCCAGGCGGCCGCGCACGGCGGCAACTGGGGCACCACGAAGGGTGCGTAACCGGGTTTCCGGCGGGCGCGGCGGGCGGCGCCCGCCGAAATGCGTACAATCGCGGCTTCATTTCCCGGAGGTGCCGCGATGGCCATGAAGAAAACCGATCTCGAAAAGAACAAGGCGCTCAAGCTGACGCATGCGATGAAGCAGTCGGGCGCCACCCGTTTCGGCAAGGGCGCCGAAGACGCGGCAAAGCTCGACCGCCGCGCGCAGCGCAAGCTCGACCAGGAACAGGGCCTCGTGCCGTTCGCGTGCAAGCTCAACGCCGAGCTCGTCGAACAGCTGAAGGCGCGCGCGGCCACGCATCCCGAAGGGATGACGGGCCTGCTGTCCGAATTGCTCGTGAACGGGCTCGCGCAACGCGACGCGTAACCGCCACGCATCTCGAAAATGTCGTTGACAGCGCCGCGCCGCCACGACACACTCGTTCGCATGCCTACGTTCAAGCTCATCGCCATCGCGAATCATTGCCCGGTGAACATTCGAAAGAATGGATCACGGGAGGCGCTTGTGCGTTAGCAATCGAGCAGTACCGCATGTCACACAAGGCCTCGCCGGAAACGGATGAGGCCTTTTTGTTCTGGTGCGCGTCATCCGTCCGGCTCACTGAATGGAGAAGACGATGGACCAGGCAAGCCCGCTGTTTGACCGTCCCGACCGGCGCCGCGCCGGCATGATCGCGTTACCGACCGTCGTGATCCGTTTCGCGGTCGCGCCGCGCACGACGATGACCTGGCGCGCGCCGCAAGACGCGGAGATCCGCGCACATGGCGCGGCGCTATGGATCACGCGCCCGCCGAGCGTCGACGACTACTGGGTGCAGCCCGGCGACGTGCTGCGCATCGCACGCGGCGACCGCATCTGGATCGGCACCGATGCCGACCGATCGGCCGAAGCGTCGATCACGACCGCCTATGTGCGGCGCGGCGAGCGCTTCAGGCGCACGCTCGCGCAAGTGCAACGTTTGCTCGTCGGGGTATGGAGAAGGAGTGGATGATTGACGCGCCGTCACGCACGCGAGACGCGGAACGGCCGCGACCGCAAACAGACGCACCTGCGGCGCTAACCGCCGCAGGTGCGCATCGAATGACGCGGCACGCCAATGCGTGCCGCGAGCGATCGCGCGCCGTGCGCAGCAACCGGATGCAGCAGGTGCATCAGGTGCTGGCGGCGAGACGCGGGCCCGTGCTTCGGGGAGTCGAATCGAGCTCGGGGCGTAGCGCAGCCTGCGAAGTCACCCACGGATCGATGCCCTGCTTCTGCACCTCTTCGAGGAATGACACACGTGTACGCCAGTAATCCGCCTGTAATTTCGCATCGATGACGCGCTGTTCCGCAGTGAACAGTTCCATGCGCGCCGTCACGAGCATCGACGCAGCGGTTTTTTCCGGCGTGGGGGCGTGTCGCATCGCCCAACGGCTGATCCAGTTCAACATGCTGACCTCCGTGATTACGGACGAACCCGCATCGGGCAATCGCAATCGGCCATGCCTGCCCAAACGCGCAACGGCCTTGACCGCCATTCACCGCCTGGCCTGCACGGACTGCGACTCCCCCGCGTCGGCAATTACCGGCCGGCGTGTGCATGCGCGGTGTATCTATCCTAGAAAGACTTGCCGGTTTATGCGATGGGGTCTTGCAATCTTTTACACAGAAACCACAGTCGCCCACGCGTCGCGAAATGACAGTTGCGGGCGGAACGGCTTCGGCGCAGGATAGCTCGTTATCTGCAACCGCCTGGGCTGACGAATGGCCGCTGCACGCCGCAGCGCTCTCGCACCGGCCACGCACGCGCGTTCGCGCGCACGTCATGCCTGCACCGTATTCGTGCAGCATGCAGACGCTTCGTTTCAGTCGAATGTCATCGCGTACCGGCCGCGCGCAATGTGGCCGGTGTGCCGTTGCGCACGCATCGGCCGCCCCCTGTTCGTCACGCTCCCGTTTTTACCCTTTCCGCCCGCCCGTTCCGACCGAACCGGTAAAATGCGCGCCTTCGTCGCGCGGCCGGGCTGCCAGACCGTTCGCGCACCGGCAGCCGATCGTGCCCTCCAACTATATCGTCCGAGCTATCCGCGCTATTACAATCCGCCGATAGCCGGGCAATAGTGGCTGGTTACATTAAGCCCGCCGCTGCCTTTACAACAATTCGGCACAACAAGCAACACGACAACCCGACCGGAGAAACGCCCTAATGGAATCCATCAAGCGGTATTTCGGCTTCGCTGAAGCCGGCACCGACTTCCGCACCGAAATACTCGCGGGCGTCACCACGTTCCTGACGATGGCCTACATCATCTTCGTCAACCCCGCGATCCTCGGCGACGCCGGCATGCCGAAGGAATCCGTGTTCGTCGCGACCTGCCTCGTCGCGGCGCTGGCTTCGATCATCATGGGGCTGTACGCGAACTACCCGATCGCATGTGCGCCGGGCATGGGCCTGAACGCGTATTTCGCGTACACGGTCGTCAAGGGGATGGGCTTCACGTGGCAGGCCGCGCTCGGCGCGGTGTTCATCTCCGGCTGCCTGTTCCTGCTCGTCACGCTGTTCCGCGTGCGCGAAGCGATCGTCAACGGCATTCCGAAATCGCTGCGGATCTCGATCACGGCCGGCATCGGCCTGTTCCTCGGCATCATCTCGCTGAAGACGTCGGGCGTGATCGTCGGCAGCCCGGCCACGCTCGTCACGCTCGGCGACCTGCACAAGCACGACACGATCCTCGCGATCGTCGGCTTCTTCACGATCGTCACGCTCGACCACCTGCGCGTGCGCGGCGCGATCCTGATCGGCATCATCGGCGTCACGATCCTGTCGTTCTTCTTCGGCGACAACCAGTTCCACGGCGTGTTCTCCGCGCCGCCGTCGATCGACGCGACGCTGTTCAAGCTCGACATCCGCGCCGCGCTGTCGACCGGCATCATCAACGTGATCCTGGTGTTCTTCCTCGTCGAGCTGTTCGATGCGACGGGCACGCTGATGGGCGTCGCGAACCGCGCGGGCCTGCTCGTCGAAGGCAAGATGAACCGCCTGAACAAGGCGCTGCTCGCCGACAGCACGGCGATCGTCGCGGGCTCGGTGCTCGGCACGTCGTCGACTACCGCGTATATCGAAAGCGCATCGGGCGTGCAGGCCGGCGGCCGCACGGGCATGACGGCGGTCACCGTCGCGGTGCTGTTCCTCGCGTGCCTGTTCATCGCGCCGCTCGCCGGCGTCGTGCCGGGCTACGCAACCGCTCCGGCGCTGCTGTACGTGTCGTGCCTGATGCTGCGCGAGATGGTCGACGTGCCCTGGGACGATGCGACGGAAGCCGTGCCGGCCGCGCTGACCGCGCTGCTGATGCCGTTCACGTACTCGATCGCGAACGGCGTCGCGTTCGGCTTCATCGCATACGGCGGCCTCAAGCTGCTGACGGGCCAGGCCCGCACGGTCAAGCCGATCGTGTGGATCATCGCGGCCGTGTTCCTGTTCCGCTACTTCTATCTCGGCAGCGAATGACGGATGCGCTTCGGCGCGATGCATGACGGGAAACGCCGCCTTCGGGCGGCGTTTTTGTTCGGGCATGCGCCCGGCGCGAACGACGCCACGTCATGCATCCGCTTCCCCGAGCACCCAGCGTGCAAAGGTCTGCAGCGGCCCGTCGCCAAGATCCAGCGCTTCGGGCAACACGAGACAGAAGCGCTTGACCACGCCCCGACCATCCGGCCAGGGCGCGGCGAGCAACCCTTGCGCAATCTCGGTGTCGACATACAGCCGCGGCACCAGCGCGACGCCGAGCCCGGCCAGGGCTGCCGCGATCAGCATCGAGTAAAGATCGTAGCGCGCACCGGCGGCCGGATTGCTCACCGGCAACCCCGTTTCCTGCACGTACGCCGACCACGCGTCGGGCGTCTGGCGCTTGTGAAGGCGCGGCAGCCTGCCCAGCAACGCGTCCGGATGCCCGCTCGCGAGCAGCGACGGGTGGCAAACCGGCACCAGCACCTCCTCGCATAGCCGGTACGTATGCATGCCGGCCCAGGCAGGATGCTCGAAGTGAATCGCTGCGTCGAATCCGCTGCCGGCCAGCACGAACGGATCCGCGCGATCCGCGAAATGCACCGTGATGTTCGGATGCTGCGCCTGGAACCGCTTGAGCCGCGGAATCAGCCAGCGCGTCGCAAACGTCGGCGTCACGGCGATATCGACGCTGCCGCCGTCGCCGGGCTGCCCCATCATGTACTGGCTGTCGCGCTCGAGCCGGTCCAGCACTTCGCGAACCTGCGCCGCATAGCGCGCGCCGTTCGGCGCAACCCGAACGCGGTTGCCGACACGCTCGAACAGCGCCACGCCGAGAAACGTCTCCAGCCGGCCGATCTGCCGGCTGATCGCCCCTTCCGTCAATGCCAGTTCGTCGGCGGCGCGCGCGAAGCTGCCGTGCCGCGCCGCGGCCTCGAATGCCATCAATGCCGAATTGCTCGGAATCCTGCGTCGCGTCACGATTGCTCCCGGTCCGACGATCGTCGGTCAAAGCTTGATTAAATATCAATGAACGGTGACGAATTATCGTTTTTCGCCGCTACAACGCCTGATTATCATGACAAAAACTCAACCAGTCGAGCGGCGATCAATCCTGAAAGCCGCTTGCTCCCCGTGGAGGCGTGATGATCTATACCGTTGAATGCAGCTTCGCCGACCGTGCCACCGAAGCCGAGTGGAACGATTTCTACAGCAGGATCAAACTTCCGGCGCTGATCTCCGTATCCGGCTTCCGCACGTCGCAACGCTTTCGCGCCCTCGGCGGCGACGGCCCCATCTACCTCGCGCTTCACACGATCGAGAGCCCCGACGTGCTGACGTCGGCCGAGTATCGCGACAAAGGCGGCGGCAATTTCGCGCGCTGGCAGCCGCATATCGTCGAGTGGAGACGCAACGTGTACGACGGCGCGGCACCCGCGCCGACCGTGTCCGGCCATCAGTGGCTGGCCGCGTGCGACGACGTTGCCCCATTCGCGCGAGCGGGCATCGCAGCCAGCGCGATTCACGCGATCGCGCTGGACCGCCAGCCGGCCCATCGCTGGCTGGCCGTCCTGACACACGATCAGGCGCGGCTCGCGTCCGAGCCGTCCGACACCGCGATCCGGCTCTACGCGCCGATGGGCGACCAACTCGTCGGCGCGCCGGCGTCGACGTCCGCACGCTGACGGGAGCCCTGTCATGCCCAGCGTCACGATTTTCATCCCCGAGGCGAGCATGCCGTCGAACGCCGCACTCGACGCGCTCTCGTCGGCCTGCGCGACCCTCTGCACCGACGTGTTGCGGGCCGCACCCGGCACGGTCCATGTCGTTCATGTCCCGGTCAGGCACGGCTGCGGACATCCCGTCAGCGCGGAGATCCGCTATCGCCTCGAATCATTTCGCACCACTGAGTTAATGAACCGATTCATGACCGATCTGGATCGCGAAATTCTCCGCCACACCGGATTCGTCGCACGCATCCGCTGCTTCGGCTACGACACGATCCACCTTCACGCCCGACATTGATCCATGAGCGAACCACTTCCCTGCTTCCCGTTCCGCCGGATCGGCGATTTCTCGGTCACCGCGATAAGCGACGGCACGCTGACGGCCGGCCTCGACTTGCTTTCGAACATCGCGCTCGACGACGCGACCGGCATCATGCACCGGGCGGGCATCCACACGCCGTCCAGCGTGAACATCAACTGTTACGTGATACGCGGGAACGGCCGCACCGTGCTTGTCGATGCCGGCGCCGGCGGCATCCGGAACTGGGGCGGCCGCCTGATTCCGTCGCTGTCGCGAGCCGGCATCGATACGCGCGACATCGACACGATCCTGCTGACGCACGCGCATCCCGACCACATCGGCGGCCTGCTCGACGCGAGCGGGCAGCCGGCCTTTCCGGATGCGGAGGTGCTCATTCACGAACGGGAACGCTCGTTCTGGCTGGACGGTGAATCGTACGATCGAGCGAATGAGCGAGCTCGCGTCAATTTCCGGATCGCGCGGCACACTTTCAACGTCTATCGGGCAAAGCTGCGCACCATCGATGCAGGCGGCGTGCTGCCCGGCATCGTAGCCGTGCCGCTGCCGGGGCATACGCCCGGTCACACCGGCTATCGCATCGAATCGCGTGGCGAGTGCCTGCTGATCTGGGGCGATCTCGTGCATTTCGCGCCGATTCAGGTGGCTCGCCCGGACGTCTCGATCGCGTTCGATCACAATCCGTCGCAGGCGTTTGCGACGCGCGCGGCAACACTCGCCGAGGCCGCTTCGGACAACCTGCTGATTGCGGGAATGCACCTCGCCGAAGCCGGCTTCGCACGCATTACGCGAACGAACGGCGAAACAGGCGGCGCGTATGCGCTCACCGGGGCGGACTGAGCGAAACGGAACAACGGGCACGCCATCGCGCCGCACGACGATCGGATCGGCCGCGCATCAGGCGGCGTCAGCGTGCGGTCGAACGAGCGTGCGCCGATACGACACGGGCGCCGGTATTCGGCGCCCGCTCAGTCGCTGTCCGGTCGTCCGGTTCAGCGCCAGTTCGCCTCGTAGAAGCGCACATAACCGCTGCGCAGCGTCACGCATTGCGCGCGCGTCTCCGACAGCAGGCGCCGTGCGGCCGCCTCGATGCGATCGCGGTGCTGGTCGAATGCGCCGACCATGTCCTCGAAGCGCGGCGATGCCGCGCCGAAGTGGTCTTCCAGCGCCTCGGCAGTGATCTGACACTGGACGCGCTCGCCATTGACCAGCGCGGTGAACCCCAGCATCAGGTCGCGCCCCGAATATTCAGGCTTCTCGTTCGTGAAATGGATCTGCATGAAGCCGCCTCGACCGGTAGAAAACGAATGACCGCGTGCGTCGTCCGCCACCGGCCGGACGAAATGTACGCGGGCTCGCCAGCGGAAGCACCGTCCGCGGGGTATGGCGCGGACAATGCCTGCTGGTTGCTTTCCACTTTAGACGGTTTCGCGCAGGAGACAAATTTTCCGGCATGCGTCGTTCCGACGCGCATTTCATCAGATCAGCGCGGCTTGCGGCACCGTTTCGGAAACGGGCATCAGTGCGGATCGGTGGGCCAGACGTTGAGCGCGATCGCGGCCGTCGCGACGCCCACCGCAATCGCGGCCGCCCCGTATCGCACCGCATCGGTCAGATCGAACAGCAACCCGTGGATCGCCACGGCAATGCCGCCCAGCATGATGAAGGTGGCAATGGCCGCCAGCACGACTCTCAGTTCCGTCCGAACCATGATGCGTCTCCCGAACGGATGCATGTCGCGTCGCATGCATGTTGCAATGCGGAACACGGCGCGTGCGTGTTCCATTTCCATCATTGCATGCGGCCATTTAAAAGCAAGTGGATTTTGTCCGCGGTCGCATATCGCACGTGGCGCTTGTATGATGATGCGTACCCGGATGGTCGGCCTTCGTGCCCGATGGTGCGCCGCAAGCGAAACGTGGAATCCGCAGATGATTTCGGCGATATGGCTTCGGCAAGTACCGCGGCACAGGATTGGCCGATCAAGGAGCATGAGGCCCGAGTAAGCGCTGAAGCGCTAAAGCGCTAACTGGGGCCGACCGCGAAGCATGGGACCAGAGTAAGCGCTGAAGCGCTAACTCTGGCCGACAGGAGACAAGTCATGCCGCAACCCTTCGTGCTGCCCGCCACCGCGGGTCGCACCGACCTGCTTGCGCAGGCGCATGCGCGTTCGACCGCGGTCGGCCTGCGCGCGCACGAGCGCCCCGATTTCTCGGCGCTGTCGCGCACCGCGCTGCGCGAACTGCTCGACACGAATCATGCACTGTTCTCGCACGCCCGCCCGGTGATGGAGAACCTCCACGCGCAAATCGCCGATACGCAAAGCCTCGTGCTGCTGACCGACGCCGACGGCGTGATCCTGCACAGCATCGGCGACGCGGACTTCATCGAGAAAGCCAACCGCGTCGCGCTGTGCACCGGCGTGTCGTGGGCCGAAGGCGCGCGCGGCACCAACGCGATCGGCACCGCGCTCGCATCGGGCCAGGCCGTCGCGGTGCACGGCGCCGAACATTTCCTGCGCGCCAATCACATCCTCACCTGCTCGTGCGCACCGATCTTCGATCCGTTCGGCCGCACGCTCGGCACGCTCGACGTCAGCGGCGACCCGCGCGGCTCGAGTCCGCATACGCTCGCGCTCGTGCGGATGTCCGCACAGTTGATCGAAAACCACTTGTTCGCGAACCAGTGTGCGGAAGCGTTGCGGCTGCGCTTTCACGCGCACGAGGATTGCGTCGACTCGCTGTTTGCGGGGCTCGTCGCGTTCGGCCCCGACGGCGGGCTGATCGCCGCGAACCGCAGCGCACAATTCCAGCTCGGCGCGCCGTTCGATGCATTGCAGCACCAAGGCTGCGACGCGCTGTTCGGCATGCGCTTCGGCCAGCTCGCGCAGCAGGCGGCGCGCGCGCCCGGCGCGACGTTCCGTCTCACGCTGTCGACCGGCGTACGCGTACTCGCGCGCTGCGAATTCGCGGAAGCGCAGCGCACGACCGTCGCCGTCACGCCGCCCGCACCGGCCGCGCGCGTGCGCGCGCCGGACCCCGACGCGATCACGTTCGCGACGCTCGACACCGGCGACGCACGCATGGCCGCCGTGCTCGAGCGCGTCGCGAAGATCCGCGGGCGCGACCTGCCGCTGCTGATCCTCGGCCAGACCGGCACCGGCAAGGAATGGCTCGCCCGCGCGCTGCACCAGGCGTCGCCGCGCGCGGACGGCCCGTTCGTCGCGGTCAACTGTGCGGCGCTGCCCGATTCGCTGATCGAGGCCGAACTGTTCGGCTATGAGGACGGCGCGTTCACGGGCGCGCGCAAGCGCGGCAGCCCCGGCAAGATCGCGCAGGCCGACGGCGGCACGCTGTTTCTCGACGAGATCGGCGACATGCCGCTCGCGCAGCAGGTCAGGCTGATGCGCGTGCTCCAGGAACGCGCGGTGATGCCGCTCGGCGGCGCGCGCGCGGTGCCGGTCGACGTGCGGGTGGTCTGCGCGACCCATCGCGACCTGCGCGCGATGATCGCCGAAGGCACGTTCCGCGAAGACCTGTTCTACCGGATCAACGGGCTCGCGGTCACGCTGCCGGCGCTCGCCGCGCGTACCGACCTGCCCGCGCTCGTCGACCGGATTCTCGCGCGGCTCGCCCGCAGCGAGCCGATGCCGCGCCGCATCGCGGCCGACGTGCTCGACGCGTTCACGCGCCACCGCTGGCCCGGCAACCTGCGGCAGATGACCAACGTGCTGCGCACGGCCGGCATGCTCGCCGAAGACGAAGCCGAAATCACGCTCGCGCATTTGCCCGACGATTTCTGGCTCGACTGCGACGATGCGACGGCGGCACCTGCTGCTGCGGCCGCGACAGCACCGGCCGACCCGCGCGAAGGAACGACGCTGCAAAGCCATCAGGCCGCGGTGATCGACGCGGTTCTCGCGCGGCACGGCGGCAACGTGTCGGCGGCCGCGCGCGAGCTCGGCCTCGCGCGCAATACCGTGTACCGGTACCTGCGCCGGCACTGATACCCGCGGCCGGCGGGCGCCGGCCGCACGCGGCTTCGGGTATGCTTGGCGCGTTGCCGCCGATCCACCGCCCGCTTCCCATGACCACCCCGGAACACCCTCCCCTCGTGCGCATCGAGCCGCTCGGCACGACCTTCGATGCGCCCGATTCGCTGACGCTGCTCGAGGCCGCCGCGTTCGCGCGCGTGTCGCTGCCGCGCTCGTGCCGCAACGGCACGTGCCGAAGCTGCCTTTGCCGGATCGTCAGCGGCAGCGTACGCTATACGATCGAATGGCCGGGGTTGAGCCGCGAGGAAAAGGCTGACGGCTATACGCTGCCGTGCGTGGCCGTCGCGACGTCCGACCTCGTGCTCGACGTGCCCGACGCGGTCATGCTCGACTAGACATGGCGCGCGGTCGCGCGCGCCGTCCTGCAACGGTTGATCCTGCATGGAGAACATGATGACCCAGCAAACCGATCGCATCGAAAAGCAGACCCTGCTCGCGGCATCGCCCGACCGCGCGTGGGAAGCCGTCAGCAATTCCGGGGAATTCGGCCACTGGTTCGGCGTCACGTTCGACGGGCCGTTCGCGGCCGACCAGCCGCTGTTCGGCCGCATCACGCCGACGCGCGTCGACGACGACATCGCCAAGGCACAGGAGCCCTATGCGGGCACCGTGTTCGAAATCGTCGTCGACCGCATCGAGCCGAAGCAACTGTTCTCGTTTCGCTGGCATCCGTTCGCGATCGATCCGAACTTCGATTACACGTCCGAGCCGATGACGCTCGTCACGTTCACGCTCGCCGCACAGGCCGGCGGCACACTGCTGACGGTCACCGAAACGGGTTTCGACCAGTTGATCGAAGCGCGTCGCGCGAAGGCGCGCGAGATGAACGATCAGGGCTGGGCCGCGCAGATGATGCTGATCACGAAATATCTGGCGAAGCACGCATAACGCGCCGCGATGCCGCACACCCCTGCCGACATGCGAATCGACGTGCGTGGCATAATCCGCTCCATCGTCGCCCATACGCCGCCGCGCATCGCATGCTGAGTCGTCGTCTCCGGAAGATCGGCAGTCTGATCGGGATGCTCGCCATCCTGATGACGGCGCTCGCGCCGACGATCTCGCAGGCGCTGACGACGCAAGGCCGCGTCGATGCATTGCTGGCCGGCTACTGTACGGCCGCGCCGACCACCGGCGACCGCTCCGCCGATTCGTCGTCGAAGAGCCTGCAGGCTCATCTCCAGGCATGCGGCTACTGCAGCCTGCTTGCCCATACGCCCGCACTGCCCGCGCCCGAACTGACGTTCGCGGCCAACGTGCGCGTCATCCAGCACCGCGAAGCGACCCGCTTCGACAGCCTGCGCCGCGCGCTGCCGCTCACGGCCGCGCAGCCGCGCGCCCCTCCGCTCGCGTCTTGAACCGTCGTCGTCACGCGTGATGCCGTAGCGCATCGCGCGGGCCGCGCACGCCACCGGCGTGCGTGACGTGTCACGTTTCGAAGGACGATCATGTGTCACCGTGTTGCGCGCGGCGTCGTGCCGTGCGAGCGGTCGGCCGCTTCCGGTGCGTACTGTCGTGCCGACCGCAGCCGGCATCGGTGCCGCTGCGATGCCGCTCGCGCATCCGTCCGTCGAATCCGTGTGTCCATCCGATTCGCCACTCGCACAACCAGCCATGAAAACCACCCCGTTCGTTCGCGGCGCACTCGCCGCACTCGGCTTCGTCGTCATCCAGGCCGCCCAGGCCCACGCGCTCCCGAAGACGCAGGAACCGGCCCCCGGCGCCACGCTCTCGAACGCGCCGCACGCGGTCACGATCGATTTCAGCGAAGCGCTCGAGCCGGCCTTCAGCTCGATCGCCGTCACCGACAGCCACGGGCAGTCGGTCGCCGACGGGAAATCGGCCGTCGACGCCGGCAACCGGAAGCGGATGCACGTCGCGCTGGCCAGCCTGACGGCTGGCACGTACACGGTCGCGTGGATCGCCGTAGCCAGCGACGGCCATCGCACGAAAGGCGGCTACACGTTCACGCTGAAGTGATGCACGCGATGCGCATCGGCGTTCCGCGCCGATCGCATTGCCATCGATGCCCCATGCGGCACACCCGATAAGGAGAACAAACGATGAAACGCTCGATTCCGACCGGCCTGCTCTTCGCGCTGCTGGCGCTGCAAGCCCCCGCCACGTTCGCCGCACCGGCCGTGCAGGCCGACAACTGCTGGATCCGCGCGATGCCGGCGACGGTGCCGTCGTCCGGTTACTTCACGCTGAAGAACGACGGCGATGCGCCCGCCAGGCTGACAGGCATCGACACCCCCGCGTACGGGATGGCGATGGTGCATGAAACGCAGACGAACGGCAGCACCGCGAAGATGGTTCATGTCGACGCGGTCGAGGTGCCCGCGCACGGCGCCGTGACGTTCAAGCCGAAGAGCTATCACGTGATGCTGGAACAACCGCGCCAGCCCGTCGCGCCCGGCGCGAAGGTGCCGTTCCGGCTGCATTTCGCGGACGGCTCGACGGTGTCCGTGACCTGCGACGCGAAGGCGCCGGCGTATACCGGCCAGTAACGTTGCATGCGCAACTACCGATGGAGACGAACATGAAGAACCGCCTGCCGCTGGCCGACCTGATCGTCCGCTATCGGACGCCGCTGAATATCACCGTCCTGATCGCCTGCGGGTTATGGGCCGCGTGGATCGCGTGGATGACGCGGCCCGCCGCGATCGATACGCCGCCGTCGATCCCCGCGTACTGCATGCGCGACGCGCGCTGACGCACCGCGCCGGTTCCGGCGAATGCCTGCGCCATTTTGGCGTGGCATCATCGCTTCACCCCGACCGCCGGAACCCCCTTTCGGAGCGACGCATGGCCATTCAGACCTGGATGCTGTTTGCCGCAGCCTATCTCGCCACGACGCTGTCGCCGGGGCCCAACGTGCTGCTCGTCATCCGCAACACGGTGCGCTACGGCACGCACGGCACCGCCGCGACGATCGCGGGCAACCTCGTCGCGCAGGGCGTGGTCGTGCTGCTGGTCGCGCTCGGCGTCGGCGCGGTGCTCGCCGCGATGCCGCCGCTGTTCGTCGCGATGAAGGTCGTCGGCGCCGCGTACCTGATTGTGCTGGGCGTCCGGCAACTGCGCGGCGACCGCAAGGCCGCCGGGGCGACCGGCGCAGCGGAGGTTGCCGTGCCCGACCGCGGGAAGCTGTTCCGCGAAGCGCTGTTCGTGTCGGGCAGCAATCCGAAGACGATGATCTTCCTGTCGGCGTTCATGCCGCAGTTCATCGTGCACGACCGACCGCTCGCACTGCAGTTCGTCGTGATGTACGTGACGATCGCGTGCACCGTCGTGGTCGTTCACAGCGTCTATTCGGCCGGCGTGCGCCGGTTCCATCGCGGCTTCGGCATGAGCCGCGCGGTGCGTACGCTCAAGCGCGTCAGCGGGCTGCTGTTCGTCGGGCTCGGGATCAAGCTGCTGACTGCACGGCAGGTCTAATAAGCGTACGCACGGCGGGCAGCCCATCCCCGTCAGACCTTCCACGCGGCCAGCGCGTCGACGATCCCGTCGAACGACGGCCGGGTGTCGATGTCCTCGCTCACGCACGCCGCCGCGAGCGCTTTCAGGTCACTCGCCCCACCCCATGTGTGCGGCGCGCAGTGCGCGAGCAATTCGCCGAGCAGATGGCCGAACGCGCGGACTTCCAGCCGTTCGAGCCGGGCGCCATGCCGCACGTCGCTCGCGTCGTAGAACGATGCCGCACCGAAGTCGCCCAGCAGCGCGCCGCCCTCGCCGTCGTGCAGGATGTTGTGCGCATACAGGTCACCGTGCATGATGCCGCGCGCGTGCAGATGGCGTGCGGCCGACGCGATGCCGTGTGCGATCCGCACCGCCTCCGCCGGCTCGAACCGTGCGTCGGCCGCATACACGTCGCGCGTGCAGGTTGCGAAGCTCGGCGGCCCGGCCAGGTTCGCGAGCGCGGGGGCGACCAGTTCCATCACGAGGCCGTGCGTGCCGTCCGGATGACCGCGCACCTTGCCGATCACCGGAATCACGTTCGGGTGGCGGCCGGCGTGCAGGCACGCGGCCATTTCACAATCGGGCAGCCCGTCGCTCGTCACCGCGCCCTTGAACAGCTTGACCGCGACCGCGCGCGGCGCATGACCGTCCGCGCGCCATTGCGCGCGGTAAATGACGCCCGACGCGCCTTCGCCCAGCTTCTGCTCGCACGAGAGCGACGCCCAGTCGACGTCCGCGACCTCCGGCCCGGCCGACGCCGCGGCTTCCGGCGCGGCGCTGAACGGATTGCCGGAGTAGGCGAGCCACGCAAGGCGCGGCAGGCGCGGCAACCAGCCGGGCAGTTCGTCCAGCCGGTTCGCCGACAGGCGCACCAGTTCGAGCGCACGGCATGCGGCCATTTCGGCAGGCAGCGCGCGCAGCCGGTTGCCCGCGAGCATCAGCTTCTGCAATCGCGAGCAGTCGCCGATCTCGGCGGGCAGCGCATCGATTTCGTTGTCGGTGAGGATCAGCCAGCGCAGCGCACGCGGCAGCGATCCGCGCGGCACCGTGCGGATCCGGTTCGCCTTGAAGCCGATCATGTCGAGTTGCGCGCACGCGCCGAGCACCTCGGGGAAGACGGTGAAGCGGTTGCCGGACGCGAACAGGATGCGCAGGCGGTGCAGCCGCGACAGGTCATCCGGCAGCGCGGCGAGCGCATTGCCGGACAGGTCGAGCACTTCGAGCGTGTCGGCCAGATCGAAAATCTCGCGCGGAAACTCGGTCAGCCCGCACGCGAGCTTGAGTTGCCGGGCGCCCGACAGTTGTCCGGCCTGCAGTTGTTCGAGGGTGGTGGTCACGGGGAGAAAGCGGATGGCAGTAGCGATGGTCGTCGGACCGATCGCACGAATTCTACAGGGATCGCCCTCAGGCACACCGCAATCGTGTCACACCCCCTTCACAAACGCGCAATGTGACGCTAGAATTGCGCCCCTTGCAGTGCAGTGCCGACGTGGTGAAATTGGTAGACACGCTATCTTGAGGGGGTAGTGGCGAAAGCTGTGCGAGTTCGAGTCTCGCCGTCGGCACCAGATGCGGTTTCTCCGCGTTTCGAGCATTTTCAACAACCCGCGACAGCGCATGGCCTCGCGGGTTTTTTGTTTTTATCGCGTTCGACGACACGATGCCGATGCAAGCCCGGCGCGCACGGGAAGACTCAAGCGCGGAACGGATCTACCTCAACCCCAAGCATCTCGGCACCCCCGCTAGGCCAGCAACAGAAAATTGCGAACGACCGCCGACGGCTCGTCGCATCGCGACGCAATGGCCAGCCTTGCACGAAGCGCATTACCCGCGAACGGCCGATAGACGACCCCGGCAACCTGCACCTGCGTAATCGCCTTCGGCACGACCGACACGCCCAGCCCGGCCGCGACCAGCGTCACCGCAGACGTGATTTGCGGCGCGGGTTGCGCCATGCGCGGCTCGAATCCGACGGCATTGCATGCGGCGACGATGTCGTCGAACAGCGCGCTGCCGGCCTCCCGCGGCACCTGCACGAACGACTCGTCGGCCAGCTCGGCCAGATCGATGCGCCGACGCTGCGCCAGCCGATGCGCGACGGGCAGCGCGACGAACATCGGCTCCTCGTCCCAGTCGGTCACCCGCAACGTCGCGGCGACACGACGTTCCGGCCGCACGATCGCGACGTCGAGATGCCCGGCATCCAGCGCCTCCAGCAGGACGCGCGAGGTCGCCTCCTGCAACGTCAGCTCCGCATCCGGAAACGCCTCCCGAAAGCGGCGGATCAGGTCCGACACTTTCGAATTGAACGCCGCCGTCCCGGTGAAGCCGACCCGCAGATGCCCGGTTTCCCCGCGTGCGGCCCGCCTTGCCGCCCGCGCCGCACGCTCGGCATCGTCGAGCACGCGGCGCGCTTCTTCCGCGAAGACCTCGCCCGCCAGCGTCAGCTCGGCACCGCGCGCGGTCCGCTTGAACAGCTCCACGCCGAGTTCGCTCTCGAGCGCCTTGATCTGCTGGCTCAACGGCGGCTGACCGATGCCGAGCGTTTCGGCAGCCTTGGTGAAATTCGACGTGGCCGCCACGGCCAGAAAGTATCGGAAATGCCTGAGTTCCATTCGCTACATGACCTCACGGTGAGCCGGGCCGGCTCGTCAGCCAGTGGTTAAACATATCGCTACGGTTTCTTTCATATATTGGACATATACATGACGGTGCGCAAGAATTCAGGCATTCCAACGCACATCGAGTGCACCCATGTCCTCCGCTTCGATTTCCCGATCCATGCCCGGTACGCAGAACGCCGCGCCCGATGCGCTGCCTGCCGGCGTTTCCCCGCGCTCGGCCGCGTACAAGCGCATCGCGCTGGCGCTCTTCCTCGCCGGCTTTTCCACCTTCTCGCTGCTGTACTGCGTCCAGCCGCTGCTTCCCGCATTCGCACGGGAGTTCGGGCTGGGCGCGGCGTCGAGTTCGCTGTCGTTGTCGCTGTCGACCGGGATGCTGGCGGTCTCGATTTTATGCGCCGGCGCACTGTCCGAACGCGTCGGACGACGCGGGCTGATGTTCGCGTCGATGACGCTGGCCGCCCTGTTCAATGTGCTCGCCGCGCTGTCGCCCAACTGGAACCTGCTGCTGGTCTGGCGTGCGCTCGAAGGTTTCGCGCTGGGCGGCGTCCCGGCGGTCGCAATGGCCTATCTCGCCGAAGAAATCGCGTCCGACGGGCTCGGTTTCTCGATGGGGCTCTATGTCGGCGGAACCGCGTTCGGCGGCATGGTCGGACGGATCGGCATGAGCGCACTGGAAGAGCACTTCTCGTGGCGGACGGCGATGCTGACGATCGGCGTCGTCGATCTCGTCGCGGCAGTTGCCTTCGTGATGCTGCTGCCGCAATCGCGACGCTTCGTGAAGCGCACCGATCTGACGCTGCGCCACCATTTGCAGCTGTGGAACGCGCAACTGCGTCACGCCCGGCTCCCGTTCGTGTTCGCGATCGGCTTCCTGGTGATGGGCGCGTTCGTGACGATCTACAACTATGCGGGGTTCCGGCTCACCGCGGCCCCCTTCAATCTGAGCTCGACCGAGTGCGGCCTGATCTTCGGCGCCTACCTGTTCGGGATGGTGTCTTCATCGAGCGCCGGCGCGCTCGCCGACCGCGTCGGACGGGCACCGGTGCTGGTCAGCGGCATTCTCGTATTCGCGGCGGGCCTCGCGCTGACGCTGTCGCATTCGCTCGCCGCGATCGTCGTCGGCATCGTGCTCGTCACGATCGGCTTCTTCGTCGCCCATGCGGTCGCGAGCGGCTGGGTCGGCCATCTCGCGGGATCGGCGAAAGGGCACGCCGCATCGCTGTACCTGCTTGCGTACTATCTCGGGTCGAGCGTGCTCGGCTCGGTCGGCGGGTCGTTCTGGCAACACGGCGCGTGGGCGGGCGTCGCCGCGTATGTCGCGGTGCTGCTCGCTCTCGGGTTGCTGGCTGCACGGCGATTGACCCGCGCGTAACGGGTGCGGCGGACGCCCCGCGTTTTTCGGTCAATCACCGTCTGCCGCATCGTCGCCGATTCCGATCCGGTCAATCAATATCAGGAAACCGAACTAAATCTGCCGGACATGCGGGCGAAGATCCGGATGCGTGAGGCGGTAGTGGATATGCACGATCGCGCGCCGGCACAAACCTCATCGATGGTCAACTGATTCGAAGCCGCGACAAACGGCGGCGCGGCGATCATACGCGCCGGCGCCAATCGCCGCGCGTCGCCCATCACAACAGCGGCAGCGTCAGCCGGATATGCTCGGCGAACGCCGCCGTCAGATGCGACGGCCGTTTCCGGTCGAACCTCAGCGTGATACCCACGGCCGGCAACGGCGGCAACCGCGGATCGCCGTTGACGATCGCCAGGTCGGCCGGCACCGCCGTCTGCGTCATCACCGCGAACGCCTGCCCCGAGCGCACCAGCGCGATCAGCCCCGCGAGACTGCTGCTCGCATACGCGACGCGGTAAGCGCGGCCGGCGCGATGCAACGCTTCGCAAGCCGCGATGTGATCGAGCGTATCGCGATCGGAGAGCGCGAGCGGAAGCGGATCGAAATGCGCGGGCTCCAGCCCCGGATAGCCGATCCAGACCAGTTGCTCGCGGCGAATGATGTCGTCGTTCGCCCCGTCGTCCGGCAGCGAAATCATCGCGAGATCGACCGCGCGTTTCTCGAGCTGTTCGAGCAGCCGCGGCGTCGGCCCGCATACGATTTCAACGATCGCCTGCGGATGCTGGCTGGAAAACTGCCGCAGCAGCGACGGCAGAAACACCTCCGCGTAGTCGTCCGGGCACCCGAACCGGATCGTCCCCGACAACCCCGTGCCGCACAGGTCGGCCATCGCCTCGTCGTGCAGCCGCAGGATGCGCTGCGCATGCACGAGCAGCCGCTCGCCCGGGTGGGTCAGCACCACGCCGCGGCCGGTGCGCTGGAACAGCGGCTGGTCGACGATATCCTCGAGCCGCTTCATCTGCTGGCTGAGCGCGGACTGGGTCCGGCCGACGCGCGCGGCCGCGCGGCTGAGCGCGCGCACCTCGGCGATCACGACGAACGAACGCAGCAGGTCGATGTCGAGCGAAAGTCCCAAGGTATTAGCTCCTTTTCTACCTTGCATAAGAACTATTCGTTTCCATCAAACCAGACGCGCGCCTAGACTGCAAGCGATCCCTGCCCCCTTGCCCGGAGAAGCCCGATGTCCCTGAACGACGACGCAACCTTCTGGCGCAACGCCAGGCAGCATCTGGTCCGCTACGGCGGCACGTTCGAGCCGATGATCATCGAGCGCGCGAAAGGCAGCTTCGTCTACGACGCGGACGGCCGCGCGATCCTCGATTTCACGTCGGGGCAGATGAGCGCGGTGCTCGGCCACTGCCATCCGGAGATCGTCTCCGTCATCGGCGAATACGCGGGCAAGCTCGACCATCTGTTCAGCGGGATGCTGTCGCGGCCGGTCGTCGATCTCGCGACGCGCCTCGCCGACATCACGCCCGACGGGCTCGACCGCGCGCTGCTGCTCAGCACCGGCGCGGAATCGAACGAAGCGGCGATCCGGATGGCGAAGCTCGTCACCGGCAAGTACGAGATCGTCGGCTTCGCGCAGTCGTGGCACGGGATGACGGGCGCGGCCGCGTCGGCCACGTACAGCGCGGGCCGCAAGGGCGTCGGCCCGGCCGCCGTCGGCTCGTTCGCGATTCCGGCGCCGTTCACGTACCGGCCGCGCTTCGAGCGCAACGCCGCCTACGACCATCTCGCCGAACTCGACTACGCGTTCGACCTGATCGACCGCCAGTCGAGCGGCAACCTCGCCGCATTCATCGCGGAGCCGATCCTCAGTTCGGGCGGGATCATCGAACTGCCGGAAGGCTATATGGCGGCGCTCAAGCGCAAGTGCGAGGAGCGCGGGATGCTGCTGATCCTCGACGAGGCGCAGACGGGCGTCGGGCGCACCGGCACGATGTTCGCGTGCCAGCGCGACGGCGTGACGCCCGACATCCTGACGCTGTCGAAGACGCTCGGCGCCGGGCTGCCGCTCGCGGCCATCGTGACGTCCGCGGCGATCGAGGAACGCGCGCACGAACTCGGCTACCTGTTCTACACGACGCACGTGTCCGACCCGCTGCCCGCGGCCGTCGGCCTGCGCGTGCTGGACGTCGTGCAGCGCGACGGGCTCGTCGCACGGGCCAACGCGATGGGCGATCGTCTCAGGCGCGGCCTGCTCGACCTGATGGAACGGTTCGACTGCATCGGCGACGTGCGCGGACGCGGGCTGCTGCTCGGCGTCGAGATCGTCAAGGATCGCCGGACGAAAGAACCGGCGGACGGGCTCGGCGCGAAGATCACGCGCGAATGCATGAACCTCGGGCTCAGCATGAACATCGTGCAGTTGCCGGGCATGGGCGGTGTGTTCCGGATCGCGCCGCCGCTGACCGTCAGCGACGAAGAGATCGATCTTGGATTGTCGCTGCTCGGTCAGGCGATCGAACGCGCGGTGTAACGCCGCCGCGCGGTAACGCCCTTCTCCGCATCGTGCGATCCGTCGCGCCGGTTCGACCGGCCGGCGCGACGCATTCCCGATCGATCAACGCGTTTCGGCCGCCCACGCTTCGGCATCGGCACCGGCCGGAATGCGCATCGGGCTCGACGGATCCGTCGCCGCGCGCCACACGGCTTCGGCAACATCCTGCGCATGGGTGATCGGCCCCGACGCATCGAGCATCCTCGCGACGGCCTTTCCGACGAACTCCGCATAAGCCTCGTGTTCGAAGCCATGCATGTGCGCACGCGCGTTGTCGCCGAAACGCGTGTCGGGTGCACGGCCCGGCAGCACGAGATGCGCGCGCACGCCGAACGGTTCGAGTTCGACCGCCATCGATTCGGTGAACGCATTGACCGCCGCCTTGCTGGCCCGGTACGCGCCGACCAGCGGCAACACCTTCAGCGTGACGCTCGACGTGACGTTCACGATCACGCCGGCCCTACGCCGGCGAAACTGCGGCAGCACGGCCTGCGTAACCGCAATCGTGCCGATCGTGTTGGTTTCGAACAGCGCACGCACCGTGTCGAGCGGCGTGAGCTCGGCCGGCGCGGCCGCGCCGAAGCCTGCGTTGTTGACGAGCACGTCGATCGGGCCGGCCGCGTCGATGGCAGCGCGAATGCTGTCGGAATTCGTCACGTCGAGCGCCAGCACGCGCAGGCGTTCCGACGGCGGCAGCACGTCCTCGCGCGGCGCGCGCATCGTCGCGACGACCTGCCAGTCGCGGGCCAGGAAATGGCGGGCAATTTCGAGGCCGAAGCCGGAGGAACAGCCGGTGATCAGTACGGTCTTCATGCGAACTCCTGGGTTGTGTTGGGCACGTGTCCGTACGATAGATGGCTGGATCCGTATTCGCTACAATCGAAAATCCGTTTTTCTTTTGCGAGAGTCCGGCGATGATCGACCCGTTGACCGAAGTCGTGACGCTGCTGCAACCGGGCGCGCGGTACTCCAAGTCCGTTCACGGTGCGAGCCCGTGGTCGATCAACCGCACGGTCGCCGGCGAGCCGTTCTATTGCGCGATCCTCGACGGCGGATGCCGGATCGCGATCGACGGGCACGCGCCGATCGAGCTGCTGCCCGGCGATTTCGTGCTGATTCCGGCGGCCTACGGCGTCGCGATGTCCAGCCTCGAACCGCCGCCGCCGGGCGTCGAAACCGCGCCGCCGGTCGCACTCGACAACGGCGAATACCGGATCGGCGATCCGGGCAACCCGGTCGACACGCGGATGATGGCCGGCAACTGCAGCTTCGGTTCGCCGGATGCAGCGCTGCTGGTGTCGCTGCTGCCGCAATTCGTGCATGTGCGCGGCGAACCCCGGCTGACCACGCTCGTGCAACTGGTGCGCGACGAATCGCGCGCGCAGCGGCCCGCTCGCGAGATCGTGCTGGCGCGCCTGCTCGAGGTGCTGCTGATCGAGGCATTGCGGTTCACGGCCGAAACGAACGCTTCGCCCGGCCTCGTGCGCGGGCTCGCCGACAATCGACTGGCGGCCGCGATCCGTGGAATGCACGCCCGCCCCGCCTATCCGTGGACGGTCGTCGAGCTCGCGAAGGAGGCGGCACTGTCGCGCTCGACGTTCTTCGAACGCTTCAGCCGTGCGGTCGGCGTCGCGCCGATGGAATACCTGCTCACGTGGCGCATGGCGCTCGCGAAGGACCTGCTCCGCCGCAACGAAAGTCGCATCGCAGAGATCGCGGGGCGCGTCGGCTACAGTTCCGCGAGCACGTTCAGCGTCGCGTTCACGCGGCATGTCGGGCGACCGCCGGCGCAATATGCGCGCGACGAACAGGCGGTGGCGAACGAGGAATGAACCGCGCATGCCCGCCACTGCGCGTATCGCGATGCGCGCCGGGGCCTCGCCCCGCTTCTCGCGCGATCGCCGAACGAACGGCCCGCGTTTGCCACCGGCATCACGCGATCTGCGTACACTGCCCGACACGCAACAACGACGCGCGAGGCATTCGATGACGACAACGGGCAAGGACATCGGTACGACCGACCACTGGCTCGTCGCGCGCCGCGATCCGGAAACCGGCATCGAAAGCCTGCATGCGCATTTCAACGGCCATGCCTACGACGCGCACGATCACGACGACATGCTGGTCGGCTTCACCGAACAAGGCGTGCAGCAGTTCCAGTGCCACCGGTCGCTGCATACGAGCGTGCCCGGCCGCGCGATCCTGATCGAGCCGGGTGCGATGCACGACGGCCATGCGCCCGAAGCGGGCGGCTTCACCTACGGGATGCTGTACCTGCCGCAAGCGTGGGTCGAGCGCGCGGCGCGCCGGCTGGATTTGCCGGGCCTCGGCGGCGTCGAGGCCGCTTTCGGCCATACGCTCGTCGACGACCGCGGCCTCGTCGACGCGATCCGGCAAGCGTTTCTGGCGATCCACGGCAACGAAGGCAGGCTCGCGCGCGACCAGACGCTCGACCGTCTGCTGACGCGGCTCGGCGGCGAACTGCGCGGCCCGCTCGTGCTGGAAAGCGGCGTCGTGCCGCCCGCGATCGCGCGCGTGCGCGATCTGCTGCATGCGCAGATGGACGGCAACATCGGGCTCGACGAGTTGGCCAGCGTCGCCGGGATCGACCGGTTCCGGCTGACGCGGCTGTTCCAGCGCGCGTTCGGCACGTCGCCGCACGCGTATCTGGTGCGCTTGCGGCTGCGCGCCGCGCGCCGGCTGCTGGCGGCCGGTCGTACGCCCGCGCAGGCGGCCGCGGACGTCGGCTTCGCCGACCAGAGCCATCTGGGCCGCTGGTTTCGCCGCGCGTACCGGATCACGCCGGCTGCGTACCGGCAAATGTGCACAAACGTTCCAGACTGATCGCGCGCGACATCCGATCATGAGTGCTTCAACGAGGAGCAAGCATGTTCGATACGAAAGTGGCACTGATCGTGCGCGACGATCTCGCGGCGTGGCAGAAACTCAATGTCGTCGCGTTTCTCGCGACGGGCGTCGCGGCCGGCGCGCCCGAAGCGCTCGGCGAGCCTTATGAGGATGCGGCCGGAAATCGCTACGGCCGGATGCTCGGCCAACCGATGCTGGTGTTCGCGGCCGATTTGAACGGCCTGCAGGCCGCGCACCGGCAGGCGCTTTCGCGCGAACTCCGGATCGTGCCGTACGTGCGCGCGATGTTCTCGACCGGGCACGATGCGGCCAACCGCGCAGTGTTTCGCGCCGAGGACGCGGCGAATCCCGATTTGGTCGGACTGGCGTTGCACGGGCCGAAGAAGGCCGTGGACAAGGCGGTGAAGGGGCTGGCGTTGCATGCGTGAACGCCGGTGCTGGTTCGTCGTTTTGGGTCAGCGATGCGCCAGCACGTTGACGAGCTTGCCGAACGGATCTCGCACGTAAAAACGCCGGACGCCCCACGGCTCGTCGGCCGGGCCGTATTCGACGGGAATGCCCGCTGCATGAACACGCGCGAGCGCTTCGTCGAGATCGTCGACTTCGATCGACAGGTCGGGCGTCGGCGTGCCCGACCCGCCATGCGAAGCAAAGCTGATCTGCACATCCATCTGCTCGGCGTTACCGTAGGTTGCGATCCAGCCGTGATCCATCAGTAGGTCGAGACCGAATATCTGTTGATAGAAACGCTTCGCGTCGTCGACCGATTGCGTGTCGATATTGGCGACGATTCGTTTGACCTTCATCGGTTGTCTCCGCAGTGCGATTGAGATTCGACGCGGCAATGGCCATCTATTTGCGTCGATCCAGGCAGACCACCGAGATGTAGCCGATTCGGCTACGATCGAAGCCAAATCGGCTACCTATTTCCTGCAGACCAGCGTGCCGAAGCGTCGCAAGATGGAGACCGCAGCAAGCAGGTCGGCACCGCCGCCGGCCCGTTGCAGGCCGGCGGCATCGTACATCAACCGCCGAGGTACGCCTGCTTGATCCGATCGTTCGCAAGCAAATTCGCGCCCGTATCCGCAAGCACCACACGCCCGGTTTCGAGCACATATCCACGATCAGCCACACCCAGCGCCTTGTTCGCATTCTGCTCGACGAGGAACACCGTGACACCTTCGTCGCGAATCGTCCGGATGATGTCGAAGATCTGCGCGATCACGAGCGGCGCGAGGCCGAGAGTCGGTTCGTCGAGCAACAGCAGACGCGGCTTGCTCATCAGCGCACGGCCGATCGCGAGCATCTGCTGCTCGCCGCCCGACATCGTGCCGGCCCGCTGCGTCGCACGCTCCTTCAAGCGCGGAAACAGCTTGAACACGTGCTCGATGCCGTCGTCGATCTCGTGACGGCTCGCGAAGAACCCACCCATCTTCAGGTTCTCGAGCACCGTCAAACTCGGAAACACGCGCCGCCCTTCCGGCGAGATCGCCATCCCCTGCCGCATGATCTGGTGCGTCGACATCGCGGTAATGTCGTTGCCCTCGAACATCACGCGGCCCGACGATGCACGCGGCGTGCCGCACACGGTCATCATCAGCGTCGTCTTGCCGGCGCCGTTGCTGCCGATCAGCGTGACGATCTCGCCCTTGTTCACCTCGATCGACACGCCCGCGAGCGCCTCGACCGCGCCGTAGTGCGTATGGACCTGTTCCAGCTTCAGCATCACTCTTCCCCCAGATACGCCTTGATCACGCGCGGGTCGTTGCGGACCGCTTCCGGCGTGCCGATCACGATCGGCCGGCCGTGCTCCATCACGAGGATGCGGTCCGACACGCCCATCACGAGGCTCATGTCGTGTTCGATCAGCAGCACCGACACGCCGAACTCGCGGCGCAGCTTGTCGATCAGGTGCTGCAGCTCGATCTTTTCCTGCGGGTTGAGGCCGGCCGCCGGCTCGTCGAGCATCAGCAAACGCGGCTCGGTGATCATGCAGCGCGCGATCTCCAGACGCCGCTGGTGCCCGTACGACAGCGTGCCGGCCGGCCGGTTGGCGACCGACGTCAGCCCCATCCGTTCGAGCCACACGGCCGCGCGCTCCAGCGCTTCCTTCTCGGCGCGGCGATACGCGGGCGTCGAGAACAGGCCGGGCAGCAGCCCCGCCTTCACCTTGCGATGCTGCGCGACGAGCAGGTTCTCGACCACCGTCAGCGACTTGAACAGGCGGATGTTCTGGAACGTGCGCACGAGGCCCTTCACCGCGATCTTGTGACTCGGCAGTCCCGCGATCTGGTGGCCGTCGAGTTCGACCGCGCCGGAGGTCGGCTTGTAGAAGCCGCCGACGCAGTTGAACACCGTGGTCTTGCCCGCGCCGTTCGGCCCGATGATCGCGAACACCTCGTCGCGGCGCACGTCGAAATCGATCCCGTCCACCGCGAGCAACCCGCCGAAGCGCATCTGCAGCCCGGCGACCTTCAACAGTTCTGCATTCATGCTCATTGCGGCAGCTCCACGTGCGGACGGCTCGCGGGCAGCAGGCCCTGCGGACGCCACATCATCATCAACACCATCACCAGACCGAAGATCAGCATCCGGTACTCGGCAAAGCCACGCGCGACTTCCGGCAGCACGGTCAGCAGGATCGCCGCGAGAATCACGCCGAGCTGCGAACCCATTCCGCCGAGCACGACGATCGCGAGGATCAGCGCCGATTCGATGAAGGTGAACGATTCAGGATTCACGAGGCCCTGGCGCGCCGCGAAGAACGCGCCGCCGATCCCCGCGAACGATGCGCCGAGCGTGAACGCCGACAGCTTGATGCGCGTCGGGTTCAGGCCCAGCGATCGGCATGCGATCTCGTCGTCGCGCAGCGCTTCCCACGCGCGGCCCATCGGCATGCGGATCAGGCGGCTCGTCACGAACAGCGTGAAGCCGACCAGCACCAGCGCGATCAGGTACAGGAAGATCACCATGTGCTCGCCGCTGTATTCCAGCCCGATCAGCTCATGGAAAGTCTTCGCGCCTTCGACGCTCGCCGAGCGCGCCATCTCGAAACCGAACACCGTCGGCTTCGCGATGCCCGAGATGCCGTCCGGGCCGCCGGTGAGGCTCGTCAGGTTGTTCGCGAGCAGGCGGATGATTTCGCCGAAGCCGAGCGTGACGATCGCGAGATAGTCGCCGCGCAGCCGCAGCACCGGGAAGCCGAGCAGGAAGCCGAACGTCGCCGCCGCGATCGCGGCGAGCGGCAGGCATTCCCAAAACGACAGCCCGAAGTACTGGTTCAGCATCGCGTACGTATAGCCGCCGACCGCGTAGAACCCGACATAGCCGAGATCGAGCAGCCCCGCGAAACCGACCACGATGTTCAGCCCGAGGCCGAGAATCACGTAGATCAGCGCGAGCGTCGCGACGTCCACCGCGCCGCGCGAACCGAAGAACGGCCACACGAGCCCGACCGCGAGCAGCACCCATACGACCACGCGCTGCTGCTGCGCGCCCATCGCGGGCATTGCCGGCAGCTTCACCGCCGATTTCGCGCGCACGAGCCACGGCTTGAACAACTGGAACAGGAACACGGCCGCGACCGCGATCCACACCGGCCGCCAGTGCGGCGTGAGCACGACCTGGTAGCCGTCGAGCTTCAACTGCAGCCCGAGCACGGGGATCGTGAGGATCGCCGTCAGGAACGCGGCGGCCATGGCATTTTTCAGCGCCTGGCCGAACGACGCGTCGGCGGCCGGGCGGCGAACGGAAATGACTGTACTCATCGGCGTCTCCGTCAAACCTTTTCGATGTCCGACTTGCCGAGCAGGCCGGTCGGGCGGAACAGCAGGATCAGCACGAGCAGGCCGAACGCGACGACGTCCTTGTACTCGGCCGGCATGTAGCCTGCGGCGAAGGTTTCAGCGAGGCCGAGCAGCACGCCGCCGAGCATCGCGCCCGGGATGCTGCCGATCCCGCCGAGCACCGCAGCGGTAAACGCCTTGATGCCCGCGACGAAGCCGATATACGGATTCAGCTTGCCGATCGTCAGCCCGATCAGCACGCCGCCGACGGCGGCCAGCATCGCGCCGAGCACGAACGTGAACGAGATCACGCGGTTCGTGTCGATGCCGAGCAGGTTCGCCATCTTCATGTCCTCGGCGCACGCGCGGCACGCACGGCCCATCCGCGAATGCGAGATGAACAGCGTGAGCGCGATCATCAGCACGACCGTCACGCAGACGATCATCAGGCGCGAATACGGGATGGTCACGTCGAAGTCGCCGCCGAGGTGGATGTCGAACGCGCCGGAGATCAGCACCGGCACGGACACGTCGCGCGCGCCCTGGCCGATCTGCACGTAGTTCTGCAGGAAGATCGACATGCCGATCGCGGAGATCAGCGGCACGAGGCGCGGGCCGCCGCGCAGCGGCCGATACGCGACGCGCTCGACCGCGAAGCCGTACAGGCCCGTGACGATCACCGACACGATCAGTGCGGCGCCGAGCACGAGCGGCAGCGGATAACCGGCGGAAACGCCGATCGCGGTCAGGGTCACGAGGCCCACGTACGCGCCGATCATATAGATCTCGCCGTGGGCGAAGTTGATCATGCCGATGATGCCGTAGACCATCGAATAGCCGATGGCGATCAGCGCATAGATCGCACCCAGCGTCAGGCCGTTGACCAGCTGCTGGGCGAATTGCGGAAAGAAGTCAGTCATGTGCGGGAAGCTCCCGTTGGCGCTGTGCAGCTCGCCACGGCCGGATCACGGCTGCGGCCGCGCGCAACGCACGGTGTCGTCTCGGGCCGCCCGTTGGCCGCGGAACGGCCAAATGCGCACGCGCTCCGCCCGGGTGACGGGCAGAGCGGGTGCGCGGGGCGGGTACTCCGTATTACTTGGCGGCGGTCTTCGTCGCGTCCTTGTGCCACGTGTACACGACGAACTTGAACGCCTTCAGGTCGCCCTGTGCGTCATACGCGACCTTGCCGATCGGCGTGTCGAACGTCGTCTTGTGCATGTACGCGGCGACCTTGGTCGGATCGGTCGTCTTCGCTCCCGCGATCGAGTCGGCGATGATCTTCACCGCTGCGTACGCAGGCATCTGGAACGGGCCGTTCGGGTCGCGCTTCTTGTCCGCGAACGCCTTCACGAGCGCCGCGTTGGCCGGGTCGGCCGAGAAGTCGGCCGGCAGCGTGACGAGCATGCCTTCCGAAGCCGGGCCGGCGATGGCCGTCACGTCCTTGTTGCCCACGCCTTCGGGGCCCATGAACGTGGCCTTCACGCCCTGCTCGCGCGCCTGGCGCATCAGCAGGCCCATTTCCGGGTGATAGCCGCCGAAGTAGACGAAATCGACGCCTTGCGACTTCAGCTTCGTGATGATCGCCGAGTAGTCGGAATCGCCGGCGTTGACGCCTTCGAACAGCACGACCGGGATCTTCGCGGCTTCGAGGTCCTTCTTCACCGACGACGCGATGCCCTGGCCGTACGACTGCTTGTCGTGCAGGACGGCGACCTTCTTCGGCTTCACGTTGTTGATGATGTAATGCGCGGCGGCCGGGCCTTGCTGGTCGTCACGGCCGATCGTGCGGAAGATGAAGTGGCGCTTCTTGCCTTCGGTCAGCTGCGGCGCGGTGGCCGACGGCGTGACCATCACGATGCCTTCGTTCTCGTAGATGTCGGACGCGGGAATCGTCGAACCCGAGCACACGTGGCCGATCACGTACTTGATCTTCTGGCTGACGATCTTGTTGGCGACGGCGACGGCCTGCTTCGGTTCGCATGCGTCGTCCATCATCACCACTTCGAACTTGTTGCCGCCCGCGCCGCCTGCCGCGTTGATCTGCTCGATCGCGGTCAGCGCGCCGGCCTTCACCATGTCGCCATACTGGGCGACCGAGCCGCTCATCGGACCAGCGATGGCGATCTTCACGGTTTCCGCTTGCGCGGCGGCGGCGCCCGCGGCGAACAGCACGGCGGCGACGGAAATGGACGTAAGACGGGACAGCGTCATCTGGGAGCTCCTCGATGTTGTTTAGTCATACGGGCAAAGGCGGCATGACTTGCGCAATCGAACAGCACCCGGGGCGAGGACATGGGACACGCCCGAGACACATAGAAGACGGAACTCCGGCGGAATGTTGCGTAGCGGGGCCCGGCTCTTGCAGTCCCCGAAGGGGACGTCTGGTTCGGAAAGACATCGTGATGCGTCTTGCATTGCGCAAGCGTTTCGCCTGCCCCGCTTGCCAAATCGCTTGATCGGAGGGATGGTCCGACAGCCATTGGCAAGGCAGCCGAAATTATATGGGCGTTTTTAAATCGTCTGTCAAAAATGCCGGTCGAGTGAGGGAAAACACGTAGGGATGAGGTGGCAGTCGGTAGCAATGACGGCGCAACCTTTTGGTGTCGACAACGTTTGCTGGCGGTGCAATCTGGTTGCTATCGGGGTGGCTTTTCTGGCGCTGTGCCTTGTCTGGATTGAGATTGGGGGATAGGCGATCTTGTGCGGCTTGCGTCGGGGTGGGTAAAGGGTCGCATCGCCGTGGTTCAATCGACTGATGATTGGTTTGGTGGGCACCATCGCAGTGCGTCGGGTGGAGTGTCTCAAACATTCTGTTTGCCGACGGTTATCGCTACCACGAAAGGCAATTGTTAATATTGTGAAATAATACGGATTCGCCTCCGCAATCCAGCCAGCCTTCCTCCGAGCCGCGTCCGCCGCGCCTCGTAGCCGCTTCAGAGCCGCTTCGACGGCCGTCCGTTGCTCAGCCGCCAGCCAGTGATCTGCCGTTTTTTTTCATTGCACATCACCTGATTTGGATCGCTGATGAATCATCCCTTCCGTCTTTCTTCCGCCGCCGCGTTTGCTTGTGCGCTTTCTGTTTCCACCGCCGATGCGTCGGGCCGCGATACGCTGGCCGATCGGTCGGCCGGGGCCAATGTGTTTCGCTCGGAGCGGCGTGCTGCTGCTCGTGATGATGGGCATGCGGCACGTATGAGCCGACGCCGCGTGCAGTACGCCGCGCCCGTGGAGCGTAGTCCATTCGATACGCCGGATACGCGGCCGCTGCGTGTGTCGGGCGATACGCTCGTGGCACCGCAGCCTTCGTCGGAGCACGAACCCGATTTGGCATTGCCAGCGAATCGCGTCGCGCTCGGCGCGGGTGGTAGCGATAGTCTTGGTCGTGCGTTGCCTGGATACGAACAGCGCGAGCAGAACTGGAATGAATATCTGCGGGCTAACGGATCGCGACCGGCCGGAAGTGGCGGTTCGTATGCGCCGGCTCGTCCGTACGATGCTGCGCGGGGCCCGCATCGTGCGCCTAATCCGTTTGATCCGTCTGTGCCTCAACCTGAGACGCGCACGTTCTACGACAACGGCGCGGGCACGCATTGCACGGCAACAGGCGGTGCGGGGACTTCGCGGTCGTCTTGCAATATCGCCTGGTGATGCGCTGGGGCGGCTGGTAGCAGTTGCCCCTACCCGGCGCGCTGCGCGACGTCGCGCAGCGCGGCCGCATCTTGCGGCGTTGCCTTTTACAACTGCGTGATGATCAGCCGGCCAGGCTCAATATCGATTCGCGCCTTTCGGCCCGGGACAAAACACGCATCGCTGATCAGCCACATTCCACCAATCTTCATGTACGGGTAGAACTTCTCCGGCTTGAGGTCCGTTTTCGGCGTACCCCACATTTCCTGGATCGTTACGAAACGTTCCGTCTTCGGTGGTCGTGCTTTATGATTCGCCTTAGCCATGGGCAACTCCTTGGAAGTTGGCTGTGGTTAGCGGGTCGTGAGTGTTGGTAGCACTTGCGGCCCGCGCTTGTTTACTGCGGCGTTTTAATGGTTCGGATTCCTCCTTTGTTGGTGGTTCGGTGGGAACGGGGGTTCGACGTGTGGATCAGGACGTGCAACGTATCCATCCACGCGCGCGATCATCATCGCTGGACATTGCCTATTAGACAATGTTCGTCGCATGAGCACACGTTAGCCGTTGGTTATAGGCACGTAACGAGGACAATGCTCCGGCCATTGCGAACGCTGATGGCGAACGTCGATCTGTCACAGTGAGCGATTGATCAGAACTTGACGATTCGAAACAGTTCGATTGGATCGGACGAACTGTATGAGTTCGTCTCGATATGGATGCGACCGCTCAATCTTTGTTGTCGTATGGGAGCACCAGAAATTGCTTGCAATGATGTCGGAGTTCAGCATCTCGCTCAGTCCGATCTCGACCCGAAGCGGGCGGTCAGCATTCTCCTAAACGGCCATTCGAGCATGCTACGCCGGCTTGCTATCATGGTACTTGGCTCCATCCGCAAGATGCGGTGCCTGGAATCCACGGAGAAATATCTGCATGGAGAAGTTAAGGGACAATCAGCCATTAGGCGTCTTTTCCGACGTTAGAGGCCACTTCCGGTCCGAATATCAGATCGGGCGCAGGTTGGTCTGGGTGAGATGTCATCATCGCCTGAATTGCTTGGAGTGCGTTGGCAAGACTGACGAGATCTTGCCCAATATATGGGCCGCAATACCAGATGCGATCGCCATTGCTGAGGGCTATTCCAGGAATCAGATCCCCAATTTCTGGAGCGCACACGATAAGTCTAAACGGGAAGGGCCACGCCTGGACGTGTGGGGTATAGCCGTTACGCCTGAACTTGGTGAGGCAAGCTTCGATATTTCTCGCAATCACAGCTTCGATTACTCGTCACCGACCTTTTTCAAGGACGATTACTGGAACGACGAGCCTGTTTTACTACCAGAGTTGCCTGACTCCTATCACGTGTACGTCATCCGAAACGGGGCCGGCCAACTTAGCGTCGCCATCAATCGATAGCGAGAGATTATCTTAAGCGATACGACGGGCCGCAAATGCTTACAGCACCGCATTAGCGCTAGCGTCGATACACCGGCTGAGAGATTTCATCAATTCGTTGCATCGACGGGTTGAATCCGCAAGCTACAACGGTCACTCGGACAGCCACGTTTATCAGCGGGCGATCGGCTTTTGTCGACATTCAGGCGCAGCCAGTACACGGCAGCTCGACGTTTCTCCCCGTCGTTAAAAGCATCACATCTGCGGACCGAGCACCCACGGTCAGTCAGTAGGTATGCATCGACCCCAAACAGACGGCGGGTCACATCTTAACCATTATGTGCACGCATGCTGCAGGCCGATTCGCTAGCCGCTTTGGGCGAATTGACACACCGCCGAGCACCCAGTTGAGCAGCGGAGCGCGCTGATGCCAAGTCAGCACGTGGCGACTGAACCCCCACGGCCAGGCAATCGCGCGGGCTGAAGAGGTGCGCTTACCTTACTCCCGGTCGTAAGTATCGTAGTTTTCGGGGGCGCTCATCCAGTCCGGTTCTATGTCATTGAATTGCATGTCGTGCACTACTGGCAGCAGTTCTACACCGTCCAATGTCAACCCATCCGCATCAATCTGAACCGTCACCAGCGCCTCGAACTCAATTTCAACATTGTCCGGAATTGTGGCGCTACCCATGCCCACGTAATCGCGATCAATGCTGTCGAATTTTTCAAAACTGAAGTGTACGTCGACACTCAAAGAGGCGGTTCCACTAACCTTGATCACCGCCTGCCCATCATTGTGCGATATGGTGTCCAGCGTGGCACCGGTCGCATCGGGAATGTCGATGCTGATATCATCAACTATCGCATCAACTCCTTCCTCCTCCACCGCAAACTGGGAGTCGGCTTCGACACGAAAGTCGAACTTATCCACCTGATGTCGGACGGCATCGAGTACGGCGGCATGAAGTCCCACGGCATCCCCGGCTACAAACAGCGTAGCGAGGCGCACGGCAGGCTCGCGGGCCGCTCCCAGCCCCTGAATGGTAGACAGCGCGTCAGCAAGATCGTCGACCACAATAAGGTGCTTCGACTGCGCACCATAGCGTTGCCAGTCTTTGTCATGTGCGACGGCCAGAATGTGCGTGTTGCGATCCTCGGCCCAGCCTTCGAGGGTTAGCAGCGCTACGGCATCAGGAAATTCTTGCTTTTTCTCGCCGGTTTCCGCGAACGGGGGCTCACCTGCCTCGTATCGACGCATGATCTCACCGATCGAAGCGAACTCTTCCTCATGGATGACGTCGGCCCCGACGCGCTGCACCCAGTCGTCGAACCGCTTCCGGGCTCGCGCATCATCATCCGCTGCCGCAAGGTCGCTCAATGCGTTCAGTTCCTCCTGATGCGCCGAGTTCAACGCTCGGTGCTTGGCGGTATGTGCCAGCGCAGTGCGTAACGCTTTCGTCGCGTCCGTGGCATTTTTAGCGAGGTGCCGCTTTACCTCGCTAGCGACCGTGTTCGCTATGATGAGATCAAATTCGCTTTCACGAAACTGCTCTAGCTGAGCGAGCAGCCCGCTCTCTAGCGCGAGACTGTTCTTTTCGAAGATCGACGTGTCGATGGTCAGCGCGGTGATCTCACCAGCGAGGATTTGATTGTTGATTTTCTCGTCCATGGACGTTGGCCCCGTTATCAATCACGCTTTGATTCTCGCATGACGGGAATTTTTTGGGTTTGACAATCCCAAGCGCAACCAGGAAACACTAACCGATAGGAGGATGTAGGCCACAAGTCCTTGTTTGTCGCTCGGCAAGTCGTTTGTGCAGTGCAGTACGACTTGTAGGCACACTCGATCGCGTTTCGCTGGAAGAAGTCAACCGTAAGTACAATAATGTCGGGAACTGCCTCGTTGCTGCGGACGCTGCTGGATGCTTTTGCGTTGTCAGCCGCGCAGATCCGATTCGCAACAACGAAGCCGTGGGGGGCACAATGGACGACGAAGAGAAAATTCATCACAACAAGTTGCCAGGGAAAACCTACATTAGCCCGCGGATTTATATCGATGCGCATGAGGCGTTGCGGATAGCCTCAAAGGTGATTGACTCAGACGGGCTTCACTATGCGACGGTAAAAAGGGAAGTCGTACTGCGACGCACAGAAAAAGGGCGCACCGAGATCATCGCCAAGTTTATTGAATCCACAAGATATTTGCGCGTCTTGACAATTCAGGCCTTCAATGGTCAGACAGGCGCGCCACATAAAACTCATTTCTCATTTGTCGGCGAAGAGATTCCGAAACTACTTTCGTTCTTTGAGGATATTGCATCCGTCGAGTTTGCATCGCAGGACAAAATCAACATCACAGACACTGAACTGAGACGACTTGTTTTATCAAAGGAACAAGCTGCCAGCTTAGTTCACGATAATCAAGACATCTTCTCAGAGGTCATCCGTCAGGAGATTACGAAAGAAGATGTTGTCGCTCTCGGCTATCGCAAGCGACAAGTTGCCACGTTTGCGAAGTTAATGAGTGAGCCAATCTACTTCGACCAAGCGAAGGCGGCTAAAGGCTTGACGGGGAATGAAGCATTATGGCAAGCATTTTTTGAACGGAATCGCTGGATTTTCGGCTATGGCCTTAGCTACTTCTTCGTCACCGGGTTCGACAATAGAAAGCTGGAGCAAGTCGTCGAAGGGCACGACTTGATCAACCGCGGAAAGCGGGCCGACGAGCTGATGAAAACGATGGGCATCGTCAGTTCGCTCTGTTTCGTAGAGATCAAGACACACACGACAAAGCTGCTCGATTCCACGCAGTACCGCCCAGGGTGTTGGGCTCCATCGAAGGAACTGTCCGGCGCGGTCGCGCAAGTACAAGCCACTGTCGCCTCCGCTATGAGGAGCCTGAGCGAATACATCCGACCGACTGACGCACACGGTGCCCCCACGGGCGAAGAGGTGTTCAACTTCAAACCACGAGCCTTCATCGTTGTCGGCTCTCTCAGTGAATTCATCACCGAGCACAGCGTGAACAAAGATCAGCTTCGATCGTTCGAGCTTTACCGGAACTCCATTTCCTCCATTGACATACTAACGTTTGACGAGTTGTTCGAACGGTGCAGCTTTATCGTTCGATCCGAGGCTGAGCGTACATCAGGCGAAACTTCGCCACATGGCACGGAAAACGGGCCTGATCGTGGACCAGTGACACTAACTTAGTAAGCACGACCTCGTCTAAGCGGCGCGAAGGTGACTCCGACTTTAGTCAATCGAATGACTGCTTGTCGGATGGAACTGCCATCTGGATGTCTGATTGACAGATCCGCCGAGAGTGCCTTCTTGGCCGGCTACTGCCTGATGCGGTCGACCGACGACGACCGAGGCTGTGTGGAAACCCGTAACTCAGCGTCGGCGAGCGCAGATCCCGTGCCACATTTTCGCAGCCTTCAGGTGAACGAGGAATGTCGCCATAGCTTCAGTGCCGAGTTGCTGTCGTCCCTCGGCATGTAAGCGCACCCTGGAGTGCTTCACGCACCCACCAGCCGCATCGCCTTCATGGTTTTCGAGAACCCGAGTATCGCTATGACGCGTTTGAGGTTGTATGCCAGCACATGCAAACTCATTTCGGTGCTCACGTTGGAAAACCGGCGAGTCAGGAAGTGCGTGTAGCCCATCCAGTGTTTGAACGTCCCGAACACATGCTCAACTGTCCGCCTTCGCACCGTCATCGCATTCGGCATTCGGTCCAGTCTTCGCTGCGCAGCTTCCAGCACTGATTCGTGCTCCCAGCGCGTGATCCGCCGGTAATTGCTTGGCGTGCATTGTGGTTTCATGGCGCAGCCGATACAGGCGCTACTCCAGTAACGACGAAGATACATGCCATGTTCCAGACCAGTAAAGCGGTAGATCGCACGTTGCCCGGCCGGGCATAGATATTCGTCATCCCGTGCAATGTAAATAAAGTCGGCCCGATCGAAGCGACCATCAGCCTTCGCGCTGGATGTCGTGACCTTGGGCAGAATGGCGGCAATGCCTGCGTCCTCGCAAGCCTTTATCTGTGGGCCACTGTAATACCCTCGATCAGCGATAACCTTCAATTTGGTTCTACCCATGGCATCCCGAGCAGCTTGCGCCATTGGACTTAGCTGCGCGCGGTCACTACCCGCGTTCGTAACTTCATGCGCAACGATAAGATGGTGCTTGGCATCTACGGCGATCTGCACGTTGTAGCCGACCATCCCAGAACCACGGCCACTGGTCGCCATGGAACGTGCATCAGGATCCGTCAGCGAGATCTGTCCGTCAGGCAGCGTCTTCAACTCCTCTTTGATCTGCTCAAGGTGACGCATTTGCCCCTGCAATTGCGCAATCTTCTCTTTGAGTCGAGTCGTTTTGGCTTCCACCTCGGGCGGCTGCGTTCGATCGGCCGTTTCTAATGCGCTCAGGTAACGGTGGATGCTTTCCTCGATCTGCTGCTGCCGCTTATCGATCTTGCCCGTCGTAAAGTTTCGGTCGCGTGTATTGGAGGCCTTGAACTTACTTCCATCGATGGCGACCATGGCCTGGGAGAACAGCTTGAGATCGCGACACAACACGACAAACCGACTACAGACGTTGCGAATACCAGCGCCGTTGTTGCGTCGAAAGTCAGCTATCGTTTTGAAGTCTGGCACCAGGCGGCCAGTCAGCCACATCAGCTCGATATTGCGCTGACATTCGCGTTCCAGGCGTCGGCTTGATTGAATCCGGTTTAGGTAGCCGTAGATATATATTTTCAGTAGCACTGTCGGATGGTAGGAGGGGCGGCCTGTCGTCGAAGGCGTGACACTGGTGAAGCCAAGTGTGTTCAGATCAAGCTCTTCGACAAAGGCCTCGACGATCCTGACCGGGTTATCCTCGGCAACAAAATCGTCCAGGCACTCGGGCAATAGCGCTACCTGCTTGCGGTCATCGCCTTCAACGAATCGCTTCATGGGCCACCCATCCTGAATCCGTTGACTCAGTCTAGGCGATCAACGCGTTTTCACACAGCCTCGACCCGAAGCCGACGCTAGGTTTCCTCGGCACCAGACATTCAAGCCATCTGCGACTAGGTCGCCGATCGCAAAGCAAGCTGCCCCGACAATGGTTAGGTCTTGGGGTATCAGTCTCATCAGTCCGAGATGCTTCCTGGGTGAAAAGCCATGGCAAAAAGCTGTTGTGCTCGCGCCTCGGTGATTCCGCTATGAAAATCGATCGATAACGGATGGTTTGTCTGTTCGAGTTCGATAAGTGGCCTGTCCGTCCCTACCTGAGGAAAGGTGCGCGCCTTAAGCCCTTCCACCGATGGATAGCCGGGAAGTTGATTTGCTAGCCAGCTGAAATACGGTCCGCCACGATCACCTGAAGCAAGCCGGGCCTCATAGTCTTTGAAGTTTAACTCGCTTAGGGAAACCCAAATTCCCCATAGGAACGGCTCTGCGGCATCGATAATTGGAATTTCAAGGCACGCCCGCACGAAAAAGTACCGACTGTCGATTACACACTGGTCCTCGCTCCACCATGCGCGCGCCTCTCTGTCCGCCTCCGCAATGTCCAGCAAATATCCCGGGACTTTGAAGCCGATACTAGGCTCACCCTCGTGCCATTCCGAACATTGCGAGCACTTGAATCGCAATAGACCCATTGGATCTCCCGCAGTTTCTATGTTGTGGTCGACCATTGTCGCCAATTTCGGAACACACGTCGAACGTCTCTTTGTGGCCGGTAGATTGCAATTCATTGCGACCGCAGCAACCGCGACATCATGATTTCACCCATGAGAGACGGGCATCGAGCTATCGACTTCGCCAACGCTTGCTCATAAGGAACAGCGAGATACTCCAAGGCATGGACAATGTCCCACAGCACGCCGGCCCCATCGCTATCAGGAAATCGCTCGAAGAGATTGAATAGAACGTTCAACGATTCCTCCGAAATCCCAACGGTCCAAAGCGCCTCCAAAAGACGCTCCAACGGCAACCAGTTCCCGTTTTCCGGACTGAATTGGGCTATTTCGGAAAGCAGCTCCTGTTCTGATCCGTAGGTGCGGGACTGGTCGCGTTCGAGATTAATCATTGGTAGATCTATATCCAAACCACGGCACCGAATCAAAATGAGCATCGTTTTGATTGTTCGGGCAGGAGGTAACGACCAGCTCAATCGATGAGGCCCTCGTATTTTCCGTAGGCGACACCAACTGCCGGAGCATTAATCGGTAAAGTCCGGATAACACTGGTAACTTGAAATGATGGTCACGCACGGGCAGTTCGTCACGAAATTGCGCCGCCATAGTTAGCTGTGTGTAGTCGGTTGCGCTAATCATGACTCACTTGCTTAAGCCACGCGTTTAATTCACGCGTACGATCACGTGTTCTATCGATTTGGCAAGTCAGTAGATCAATATTGCGATCTGCACCTGCCTCGTTTATCAGATACCAAGCGGTACATTCGTTGCCGAGAAAACGGACCCATTGCCGCTGAGCCTCGACAAATTTCACCTTGAGTACCGGATAGTTGACGTACTCGTCACGTGGCCGAGACATCGACTTCAAAACCTTTTGGTAAGTGCGGTTCAATTCGTCGTCTGCTTGCTGAAATTCATCTTGACTACGCTGCAGCAAGCACTCGGGCGCCACGCTATCAGGTGCGCAACTCTGCGCTTGCGCAGCGGTGAACCACGACAATGTCAGCGCCACGGCGACGCCGAACGCTACGCGATGGGGGCTGGACGCCGATGCGCCGATATGCATTCTTGCTCCCGTTCCTGTTTTTCTCATCCGTATGCCCGACTCGTACAGGTAGGTCAGCGCCTCTTCGCCGCTCCTGTAATGATACATCTCCTGTACAAGCCGCACGCCATCCCACAGACAATCCGTGCTCACGTATTCGCAGCGCTCGCGCCCGGACTCCTTTGCTGTCAGTCGCTCCGGCAAGATCACTGCGAATTTGGTCCAGTTAACCCAAGGAGCAACCGAATCTAAGTTATCTGTCAAACCTCCCTGCTACAAGCGGCTTGTCTTTCTTGCCCCCCAAGGGTCATCACGCAAATACATTGCTTGCCGATGAACCGCTTCTGAAGCAAACGTGAATTTGTAGAAAACCTCTTCCCCCTCGCAAACCTCGTAATACACGTCGTACGAGTTAAGCGGCAACTCCAGCAGAATCTTGAATTTTTCGGTCGCCGAGGCGACTTCGAGCGAATTGCGATCTTCAATACGAAACGGCGCAACAATGCACCGTGCGGCCCGCTCGTCCATCTCGAACTTATCCACCACCCGCAAGTACGCCTTTGCACCGAAGGCATCGTCCGGAAGCGGATCGAAAATGAGGTAGTCGGCGTGCAACACCGCGCCCTGATCAATGTTGCCCGCTCCCCATTGGCTCAAACCCTCATCGTACGACCTCGATCGAACTACGATTTGACTATGGGAGATCAACAAGTCAATCGTTTGCAAGCTTGTTCCTTGAGCTCATGATTCAGGGGGTACCGAGATTGAATAGCCACTCGTGATATTTCATCTTGTCATGATCAGTCAAGGTACCTGCAACTAGTTCACGAGCAAAATCCTTCTGCACGTTCATCTCATGATCAACTGGATTCGCAACATGTCCTCCAATCAAATCAAAACTCTCCAAGTAGTCGATCCGGTTTATCAAAACTTCGGCACATGCAACCAGTCTCTCCACCTTATGTTCAGCACACCATTTTGCTAAAAACGATAGACCTGCCAGCAAATCTGTCGCTCCCTGCGCCGCAGCCTCATCGTCCATTTCAATGGCATCAGGATCCCAATCAACCAGCTCTAGATCTATTAATTGATTGGAGTTTTCTTTCTCATTCCAAACTTGATCAAAATAATCACCGACTCGCTCCTTGATATTTTCACTAGCACTTCCCGCCCGTTTGGCAAGAAATCTGAATACCGATTCATCATTCGCAAGTCCAATACAACACCACACCCCAAATCGAGCAATGCTCTCAATCTTGCCTAAATTGAGGATTGATTCGAGATATTGATTATGCAACTCAATATTCTTGGCGCAGGAGGTTGACCTATTCATTTCAAAACTGAAGATCGATCTTAACGGCACGAGGTGCATTCTCTGGCGGATCCTCTGGTGTGAGACGGTTAACGAAATCCTGCAAAGAGCTAGTGATTTTCGTTAGGCCATCACCACTTGGAGGCAAGCCCGGGCCAACCTCGCTTTCATGATCCCAGAACTCGACCGATTGAGAACCGCCCGACGAGTGTACCCTCAGACAAATCTGGTTACCCCCCGGCGCCTCTCCTATCGGAATCCAATCTGCCGGAATCCGTCCCTTATATGTCTCAACCATCTGGAGCATCGACAAGCCGTACTTGCTCTCCAGCCCGTAAAGGATCTCCAAAGAATCAGTGCCATCTTCTGCGGCCCATGGCGACGGCTCATCGGTACGAAACTTGATGAATGAATTGAACTCAATGTCCCCACCGAAATGCAGCAACAGGTTCCTGTAGTCGTCCGGAAGCGGGCCGACCTCAGCCTCCAAGTCAGCCAGTAGCCTCGCCTTCGTCCTTCGTGGCAAATCGATCGGAGTGGCTCCGAGTTGCGTAAGTTTGTCTAACATCGCGCCTTCCTCATATCTGACGCCGATCCCGTGTGCGGGACATTTCCGTGGAGATCGGATGGAATGAACTGAATCTCAGTCGTACTCAAATGGTGAGGTGTAAGCCCCTTCTCCTTCAAGAGGTTCTTGGCAGCGTTTGCACTAATGCCTTTGATACGACCAAGCTCCGCATAGACTGTGGGGAAGTCTCCCCGCGTCCCGTTAAGAACCCCTTGATCGAAGGTCAACGTACCCTTTGACCATGCTGAAAAGTCGGGTCGCCCTTCTCGGAAAGGAATCGGTTCGCCACCAGTAACCGCGTTAACCTTGGGGTTGTCAGAGTACCAGTTGCTGTTTCCGGGGTCTCCATCCCATGATCCGTTGGTTCGCGGCAATCTATCCGATGCCCAGCCTAACGGGTCAATCCATACCAGCGGATTGGCGGCGTATTGATACAGATTCACCCCACCGAACAGTCCGATTGGATCCGGATTGATGAAACGTCCGATGTCTGGATCGTAGAATCGGAAAGTGTTGTAGTGCAGCCCGGTCTCGCGATCCAGATACTGTCCCTGGAAACGAAGATTTTGCGGCCGCGGCACATCAGGTGGCGTTGATGCCACCGTTTGCACACTTCCCCACTCTGGTGTTGGCCGCTGTGGCGCTCGCGCGATCCATTCCTCCTGGACCAGGTTACCCCACACCTTGTAGCGTGCCTGCCAGACTAAATCACCGTCGGCGTTGGTCAATTCCTCCGGCAGCCCCGACACGTCGTTGTGGAAATAATAGACGGTATCGCGCAGATCGGAATCATTGGCAGCCGCCACGCGCTGATCAATCCGCGCGAGTGGCACATAGCTGCTAGGTTCGTACAGGTAAGTGAGCACCTCTTCGCCGCTCCGGTCATGGTACGTCTCCTGCACGAGCCGTATGCCATCCCACAAGAAATCAGTGCTCGCGTAACCGCCGTTGAGCTTGCGAATCCGCCGGCCGAACGCATCGTATTCGAAATGCGTGGTCGAAACTCCAAGACGATCCTTCGTCACGACGGTCTTCAGTTGATGCCAGTCGTCGTATTCGAGGTTCAACTCTTTGGCAGGCCCGTGACCGCTGAGCTTGCGAACAAGCCGCCCATATGCGTCGTATTCGAAGCGCTTGTCTTCGAACATCCTGAGCCGGTTGTGCTCCACATAGCCGCCCGGATGATCGCTCGACACAAGGTTCGCCGCCGCATCCCAACGGAATACCTCAGACGGCAACCCCGGCCCCATCGACTGCTCGATACGCCCGGTCGAGTCGTAGCGGTAGCTGGTCGTGCCATAGCGCTGGTCGTGCTTCTGGATCACATCGCCGGTCGCATCGTATTGCCACTGCTTGGCGAGCAACGCCTCCACAGCGGCACCGCGCTGCGCAGCAAATCGCGCACGGCGGCCGACCGCGTCATATCCAAACTGACTGGTCAGTCTGCCCTGCGTGCGCAGCACTTCTCGATGCAGGTCGTCGCGTTCGATGTCGGTGATCGCCGCACCATCGACACGGATCTGGTGCACGTGACCGGAGCCGTAATGCAGCCAGTCGATCGTGCGCTCGCCGGAAATCGTGGTGCTGACGCGATTGCCGAGTTCGTCGTAAGTGTGCGCGAGCCAGCCCGTCGGCGTGTACTCCTCGAGCACCTCGCCGCGCGCGTCGTATTTCAGGTTGACCCGATTTTTCAGCGACGGACCACGCGCAGTTAGCGCGTACAGCTCTCCGGACGCAATTCGGCTTGCCTTGTCGTACAGGTATTCGCAACGTTCACGTCCAGAGACCTTCGCCGCCAACCGCCCGAGCACGTCGCGCTCATAGGTGGTCTGAAGTTTCCCCTCTCTAAGCGCGATGCCCAGTCCACGAGCATCGTACTCATACGAGCGGACGCTGCCGTCCAGCCCAACCTCCTCGGTCAGCAGATCACGTCGTTCGTAACGGAAGCGATAGGTCTCACGGTTCTCGTTGGTCAGGCTCGCCAACCGGAACGCATCGTCGTAACCGAACCGCACGACACGATTAGCCGCGTCCGTCCGCGACAGCAGCAAGCCGCGCGGATTGAGTTCGTAACGCGTGCTGCGCTGATTCGCGTCAACGACCTCGACAAGACGCCCGGCCGCGTCGTATCGGAACATCTGACGCGCGCCATCGGCCGTTCCGATCCCAGTGACCCGCCCCATCGCATCCGCTTCGTACACGGTAGACTGGCCCGCCGCATCGGTCACACGCGCAAGCGCGCCACGTGCGTCATACCCGAACCGCGTGACCTTGCCGGAACAATCGGTATACGAGGTCAACTGCGCACGGCCATTCCATTCGAGGAACTTGTAACCACCCCGCGCATCGCGGATCGTGTGCACGAGCCCGCGCTCGTCCCGGTGATACTCGGTCGCGAAGCCGGCCGGATCGCGCGTCATCGTCAGGTTGCCGCGATCGTCGTAGCGGTAGATCCAGCGCGAGTTGGCCGGATCGGTTTCCGCGACAGGCAGATCGTAGTAAGCGTTCCACTCGGTCCGCTCAACCTGCCCGAGCGCATCGATACGCTGCGTCTGCCGCCCCCGCTCGTCATATTCGAAGCGGGTCGTATGCCCGGCCGGATCGGTCGTATTGACCAACTGCCGCATCGCGTTCCATTCGAATTGCCAGACATGGCCTTCCGCATCCGTATGGCTCGTCGGCTGCTGATCCTCGTTCCACGTCCACTGCGTAACGCGACCGATCTGGTCGGTGATCGTCACCGTACGCTGAGCAAGGTCCGCATTGAACGTGTACGCCTCACCGTCATCGGTCCAATGGCGCACGACACGCGCGTCGCGGCCGACGCCCTGCCACGCATAAAAGCACTGCAGGCCGCCGCGCAACGTGTGCTGGGCCATCAGTCCGTGTTCGTATGCGAAGCGTCGCCCGGTGTGGCCACTGCGATCGGTAACGGCCACCAGCTCGCCGGCATCGTTGTACGCATAACGCACCAGCGTGTCGGGTTGCTCACCGTCCACGCCACGACTCAGCTCGATCGCGGCAATGCGTCGAGGGTGCGATTTATCGTACGCCAGCGTCAGCATGCGCCCGGCGCTGTCATGCAGCCGCGCAGGCCGCACAACCTCACCAGCCGCTTCTTGCTCCACCTCGATCCAGTTACCGTTGCGATCCTCAAGACGCCACAGCTTGAGCGTCTCGCTGTCCGCATCGGCGCGGGCACGACCGAAATCGCGATACAGACCGTCGACCGTCTCGACCACGTAGTGACCGCCGGCAGTACAGATCAGGTAAATGCCTTCGGGAACGCTGAAATGGCTCTCACCCGGCGGCACGGCCGGGAACACGATGTCGCGGCCCTGCTCGTCCCAATACGTGATCGACGTGACCTCGCCATGTTCACGCGCAAGCCGCAGCTCGACACTGATCGGCACGCTCCAGCCCGGCCCGAACAAACTGTCAGCACGATCATCATGGCTGCTGTAAAAACGCCGCCACACGATAGGCAGCGGCCCGGGCAATGTGAAGTCGGTATCGTCCGTGCCATCGAGAAACTTGCCGCCAGTAATGACGTTGACCGGGTGACCGGCTGACGGCCTCGCCAAACTGCCGAGCCACGTCCCGAAAGCACCGGCCGCAAAATTGATCGCAAGGCAAGGCAGCTTGCCTTTCAGAAACTGCCCCCAACTCATCTTCCCGCGGCCACAGACCGCCAGCGCAATCCCAAGCGCCGCACCCAGCCACCCGAGCCGGCTCGCCGACTTGACGTCCCTTACCCGCTGCGTACCGCCGCCGATGAAAACGTTGTCAGAACCCTCAGCAATCGTCCCGTCGCAAGTCGTCTTGTCGCCGACGCGCGCGGCCGGATGATCGTTGATGTAAACGCTCCCCGACCCATCGGCAATCATCTGCGGGCTGGAGTGATCCAGGCACGCGACGGTATCGAGATCCCCCGGCCGCGCCGCCCGCGCGGCCGCCTTGTTATTGACATAAACGTTCCCCGAACCGCTGGCGATCTTGCCTTTGATCTCGGGTGGCGCGATCGAGTCAGCCAGCGCCTTGGCGCCGTCGTCGATGGCTTCGTTCATGCCGCTCGCTTCCATCAGCGCGCCCGAGCCGACCGCCACGCCCACACCGATCGCGATCACCAGCGGCGTCGCCAGCCCTGCCGTACCGATTTCGAGCGCGGCCAGGCCGACGAACACGAGCCCCTCCATCGCCTCCGCCACCAATGCGCCGACAACGGCACCGCCGATCACCGACCCGACCGTGCCTGCAAGCTCACCCCAGAACGACGTATGCTGGATCGGGTCTTCGAAGCGCGCGGCCGCGAAGTGTTCCGCGCTCACGACGCGTCACCCGGTCCGAGCAGGGTCGGTCGAGCCGCGCGCGGCTGGAAACTGGCGAGCATGCGATCGGCGATCGCCTGCTGCTCTTCGGTCAGCGGTGCCGCGCTGGTCAACGTCATCACCAGCACGCGGCCGGCGTCGTCCGACGGAAACATGGTCTGCAGTTGATGCCAGAGCCTGCCGTCCCGCTCGAGCGTGGAATCGATCTGGATGCCCGAACGGCCCGCCACCGTCACAGGCCGGCGCGCCTTCTCGGTGAGCATCTTCGCATCGCGCGACGCCACTTCCCATTCGCGCACGACAAACGCGTCGATATCTTCCCCGTCGCGCAGCCGCCCACGGGCGATCACGAGGTTGAGGCCGCCGGGGCCGGCGTTCATCACGAGGATGTTGACGGTGCGGTCGAGCGCCGCGTCCGGCAGTTCGAAGGTGCCTTCGTGGATAGCGTAGTGCATGGTTTTGTTCGTGTTATTTGTTGAGATCGATGCGCTGGCCGTTGACCATCACGCCGTCGTCGGTCATCAGGATCACGGAGCCCTTGTGCTCGAGGCGAATGCCTTCGGGCGCGAGCGAGATCGAGCTGTCCTGCACCTTCAGCAGGATGCCGCGCTCGGCCACGTAGACCTGCGTGCCGCCGCCCCCGTCCTTGGCAGGCGTCGTCACCTCGACGGTGGTCGCGGTCGTACTGCGCTTCTCGGCGATCGTCTCGGTCAGGTTGCCCTGCGGAATCTGCTTTTCTTCGCTCCCCGTCGCCACCAGGACGGTACGCATCGGCCCGAGCACCTTGTGCGTCTCGTTGTTCTCGACGACGGTGTTCATGTCCTTCTGCGCGTGCATGAAGAATTCCTGCATGCCGTTCGTGTCGGTCATGCGGATCTCGTTCGACCCCTGCCCCTTGTGCGTCTGGCTCTTGATCCCCATCGTCTGGCCGGCGGCCCCGTGGTACGGGTTGCCCTGCTCGCCGTTGAACACGCGGCCCACGATCACGGGGTTGTCCGGATCGCCCTGATTGAACGCCACGAGCACTTCCTGCTTGATCCGCGGAATCGCAGCCGCCCCCCAACCATCGCCCGCCCACGGTTGCGACACGCGCACCCACATCGAGTCGGAGCCATCCTTCTTGCCGCGCCGGTCCCACGGGAAGTTCACCTTCACCGCGCTCCCGTTGGTGTAGATTTCCTCGCCCTTGGGACCGACGACGATCGCCGACTGCGTGCCATGAATCACCGGCTTCGGCGTCCCGCGCGGCGCACGATACGGAATCTTCTTCGGCAGCAACGCGAAGCTGTTGCGGTACGGCAGTTTTGCGCTGTGCTGCGTGTAATCGTTCACCGCCTCGTGACGCACGTGCAGGATCACGTATTCCTGGTTGTTCTCGAGGACCGGGTGATTCGCCACGTTGACGGCGCCGGCAGTGGTCATGCGCCACGCGTAGCCGCCGCCGGTATAGCGATGGGCCTGCGCCTCCTCGGCCTCCATCGCGAAACGCGCATAGCGGTTGCCGTCGTCGCCGTGGTCGTACAGCGACTGGTGCTCGAACCGCTCGGTCGAGTCGAGCCGTGCGTGCTTGAGGTTCTGCGGGCCGGCTTCCACCAGCATCAGCGGCGACGACGGATTCTGATGATTGAAGTCGCGGAACGTGACCTTGCCGACGCCAAACCGCCGGCCTTCGTGCAACTGATCGATGCCGCTGTCCTCGCTCGCCTCGGTGGCGGCGAACGGCACGGTCGCCAGCCCGTCGATCGGGCGGAACAGCAAATTCGTGTCGCCGATCACGAGAAAGTGCTTGTCCTTCTCGTAGCGATGCGTCCAGACCAGCCCTTCCTGCTCCATCAACCGCGCGCAGAAGTTGTAGTAGGACTCCTGGTACATCACCACGTATTCGAGCGGCTTCTGGCTCGTGCGAATGTCGAACACGAAATCGGAGAATCCGTGCTCCTGGAAAATCTCGGTGAGGATGTCCTGCGCGGTCTTGTTCTGGAAAATCCGGCAGTCGGTCGAGCGCGTCAGGAACCAGAACCACGGCACGGCCGTCAGGTGGTACTGCGTGACATTGCCGGGATTGCCGGCCCGGTCGAACGACGCGACGTAGCCGTCGAAGTAACGGTCGTTCTCGCCGGCGCCCGATGCAACGACGCGTTCAAGCGTCGACAAGCGCGCCTGCTGATCGAACCGGATCTTGACCTGCTGGCCGATCAGGTCGTCGGGGCGCAGGTCATGGCGATGCGACAGCAGGTCGAGGTGGATTTCCGGCAACCGATTCACATACTCGTCGACGACGGCGGCGCTGACCAGGAGCACGTCCGGGCCAAGCGGCGTGTCGAGCGTGACGTAGCGATTGAGCTGGGTCAGGCGCGCGGGGTTGGCGGCGCCGTTGATCGCCTCGGCAACCGCGCCGGGCGTCTTGTCCATCAGCGAGAAGCCGGTCTGCGCGAGCTGCATCGCACGCTGGACGGTGTCGACGTGCCCGGCCAGGCCCGCGAGCGGCCCGAGGCTCCCGGCAACACTCGAGGCGACCGGGCCTGCCAGGCCGCCGAGCGCGCTCAAGGAGCCGAGCGCGCTGCCGCCCAAACCATTGGGAATACCCCCGTTCGGAGCGAAACTCATTCTTGTTCCTTGCGTGTGATCTCAGGTTCCGTGGGCCGGCTGGCCGGCCCGAAGCCCCGTTAATGTAGGACAAAATCCGACCGCGCGAAAGACGCCCGCAAACGTTTCCGTTCGAGCCCCGAAAATCGAAAAACTAGGTCAGCGGCTGGACGCCGGAGCAGGGTTGGCCGCGACGAAGCAATGCACCGGTATGCGCTGAAAACAGCACAATCTGCACGAAACTTGTTACAGGCACGTGCGGTGCGAAGCATCTCTCCATGACGTGCGCGAGCCCGCCAAGACTGAAGCCGGCGAAACGCTGTTCGTCGACCACCAATCGCACTTCGAGCCCCTGCACGAACGCCGACGCCGGCTTGCCGGGCAGCCAGCGCCGAACGCGCGCGGCCGACAACGAGACGAGCGCATCGAAGCGCCGCCCGCCGTCGACCGAGGATTCCGCCCAGCGGGCGCAGAGCCGCGTCAGTTGGGCCAGACCGCCGTTGTCCAGGCGAATCGCCTGCGGCACGAGCAAAGACAATACATTCCACAGCTCTCCGTAGCGGAAAGCGGGCGGCCGGCTCCGGGTCGGCCGGTTCAGCAGCGCGATCGTCCCCACCGGATCGCCCGCGCACAACGCCAGTTCGCGTTCCCGCATTCCGGACAGGTCGCCCTGGGTACAGGACAGCCGGATCGCCAGTTTGCGACGCCCGGGATCGGCAGGTTGGCCGTCCCGGTCGATCAGTCCCAGTTCGACGCCATGGAGGAGGTCGGCAATCTCGTCCGGGGACGGTTTCTTGCCCGCCTCTTTGGCCTGGGGATCGACGGGCTTCTTCGGCGCCCGCCGGGCCTCGTCGCGCAACACGGTCCAGTACAGCCCCGGACCGGTGCCCATGCCGTGCTGCAGCGAATGGAACGGTGCCAGGATCGACGTGTCCGCGTCGGAAGTCTGACGAACCGTGTCGATCGACCAGATGTTCGCCTGCGACGCGTTTTTCTGCGCAAGCGGCTTCACCGGGTAATACGCGCAACCGGGACGAGTCTCGATCGGCTCGGCGGCATCCGGGAAAAGGTTGATCACGGGTGTACAAAACAAGCGGACATGGTCGGCCGTCGCGGCGGCCAGGCGTTGCGCGCGATGAGAGTCCGGATGCACGCCCGCGATCGCCAGGTGCAGCGCGACGCGACGACTGCCGCCCGCGGCCCGCTTGAGCGGTCGCATGTCGAGGTCGACAAAGTCGAAACGTTCCGGAACGGCGCAGTACTCCATCAGCAGGTGAAATGGCCCGAGGGCATCGTCATGCGGCATATCGAGCAGCGCGTCGATCGGCTCGAGGCCGACGGCCGTGAACGGCATGGTCGGGAGACGCTTCCAGCGCCCGGAATCGTCCACCTCGACGAAACCTCGCACGGCAAGAAGCAAGGCGGCGTCCGTGAGTGCCGCGACGATCTCGCGCGCGCCCGTGAAGTGCAGACGCAACCGGTCCGGCACGATCGCGAACGTGGCTTCCGTCGAAGTCAGCGCAAACGTGATGGTCAGCAAACCGGAAGTTTCGGCGGGTAACGCGGCGTCTCGCGGCGCGATCGCCGACGTCGCGTAACGCACCGCCAAGACGGTCAGCGGCACAATCGTGACTTCGTCCGTCATGCGAAATACTTCCCGGCCGACCGGTGCGATCAGTTGCTCGCCGCGCGGGATGACATGGGGCCCGGTCCGTTTGCCGGTCAGGTCGCCATGAAATTGCGCAATCGCGCAGGAAGGAAATGAACGCAGGAACGCACCGTGCAGTGTCTCGAGAAGGCCGTGCGTAAACGCGGGAACATCATCCTCGAGGCGGACGTCGTGAGACGACGACATCAATGCGAACGACTGCAACAGACGTTCGACGTGCGGATCGTCGGAATACTCGCCCGTGATCGCCAGGCGAGCGGCGATTTTAGGAAAACGCTGCGAGAACGTCTGCATCGAACGACGCAGCAGCGCCATCTCGCGTTCGAAGTGCGGAAGCAAATCCTTGGGGTCGATGGCCATACACGTTCCGGTCGTCGCCGCGTTCGCCAAACCGCGATGCGGCGTTCAAAAAATCGAGCGGAACGATTCTATTCGGGCAACTGAAAATCTCGTTTCGAATTTATCCAGCGGCCGCCGGTCTTCAATCGACGCTTCAGCCAATGACCCGCGCCACATGCCGCGAACATAAAGGCCAGCTGCTTGTGGGCAAGCGCTCGGGTGTCTGCGTGTCAATGATGGCAAACAGTTACAACTGACCGCACCATGAAGTACCGATATCCGTGCTTTCAGCAACATGGCTGAGCAGCTTGCATGTCGGCAGACGACCCACGCGCAATCGTTGCGTACCAGTGTGCGACGCCCCTCTCCTCACCGCGGCGAAACCACAATCGCCGCCCGCCGATTCTGTGCCCTCCCCGCCGGTGTCCGGTTATCCCCCACCGGATCGCGCTTCCCTTTCCCGACGATCGCAATGCGCTTCGCATCGAGCCCGACATCGACAAGCTCGATCGCCACGACCTCGGCTCGCCGCCTCGACAACTCGAAGTCGTAATCATCCGCCCCCTCCCGATCCGAGTACCCATAAACCCGAACCCCGTTGATCTCCGCCGACCTGAGCGTGCGCCCGATCCGCTCGACGATCCGCCGCACATCCGGCTTGAGGTTATAGCGATCGAAATCGAACAGGATCGGCCCGGCCGAGCCGAACTCGAAACCCTGTTCGGTCTCCTGGAAACCGGCCGACTTGAGCGTCGTGACTTGCGTCTGCGTCAGCCCACGATGAAGCGGCGGTGTCTTCCAGATCCCTAGCAGCAAACACAGCAGCAGCGCGCTCGCGACGCACATCCGCCCCGTGCTCACAGGAAACGAGTTGTTCATTTCGCATCCCCTTCGAGTGCGCCCGCATTGGGCGCGCTTTTTGTCATCCGCTGCCGCGGCCTCGCCCGCAGCGCGAAGCGATCAATCAAACCGGTCCCGCAACTCCTTCGGCCAACTGCCACGATCCTGGCCGAGCACGCTTGGCCCGGTACATTGCCGCATCCGCCGTGCGCAGCAAGCCGCTCGCGTCCGACGCATGGTCGGGATACAGCGCAATGCCGACACTCATCATGGTGGCCACCATGCGGCCGTCGGACAACTCGATCGACGGCGCCATGCCGGACAATATCTCGTCGGCGATGCGACACATGCTGCCCGCATCGCGCACAGACGACAGCATCACCGCGAATTCGTCGCCGCCCAGGCGGGCGACCAGATCGGCCTCGCGCACCTGTGCGCGCAGTCGCTCGGCGATGCCGATCAGCACCGCGTCGCCGGCGTCGTGGCCGAGACAATCGTTAATCTCCTTGAAGCGGTCGCAGTCCAGATACAGGATGCCGACCCGCTGGCCCGTCGTCCGGGCTTCGCCGAGCGCAAGCGCCAGGCGCGACTCGAACTGCACGCGGTTGGGCAGGCCCGTGAGCGCATCGTGCGTCGCCTTGTATTCGAGCAACGCGTTTTCGTCGCGCAGCATGTTCTGCCAGTCTTCGAGTTCGTCGAGCAACGCGTTGAAGTCGTCGCCGAGTTCGTTCAGCTCGGCGATCGCCACGGGCTCGACCCGCTGCGCGAACGCGCGCTCGCGCCGCACGGCGTGCGCCACGCTGACCAGCGCGCGCAGCGGCGAAACGATGTTGCGCAGCAGACGCTTCGAGCTGACGTACGCGCCGATCACGCTGACCGCCAGGCAACCGAGAATGCCGCCCACGCCACCGAGCAGGAAGCCGAAGAACTGGTGCCCGCGGCCGCGCACGACGACGTGACCGACGATGATGCCGTCGTGCATCACCGGAACCGTCACGGGCCCCGGCAGCGCAAGGTCGGCGACGCCGCGCTCGAGCCGGGCGACCCCGTTTCCGGCAGGCAACTGCCACGTCGCGAACGGCTGGCCCCTGCTGTCCGTGACCACCACCTGCGCGACGTCCTCATCGCGGGCAATCATCGCGATCGCCTCGTTCGCCGCGACGCGGTCGCCGAACACGAGCGCCGCCTCGACCGTATAACCGAGCGAGCGCGCCAGCAGGTTCAGGTTGTTGCCGGCATACGCGCGCAATGCGATCACGGCGACCACGATCAACGACACGGCGGCCATCGCGACGGCAACGAACGCGAGGCGCAGATGTGCGCGACGCAACACGCTTTGCAGCGTCGGGCGCGGCACGCGCGAAGGAGAAAAGTGAGGCGCGAACCGTGTCATGGCGCCCCCGGCCGTCGCGCGAGATTGAGCACGTTCGGGTGCACGCGCACGCCGCTGCGCGCCACGGCGTCGAGATTGATGTCGAACGACACGCGTTCGCCGTCGACATTGAGACAGAACATGCCGCCTGCGGTGCAGGACGGATCGTGTTCCGAGATCGTCAGTACCGGATGGCCGGCCACCGCGGCTCTCACCCGCGTCCTCTCGTCGTCGCTCAGGGTGCCGAGATAGACGACGTCGCAGGCCATGCCCAGCGAGGGATCGTCGAAGCGGACGCGCTGCACGTCGAGCAGCGTCGAGCCGGCCTGCAGCGTGTCGGTCAGGCCGCGCGCGTAGTCGGGCCGGCCGGTGACGCACAGGTGCAGGCGGACGGGCGTCGTCGGCCAGTGCGTGAAGCTGATGATGCCCAGCACGACCTGACGCACGGCGGAGTCGTGTGACGAAATGACGGAATCGGCGGGGCTCGCGGCAGCGACGATGCGCACGGCGTCAGGCGAGCCGCCCGCATCGGCGGGAGCCCCGGCGAGCACGGCGGATGCCGCGCCGAGAACGCAAACGATTGCGATCAGCGCATGGCGCAGCGAAGCAACCCGGCCGGGCCGGCCGGACGTCGTCCGCGCGGCGATTGCCGCCGCGCCCGTTGGCGTCGTTGCAGTCGCAAGACTGGCAGCCGCCGCGCACACTCTCGCATCCATGATGGAAACATCCGCTGGCGTTGCCCCCCGGCGTTACCCTCTGCCTTCAACCATGCGCGCGCAGGCACCGTATCACGCGCATGATTCCTTCATCTTAGGTACAAAGTCGCGCGACCAACCAGTGGGAAACACCCGCGAGAATCGTCGGAACGTATGGAGAATCGGCGCTGTGCGCGACGATGCGGACGAATGCGTTACCGGGCGTCGATCCCGTCTCAATGTCGGCAAATTGATCGGCGGATTGGACGCGCGGCCGGCTCAAATTTCCTATGCTCTCCGGCGGTACGCAAGATCGTTTTGCAGCACATCCCGGGTGCCATACGTTACCGCCTGACGGCGGGTAACCGATAAAAAAACTCAGCTCGTCGCGCCCGCCCGAATACGGATAAAGCAGCACGGTATCGCCGCCCTCCCGCTCGAAGACGGCCGAACACATGGGCGTGTTGCGGCAGAACTGCGCGACAGCCGGCAAACAATCGACGACATCGGCTCACATCCGCATCACCGATCGGCAAACACATACATGGTCCGAGGCGGCAGCAATTCACGCCACGCCACCGGCACGTCGATGCCGGCCGGCATCTCGTCCGCCGCGATCCAGACATTGCCGTTCGCGCGGAAACGCTTCAACTCCGCCGCGCAGGCCCGTTTCGACAGCTCGATCATCGCGCGCCACCGTGAAATGCCGGCCCCGGTGCAATCTACTGTTCCGCTTCGCCGGGCCGATCCTCAGGCGCCACGCAACACCCGCTCGAGTCCCGTCGCGTAGCACCCTGCCCTTGGTGACCCACGCCGCCGCGAGTATGCTTGCGGTTCGAACGATCCCCAACCTGGGCGCGCACACCGCACTGCGGGCGAGCGCACCGCTAACTGTCTTTCACCACCACCGATGGACTTCGACGTAATCGTTCTCGGCGCCGGCATCGTCGGCGTCTCCGCCGCGCTGCACCTGCAGGATCGCGGCCGCAAGGTCGCCCTCGTCGATCGCGGCGCGCCCGGCGAAGGCACGAGCTTCGGCAACGCGGGGCTGATCGAGCGCTCGTCGATCGAACCGTATCCGTTCCCGCGCAGCCCGTTCACGCTGATGCGCTACGCGCTGAACCGCTCGACCGATCTCTACTGGCACAGTGCGTCGCTGCCCGCGTTCGCGCCGTGGCTCGCGCGGTTCTGGTGGGAATCGGCGCCGCTGCGTCACGCGGCAGCCTCGCGCGACATGCTGCCGCTGATCGAGCGCTGCATCGTCGAGCACGACGTGCTGATCGCTCGGGCCGGTGCCGGGGAACTCGTGCGCGCGAGCGGCTGGCTCGAAGCCTTTCGCACGCCGGCCGCGTTCGAACGCAGCGTGGCAGAGGCAGGACTCACCGCGCGCCGCCACGGGCTCGGCATCACGCCGCTCGATGCCGCCGCGCTGCTCGCGCACGAACCGAGCCTCGCACCGGGCTTCTGCGGCGCGCTGCACTGGCTCGATCCGAAAAGCGTCGTCGATCCGTCCGCGCTCGTCAAAGCGTACGCGCAGCTCTTCGTGCAAGGCGGCGGCACGCTGCTGACCGGCGACGCCGCGAGCCTCGACGCGCTGTCGCCCGGCTGGCAGGTCAGCACGCAGGACGGCACGGCTGCCGCACCGGCCGTCGTCGTCGCGCTCGGCCCGTGGTCCGACACGGTGTTCGGCAAGTTCGGCTACAAGATTCCGCTGCGCGAGAAGCGCGGCTATCACATGCACTACGCGCCGTCCGCGCGCGGCGTGCCGTCGGCGCCGATCGTCGATCGCGAATACGGCTACGTGATCGCGCCGATGCGGCGCGGGCTGCGGCTGACGACCGGCGTCGAGATCGCGCGGCGCGGCGTGCCGCCGACCGGCGTGCAGCTCGAACGCGCGGAACGCGTCGCGCGGCCCGTGTTCGGCTTCGGCGAGCGGCTCGACCCGCAGCCGTGGCTCGGCTTCCGGCCATGCACGCCCGACATGCGCCCGGTGATAGGCCCCGCGCCCGCGCATCGCGGGCTGTGGTTCTCGTTCGGGCACAACCATCACGGGCTGACGCTCGGCCCCGTCACCGGCCGGCTGCTGGCCGAGATGATGACGGGCGAGACGCCCTTCACCGATCCGGCGCCCTATCGCGCCGACCGCTTCTGATTCCGAGCGCGTAGAAGATCAACGCACGCGCTCAGTCGAGCGCGCGGCCGAAGATGCGGATCACTTCGTCGAGATGGTCGGCCATCGCGCGGCGCGCGGCCTCCGGGTCGCGCGCGCGGATCGCGTCGAGGATCGCGCGGTGTTCCAGTTCCGACCGGTGCGGCATGTCGTTCGGCATGTACAGCGACTGCAGCCGCTGGAACATCGGGTCGTACTTGTGCGCGAGCAACTGCTTGATCATCAACGCATATGCGGGGTTGTCGCTCGCCTCCGCGATGCGGATATGGAACAGCCGGTCGCCCGGATGCGTGAGCGAACCGCTGCGGTTGTCGTCCTGATTGCGCAGGAACGCTTCGTGGATCCCTTCGATCTGCTCGTCCGAACCGTGCTGCGCGGCGAGCGACGCGGCTTCCGGTTCGATCAGGCGGCGCGCCTGCAACAGCGCGAACGGCGGGATTTCGGTGTCGAGGTCGAGCGCGATGCCGAGTTCGGGATCGATCTCGACGATCGTGAAAGGCGCGGCCTTCGTTTCGGGTTCGGGCTCGGGCGCGGCAACCGTTTCGGGGTGGCGCACCTTCACGCCGTCGCCGACGCGCACGCTGACGAGCCCGCTCACTTCGAGCGCGATCAGCGCTTCGCGCACCGACGTGCGCGACACGCCGAACCGTTCGGCCAGTTCGCGCTCGGGCGGCAGATAGCTGCCCGGCGGAAAATCACCGGACTCGATCATCGCACTGAGCTTGTCGGCGATCTGCTGGTAGAGGCGGCGGTTCTGAATCGGCTGGATGGACATACGTTTGACGCTGGTAATCGGTTTCGGTCCGACGAATCGCGCAGACCGTTCGCGCCTATTTTATATGCCGGGGCCCGTGCGCCGGCCTGCGCATCGATGCGGCTGCAACCATCGATACGCCACCGTGCCCACCGGCAGTTGTCCGACGAAGCCGCGCACTCACGCCGGCACCCCGTAACACTGCGCGGCCGTGCCGCCCCACAGCGCGTTGCGCTCGGCCGCCGACAGCCGCGATTCGGCCCAGCGCTCGACGATCGACGCCACTTCGTCATACGACGCGGCAAGCAGGCACACGGGCCAGTCCGATCCGAACATCAGCCGCTGCGGGCCAAACGCGTCGAGCGCCGCATCGAGGCACTGCTCGATATGCCGGATGTCCTGCGCGCGCAGGCCGCGCCGCCAGTCGGTCTCGGTCACGAGCCCCGACAGCTTGCACGCGACATGCGGCATCGCACCCAGTTCGCGCAACGCAGCGCGCCAGCGCGCGAACGCGGTTTCGTCGCGCTCGAACTCGGCCAGCGCCGGCTTGCCGACGTGATCGAGCACGAGCCAGTGCGCGTCGTGCCGCGCGCAGAACGCACGCACGTCCGGCAACTGGCGTTCGAACACGAGCACGTCGTACACATAGCCGTTCGCCTGCAGCCACGCGATGCCGCGATTGAAGCCGGGATCCGCGACGAACGCGCCCGCATCGGCTTCGTCCTGCACCTGGTGACGAAAACCGCGCAGCTTCGGGCTGCGCCATTCGGCGATACGGTCGGCAAGCTGCGGTGCACCGAGATCCTCCCAGCCGACCACCGCCGCGATGCGTGTGTCGTCGCGCGCGAGATCGAGCAGGAACGCCGTCTCGTCGCGCCCCGCGCGCGCCTGCACCGCGATCGACGCGCCGAGCGCCTGCGCATGCATCAGCGGCCACAGCGCGTCGGGCAAGTAGTCGTGCGCCAGCACGCCCATGCCGGCGCCGATCCACGGATAGTCGGCCGCGCGATAACGCCAGAAGTGCTGATGGGAATCGATACGCACTGCGCCCATGATGTCCTCGTGTTCCGCCGTCACATGCCGTCACGCGTCGCCGCACCGGCTACCCGCCACGGGCGGCGACGCCATGACACGGCAATCAGTCGTACAATGCCGCCGCGACCTTCGGATCGTCGATATTGGTCTTGTCGTACCAATAGAAACCGGTATCGATGACCTTCGGCAGCTTCTCGCCCTTGATCGCCTTCACGGCCGCCTCGACCGTCTTGTAGCCGATCCCGACCGGGTTCTGCGTGATCGCGCCGGCCATCAGCCCGCTGCGGATCGCGTCCTTCTGCTGCTTGCCGGAATCGTAGCCGACGATCACGACCTTGCGCTTCATTTCGCGCACGCCGTTGACCACGCCGATCGCCGAGCCTTCGTTGGTGCCGAACAACCCCTTGAGCTTCGGATACCCTTGCAGGATCGACTTCGTCACCTCGGTCGACTTCAGCTGGTCGCCTTCGCCGTACTGCACGGTCACGACCTTCACCTTCGGGTGCGCCGACTTCATGCGTTCGAGAAAGCCGTCGCGGCGGTCGATGCCGGTGCGGCTCGTCTGGTCATGCGCGACCACGGCCACCTCGCCTTCGTCGCCGATCAGCGCGGCGAGCTTGTCGGCAGCCAACGACGCGGCGGCCTTGTTGTTGGTCGCGGCGGTCGTCACCGGGATGTCGCTGTCGACGCCCGAGTCGAACGCGATCACCGGGATCTTCTCGGCCTGCGCCTTCCTGAGCAACGGCAGCGCGGCCTTGCTGTCGAGCGCCGCGAAACCGAGCGCGGCCGGCTTCTTCGCGATCGCGGCCGACAGCATGTCAATCTGCTTGTCGACCATCGCCTCGGTCTCGGGCCCTTCGAACGTCACCTTCACCTTGTAGTCTTTCGCGGCCTGCATCGCGCCCGATTTCACGGCCTGCCAGAACTGATGCTGGAAGCCCTTCGAGATCAGCGGGATGTAGGTTTCCTGAGCCTGCGCGCCGGCCGTCACGCCGACGGCGAACGTCAGCCCGACGATCGCGTTCAACACCTTGCTCCTGATCACTTCGCGTCTCCTTGGTTGGTATCTGCTGGGATGCCGGCCATGCCGGCGGTGAAGCATCTGCGTGGGCGCGTCAGCGGCGGCGCCGGCGCAGGATGTCGACGTAGACGGCGAGGATGATGATCACGCCCGTCACGACGGTCTGCCATTCCTGCGCGACCGACATGATGCGCAGGCCGTTGGTCAGCACGCTCATGATGAACGCGCCGATGATGGTGCCGACGATGCTGCCCGCGCCGCCCGACAGCGACGTGCCGCCGATCACGACGGCCGCGATCGCATCGAGCTCGTAGCCCTGCCCGAGCGCGGGCTGCGCGGAATTCAGCCGCGACGCGATCAGGAGCCCGGCGATCCCGCACACCGCGCCGCTGAACGTGTAGACCGCGATCTTCCACGCGTCGACGTTCACGCCGGACAACCGCAGCGCTTCCTCGTTGCTGCCGAGCGCGAACGTGTAGCGGCCGAAGATCGTCCGGTTCAGCACGATCGATGCGCCGACCGCGACGAGAAACAGGATCAGCACCGCGTTCGGAATCGGCAGCGCGGGAATCAGGTTGCCGATCAGCGAATCCTGCGCAATCGACGTGAAGCCCGGCGTGTCGTTGAAATAGATCGGCCGCGTGCCCGAGATCACGAGCGACAGCCCCTTGAGCAGCATCATCATGCCGAGCGTCGCGATGAACGGCGGCACCTTCATCTTCGCGATCACGAAGCCCGACACGCAGCCGGACAGCGCGCCGAAGCACAGCGCGGCCAGGATCCCGAGCGGCAGCGGCATCCCCCACTTCGTCAGCACGACGCCGGCCATCACCGCGCAGAACGTCATCAGCGTGCCGACCGACAGGTCGATGCCCGACGTGATGATCACGTACGTACAGGCGACGGCCAGCACGCCGTTCACGGCGGTTGCCTGCAGGATCGTGACGAGGTTGTCGACTTCGAGGAAGTTCGGCGACGCGATGCTGAAGAACACGATCAGCAGCACGAGGCTCGCGAACGCGAGCAGCTTCTGCCGCGCGGCCGGGTTGAAGAAGCGGGCGCGGAAGCCGGATGCGCCGGCCGGCGAATCGCCGGAAGCGAGGGGCGGAACGGGATGCGTATCGTTGGACATGATCGGGTAAGCGTCTGAATCAGGACAATACGGTCGACTCGCGCTGCGTCGCGAGCTGCATGATCTTTTCCTGCGTGGCGTCGGCCGCGCGCAATTCACCGGTCACGCGGCCTTCGCACATCACGAGAATCCGGTGGCTCATGCGCAGTACCTCGGGCAGTTCCGACGAGATCATCACGATCGCCTTGCCGTCGGCGGCGAGCGCGTCGAGCAGCTTGTAGATCTCGCTTTTCGCGCCGACGTCGATGCCGCGCGTCGGCTCGTCGAAGAACAGGATGTCGCAGTCGCGCAGCAGCCACTTCGCGATCACGATCTTCTGCTGGTTGCCGCCCGACAGCAGCCGCGCGGGCTGCGCGACCGACGGCGTGCGGATCGCGAGCTGCCGCACGTACGCCTGCGCGGTGTCGCGCATCTTGCGCGCATCGAGAAACAAGCCGCGGCGCACGAAGCGCCGCATGCTCGACAGCGCGATGTTGTTCTGCACGTCCATCCCGACCGCGAGCCCGAAGTGCTTGCGATCCTCGGACAGGTAGCCGATCCCGTGCGCGACCGCGTCGGCCGGCGTGCGGATCGTCACGGTCTTGCCGTGCACGCGGATCTCGCCCGCGTCGACCGGGTCCGCACCGAACACCGCGCGCGCGACCTCGGTGCGGCCCGCGCCCATCAGCCCCGCGAAGCCGAGGATCTCGCCGCGCCGCAGCGTGAAGCCCACATCGCGGATCGCGCGGCCGCGCGACAACCCGCGCACTTCGAGCGCGACGTCGTTCGCGGACGTATCGGGCGGCGTGCGGTGCTCCGCATCGAGCTGGCGGCCGACCATCATCGCGATGATCGCGTCCATCGACGTTTCCGCCATCGGCACCGTCGCGACGTACTTGCCGTCGCGCATCACGGTCACGCGATCGGCGATCTGGCGCAGCTCGTCCATCTTGTGCGAGATGTAGACGATGCCGACGCCGTGCGCGCGCAAATCGCGGATGATGCGGAACAGCTCGGCGATCTCCGCGTTGTTGAGCGCGGCGGTCGGCTCGTCCATGATCAGCACGCGCGAGTCGAACGACAGCGCCTTCGCGATCTCGACCATCTGCTGCTTCGCGACCGTCAGCCGGCCGACCGGCGTGCGCGGGTCGAGATCGAGCCGCATCCGCGCGAAGATCGCGGCCGCGTCGCGATTCAATTTGTCTTCGTCGACGAACACGCCGAAGCGGCCGCGCGGCTCGCGGCCGATGAAGATGTTCTGCGCGACGCTCAGGTGGTTCATCAGGTTCAGTTCCTGATGGATGATGCCGATCCCGAGCGCCTGTGCAGCGCGCGGATCGGCGATCTCCACCGCGCGGCCGTCCATCCGGATCTCGCCGTCGTCGCGCTGATACACGCCCGCGAGGATCTTCATCAGCGTCGATTTGCCGGCGCCGTTCTCGCCCATCAGCGCATGCACTTCGCCGGCATGCAGGTCGAAACGGCAGTCGTCGAGCGCCTGTACGCCCGGAAAGCGCTTGCCGATGCCGCTCAACGCAATCAGCGGCGGTGCGGCGTTCAGGTTCGGGTCGGGTTGCATGGGGTCGGGGTTCCGGTGCATTCAGCCGATCGCGCGATCGAGATGCGTATAACCGCCATCGACGAACAACCACTGGCCCGTCGTGTGCGATGCGCGCGCCGACAGCAGGAACACGGTCGTATCGGCGATCTCGTCGGCCGTCGTGAAGCGCTTGCCGAGCGGCACCTTGCCGGCGATCGCGGCGAGCTTCGCATCGGGATCGTCGAAGCCGGCGAGCCAGTTCCTGTAAAGCGGCGTCATCACCTCGGCCGGGATCACCGCGTTCACGCGCACGCCGTCGTCGCGCAACGCGACGGCCCATTCGCGCGTCAACGCGAGCTGCGCGCCCTTCGATGCGCAATAGCCGCTCGTGTTGCCCTGCCCGGTGACCGCCGTCTTCGACGAGATGTTGACGATCGCGCCGCGCGCCGCCTTCAGGTGCGGCACGCAGTAGTGCGCCATCACGTAGTAGTGGATCAGGTTGCGTTCGAGCGACGCGACGAATGCGTCGCGCCCGGCGTCGAGGCCGATGCTGTCGTTGATGCCCGCGTTGTTGACGAGGCCGTCGATGCGGCCGAAACGCGCGACGGTCTGCGCGACCGCATCGCGGCATTGCGCGTCGTCCTGCAGTTCGACCGACACGCACGCGGCGTGCGGCTGCTTCTGTACAAGCTCACGCCAGAACGCGTCGTCGGGCGTGTGGCGCGCGAACACCACCGGAATCGCACCTTCGCCGGCGAGCCGCATCGAGATCGCGGCGCCAATGCCCGAGGCACCGCCGGTCACGATCACGACCTTGTCTTGCAGGTTCAAATCCACTTCGCGTCTCCGTCGTTCATGTTGTCGCCGCGCACGACGCGCGTCGTGCAACGTGCGTCGCCGTGCTTCAGCCGCGGAACAGGTACTGCTCCAGCGATTCGGGCTTCATCTCGATCGAGAATCCGGGCGCCGTCGGCGGCATGTACGCCGCGCCGCGCACCACGCACGGCTCGACGAAATGCTCGTGCAGGTGATCGACGTATTCGGTCACGCGCCCTTCCTTCGTGCCGGAAATGCACACGTAGTCGATCATCGACAGGTGCTGCACGTACTCGCACAACCCGACGCCGCCCGCATGGGGGCACACGGGCAGCCCGTACTTCGCGGCCATCAGCATCACCGCGAGAATCTCGTTCACGCCGCCGAGCCGGCACGCGTCGATCTGCACGACGTCGATCGCGCCGCGTGCGATGAACTGCTTGAACAGCACGCGGTTCTGGCACATCTCGCCGGTCGCGACCTGCACGGGCGCGATCGCCTTGCGGATCTTGCGATGCCCTTCGACGTCGTCGGGGCTCGTCGGCTCCTCGATGAACCACGGCCGCGCGAACGCGAGCTCGCGCACCCAGTCGATCGCCTCGTCGACTTCCCACACCTGGTTCGCATCGATCATCAGCTTGCGATCCGGACCGATTACCTCGCGCGCGATCGTCACGCGGCGGATGTCGTCCTCGAGGTTCGCGCCGACCTTCAGCTTCACGTAGTCGAACCCCGCGTCGACGGCCTCGCGGCACAGCCGGCGCAGCTTGTCGTCGCTGTAGCCGAGCCAGCCGGCCGACGTCGTGTAGCACGGGTAGCCGTCGCGCTCCAGCGTCGCGATCCGCGCGGCCTTGCCGGGCGCCTGCCGGCGCAGCAGGTCGAGCGCTTCGTCCGGCGTCAGGCAGTCGGTCAGGTAGCGGAAGTCGATCGCGCGCACCAGCTCCTCGGGGCTCATGTCGGCGACGAGCCGCCACAGCGGCTTGCCCTCCGCCTTCGCCCACAGATCCCACACCGCGTTGACGACGGCGCCCGTCGCCAGATGGATCGCGCCCTTGTCGGGGCCGATCCAGCGCAACTGGCTGTCCGACGTGACGTGCCGCCAGAAGCGGCCCATGTCCTCGCGGATCCAGTCGAGGTCGAGGCCGACGACGAGGTGGCGCATCGCGTCGATCGCCGCGCAGCAGATTTCGTTGCCGCGCCCGATGGTGAACGTGAGCCCGTGACCTTCGAGCCCGTCGCGGTCGGTTTCGAGCACGACGTAGGCCGCCGAATAATCGGGGTCCGGATTCATCGCATCGGAGCCGTCGAGCTGGCGCGAGGTCGGAAAGCGCACGTCGAGGACGCGCATCGATCGAATGATAGGCATGACGAACCGTCCGTTAAAGGAAATCAGGCCTGCACGGTGCGCTGGCGCTGCTCGCCGAGCCCGTCGATGCCGAGCGTGATCACCTGCCCGGCGCGCAGGTAGACGGGCGGCTTCTGCCCGAGGCCGACGCCCGGCGGCGTGCCGGTGGAAATCACGTCGCCCGGCTGCAGGCTCATGAAGCGGCTCAGGTAGCTGATCAGGTGCGGCACGCGGAACACCATCGTCGCGGTCGAGCCGTTCTGGTAGCGGTGGCCGTCGACGTCGAGCCACAGCCGCAGCGCATGCGGATCGGGCACTTCGTCGGCCGTCACGAGCCACGGGCCGAGCGGCCCGAACGTGTCGTTGCCCTTGCCCTTGTCCCACGTGCCGCCGCGTTCGAGCTGGTATTCGCGCTCCGACACGTCGTTCACGACGCAGTAGCCGGCGACGTGCGACAGCGCGTCGGCTTCGTCGATATAGCGGCCGCCCCGGCCGATCACCACGCCGAGCTCGACTTCCCAGTCGGTCTTCTCCGAGCCGCGCGGAATCTCGACGTCGTCGTTCGGCCCCGAGATCGCGCTCGTCCACTTGCCGAACACGACGGGCTCCTTCGGCACCTCCATCCCCGATTCGGCCGCGTGATCGGAATAGTTGAGCCCGATGCAGATGAACTTGCCGACGCGCCCGACGCACGCGCCGAGCCGCGGCGTGCCTTCGACGAGCGGCAGCGACGACGGCGGAATGTCGCGCAGCCGCGCGAGCGAGGCCGGCGACAGCGCGTCGCCGGCGATGTCGTCGATCACGCCGGACAGGTCGCGGATGTGGCCCTGCGCATCGAGCAGGCCCGGTTTTTCATGGTGTTTGTCGCCAAATCTCAGCAGTTTCATATCGTCTGAACCGAAACGGAAAGTGAATGGGAAGGCGCGGTCAGCTTGACACGGTCAGTTTGACCAGCCGCCGTCGATCAGGTGAATGGCGCCGGTGGTAAATGCGGATTCGTCGGATGCCAGATAGGTTGCCAGCGCGGCGATCTCGTCCGCCGTACCGACGCGCCCCATCGGCTGGCGCGCGACAAAGGCGGCGCGCACCGCGTCGATGGTCGTGTTCTGCGTCCGCGCCTGCTCGGCGATACGGGCCTCGAGCGAAGGCGACTCGACCGTGCCGGGGCAGATCGCGTTGCAACGAATGCCTTGACCGACAAAATCGGCGGCCACCGCCTTGGTCAGGCCGATCACGGCCGCCTTGGTGGTGCCGTACACGAAGCGGTTCGGCACGCCCTTCACGCTCGACGCGGCCGACGACATGTTGACGATCGACGCGCCGCCCGCCGCGAGCATCGCGGGCAGCAGCGTGCGGATCAGCCGGTACATCGACGTGACGTTCAGGTTCAGCGAAAACGCCCACGCGTCGTCGTCGCAGTCGAGGATCGAGCCGTGATGCACGTAGCCCGCGCAGTTGAACAGCACGTCGAACGCGCGTTCGCTCGCGGCGAGCGCCGCGACGTCGTTCGCATCGGTGACGTCGAGCCGCCGCGTGGTCAGCCGGCCGCCCGCGCGTTCGGCGTCGGCCGCGAGCCGCACGAGCGCGGCTTCGTTGATGTCGGTCGCCAGCACGTCGGCGCCCTCGCTTGCGAACCGCAGCGCGGTCGCGCGGCCGATGCCCTGCCCGGCCGCCGTCACCAGCGCCCGCTTGCCCTGCAATCTCATGAGCACCTCTCCCGTAAAAGCCGGCCGCCAGTCGGCCGATTGGCACAAAGGACTAAAGGTCCAACCAATCATAGGGAGTGATCGCGCGTTTGTCACGAATTTGGGATTCAGTATTTACCCGGGCAGGTAAATCCGGCGGATGGACAAGAATCCGGTGCTCGACCGGCCATGGCAGCACGCTTTCGGATTCACGCAGGCCCAATGCCGGCGGGCTTCTCGGCCGGTTTTTCGCACACGCCCGGCGCGGTTGCCGCGCCAAACTGGCAAAAAAGTCATGTTCGCGTCAGGGTCTCAACGGGATGCACGCGTCATCATGGCATTGCCGGACCGCGCTTCCGATACATCGCCTCCCCGCCCGCGTTCGATCCCTGCGGGCACTCCGTCCCCCGGCGATGTATTCCGTGTCTGGGCGAGCAGACACGGCGCGCGGGCCGATTTTCCGCCCCGGACTTTCCGTCCGGGGCGTTTTTGTCCGTGGATCCCCAGAAAAATGAGCGTGGATTGTTTCTAAATCGGCAAAAGGTAATTTGAGCCAGACAGGATGTTTTTTCCGGTCACAGACGCTTACATTTAGCGCACCACTCATGGAACCCGCTACGGATTCGCCATCGGGTAGTGACATCCACTGCCACGACCGAACCGCACGAGCTTTAGGAAACGGCAAAATGAAGGCCTCCCAATCCCTGCCTGTGCTCGATCCCCCCGACGTCCACGTCGAAATCCTCGAACAGTCCGATACGCTGCTCGTCGTCCGCTGGGTCGAACCCGGCCGCTGTCACTACGGCGAACAGCGCTGGCGCCGCCGCTTCGCGCAACGCACCGGCACCTGCGCACTGTCGCGCCAGGTCATCCATCGCGGCGACGAAGTCTTCCGCCCGGCCGAACGCCCGGCGCCCGCGAACGCGGCCGCGATGATCTCCGCCGCCGAAGTGCTCGGCCTCGCCGGGGGCAGGTAAATCCTGCCAGCCGCGTACCGCGGCCCGCTGCACCACGCCGCGCGTCGACCCTAGAAGCGCCGGTCTAATTCCCCTGCTTGTCTGCCACGTCCGCACGCACTATCGTTACATCATTCAATGTAACGATTACGTGCCGCGGTCGTTCGGCCGTGCCGATGGAGACAGACATGCATGCATGGAGCGCGCGCCACGTCCCGGCGCAGGGCGGCAAGGTCGCGGTCGTGACCGGCGCCAACAGCGGCCTCGGCTGGCAGCTCGCGGAAACGCTGGCCGCAAAAGGCGCAACCGTCGTGATGGGCTGCCGCGACGCCGCGCGCGCCGCGCAGGCCGCCGATGCGATCCGCCGGCTCCATCCCGATGCGCATGTCGAAGTCGATGCGCTCGACCTCGCCGATCTCGCGTCGATCGAACGCTTCGCGGCCGACGTGTCCGAACGCCACGGCCGCGTCGACATCCTCTGCAACAACGCCGGCGTGATGTTCCTGCCGCTGCGGCACACGCGCGACGGCTTCGAGATGCAGTTCGGCACCAACCACCTCGGCCATTTCGCGCTGACCGGCCATTTGCTGCCCGCGCTGAGCGCCGCGCGACGCGCACGCGTCGTGACGATGTCGAGCGGCTTGAACCGCGGCGGCCGGATTCGCGTCGACGACCTGCGCGCCGAGCATCGCTACAACCGTTATCTCGCCTATTGCGACAGCAAGCTCGCGAACCTCGTGTTCGCGATCGAACTGCAGCGCCGCTTCGAGCGCGCCGCGTTCGCCGGGATCAGCGTCGCCGCGCATCCCGGCTATGCGGCGACCAACCTGCAGTTCGCGGGCCCGGCGATGGACAGTTCGCCCGCCCGCGCCGCGCTGATGCGTGCCGCGAACCGTTATCTCGCGCAGCCGGCCAACCAGGGCGCGCTGCCCGCGATCCACGCAGCGACATCGCCCGATCTCGCCGGCGGCGCATATATCGGGCCGTCCGGCTGGTTCGAATCGCGCGGGCTGCCGGCGCCCGCGAGCGTGCCGCGCGCGGCGCGAGACGTGACTTCGGCGGCGCTGCTGTGGGAAGCATCGGAAGCCGCGACCGGCGTGCACTTCCTCAGCTCGGGCGCGCCGGCCGGGCGCTCGCCGGGCCGGCCGTTCGACACGGCGGCCGAGGCGCGCTGAACCGCGCGTCACGATCCGCAACATTCTTCATACTTATTACATCAACCGGAAAGAAAGCCGGCTGAAAGACTGATTCGGCGCGCCACTGTTACCGCCCAGGAAACAATTTATCGTCAAAATCAGCGTTTACCCTCAACCATCCGATGACTAAGATTTGATCAATCGCTTAAGACATGGTGTCGAGAGCGAACTCAATAAAACACCGGAGGTCATCATGAAATCGCTCGTTTCCGCAGTCGTTGCCGCTGCCGCCCTGTCCGCTTCGTTCGGCGCATTCGCGCAAAGCACCGTGACCCGCGCGCAAGTGAAGAACGAACTGGTCCAGCTCGAACAAGCCGGCTACAAGCCGGGCGTGTCGAGCCCCTACTACCCGAACGACATCCAGAGCGCGGAAGCGCGCGTTCATGGCGCCGACGCCAGCGGCTACGGCGCGCAACCGGCTCCGCTCGTCCACTCGGGCGCCCCGGCTGCCGCGGCGTCGTCGAACGCACGCGATTCGATCTTCTTCGGCCAGTAAGCCGATGCGCCCCCGGCGGGCGCCGCGCGTCGCGCGATGAAGCAGAGTCCGGACGAGCCCCCTTTGCGGGGCTCGTCTTTTTTATGAAACGCATACCTCCGCCGCCCGGCAGCGGGTGGCTTCGCCCGGGCGCCTGGCGTCCGGGCCTTTTTCGTCTGCGAAGCATGCGTGTGTGCAAGATGAAGCCGTGTGCGCCGCCGGTCAGTGCGGCACTGCCGCGGCAGGCACCGAACGCGACAACACACGCCACCGCGACAGCAGTTCGTCGCGATCGACATAGCAGCCCTGCAGATGCCGGCGGCCCGTCGACGGATCGAACTCGGTGCGTGCATGCAGCACACGCCGGTTGTCGAACGCCCACATGTCGCCCGCCCGCAGGCGTCGCTGCACGCGAAAACGCGGCTCGCGCGCAAGCGCGAGAAACCGCCGGTACGCGCGATAGACAGCCGCGACCGATCCAGCCGGCGCATCGAGCGGCCCGCGCAGGAAGTTCGCGACACGCACCTCGGTCACGTTGCCGCGCGCATCGAGCCCGATCACCGGCGCCGAACAGCGGTAGTCGCTGTTCGCACTCTTGTTCCAGAACTCGAACGGCGTCGACGCAAGCTGCTCGAAATCGGCCGGATGCTCGCGCCGCAGCGCGTCTGCGAGCGCGAACCCGTCGAGGAATACGCTGTCGCCGCCCGTCGCGTCATTTGCGAGGCAATGCAGGAACTGCACGCCCGGCTGCAATTCGCGCGTCGGCAGATCGGTATGCGGCGGCAGGTTCAGCGACGTATACGCATTGCTGTCCGGCCTCGGCTTCGATTCGACGTCGAACAGCACGCCGAAATTGCTTTCGCGGATCAGGCCGATGCGGCGCGCGATCTCGTCGACGCGGCCACGCTCGGCCGGCACGCCTTCGACGAGCGTCAGCCCGGTGCGCTGCAACGCGGCGAGCCAGGCGAGCAATGCGCCTTCGTCCTCCATCACGTCGCGCCACGCGAACACGCCGATCGCCGTCGCATCGTCACCGGCCCACACGTGCCGCCCGTGCGCGGCCTGGCGCTCGGCGCGCGACGCGTCGTCGTACGCATGCGCGCGCAACCAGCCCGGCGACCACGCGCTGCGATGCCCGTCGTTCCACTCGACATGCAGTGCGCCGTCGGTTTCGACGTGTACGGTGAGCGCCGACAGATCCTCGCGCGCGTCGGCGATCTCGAACACCTGTTCGCGTGTGACCGCATGCACGCACGCGGAGCACGCGCAGTTGTCGCGCAGCCAGTCGAAATGGAACGACGATCGTCGCGTGTCGCTCCATTCAACGTCCACCGCTCCGTCGCCGATTGCTACCGCGGCAATGGCCGCATTGGCCGCGTCGGCGGAAAACGTCCGCCAGTCCTCGATACGGTGTTGCGCTGCCTGCATCGTTGCCTCCCGGAAACGCCCGCTACGCGTGTGGTGCGAGCAGAAACCCGCCGACCGTCCGGTGCATCCGCGCCGCCTGCGGGCTCGTCCCGAGCGCGCGCCAGCAGCCGTGCATCAGCCCCTCTCCCATCCAGTAGTGCGCAGCGCCGCCGGCCGCGCGAATCCGTTCGACGTACACGCGCGCATCGTCGCGCAGCGGATCGTGCTCGGCGCCGATCGCGAGCACCGGCGGCAAGCCGTCGAAACGCGCTGCCGCGAGCGGCACCGACGCGCGCAGCAGCGGGTTGCCGTCCGTCAGTGCGTCGGACAGGCCGCCTTCCCAATACAGCGCGCGATAGCGATGAACGTCGTCGAGCGTCAACATCGGCGCGTGCGCTTCGGTTTCGCGCGCGGGCGATTGCGGTTCGAACCCGAGCATCGGATAGACGAGCGCGATGCCGTCGATGCCGCCTTCGCCCGCATCGCGCAGTGCGGTCGCAGCGGCCGCCGCGAGCATGCCGCCCGCACTGTCGCCCGCAAGCGTCAGCGGATACACGCACGGCCCGAACGGCCAGCGCGCATCGCGCGCGGCGCGTGTGACAGCAAGGCAATCTTCAAGCGCGGCCGGCGCGCGGTGTTCGGGTGCCAGCCGGTAGTCGACCGCGATCACGTCGAGCCCCGTGTCGGCCACCAGTTGTGCGGTGATCAGCGCGTGACTGTCGAGCGAGCCGACGACGAACCCGCCGCCATGAAAAAACAGCACCGTGCCGCGCGGCGTACCGTGCGCGGCCGTGTAGCGCCGCAGTGCGATCGCGCGTCCATCGGGTGCATGCCACACGGCATCCTGCTGCACGACGCCGGCCGGCAGAGCCGCCGGTGTCCACTCGGCCGCGAAGCGGTCGTAGAGGCGGCGCTGCTCGTCGGGCGAGCGCGCCGCCGCGTCGGCCGGATACCACGCGTCGACAGCCGCGACGAACGCCGCGATTTCCGGTTCGAGCATCGCGTGCCTCCGCGGTTGAAGATCGACGCTAGCGGCGCGGCGGCAGCCCGATCACGCGGCCCGCATACGCAGGCGCCGCGCAATCGCGCTGCAACGCATGAAGCTCGGCCACGCGCGCGGCGACGTCTTCGTCGAACGGCGCCGACTTCGCGCCGTCGCGCGTATCGACGTGCAGCAGCATCTGCTCGCTCGCCGATACCGCGTCGTCATGCCCATCCGCGAACAGTTCGAGATACAGGTGCAGCCGCTTCGCGTCGTGCGCGAGCACGCGCGCATCGACGCGCACCTGCGTGCCCTCCTTGATCTCGTGCAGGTAGTTCACGTGCGCTTCGAGCGTATAGACCGAGCGGCCCCGCTCGCGACGCGCGGCGTCGTCGAGGCCGATGCGATCCAGCAGCGCATCGGTCGCGAAGCTGAAGATCAGCAGGTAGAACGCATCGCGCAGGTGGCCGTTGTAGTCGACCCATTCGGGCCGCACCACGTCGCGGTAAATCGTCAGCGGGGTATCGCCCGTCATCGCCTGTCCTTTAGTCCTCGAATCGCATCCCGTGCCGCGCCTTCACCGCGGCGATCGACTTCAGCACCTCGGTGATGCACTCGTCGCGATAGCGTTCGAGCTCCTTGATGCTGCGCGTGCCCTGCTGTTCGGTCGTGCCTTCGACGACGCTGTCGATCAGCGCGTCGGTGAGCGTCGGCGCGACCAGCTTCGTCCACGGCAGTTCGAGCGCAGGGCCGAACTGCTGCATGAAGTGTCGCATGCCCGCGTCGCCGCCGGCCAGCGTGTAGGTCAGGAACGTGCCCATGAACGACCAGCGGATGCCCGCGCCGAAACGGATCGCGTCGTCGATCTCGCCGGTCGTCGCGACACCTTCGTTGACCAGGTGCAGCGCCTCGCGCCACAGCGCTTCGAGCAGCCGGTCCGCGATGAAGCCCGGCACTTCCTTGCGCACGTGCAGCGGCCGCATGCCGAGCTTGCGATAGATCTCCATCGCCGCTTCGACCGCTTCCGGCGACGTGCGCTCGCCGCCGAGCACCTCGACGAGCGGCAGCAGGTAGACCGGATTGAACGGATGGCCGACCACGCAGCGCTCCGGATGCGTCGCACGCGCGTAGAAATCCGTCGGCAGCAGCCCCGACGTCGACGACGCGATGATCGCGTCGGGTTTCGCCGCGAGGCTGATCTGCTCATGCAGTTCGAGCTTCAGCGCCTCGCGCTCGGGCGCGCTTTCCTGGATGAAATCGGCATCGGCGACGCACGCTTCGATCGTCGACACGAAACGCAGCCGCGCGGGATCGGCGCCCGGCGCGAGGCCGACGCGCTCGAGCGCGGGCCACGCATTCGCGACGTTCGCACGCAGCCGTTCTTCGGCGCCCGGCGCGGGGTCCCATACGACCACGTCCAAACCGTGCGCGAGCGCGCGGGAAATCCATCCGCTGCCGATCACGCCGGTGCCGATGGCGGCGAACGTCTTGATGTCGGTCTTCACAGCCATGTCAACGCATCCTTCAATTCAAGGGAAATCGGTGGGCGGCCGTGCCTGTGCGCGCCGCCGTCTCGTATCGGTCAGGAAAAACTCAAGCGAATTCGGCGATCGCACGGCGTTCGAGCGGACGCTCGCCTCGTGCGGGCAGGCCGAGCTTGCGGCGGCCTTCGGCCGGCGTCAACACGCGGCCGCCGAGCCGTTCGACGATCTCTCTCGCGCGCTCGACGAGCGTGCCGTTGGTCGCATGCACGCCGCGGTCGAGCCAGATGTTGTCCTCGAGGCCGACGCGCACGTGGCCGCCGAGCAGCATCGCCTGCGCGACCATCGGCATCTGCATGCGGCCGATCCCGAAGCCGGCCCAGTGCGCGCCCGGCGGCAGGTTGTCGACCATCGCCTTCATCGTGCCCGTATCGGCCGGCGCGCCCCACGGAATGCCGAGGCAAAGCTGGAACAGCGGCGGATCGTCGAGCAGCCCTTCCTTCAGCAACTGCTTCGCGAACCACAGATGGCCCGTATCGAAGATCTCCAGCTCCGGTTTCACGCCGAGCTCCTGGATGCGTTTCGCGCCGGCGCGCAACTGCGCGGGCGTCGACACGTAGATGTAGTCGCCGTCGCCGAAATTCAGCGTGCCGCAGTCGAGCGTGCAGATCTCGGGCAGCAGTTCCTCGACGTGCGCGAGACGCGTGAGGCCGCCGACCAGATCGGTGCCCTTGCCGAAACGCATCGGGTCTTCGCCCGGGCCGATCTCGAGATCGCCGCCCATGCCGGCCGTCAGGTTGATGATCACGTCGACGTCGGCCGAGCGGATGCGGTCGACCACTTCGCGGTACAGGTTCGGGTCGCGGCTGCCGCGCCCCGTCTCCGGATCGCGCACGTGGCAGTGCGCGACGGTGGCGCCGGCCTTCGCGGCTTCGATCGCGGCCGCCGCGATCTCCTTCGGCGTGACCGGAATCGCCGGATGCTTGCCGACCGTATCGCCCGCGCCGGTGACGGCGCAGGTCACGATGACTTCATGGTTCATGCTGTTTGCCTCGCTTGACTCTGGTTATTTCGCATTGCTGATGTTTTTTCGGTGCACGCGTCGTGCAACGTGCAGGCCATTACAGGCCGAGATACGCCTTGACCGCCGGCAAGCCGTCCTTGCCGTCGAACGTCTTGACGCCTGCGAGCCACGGATCGAGCACCTGCGGGTTCTTCTTCAGGTAGGCCTTCGCGGCGTCGGCCGGCTTCGTCTTGTTCATCACCGACTGCATCAGCTGGTTCTCGAGCTGCGTCGAGAAGCGCAGGTTCGTGACGAGCTTGCCCGCGTTCGGGCAGCGCGCGATGAAGTCGGGCGCCGTCAGCGTGTACACGCGCGCTTCGCCGTAGTTCGGGCCGAACGACGCGTCGCCGCCGGACAGGTAGTTCATGCTGAGCTGGATGTTCATCGGATGCGGTTCCCAGCCGAGGAACACGACCCACTTCTTCTCGCGGATCGCACGCTCGACCGTCACCAGCATTCCGGCCTCGCTCGATTCGACCAGCTTGAAGCCGCCGAGCCCGTACTGGTTTGTGTCGATCATCTTCTGGATCGTCGCGTTCGCGCTGCTGCCCGGCTCGATCCCGTAGATCTTGCCGTCGAGCTCCGCGCGGTGCTTCGCGATGTCCTCGAAAGTCTTCAGGCCGGCCTGGTATTCGTAGCTCGGCACCGCGAGCGTCGCCTTCGCGCCGGACAGGTTCGGCGTTTCGACGACGTTGATCGACTTGCTGTCGAGGAACGGCTGGAGCTGCTTCTGCTGCACGGGCCACCAGTAGCCGAGCGACACGTCGAGCTGCTTGCTCTTCAGGCCGGCGAACGAGATCGGCACCGACGCGATCGTCGTGGTCGGCTTGTAGCCGAGCGCCTCGAACACGGTCGACGCGAGCGCCGTGGTCGACGTGATGTCGGTCCAGCCGATATCCGCGAAACGCACGGTGCGGCAGGTCGCGGCATCCGTTTCGGCACGCGCCGCGTTCGTGAACGCGGCGGTCGCCAGCACGGCCGCGACAAGCGCGGCGATCTTCGTCGACTTCATGGTTCGGTTCCTCCCGGTGGGACTCGTCGCAGCCGGTGCGCGGGGTGTGCGCCGGCCTGCATCGTGGGAGTAAAAGTAACGAGCCATATTGGCCGCGAAAAGACCGGCGGCGACCTGTTCTTGACTATTTGCGACTATGAGTGGAAACCACTAGTGTTTTGGAGAGGCTTGTTGGATGGGGTTTTTCCGCGTGTTTTGGGTGAAACTGGCTTGTCTACATGCGGCGCGAGGCTTTCGATTCCGCCGGGAAGGGACGGGATGCCGATGCGGCTTCGGGCTCGAAGCTGGAGCTGCCCGGATGAATTGACCAGGTCGGCCCGGCGACTTCCACAGCGCGCTTGATCGTACGTTGGAAAGCCGTCCGTCCGTTCGTAGAAACAGACGTCTACACGATCATCCCGCGAGCAATCGTTGCTCGAACCATCGTGCCTGCCCTTCCTCCAGCAACCGAAAGGCCGTTTCACATTGCGGAACTCGCGTCGAATTCCCGCGGCATCCCTTTTTCGCCGCTTGAAAACTTGTTTTGCATCGCAAAAATCGCCACGCATCCCATTGAAAAACAAGGGAAATTTATGTCTTATGTCTTATATAAGACATCACCAAAAGCGCATCGGGCGGCGTTACTATTCAGTCATGCAGTTCGCTTCGACATACGGAGCCCACGCTCAACCATTTACTCAAACGCGCTTTGCTCTCAGGAGATTGACATGGCCCAGTATCAAGACGACATCAAGGCAGTTGCCGGTTTGAAAGAAAACCACGGCAGCGCGTGGAATGCCATCAGCCCCGAGTATGCCGCCCGCATGCGTGCCCAGAACAAGTTCAAGACGGGTCTGGACATCGCGAAGTACACCGCCAAGATCATGCGCGCAGACATGGCCGCTTACGATGCCGACCCGGCGAAGTACACGCAGTCGCTCGGCTGCTGGCACGGTTTCATCGGCCAGCAGAAGATGATCTCCATCAAGAAGCACTTCAACAGCACCGAACGCCGCTACCTTTATCTGTCCGGCTGGATGGTGGCCGCGTTGCGCTCCGAGTTCGGCCCGCTGCCGGACCAGTCGATGCATGAAAAAACCTCCGTCAGCGCGCTGATCCGCGAGCTGTACACGTTCCTGCGCCAGGCCGATGCCCGTGAGCTGGGCGGCCTGTTCCGCGAGCTGGATGCAGCCGAAGGCGCTGCGAAGGCCGCCATCCAGGAAAAAATCGACAACCACGTGACGCACGTCGTGCCGATCATCGCCGACATCGACGCGGGTTTCGGCAACGCGGAAGCCACGTACCTGCTGGCCAAGCAATTCATCGAAGCGGGCGCATGCTGCATCCAGATCGAAAACCAGGTGTCCGACGAGAAGCAGTGCGGCCACCAGGACGGCAAGGTCACCGTGCCGCACGAGGACTTCCTCGCGAAGATCCGCGCGATCCGCTACGCGTTCCTGGAACTGGGCGTGGACGACGGCATCATCGTGGCCCGCACCGACTCGCTGGGCGCCGGCCTGACCAAGCAGATCGCCGTGACCAGCACGCCGGGCGACCTGGGCGACCAATACAACTCGTTCCTCGATTGCGAAGAACTGTCGGCCGACCAACTGGGCAACGGTGACGTCGTCATCAAGCGCGACGGCAAGCTGCTGCGTCCGAAGCGCCTGCCGAGCAACCTGTTCCAGTTCCGCGCCGGCACGGGCGAAGCACGCTGCGTGCTGGATTGCGTCACCGCACTGCAGAACGGTGCCGACCTGCTGTGGATCGAAACCGAAAAACCGCATATCGCGCAGATCGGCGGCATGGTCAGCGAGATTCGCAAGGTCATCCCGAACGCGAAGCTGGTGTACAACAACAGCCCGTCGTTCAACTGGACGCTGAATTTCCGCCAGCAGGCGTATGACGCGATGAAGGCCGAGGGCAAGGACGTGTCGGCATACGACCGCGCGCAGCTGATGAGCGTGGAATACGATCAGACCGAACTGGCGGCGCTCGCTGACGAGAAGATCCGCACGTTCCAGGCAGATGCATCGCGCGAAGCCGGTATCTTCCACCACCTGATCACGCTGCCGACGTACCACACCGCCGCGCTGTCGACCGACAACCTGGCCAAGGAATACTTCGGCGACCAGGGCATGCTGGGTTATGTGGCCGGCGTGCAGCGCAAGGAAATCCGTCAGGGCATCGCCTGCGTGAAGCACCAGAACATGTCCGGCTCGGACATCGGCGACGACCACAAGGAATATTTCAGCGGCGAAGCGGCGCTGAAGGCGGCGGGTAAGGACAACACGATGAACCAGTTCTGATACCGGTCATACCCGAAGCGAAACGCCAGCCCAGCCGGGTTGGCGTTTTTTTTCATTCGGGAAGTCGTTCCGGCGAACTTCCGTCGATCACCGCGCGCCGGTCGGTGCGCGCCGCAAAAACGCGCTGAAGACGAGCGAAACCCGCGATAATCTCCCACTGACCGTTCGGCGCCTGCGAGCCGGCCGCGGCGTGTGCCCGTCCGTTCGCAATCCCGTGCGATGTGCGACGACCACCGGATTCCATCCCCTGCCCCGATGCCCGAGGATTTCCACTTCCTGCTGCTGCCCGGCTTCTCCGCGCTCGGCTTCATGTCCGCGGTCGAGCCGCTGCGCGTCGCGAACCGCTTCCGCACTGAGCTTTACCGCTGGCACGTGATCAGCGCCGACGGTGCGCCGGTCGCCGCGAGCAACGGCATCCCCGTCGCCGCCGAAGCCGCGTGCGCGGACATCGCGCAGGTCGATACGGTGTTCGTCGTCGCGGGCTTCGATCCGCTCGTGTGTTACACGCGCGCGCTCGGCGACTGGCTGCGCCGCCAGCACCGGCACGGCGCGACGCTCGGCGGCATCGACACGGGCAGCTTCGTGCTCGCGGAAGCCGGGCTGTTCGACGCGTCGCAGCCGCTGACGCTGCACTGGGAAGCGCTGGCCGCGTTCCGCGAGCGCTATCCGGGCCTGAACGCCACGCAGGAGCTGTTCGAGATCGACGACCGGCGCATCACGTGCGCGGGCGGCACCGCCTCGATCGACATGATGCTCGACCTGATCGGGCGCCGGCACGGCGCCGATCTCGCGGCCGCGATCTCCGAGCAGTTCGTCGTCAGCCGCATCCGGCAGCGCTCGGACAGCCAGCGGCTCGAGATCGCCGCGCGCTACGGCGTGCACAACCGCAAGCTGATCCAGGTGATCGGCACGATGCAGCAGCACATGGAAAATCCGCTCGGCTCCGACGCGCTCGCGCAGGACGTATCGATCACGCGACGCCAGCTCGAACGGCTGTTCAGCGCGATGCTGAACGATACGCCGACGCATTTCTACCTGAACCTGCGCCTCGATCGTGCGCGCGAACTGCTGCAGCAGACCGACATGAGCATCACATCGGTGTGCGTCGCGTGTGGATTCGAATCGCCGTCGCATTTCTCGCGCACGTATCGCGCGCGGTTCGGCTTGAGCCCGCGCAGCGACCGGCGCGCGACGCGCTGATCGTCGCGGGTTTTAGTCACAATCCTGCGCGGAATTGCGCGTTCCGACGGCGTTTCCCGCCGCTCGCTGAACAATGCCGGCGATCGATCGACGGACCGAAGCGATCGTCGAAAATAATTTGCAATGTCGCCGAAAATATTCTGTAACATACCTCGCAATTAGATAGGCAGCCTAACGAGACGAGAGACTGGATTCGACGCACGTCGATCCGCGCAAGGCTGCCGGCCGATATCCAACCGATATCAGTATCGATCCGAGGGGTCTGACATGACGATGCTCGCTTCGCCGTCGCCGAACCTGCCTGCCGTTCGCTTCCTCACCCCTGCTCCCGCCAGTTTCTTCTCGACCTGACATTTAGGTTTCCTTAGTCAGTCGACGCTCCCAACACCGCTTCGCCGCACCGGCTCCATCGAGCCGGCGCGCGGGCCGTGTCGTGCCTGCGCGCCACGAGTGCGCGGGCGTGTCCAACCGTTGAGATGAGGATCACGTATGCAGACATCACGCAAAGCATTGCCGCTCGCCCTGAGCCTTGCGCTCGGTTTCGGCATCGTCGGCGTCGCCGCGGCCGATACGAAGGTCTCGAATCCGCAGGCAGCGAGCCTGCGCGAAAGCCTGACGCGCGGCGTCGCACCGCCCGCCGCGAAAGCCGATACGGCCACCGGGCAGTTCCGCGCGGACGGCGTCGCCGTCACGCTGTACAACCCCGCGTATCGCGTGAAGAAGGCCGCCGCGACGCCCGCTGCAACCGCACGCGACTTCGTCGCAACTCAGGCGACGCAGCTCGGGCTCGACGCGGCCGCGCTCGCGAGCCTCGTCGTCACGTCGGAGCGCAACGATGCCGACTTCACTGTCGTGCGCCTGCAGCAGCAGGCCGCCGGGCTGCCCGTGTACGGCAGCGACATCGCAGTGACTGTCGCGAAGGACGGCCGCATCCTGTACGTTGCGAGCAACACGATCAGCGGCGTGGTCGCGACGTCGCGCAAGTCGCAGGCCGTCGACCAGCAGCAGGCACTCGACCGTGCGCGCGCGTATCTCGGCGTGAGCGGCTTCACGAATCACGACGCGCAGCTCGTCGCGTTCGTCGACAAGGCCGGCACGCACACCGCATGGAAGGTGCGCGGCCGCCCGCAGGACGGCCCGAAGGGCGACTGGGAACTGCTGATCGACTCGGGCAGCGGCGAAGTGCTGCGCGCCGAGGACAAGGCGTTCTATGCCACCGACGGCACGGGCTTCGTGTTCCGCCCGGATCCGCTGTCGCCGACGAAAAGCAGCTACGGCAGCACCGGCTACAAGGACAGCAGCGACGCCGATTCGACCCAGCTCACGGCCGCGCGCGTGCGCGTGACGCTGAAGGATCTCGGGCAATCAGGCGCGCGCTACGCGCTGTCGGGCCCGTATGCGGCGTGCGTCGATTTCGATGCGCCGCGCGACAACGCGTGCCCGCTGCAGTCGACTCCCGCGTTCGAGTTCACGCGCGGCAACCTGTATTTCGAGGCTGTGAACGCGTACTACCACATCGACACGTTCCTGCGCTACGTGAACCAGACGCTCGGCATCAAGGCGTTGCCGTACCAGTACACGGGCGGCGTGCAGTACGATCCGCACGGCGAATCGGGCGACGACAACTCGTCGTACTCGTCGAGTAGCGGCCGGCTGACCTTCGGGCAAGGCGGCGTCGACGATGCGGAAGATGCGGACGTCGTGATCCACGAACTCGGCCACGGCATCCACGACTGGGTGACCAACGGCGGCCTGTCGCAGCAGGAGGGGCTGTCCGAAGGCACCGGCGACTATCTCGCCGCCGCGTACAGCCGCGACTTCAACCAGTGGAGCCCGTCCGATGCGCAGTACAACTGGGTCTTCAACTGGGACGGCCACAACGAGTACTGGGGCGGCCGCGTGACCAACTGGAACGTCGGGCGCACCTATGCGCAGGCGCGCGGTGCCGAGATCCACACGGCCGGCCAGTACTGGGCATCGTGCAACCTCGTCGCGCGCGACGCGATCGGCGCGCAGGCGATGGACAAGGCGTTCCTGAAGGGGCTGTCGATGACCAACGGCTCGACCAACCAGAAGGCCGCCGCGCAGGCCGTGCTGACGGCCGCGGCCGCGCTCGGCTACAGCAGCGCGCAACTCACGGCGATCGGCAATGCGTACAACAAGAGCTGCACGTACGGCGTGACCGTGCCGCAGAAATCGTAGTTCCGCAGCAGGCGGGGGCGCATCGCACGACCTGCGGCGCGCCCTCCTCCTCGACATCGTTACCCTCGCGAGATCGAACATGCCTACTCTGAAACTTACCCATCTGAGCGCCGCACTGGGCGGCATGCTGTTGACCGCCGCCGCGCATGCGGCACCCGCGTGGATCACGCTCGGCGATGCGGCGTTCCGCCAGCTTCAACGCATCGACGCAAGCGCGACCGCGCAGTACAGCACGACGGTCGATGCCGGCAAGACGGCCGATGGCGCCGCGCGCCGCGAAACGGTTCATGTCGTCGAGATCGACGATTCGCGACTCGGCGAGCTGGCCCACGCCGTGCACCGCACGCGCGGCCACGGGCCCGGCTACGTCGTGCACGATTCGTTCGACGAAGCGCGCCACGCGCTGCAGCCATTGCCGCCGGCGCTCGCGAAGCAGGCCGCGGCACCCGCGTACAAGGTGTCGAACGCGCCGCAGATCGGCACCTGGATCCAGCAACTGCAGGCCAGTAACATCGTCGGCACGATCACGTCGCTGTCGGGCTTCACGAACCGCTACTACACGACGTCGCACGGCGTTGCCGCATCGGACTGGCTCGCGCTGCAGTGGAAGCAACTGGCGGGCTCGCGCGCCGACATCGCCGTCGAGCAATTCGCGCACACGGGCTTTCCGCAGAAATCCGTGATCCTGACGATCCGCGGCAGCGATCCGGCCGCGGGCACCGTCGTGCTGGGCGGCCACCTCGATTCGACCGTCGGCCGCACGACGGAGAACACGCGCTCGCCCGGCGCGGACGACGATGCGTCGGGCATCGCGAGCCTCACCGAAGCGCTGCGCGTGCTGCTCGCGAACAACTACCGGCCGAAGCGGACGATCAAGTTTGTCGGATACGCGGCAGAAGAAGCCGGCCTGCTCGGCTCGAAGGCGATCGCGAAACAGTTCCGCGCGCAGAATGCGAACGTGGTCGGCGTTTTGCAGCTCGACATGACGAACTACAAGGGCGATCCGAAGGATATCTACCTGATCACCGATTACACGAACGCGTCGCAGAACACCTACCTGACGAATCTGGCGAAGACCTACCTGCCGGAACTCGCGATCGGCACGTCGCAGTGCGGGTATGCGTGCTCGGATCAGGCGTCGTGGAATGCGCAGGGCTATCCGGCGTCGTTCCCGTTCGAGGCCGACCAGAACGACAGCCCGTATATCCATACCGTGAACGACACGCTGGAGAACTCGGATCGCCAGGCAAACCACGCGCTGAAGTTCGGCAAGCTGGCGCTGGCCTATGCGGTTGATCTTGGCGGGGATGGCTCCGTAGTCGCGAAGCCCTGACGGCGCGCGATCGGGGCGTTCGATTGTCCGCCCGGAAATGATGGAAGCGTGTGCTCTCGGCCCGCACACGCTTCCTCACGGACGACTTTGACCTGACCATCTCGTCCAGCGTCCCGCAGAGACGCGAAGCCAGCGCGACCGCCACGGAAGCTTCATGGCGCCACACGTGCCGTACGATTGCATCGATCGAACCGGACGCGTGTGCTCATCCGGATAGAATCGTCACTCGACCACTCCGCTACACGCTTCCCCCCATGACCGACACCACCCGCTCCGTCGACGATCTGTCGCCCGCTCGCGTCACGACCGCATTCGACCTGCCCGGCCATACGACCGTTCGCTCGCTCGGCGTCGCACAGGGCATCATCGTGCGTTCGCGCTCGATCGTCGGCTCGTTCGGCGCATCGCTGCAGACGATCTTCGGCGGCAACATCACGCTCTACACGTCGCTGTGCGAGAAAGCCCGCCAGCAGGCATTCGACAAGATGCTCGCCGATGCGCGCAAACTCGGCGCGAACGCAGTCGTCGCGATGCGCTACGACTCGACCGAGATCGGGTCGGGCGTCACGGAAGTGATCTGCTATGGCACGGCCGTGCGTGTGACGCAGGACGCGTGACGCCCATCACACGTCGCGCTCGAGCGACTTCATGTTCGTGAGCTGCGGAAACAGCAGCATCCACGCGAGCGCGACGGCAATCGTCGCAGCACCGCCGACGACGATTGCCGTCGGCGCCCCCCACCATGCGGCCGTCACGCCCGATTCGAATTCACCGAGCTGGTTCGACGTGCCGATGAACAGCGAATTGACTGCGCTCACGCGCCCGAGCATGTCGTCTGGCGTACGAAGCTGCACGAGCGACAGGCGCACGACGACACTGACCACGTCCGATGCGCCCAGCGCGGCCAGCGCAACGAGTGACAGCGCGAAGTGCCGCGACAGCCCGAACACGATCGTCGCGATGCCGAACGCGATCACGCCGCCGAACATCGCGCGGCCCGGCCGCCCTTTCAACGGGAAACGCGTAAGCCACAGCGTGCCCGCGAGCGCGCCGACCGCGGGCGCCGCGCGCAATGCGCCGAGCCCCCACGGCCCGACTTGCAGAATGTCGCGCGCGTAGATCGGCAGCAGCGCGGTCGCGCCGCCGAACAGCACCGCGAACAGGTCGAGCGACAGCGCGCCGAGGATCGCCGGTTCGCGCCGAATGAACGCGATCCCCGAAAACACCGAACGCAGCGTGACCGGCTCGCGTGCAGGCGGCGCGCTGCGCAACGGAATCGTGCCGCTCAGCACCGCCGCGATCGCGAATGCCACGACGCTTGTGCCGAACGCGGCGGGCGCACCGACACCGTAGAGCAGACCGCCGAACGCGGGCCCGAGGATCTGCGCGGCCTGGTTCGCGGACGTCGACAGCGCGGTCGCGCTCGGCAAGTCGGTGCGAGGCACGACGGCCGGCAGCAGCGACGACACCGACGGCGACTCGAACGCGCGGGCCGTGCCGACGATCGCCGCGAGCGCATACACGACCGGCGCGGCCAGCCACCCTTGCGCGGCGCCGAGCAGGAACACGCCGGCGGCCAGCGCCTCGACGCCCTGGCAGATCGTCGCGATGCGCCGGCGGTCGTAGCGGTCGGCCACCTGCCCGACGACGAGCGTCAGCGCGAACATCGGCACGAACTGCGCGAGGCCGACGAGACCGAGTGCGAACGCGCTGTGCGTGAGCGCGTACACATACCAGCCGATTGCGACCGACAGGATCTGGAAAGCCAGGGACGACATCACGCGTGTGCCCCAGAAGCGCTGGAACGGCGCGTGACGGAACAGGTTGGCGGGTAACGGGGAGGAAGGAGCGGGTTCGGGCAAGTGGGCGGTCATCGGGGTCTCGGCGATCGGCGGTGCGTGACGCAACCGCTCAACGAGCGGCTACCTGCGCATGTGCGTGCTTGCGCAACGACTTGCCCATCGCGACGCGATATCGGTCCCCGGTCGTGGAGACGGTCGGCTGGACAGCGCAGACGCAGCCAAATCGCGATGATATGCCAATCACGGCAAAACGGCCGTTCGATCGGCCGAGGCAGGAGCGCACTGCACCGGCGCACCCGTCCCGCACGGCAAAAAAGAAGTTCGTCGTGGATTTCCGGGGAACGCGGGGCAGGCTGTCGGGGATCGGCCATCACGCACCATTCGCCTGCACTTGCCCACCGACGGTCGAATGTCGATTCCGCACGGGACAGCAGACCTTGTCGGCAGAGAGATATCGAATGAGTCGTAAGCCGGTGCGGAGGTTCGTCACCAAAGTTGGCCGCTTCGCGTGCAAGTAGCCTGTCTACCTCTGGCGACGAACGTTCGGCAGAAGCCTGCTCGGCGACGGGTGGCCCATCACTCACCGTCTGGGCCGGCCCTGATCGCGAGCTGCGTTGACAGATCGACTATGCGAGGCTATCGGGAGCAAGTTGCAAAACCCGTGCGGGTGCCGCCCTGAAGCTCGGGCTATGTGCATCGGCCGCAATCATGTGAGGTGTTACGTCGTGTGCCGCCAATGCTTCGGCTGATGCCCAGCGTTCGATCAGGACAAATCTATTTTCGTCACTGACGACAGAATGGAGATCATATTGGAGGCAGCCTTGTTCGGCACGGACGAGCGGCGCTAACTTTTCATACGCCGCGATTTGCTCGTGGCCTTTCCCAGGAATGGTTTGAATCGAAATAACAAGCATCACCTCTCGTTCGCTATTTCGGCTGTGATGATCTACTTTGCTCATGGCGACTCCGTACTGGTGTGATACCGACGCAAGACGATCAGCCATGAATGCGAAAGGCCCCGTCTTTTGCCGGCGGGGCCCTTGAAGATATGCAACGACGAAGACTACCGCGTGCGCACCAGGGACGACCCACCGTTGCCGATGGTCGTCGTTGTGATGACGGTCACGAAAGGAATCAGATTGCGTTGCATGTCACCACGCTAACTCACTCGCCGAAGGCGAGTCAAGTTCACTGAGACCTACTCACATTTCTCCAACATTCTTCGAACGGCGGTTGCACATTTGAAAACCGTCATCGACTCCAGGCGGATTCGACAGGCAGATGTGGGTCGAACAGCGACATCCCCGGAAATCCGCGAAGAAACAAAAAAAAGCGCGAACCGCAGTTCGCGCCAAAGAGAGACCTCGCTGAAGACGTCGCTGCTCCAAACCACCCCGCTCAGAACGAATGCCGCATCCCGATCCGCACGTCGGCCTGCGTCTGCGTCGTCGACGGCGTGAAGCTGTAGCCGACCACCGCATCGACGCCGTGCGACGCGCGCAGGTAATCGCCGGAGATATATACGTCGGTGCGCTTCGACAGCAGGTAGTGCAGGCCCGCCGTGCCCTGGTTCCAGTGATGGCCTTCGAAACGCGTATGCTGGTAGCCCGCGATCAGGCTCAGCGCCGGCGTGAACTGGTACAAGCCGCCGCCTTCATACACCTGCATGTGCGACGACTGGCCGAAACCCTTGATCGTCGTGTACGAGAAGTTGGCGTCGAGCGTCAGCTTGCCGATCGTGTAGCTCGAGCCGATGCCGAACGTGCCCTGGCTGTCGACGTCCATCGGCGTGTTCGCGAACAAGTCGGTGCGCGCGCCGGTCGCCGGATCGACGGTGACGGTCTGCTGGCCGAGGAACGTGTGCGTGCCGATCATCGCGTACGGGTCGAACGCATAGATGCCGTTCGGGTTGTTCAGGCGCGTGTACGCGGCGCCGATCGAGAAATCGCCCTTCGTGAAGCTCGCGCCCGCGCTCCATGCGCTGTTGCGGTGGAAATTGCCCGCGACGTTGCCGAACGAGTACATCGCGCCGAACTTGAAGCCGCTGAGGTCGTTCGACAGGAACTTCACCGAATTCGGCAGGCGGTCGCCGTTGAAGCGGTCGAAGTCGCCCTGGTGGATCGCATAACCACTGCCCCACGCCGAGATGTTGTAGATCGACACGAGTTCGTTCGTGATGTCGAGCTGGTTGCCGAACGACAGCGTGCCCCAGTCGTTCTGCAGGCCGACATACGCCTGCCGGCCGAACTCCGCGCCGCCGAAGCCGAGCTGCCCGTTGCCGAGGTGGAAGCCGCTCTCGAGGGCGAACACGGCCTTCAGGCCGCCGCCCAGGTCTTCCGTGCCCTTCAGGCCGAAGCGGTTTCCGTACGAGACGCCGTCGTCGAACTTGACCACGTGCGAGCCGCCGGTGTTGTTCACGTACGTGATGCCCGCGTCGAGAATCCCGTACAGCGTCACGCTGCTCTGCGCATGGCCAATGGCGGGAATACAGGCCGCGCATGCAAGCGCGGCGGCTACGGCGACTTTCGTGTGCTTCATTATCGACCACCCTCCCTGAACCATTCGATGGAAAGAATCTCGTCCCGGCGCGTGCCGCGATACGCCGGTGGATTCGAATTCAGTACGCCCGCTGGCTTCGGTATTTCGTTTTTCGCAATAACGCAGCCATTGCCGAAAAATACAAACCCATATTTCGGGTCACCCGTCTGAAGGCGACACTAAATGGTCACGATGCGACGGGTCGGGAAAACACGTAGACGGGCGGCACGGCAAAAACCGGCCGCCCGGAGGCGGGGTCAGCGGCCGTCGAGGGCCGCTCGCACGGCCGGCAGGCCCGGTGCGCCGGCGGCCGTCGTCACGCCGTCCAGCCAGCCGGCGACCAGCGCCGGGTCGGCCTTCAGCGCGTGTTGCGCCGCGAGCGCGGGCGACGTTTTGTTGTCGAGCATGTCGGCGATCATCCGGTTCTCGACGTCGACGGAGAACGTCATCTGCCGGAACAGCCGCGCAAGGTTCGCGCACTGGCCGGCAAACCCGGCGCGCGTGACCGTGTTGACCGTCGCGCCGCCGTAGTTCGGGCCGAAGTACGCATCGCCGCCCGACAGGTAGGTCAGATGGAACTTCGTGTTCATCAAATGCGGCTCCCACGCGAGAAACACGATCCAGCGCTTGTCGCGCACCGCGCGCTCGACCTGCGTGAGCATGCCCGTCTCGCTCGATTCGACGAGCGACCAGTTCGCCGTACCGAGCGCGTGGTCGGACAGCATCCGCTTGATGTTCTGGTTCGCGGGCGCGCCGGGCTCGATCCCGTAGATCTTGCCGCCGAAGCGGTCTGCATGGCGCGCGAGATCGGCGAACGTATGCACGCCCGCAGCCGCGACGTAGTCAGGCACCGCAAGCGTGAACTTCGCGCCGCTCAGGTTCGCGTGCAGCACGTCGATCGATTTGTCATCGACGAACGGCTTCACGAGCGGCGCCTGCGCGGGCATCCAGTTGCCGAGGAACACGTCGACCTGCCCTTTCTTGAGCCCCTGGTACGTGATCGGCACGGACAGGTTCGCCACGTCCTGCCGATAGCCGAGCGCCTTCAGCACGACGCCCGCCATCGCATTCGTCGCGTCGATGTCGGTCCAGCCTGGCGCCGCCATTTTCACGTCGCTGCACGTCTGCGGGTCGGCCGCATGCGCGCCCTGTATCGTCATCAAGCAGGCGGCCGCGGCGAGCGCCGCGCCGATCCGGATTGCTGCATTGCATTGCGGTTCCATCGCCAGCTTCCTCCGTCGTTCGTCAATGATCGCGATGCGGAGCGCTCAGCGCCCGACCCGCGGAAAACGCGCCATCGCCTCGAGCGTGTCGAGTTCGATGTGATTGCGCATGTAACGCTGGCTCGCGTCGGTGAACGGCTGCCAGTCCCACGCGTGGATGCGGCCCTGCGTCGCCGCCGCGTAATGGAAGCGCCGGCGCCGCTGGCTCGCGCGCACCTGCCGGTCCAGCTCGGGCAGGTTCCAGCGCTGCGCGGCTTCAACGCGGAACGCCGCGAGCACACCGGCGGCTTCCGGCGAGCCGGCGAGATTCGTGAGTTCGCGCGGGTCGTCGGCGAGGTTGTAGAGCTGGTCGGGATCGGCCGGGCAATGCACGTACTTCCAGTCGCCGCGGCGGATCATCACGACCGGCGCGACCGCGCCTTCCGCCAGGTATTCGCCGAGCGCGACATCGTGAGCTGGCGTGCCGTGCAGGTGCGGCACGAGGCTTGCGCCGTCGACCGGGTCGGGCCAGCCGCCGGCCGGCGCGGCGCCGGCCAGGTCGACGAGCGTCGGCAGCAGGTCGACGTGCGACACCGGCCCGCGCACGCGCGCGGCGCCGAAGCGGCCCGGCGCATGGACGATCAGCGGCACGCGGCAGCCGCCTTCGAAGAACGTCATCTTGTACCAGAGCCCGCGCTCGCCGAGCATGTCGCCGTGGTCGGACGTGACGATCACGATCGTGTCGTCGGCGAACCCGCACTGCTCGAGCGCGGCCAGCACGCTGCCGAACTGCGTGTCGACGTAGGAGGTTGCGCCGTAGTACGCGCGGCGCGCGGCGCGGATCTGCGCGTCGGTCGGCGGCGTGCGGTCGTTCTCGCAGACGAAGCGCAGCCGCTGCGAATGCGGGTCGCTGTCCGCTGCATCGAGCCGCACGGCCGGCATGTCGATCTCGTCGTCGCGATACAGATCCCAGTATTCGCGCGTGATCGCATACGGGTCGTGCGGATGGGTCAGTGACACGACCATGCAGAACGGCCGCGCGTCATGCCCGGCCGCGCGCTCGCGCGCGACGTCGTACAGCTTCTGCTTCGCGGCGAACGTGACTTCGTCGTCGAAATCGAGCTGGTTCGTGCGCACGCACGGGCCCGCGTCGAGCACCGAGCTCATGTTGTGATACCAGCTCGGCCGCCCCGCCGGGTTGTCCCAGTCGGGCACCCAGCCGAAATCGGCCGGATAGATGTCGGTCGTGAGCCGCTCCTCGAAGCCGTGCAACTGGTCGGGCCCGCAGAAATGCATCTTGCCGGACAGCATCGTCCGGTAGCCGCCCGCGCGCAGGTAGTGCGCGAACGTCAGCGTTTGCGCCGGCAATTCGGCGGCGTTATCGTAGGCGCCGATCCCCGACGGCAGCTTGCCGGTCAGCAGCGAGAAACGTGACGGCGCGCACAGCGGGCTCGCGCAATACGCGGCGTCGAACACCACGCCTTGCGAGGCGAGCCGGTCGAGCGTCGGCGTGCGCGCGACGCGGTTGCCGTATGCCGGCAGCGCGAACGGCGTGAGCTGGTCGGCCATCAGGATCAGGATGTTGGGTGTCGGGTTCGTCATCGGCGGTCGTGGGGAAATCGGTGTTCGAATGGAACGGCGCGCCGCTTTGGCGGCGAGACGTCCGGCATGACGGAGGCGGCCCGAAGAAAGTGCCGCGCATGCCCGCCGCGACTGGCTAGAATCGCGGAAAGGCCTGGCGCGGCGGCCGTGAAGCGCGTCTGCCGTACCGTCCGATGCACTATCGCCCGCCCGAATCCGGGCGGGAAGGCGTCCTGCCCTTATGGGGCCATTAGAAGGACTTATGTCGAAATCCGAACCGTTACCGTCGATGCAGGCGCTGCGCGCGTTCGAATCGGCCGCCCGGCTCGCGAGCTTCACGGCCGCCGCGCGCGAGCTCGGCTCGACGCAGCCGGCCGTGAGCCAGCAGGTGTTCCAGCTCGAGGCCGAACTCGGTGTGCCGCTGTTCGAGCGCAGCCCGCGCGGCGTCACGCTGACGGCCGACGGCCAGTGCCTGTACGAAGCCGTGCGGCTGAGCCTCGACACGCTGCGCGGCGCCACCGCGACGCTGCGCGCGCGCCGCGAGCACGGCGCGCTCACGATCGTCACCGACTTCGGCTTCGCGACCTACTGGCTGATGCCGCGCCTGGCGGGCCTGAAGCGCGTGATGCCGGATGTCGACGTGCGCGTCGTCACGTCACAGGATTACGACGCGCAGCGCGACCACGGCGACATCGCGATCCTGTTCGGCGACGGCCACTGGCCGTCGTGCACGGCCGCGCGGCTCTTTCCGGAATCAGTCACGCCCGTGTGCTCGCCCGCGTTCCGCGACGCGCATCCGCACGTCGCGCGGGCCGACCAACTGCTCGCGCTGCCGCTGCTGCACGTGCAGCCGACGCGCCCCGAGCGTTGGCTGTCGTGGTCCGGCTGGTTCGACGCGCACGGCCTCGACATGGCGGCCGCCGCGCGCGGCGTGACCTTCAACAGCTACGCGCTCGTGATCCACGCAGCGCTGCTCGGCGAAGGCGTCGCGCTCGGCTGGTCGCCGCTCGTCGACGAGCTTGTCGCGTCCGGCCAGCTCGTGAAGCTCGTCGACGCGCCCGTCGTCACGTCGCGCGGCTACTTCCTGGTGCGGCCGCCGCAGCGGCCCGAGCCGGACGCGACCCACGTGTTCCGGCGCTGGCTGCTCGATGCGTGCGCAAGCGCCTGACGAAGCGCGCCTGCCCCCCCGCGCGCTGGCGCGCCGATACCAGCCACACGGCGCGTTGGTTCTATCCTCCCCAAAATCGTCCTGATTTACTTGAGTCTCCCGCAACCCGCGCGGCGCGGCGCTTTGGTGCGCTGCCGCACGGCCGTGCGCCCCATGCCATCCGAGGATTCTCATGACCGCCGAGCACCGCCCCGATCAATTCGTCCTGACACTGTCGTGCTCGAGCGCGGCCGGCCAGGTCGCCGCCGTCGTCGGCTTTCTCGATCGCCATCGCTGCTATGTCGATGCGCTGAACGTGTTCGACGACGATCTCAGCAACCGCTTCTTCGTGCGCTGCGTCTTTCATCCGACGGATGAAACGCTGCAGATCGACGCGCTGCGCCAGGAATTCGCGCCGATCGCGGCCGGCCTCGGCGGCGACATGCAATGGGCGATCCACGACGTGAACGCGCGGCCGAAGGTGCTGATCATGGTGTCGAAGCTCGAGCACTGCCTCGCGGACCTGCTGTTCCGCTGGCGGATGGGCGAACTGAAGATGGACATCGTCGGCATCGTGTCGAACCACCCCGATTTCGAGCCGATGGCCGCGCAGCACGGGCTGCCGTTCCGGCACTTCCCGATCACGGCCGACACGAAGGCGCAGCAGGAAGCGCAGTGGCTCGACTTCTTCGAATCGAGCGGCGCCGAACTCGTGATCCTCGCGCGCTACATGCAGGTGCTGTCGCAGGAGACGAGCGCGAAGCTCGCGAACCGCGCGATCAACATCCATCACTCGTTCCTGCCCGGCTTCAAGGGCGCGAAGCCGTATCACCAGGCGCATGCGCGCGGCGTGAAACTGATCGGCGCGACCGCGCACTTCGTCACCGACGATCTCGACGAAGGCCCGATCATCGAGCAGGTGGTCGAGCGTGTGGATCATGCGCTGCGTCCGGAGCAATTGCTGGCGGTGGGGCGCGACGTCGAAAGCATCACGCTTGCGCGCGCGGTGAAGGCGTTTATCGAGCGGCGGGTGTTTTTGAACGGGGATCGGACGGTGGTGTTTTCGTAAAGCCGGTACGCTGCAAGCGGGATCGACCGTCCGTCACGCGGAAGCCGACGGCGCGCGCGAAAGCGCCGTGCCGATTCGCTGCGCCCGGCGCCGCAGGTACAGGTTGTTGAGGATCAGCCAGCGCCTCTCAGTCGATGCGTTGCGTGCCCGTCACCGCGCCGCTCACGGCAACCGGCTCCGTTCGGCCTGCTTCAGCGCCTCGCGCGCGGACTTGAGCTGCACGCGCGTAAAGGCCAGCGCGTGCGCGGCGAGATCGTGACTGTCTTCCCACAGGTTGCGCCAGATCGCGAGGATGCCTTCGAGCGGCTGGCCGACGACACGCGACGAAAAACTCTCGAACGTAATCGGCCCCGTATAGCCGCCGAACACCAACGCACGAAACACCGCGGTGAAATCGACGTTGCCCGACCCCAGATACCCGCGATGCGAATCGCCGATGTGCACGTAGCCGAGCTGCTCGCCGGTGTCGCGGATCGCCGACGTCACGTCCGACTCCTCGATATGCATGTGATACGTGTCGAGATGCACCTTCACGTTCGGCCGGCCGATGCGCCGGCACAGCTCGACACCCTGCGACGCGGTGTTGAGCACGTTCGACTCGTAGCGGTTCACGACTTCGAGCCCGAGCGTGATGCCGCTTTGCGCGGCCGTGTCCGCCACCTGCGCGAGGATGTCGGCGGACATCGCGACGCCGGCGGCCGTCGTCGGCGTGAAATTCTTCTGGAACGCCGAATACAGGATCCCGCATACGTGCGTCGCGCCGCAGTCGCGCGCGACACGCAGCGCGGCCTCGAGTTTCTGCTTGCCGCGCGCGGCCTTCTGCGCATCGCCGCTCGAAATGTCGGATTGCGCATCGAGCCCGAGCGAGAACGTGATGCCGAGCCCGTACCGTTCGAGTTCGCGCCGCGTGAACGCGGCGTCGATCGAATCGGGGTCGAGCGCGGGCACCTCGATGAAATCGAAGCCCGTCTCGGCCGTATTCGCGATTGCGCGCGCGCATGCGTCGCGGCTCCAGCCGGCCTCCCAGACCAGCGCATGTACGCCAAGCTTGTTCATTTCGTCTCCTTCCGTTGAGAGGGTTCGAGGCCGCCGAGCGCCGGCGTCGCGATTCGATTGCGATTGCGCGGCCGCGACGCATGCCGGGCCCATGCCCAGCGCACCAGCATCACCGCGAGCAGGAACGCGCCCCACAGCGCGGTCGCGAGGTGCTGGCTCGCGCCGAGCAGGTTGAGGCCCGATGCGATCACCTGCAGGATCACGAGCGCGATCACGACCGGCGCGACGCGACCGAAGCCGCCGAACGGATCGACGCGCCCGAGAAAGCAGGCGAGCACCGAGATCAGCAGGAACGCTTCGCCATGACCGACCCGCACCGAGTTGAAGCGCGACAGCATCACGACGCCGGCCACGCCGCACATCAGCCCCGACAGCATGTAGATGCGCGTGATCGCCCGCGTGGTCGAGATGCCCGAGTAGCGCGCCGCTTCCGCATTCGAGCCGATCATCCGCGTGACGAAGCCCAGCCGCGAATACGTCATCACGACGTGCCACAGCAGCGCGCAGCCCGCGAAGATCCACAGCGGCGCCGGCACGCCGAGCCACAGCCCGTTGCCCATCGAGCGGACGACCGGCGGAAACCCGGAAATGTCGCCGCCGCGCGTCAGGAATTCGCCGAGACCGCGCAGGAAGATCATCGCCGACAGCGACACGAGGATCGGGCTCGCGCCCGTATGCGCGATCACCGCGCCGATCAGCCAGCCGGCCGCGGCGCCCGTCGCGAGCGCCGCGGCGATGCCGAGCGCGACCGCCGCGATGCCGGCCTCCGGGCCGCCGTGCGACTGGATCACCCACGCCATCGCGAGCCCCGCGATGTTCGCGGTGAACGTGACGGCGAGGTTGAAGCCGCCGGACACCAGCGGCATCAGCATCGCCAGCGTGAACAGGCCGAGCTCCGGCAGCTGGAACGCGATCGACGCAAACGTGCCGCCCGTCAGGAAACGGTCGGACGCGACGCTCATCGTCGCGACGATGCACGCGAGAAAACCCAGCAGGCCGGCCACGTCGGCCGGAACGGACAGCGCCGGAAAGCGCCGGGATTCGGCGTGCCTCATGATCATGTCCTCGCGCGTGGCGACAGGAAGCGCGAGCCGACCAGCCGCGCGACGCCGTCGCTCGACACGGTGATCGCGACCAGGATGACCGCGCCGACGATCATCTTGAATGCGTACGGCGACACGCCGAGCAGGTTGAGCCCGTTCGCGGTGATCGACACGAGCAGAATGCCGAGGATCGCGCCGAGCACCGTGCCACGCCCGCCGCCGAGTCGCGCGCCGCCGAGCACGACGGCCGCGAGCACGTCCAGTTCGCGGCCGTACAGCGCGTTCGGCACGATCTCCTGCACGTAGTGCGCCTGCATCAGGCCCGCGATGCCCGCCATCATCCCGAGCCAGCCGTATGCGACGTAATGCATCGTCGCGAGATCGATGCCGACGCGCCGCGCGGCTTCCGGGTTGTCGCCGGTCGCATAGAGCTGGCGGCCGAGCGTCGTGCGCCGCAGCAGGAACCACGTCGCGACGACGGTCGCTGCCATCACCGCGACCGGCAGCGCAAGCGATGCGACGCCGCCCGGCGTATCGACCTGCACGAGCGTGACGCGATTCGTCCACCAGTCGGGCAGGTCGTAGATCGACACGCCGCCCGTCACGAACATCAGCCCGCCGAAGAAGATGTTGAAGGTCGCGATCGTCGCGACGATCGACACGACGCGAAACCGGTAGATGATCGTCGCGTTCACCGCGCCGAGCAGGATGCCGAAGCAGGCCGAGACCGCGAAGCCGAGCGCCCAGTTGCCGCCGCCGAGCCGCATGAGCGTGAGCGCCGCGAGGTACTGCACCACCGATGCGCCGACCGCGAACGATATGTCGATGCCGCCCGCGATCAGCACGATCAGCAGCCCGACCGCGAAGATGATGTTGACCGCGCTCTGGTTGAGCAGGTCGAACAGGTTGGACAGCGTCAGGAAGGTCGGCGTAGCGATGCCGAGGCCGACCGCCATCGCGACGATCACCGCGAGCAGCCAAGCTTCGGTCGAGCCGATGCCGAATATGCCGGGCTTACGCATGGACGTCTCGCTCGATGTGATCGATCGGCGTGCCGCCCGGCACGTACTCGGCGACGATACGGCCGTCGCGCATGTGCAGGATGCGATCCGAGTTGAAGTACACCTCGGGAATCTCGTCGGAGATCAGCACGATCGCCATGCCTTGCGCCGCGAGCCGGTGAATGATCGCGAAGATGCCGGCACGCGCGCCGACGTCGACGCCGACCGTCGGCGAATCGAGGATCAGCAGCTTCGGCTGCGTCGCGAGCCATTTCGCGAGCACGATGCGCTGCTGGTTGCCGCCCGACAGCGTCGACACCGCGTCGTCGGGGCCGCCGATCTTCACCGCGAGCCGGGCGACCCAGTCGCGGATCAGCGCATCGCGCCGCCGCGGCGAAATCAGCCGGGCCGCACCGAGCAGGTCGTCGAGCACCGCGATCGCCGTGTTGTCGCCGATCGATTGCGGCTGCACGAGGCCCAGTTGCAGGCGGTCTTCCGACACGTACGCGATGCCCGCGCGAATCGCGTCGCGATTGGAGCGCAGCGACAGCCGCCGGCCGTCGAGCGCGATCGTGCCGGCGTCCGGCCGCGTCATCCCGAACAGCGACAGCGCAAGCTCGGTGCGCCCCGCGCCGAGACGCCCCGTCAGGCCGAGGATCTCGCCGCGCCGCACCTCGAACGACACGGCCTCGTATTCGCCGCGCCGCGACAGCCCGTCGACACGCAGCATCGCGGCCGCGGCCGACAGGTCGGTCGTGCGCACCGCGTAATCGAAAGTGCGCCCCGTCATCAGCTCGGTGAGCCGCGTCTGCGTCATCCCCGCCGTCGGAAACGTGCCGACATAGCGGCCGTCGCGCAGCACCGTCACGCGCGCGCATACGTCGAGCACTTCCGCGAGCCGATGGCTGACGAACACCACCGCGATGCCGTCGGCCGACAGGCGGCGCACGATCGCGAGCAGCGCCTGCGTCTCGGCATGGCTGAGCGACGCGGTCGGCTCGTCCATGAAAACGAGACGTGCCTGGGCGACGAGCGCGCGCGCGATCGCGACAACCTGCCGCTGTGCGATCGTGAGCGTACGCACCGGCCTGCCGAGATCGAGCTCGACGCCGAGCCGCGCGAGAATCTGCCGCGCGGCGACCTTCATCCGCCCGTAGTCGACCAGCCGTGGACGCGCGCCGAGGTTCTGCTCGAACGCGATGTTCTCGGCGACCGTCATCTCGGGGAACAACGCGAGATCCTGCCAGATCACCTGGATACCGAGCGCGCGCGCACGCGCCGGATCGAGATCGCCGGCCGGCTTGCCGTCGAAGCGCATCACCGCACCGGATTCCGGGCGATGGACGCCGCTCACGATCTTGATCAAGGTGCTCTTGCCGCAGCCGTTCTCGCCGGCCAGGCACAGCACTTCGCCCGGCATCACGTCGAACCGCACCTGCTGCAGCGCCTGCACGCCACCGAACGTCTTCGACACGTTGTCGAGTTCGAGCAACGGCGCGTCGGCCGCGAACGCGGCCGGCGGCGGGCTCGCCCGGCCGGACGCCGCTGATTCACGGGAATGGGCAGACATCATCGCTACGCTCCGGTGCGGCCTGCTATGAAACATCGGGAGAACCGAACGACTTCATCGCGCGGCGCGTTGCGCCCGCGTGCATGCCGCTCACAGCCCCTGCTTCGCGAGATCGTCGACGGTTTTCGCGTTCAGCTCGACGAGCTGGTTCACGATCAGGTTGTGGCCTTCCGGATGCACGACGCCGAGCCCCGGAATCGTCATGCCGTCCTTGACCGGCTGCCCCTTCGCGAGCATCGTGCCAAGCGTGACGAACACCTCGCCGGCCTGCGCGGGGTTCCACATGTAGCCGCCGCTCAGCACGCCGTCGTGCACGAGCCGCCGGCCCTGCCCCGGGGAGAACGGCCCGAGCACCACGATCTTGCCCTTCGCCTGCTTCTCGGCGACCGCGCGCGCGGCGCCGATCGGCCCCTGGCTGCCGAACGCCAGGATCGCCTTCAGGTTGGGGTGCGCGCGCATCAGGTCGAGCGCGGTCTTGCGCGACGCGTCCACGTCTTCGGCCACGCCGTAGCGATCGCCGACGAGCTTCATGTCCGGATAGTTGGCCTTCAGATACGCGATCGCGGCATCGGCCCACGCGTTATGCAGCGGCACCGTCAGCGAGCCGACGAACACCGCGTATTCGCCCTTGCCGCCCACCGCCGCGGCGAGGTTCTTCGCGTACGCCTCGCCGAAGCCCTTCGCGGAGGCCAGCTCGAAATTCCAGTCGGTGTTCTTCTGCTTCGGCGATTCGTGCGTGATCACCTTGATACCTGCGGCCCGCGCGCGCTGCAGCACCGGCTCGAGCACCTCGGCATCGTTCGGCACCACGCCGATCACGTCGACCTTCTGCGCGATCAGGTCCTCGATCGCACGCACCTGCAGCGCCGGGTCCGCGCTGGTCGGCCCGACCATGAACGCCTTCACGCCGAGTTGCTCGCCGCGCTTCCTGATGCCCGCGTCCATCGCGTTGAACCACGGAATGCCGCCGATCTTCACGACGACCCCGATCACGGGCTTGTCCGGCGACGCCGATGCGATGCCCGTCGCGAGCGCGAATGCAGCCACGCCCGCGCATACCTTGCGCAAGAAATTCACCGACATGTCTCCTCCATCCGAAGGCGACCGTCGCCGGGCTTCCGGGCCCCGGCATGGCGGTCAGTTGCTAAATCCATTCAGCAAACCGTTTCGTGTATGCTGAATCCATTTAGCTTCGACGGAAAGCATGGGAAAACCCTGATAGGGCATCGCGTCCCGAAACGCATACCGTCGGCATCATCGACACAAAAACGCACACGAGGGGAGCGACGACGCAGATGGCCCGCACGACTACCGGACGCAAGTCCACGATCTACGACATCGCGAAAGCAACCGGCTCGTCCACGTCCACGGTCAGCATGGTGCTGAACGGCAACTGGGCGCGCTACCGGATCAGCGAGGAAACGGCCACGCGCATTCTCGACAGCGCCAAGGCGCTCGGCTACAACGTGAACCTGAGCGCGCGCGGCCTGCGCCTGTCGCGCTCGGGGCTGGCGGGCATGGTCATTCCGCACTACCGCAACCGCTTCTTCGCGGGGCTCGCCGAAACCTTCGAGGACGAGGCGCGCCGGCGCGGCCTGTGCCCGATCGTCGTCGGCACGCAGCGCGCCCCGGACGTCGAACTGAACGTCACGCAGACGCTGCTCGCGCAGCGTGTCGAACTGCTGTTCATTGCCGGCGTGCGCGACCCGGCACCGCTCAATGCGCTGTGCGATGCGGCCGGCATCCCGTCGATCAACGTCGACCTGCCGGGAGCAGGTGCGCCGTCGGTCGTATCGGACAACCGCGCGGGCGCGCGGGCGCTGACCGACGTGCTGATCGACAAGATGCTCGCGCGCGGCAATGCGCCCGACGAACTGATCCTGCTCGGCGGCATCGCCGGCGAATATGCGACCGAGATGCGGATCGCGGGCTTTCACGACGCGTTCGCCGCGCGCGGCCTGCCGCCGCCGCCGCACGACGCGATCGAGCGCTGCGGCTACGCGCCCGCAGCCGCGCGCGAGGCGCTTGCGCGGCGCTACGACACGCTCGGCCGGCTGCCGGCCGGCATGCTGACGAACTCGATCACCTCGTTCGAAGGGCTCGTGCGTTTCGCGTCGGAGCTGCCGTGGGACATCTGGCAGCGCACGGCAGTCGGCTGCTTCGACTGGGACCCGTTCGCCGCGCGCCTGCCGTTCGACGTCACGATGCTGCGGCAGGACGTGCAGCGGCTGATCGCGGAAGCGTTCGCGCTGCTCGATGCGGGCGACGCCGGAGACGCCACGCCGCATCCGGTCGTGATGGTGCCGACGCGCTTCATGCGAACCCTCGACGACGACATGCGCGCCAGCGACGCAGAGCCGGCCGGCTGAGCGCACGGACGCGGAATGAAGAAAGCCCGGCCGGTCGTGCGACCGGTCGGGCTTTCTTCATGCTGCGCGACATCGTGTCGTGCTCGCCGGGACCGTGTGCAGTATCCGTTCCCGGCGAACGACGTGGTGGATGCCTACTTCACCCACGCAAGGTAATACGACAACCAGATCGTCAACCCCGCGCCGATCAGCGCCGCGTAAGGCATCAGATTCAGCCACATGCTGCGCTTCGGCACCTCGAGCTCCATGTCGCGCTGCATCTGCGCCGGGAACCGGCCGCGATCCTGCCAGTAGTGGCGATAGAGAAATACCGGCACGATCAGCAGCATCGCGATCAGGCCATTACGCAGCGTGCCCTCGCCCTGCAGGTTCGCACCCGCGCCGACATACACGAGGTTCGCATAGCCGCAGATCGCGCCGCCGACGAGCAGCCATGTCGGGCAGCGGAACGGCCGATCCCAGTTGCCGCGATCCATCCGGTGGATCCAGCCCGACTGAAGATTCAGGAATACGAACAGCATGTAGCAGACATTCGAGATCGACAGCACCGTCATGTAGTCCGACATCATCAGCAACACGAGGTTGAAGCCGAGATCGGTCCACATCGCGCGCGTGGGCGAGCCGTGCTCGTTCACGTGCGACAGGTACTTCGGCAGCCAGCCGTCGACCGATGCCTGGTACAGCGTGCGCGACGAGCCCATCATCGATGTCATCACGATCAGCAGGATCGACAGCATCAGCATCACGACGACCGCATTCGCGACCCATGCGCCGCCGCCGACGATCCGCGCCATCGCGGCAGCGACACCGGTGCCGTCGCCGATCGCCGGATCGAGCATCGCCTGCGTGCCGAGCGCACCCTGGAACGCCATCGGCACGAGCGTCATCACGACGAGACACAGTGCGCCCGACCAGAAGATCGCCTTCGCGGTGTCGCGACGCGGATCGCGGAATTCGCGCGTGTAGCAGACGGCCGTCTCGAAGCCGTACGACGCCCAGCCGGCCATGAACATCGCGCCGAGCGCCATCGTGACGCCCTGCCCGTTCCACGAGCCGAACGTCGCGGTCGTGAGGTTGCCGTTCGCGTCGTGACCGAGCGGCAGCAGCGGGAGCAGGTTCGACATCGGCACGTCGCCGGTGACGAACGGCACGATGCCGACGATCAGCAGCGGCGTGAGCGATGCGATGCCAAGAATGCGCTGCGTGCGCGCAGCCTTCGACGCGCCGCTGTGCTGAAGCTTGAACGTGATGAGAAGCAGAATCGTCGCGATGATGAACGTCGCGTTGATTCGCAGCGAAAGACCCGGCTTGATGAAACCGAGATCCGCGATCCTGAGCTGCCAGTGCAGTACCGCCGCATCGGCGGGAAAGAGACTCGTGAGCGCATAGCTTGCCGCGAGGCCGCAGCCGAGCGCGAGCATCGGCGACCACGCGAGCCAGTTGCACCACACGGACACCGGGGCAATCAGCTTGCTGTAACGGACCCAGCCGATCGCGCCATACACGGACGCGCCGCCCGATTTATGGGGAAATAGCCCGGATATTTCCGCATAAGTCGCGCTTTGAATCAGCCCCATCGTGATCGCGGCGATCCAGATCGCCCACGCGGGCTGGCCGATCGTCGCGCATACGCCGCCGATCGTGAACAGCACGCCTGCCGGCACGCCGCTCGTTACCCAGAATGCGTCTTTCCAAGTCAGGCCACGATGCAGCGTGTGGCCCGTCGAATCATGTGAGATGGTTGCCTCAACGTCACTGGTGCGATTAGCACGCAGTCCTGCCTGACTCATCCATTGCCTCCTGAGATGACTCCGCACAAGGGCCGTAGTGTAACAACTTACGCCTTTTCTTGCAGAATCAGAAAAAAAATTCCGGGATATGGCCACAGGGAATCACGATTGTTTCGGATTCCTGCGGGCCATTCCCGGCGTATTTTTTATAGCGATGCGCGCGATGAAGCGTCGCGTGTTACTGGGTGCCTTCCGTCCACGAATTCACGCGGTCCGCATGGGCTGCGATCCACGCATCGGCGGCCGCTTCCGGCTTCGAGCCGTTCTGGATCGCGAGCATCACGCTGTCGATCTCGCCCGGTTTCCACTGGAATTTCTTCAGGAACGCGACGACCGGCTTGGCCTTCGTTTCGAGCTGCGGATTCACGACGCTGTCGACGTGCTCCGCGCCGCCGAACACCTTCTTCGGATCCTCGAGGAAGCGCAGCTTCCACTTCGCGAACATCCAGTGCGGCGCCCAGCCGGTCACGATCACCGGCTTGTTCGCACTGACGGAGCGCGACAGCTCGGCCGTCATCGCGCTGCCCGAACTCGGCATCAGCGTGTAGCTCAGCCCGTAGTTCTTGATCGCTTCGTCGGTCTTGCGCATCACGCCCGCACCGGCATCGATGCCGACGATCCGGCCGCCGAAGCTGCTCTTCTCGGCGTTCAGATCCTCGATGCTCTTCGCCTTCACGTAATCCGGGACAATCAGGCCGATCTTCGCGTCGGGAAAGTTCGCGCCGACGTCGACGACCTTGCTCTTGTATTCGCTCCAGTACGAGCCGTGCGTGACCGGCAGCCAGGCCGACAGCGTCGCGTCGAGATCGCCGCGCGCCACGCCCTGCCACATGATCCCGGCCGCGACCGGCACGAGCTTCACCTCGTAGCCGAGCTTCTTCTCGATCACGCGAGCCGCGAC
>Ga0207695_10000327_pt1 | contig 113436 bp, 91 predicted proteins | sample KBSC54metaG_FD_184354 | JGI IMG/M metagenome (GOLD analysis project Ga0207695, IMG submission 184354) | Corn rhizosphere microbial communities from Kellogg Biological Station, Michigan, USA - KBS C5-4 metaG (SPAdes) (version 2) | ecosystem: Host-associated > Plants > Roots > Rhizosphere > Soil... | reverse complement strand
GTGGTTTGATCGCAGAAAGCTCTTTTACATACTCAATCTATGACAGACCGCCTTAGTATATCGGTTGTGGTTTGATCGCAGAAAGCTCTTTTACATACTACACAACCGCAATCGAACACCTCGATGTAGTTGTGGTTTGATCGCAGAAAGCTCTTTTACATACTATACGCCTGCTGCTTATTTGCAGCATCGAGGTTGTGGTTTGATCGCAGAAAGCTCTTTTACATACTCGCTTTCCGAAAACAAGACGGTGTCCCCCGGTTGTGGTTTGATCGCAGAAAGCTCTTTTACATACTTACCAAAGCACAATCGACAACATCTACCTAGTTGTGGTTTGATCGCAGAAAGCTCTTTTACATACTTTTCGCAGACAAATTCTGGACGACGACCGAGTTGTGGTTTGATCGCAGAAAGCTCTTTTACATACTCATTATGAGGAGGGAAAGAAGACGGTGCGGTTGTGGTTTGATCGCAGAAAGCTCTTTTACATACTCATCGTCATCGATTCAAAGAGCCTGCCGTCGTTGTGGTTTGATCGCAGAAAGCTCTTTTACATACTCTGTCTCTATTACGGCATCGTTGTTCACCAGTTGTGGTTTGATCGCAGAAAGCTCTTTTACATACTGAGGACGCAATCGAACACCTGGGCGGGCGGGTTGTGGTTTGATCGCAGAAAGCTCTTTTACATACTAGAATTATAACAAAATAAGAGTCAACATTAGTTGTGGTTTGATCGCAGAAAGCTCTTTTACATACTAATACAACGCCGGTCTGATAGGGTATTCAAGTTGTGGTTTGATCGCAGAAAGCTCTTTTACATACTGTGCGAAAGATTTTTTTTGTTCAAATTTCAGTTGTGGTTTGATCGCAGAAAGCTCTTTTACATACTATTGGGTATTGTATACACTTTAGTAGTAAGCATTTGAATGGGGATCAGCGACGGGAAAACTGAATGAAAGTGCAGATTAAATCGCATGACTGAACATTTTATTTTTTCAGAACATTTCTATTTGGGTGGGGCCAGGGGGAAGGGGGATTGCCTTGGCGCCCCAGATGTTGATGATGTCGCCGTATTGACGGTCGGTGATTTTTAAAATGCTCACCTGACCTTTGGCGGGTGTGGCTGATTTCGTCCTCCGTATGTGAACCTGAGCGCTTTCATCACTCGCACAGTGTCGATTATAGACACTGAATTGCAACATACTAAAGCCATCCTTTAGTAAGGCCTTTCGAAAGTCGGCTGCTGCTTTACGCTCTTTTTTTGTTTCGACTGGTAGGTCAAATAATACAAAAAGCCACATAATGCGATAGGCGTTTAATCGCTCCTGCCTGTTCATGTCTCCGGTATTTCAGGAAAAAGGAGCTTTTTCGAGGAGCCTTCAAAACATTTGGCCAGATTTGCAGACACTGACTCTATGGCTACGTCAAGCGGGCTTGTTTGGTCACCCCAAACGCTATCGGAATGGAGTAGCTGCAGGAATTCGTTCTTTCGCTCTTTCGTTAGTTGATGATAGTCTGGGATAAAACGGATTTGCTTATAAATGAGCCAATCATTGAATGGCCGAAAGGGCTCGACAATGTCATCAGCAAGCGCAAAACTGTTGTACTTGTTGTGGTGATGAATACCCAGAGTTACCAGCAAGCCGCTGCCTACCAGGGCGCGGGCTACCGCTGCGCGAAGGATCGTATAGCCGTAATTGAGTGATGGATTGGGTGGAGAACCATCCCTGTCCCTTATAAAATTTTCTCCAAACAACTTTCGGAAATAAATTCTTGCTGCTTGGGCTTCGCAATTAGTGGTGTCGCCGCTCATGACTTTATTGGCAAGATTGTGCAATGCAATGGCTTGTTCTCCGGCCATCTCAAGCACTTTAGCCTGATTGCGGATCTTCGCTTTCACCGTTTGTTGCCACAGTTGCTTTTTCAGTGGTTCACTGGCGCTGACCTGCGCGCGAAAGCGTTCGGCTTGAATATGATGTACGTCAAGATGCAACAGCATGCTGGAAGGGTGATGTTTGGAATCGCAGAAGACTACGGCAATGTTGCTTTCAGCCATTACCTGCATGAGCGCCGTGGTAAAGGTGATCTGAGGGTGATCGATGACCAGGTATCCTATATCTTCGAGCGACCGGGTAATCTCATCGTCTGTCTCCTTGTTTAAAATGACCAACTGGCCAAGTTTGGTGCTCAAATGAAAGGGATTGGAAAATGATAGTATCCGCTTACTCATCCGCTACATTATTGATAAAAATGATGGTTCCCACGGGAGTCAAATGAAAGTCCACCCCTTCAATAAGCGCCCGGAGCTGGTTGTGGTTCATCTTTCGGTATTTTTTGCCATCGCCCCATTTGTACTCGCCGTCCTGTACTTTTAGCCGGCTAGTGGGTTGGGCTTCGAGGTGGTGTATTAGATGGATGGTCGCATAGTCATACTTGCCACCAATTCGCTGAATGCTGAGGCCCTGCACCTTGAAAAGCCTGTCAGTTAGGTTCCCGGGGGATGGATCAGCATAAATTTCATTGGCAGACTCTTCATACAAAAGCACCTTGGTGCCCTGTCGCAATACTACGTCTTTGCCATTCCTTCTGGAAAGGGGTATGCGGAAAGTCTTTCCTCTAAATATTTTCTCCTTGTACAGAGGATATAAACCCTGACGCTCGCCGGCCAGGCCAGCAAGATCGAAAGTGTTGACCAGTTCAAAATCTTTTTCCCTCCCATTATCATATAATGCCACCAGATAGTTGCCGTCGGTCTGAACATAATACCAGGCTTTATGTTCGCGTGTTGCTTCGGCATGTCTCTTTAATTTTATGGGGTTCTTTAAATCGTCGGCAAAAATCTTTACCTTAAAGACCTTGGTGGGCTGCGCAGCGGCATCACGCTTCTTTCTTTCTTCGCTGGGTGGTATCTCGAAATAGCCCAATTTTTGAATATTGGTTGCACTTGCCTCCTCGGCCAATTTTCGAAGGCGGGCATCTACGATCTTTGGAATGTTCTTGCGAATATCTTCCACGGAGCTACCGCGGAATTGGAAACTGGTGCGATATTGTACAACCTCCTTTCCTGGAGGCTTGATAGCGCCATAAAAGGTGTCCTTATGCAGGCTGGCCCGTAGTCCCCATCCGGTTTGATAGAACGGAATTTTCTCGCCTTGTTTATCCTGAAGGAAAGAGCCGTCGTCATTTTTCCGGTATTCGATTTTTCCTTTGAGTCGCACTTTTTTCTTAGTCTGCTTAAGGACATTATCGCGGTCTGCGTGATAGACGATCGTGTCAGCGGCCAGGCGCTGCATGGCATTGTAAAAGGCGGCTGGTTCAAGGCCCCAGGGGTTTGACAGTCTGGGTTCCTTCCATCGATGTTCCTGAGCCTCCTTGTAAGCTTCCGCAAGCAGATTGTAGATATCGGGTTTATTTCTTTCCTTATAAAGGAGGGTTTGGATAATGGCGTCGATTGTATGATGGGCATGATTGCTTCTATCCTTGTTTTCTCCAATACCCTGCGCTCCCCAAATTCTCTTTATCTTATCGGTGATTAGGCCCTTTGTTGCCCGTACATTAAAAAAAACGGTTTTAAGATAAAGGACGCCATATTTCGAGATCAGCTGCGTGTCGACGAGTTGGCTGTTCTTAAAGCCTTGAGTAACCTGGGTAAGAGTGAACCGTTCCAATTTACTCATCCAGTAGCGATGATGCATCGCATAATAATGACGGTCCTGAATGGCCTTGTCTTTCGCTTCCTTGGTGGCGGCAAGTCGACTTCTGCGCTTAGCCATCTCGGTTTTCGCTTCGAATTCCGCGACAAGGGATTCCCAATTTAGCAAGCGGGGCTCGATTGCGGTAAATTCCGGTGTATCGGTTGCATAGTTGGGCAACTGGGATGGGAAGAGCTTGTTTTTAACAGTGTTGTTGTACGATTTGTAGGCTATGGATTTGTTTTCCATCCTATCGTCGAAGGTAAGGCTGCGCGGCAAGGTATGCTCGATGTCGGTGGTATTTTCGTCGAAAAGGTCGGCGTCGCTTATAGTACGTCCTGTGTACATGCAGACACGCTTAGGCTGTTCTTCTCTTAGGCGGTATCGCTCAACATAGGCGGATAGATCGGCAGGAAGGGTTCTGCCCTGTTCCTGAAATATTTTTTTGAGCTCTTGCTCAAAACGGACATTCTCTTCCTTTCGTTCGTTCTGAAAGCGCTCGATGGCTTTGCGACGGTTGGCGTCGTTAAGCTCCCTTGCCATTTCTACCATCACTTGGGTGTGCTCATCGATGATGTCCTTTCTGATTAAATAGTTGATCAGCCGTCGAAGCTCATATAGAGTACGCATGGCCATAGGGTTCCGGATGCTGTTCGTGGCAGGCGTGTTCAGGAGCTTTCGACCAGTCGGCCGTCCAGACGAGTTGTCTACTTCAATGACCGCAGGGGCGAACGATTCGATGTCACTCGGATGATAGAGCTTATCCAGCAAGTGACTGGCGGGGTCAAGGCCAGTGATGCGATAGATAGCGTGTTTTATATTTTCGTCAAGGCGGGGCGGTTTAATATATGGCAGATCGCCATTGCCGATATTTTTCAACGCATTACTGTATAAATTCTGCAAGCGTTCATAATAGTTGTATTGTAAGGATTCGGGGAATTCCTGCCACCTGGCTTCGCCAAAATAGCCGATCAGGGCTGTGTTGATGTCTTTATGATCATCTTCGTCCAGCGTATAACCTTCTATCTTCGCGAAACGGTGATGATAGGGAAGGTTGTTATATTGGCTGATAAGTCTGTTGGCGATATCTATGCTGGCCTTTTCCTGGCCGATGCACTCAATCGCCTGCCGGACGGCGGACATCAAGGATGTTTTGGTAAGTTCCCAGATACTATTACCTATGAGATGAGGGACATTCGCCAGGAACACAGCAGTGTCATACCGTTCGCCTTGTTCGAGCCAATGATTGATCTTCCGGATAGCTTTGAGGCTAAGGTTACCGTAACCGGGCTTGAGCGGGATAGCGACGAATTGGCTCGCTTCCCGGTCAGTAAGGCCGAGCGAGAACTGGACCTTTCGCCTTATGATCTCCTGGTCTTTATCGTTGTCCATGGCGAAGAGCCAATGCCAAAGATCAAACAGATCGAGCTGCTTGCTTGGGTAGGCGATAGGAGATGCACGCTTTTCAACGGCTTCCCAATGAAGCCTGGCGAGGGCTGCTTTCCGCATTTGCCAGACTCTCTCCTCACCGACAATTGAGATGAGTCCTGCCAGAGTGGGACATCCGGCAATGGTCTGGGCGTCGTTGTAGTTAAAGATCCGGTGCGGATGTTGCCGGAGGAACAGTTTGCGAATGTCGGCGAATTCAAAGGTGGGGTTGGACTTGCGGAAGAACTTCTTCTGGATCGTAATTCTTTCGACGGGGTTCAGCGAATGCCATGTTTTTCTGTCATCATCGGAGTACTTTATATTATTCAGGACTTGCCACATGCGGTAGAGTTCATACTCGGGGTGGGAAATTGGACACCGGGACTTATCTTTTTCATAGACGCAGTGTCCCACGGTAGCCTTTTGTGATCGCAACGGACGCTGGTCGAAGATGGTCCTGCGTATGCGCTCGGTAAGTTGTGTTGGCAGAAGTTGAAATTCGGCGATCTTCAGGAACTCGGCCTGTAGGGTGAGCCGGGAGATATTGGTGCCTTCATCGGTCCTCCGGCGTGCCCTGTCACCGGCTTTTATGGCCTCATGTAATTTCTGCCCAATCGTGTGGCCATCCAGCCTATCCTCCAATTCTTTAATTGCACCGGCGATTTTGCCCAATCTCCGGCTGGTAACAGGTCTGCTGCTGGTTTCTTCCTCGTCTGGCTCCGTGTCGAAGGCATCTTGGGCTTTATCGGATCGGTTGCTAAGGTATCCGCGGCGCTGGTTCATGTGATACGCGAGCCGGCCAATCTCCTGCAAGGAGAGTCGGCGGATAAGTGCTTCGGCTCTTAACGCATAAGGATTAGCATAGTCGGGCACGCCATTATTGTCGAAATCAAGCCGAAGCCAAGTCTTGAATTCCTGGCTGTCGGGATACTTTCTTGTAGCTTTTCGCTTCGGGTCTTTCCAGCGCGCTAGTTCGTCCACAGAAAGGGGGCACATGCCATGTTCGATCAGGATTGACAATAAATCGATCTTGCGCCATCGTTTTCGTTGGCTGCGCCTTCTGGCTGATCTGTGCTTGGTTCGTTCCGCTGCGAGCGAGAATTCTTTGCCCTTTAGCTCGCCCACGCCTTTGTCAAAGATAACACTGCCTTTGTGGATGATCTGCTCCAGGCCGGTGCCGGCCTGTGTGTCTCGCACGGCCCAACCAATACTATTGGTGCCCATGTCGAGGCCAAGGATTCTGCTCATTGCATGCTACGATTTCGGGATTATCAAATGTCGGGTTGCGGATCAGCAGGAAACAGCTGGAAGACAAATGTTCTGGACGAACTGGTTCAATGGGAACAAAACCAGGATGGCTAAAAATTTGGCTAAATGTATGAAATTTCTTTTATTTACATTAAGAGAGCTTTTTGCAATCTTTCCACAATAAGGCTATATGCCGCAGGTGAAAACCTTTGGCCCTGCTTCGGTAGGGCCTTTTGTTGTTAGGAAAAGCCTTGTAAAGCCGGCGGTTACCCGGCTTGTTCGTGATTGGGATTCCCGACGCTGAGGCGAGCTTTCTTGGTTTTATTTTTTTGTGACAGGGTGGGAAAGATTGGGTGCATTTGTTGGTTGACCTGCAAAGCGCGGCCTTTGCCGAAGAGTTTTTCCTGGAGTGTTGTCATATGCCGGCTGATGGCCAGTTTGCTAGCTCGTGCATAAATTTCAGTTGTACGTATGGTGCGGTGGCCGAGCATGACGCTGACAATCTTCAGTGGAATGTCGTGCTCGATGGCGATGGTCGTGGCGAAAGTATGCCGGGCGGTATGGGTGGTCAGTTCAATTTCAATATTGCAAATAGCGCCGATCTCCTTGAGGTACTCATTGAAGCGCTGGTTGCTATTGACGGGTAGGAGCTTCTTGTATTTGATGCAATAGGGATGGTGGTTGTACTTTTTTATCAGATCGTCGGGGATGGGCAGGAGCGGAAGGAATTCGGGGTTCTTCGTTTTGTTGCGATTCGTATTGATCCAGTTCTTGCCGTCAATTCCCACTTTCACGTCCTTCGGACGGAGATTATAGACTTCCTGATAAGCAAATCCGGTGAAGCAACAGAAGATAAAGACGTCCCTTACTTCACTTAGCCTGGGATTGTCAATTTTATGGTCAATGATCCGTGCTATTTCCTTGAGGGTCAGTGCCTGCCGTTCCGGATCAACGTAGGTGCATTTGAAGGAATCGAGCGGGTTTTTCTCTAATGACCCCTGGATTACCGCCTCGTCGATCACCTGTTTCAAATTTTTGATATACTTCATGGCAGCGTTCTTCCCGATCGAATTGGTCAGGGTAAGATAGTCATGGAGGTCGGTCGCGAATTTCAAGGGAATCGATTTTATAAGCTGATCCTTCGCCTTGTAGCGGTATTGCAGGAATGTCTCAATGGTGTTTTTGCTGCTGATCCATTTCCGGAACGTTTCATGCGAGGCGGCGGCTTTCAGCACCCTATACAGAAACTTTAGTAGAAAAGTATATAGGGCGTCCATCAGGGTCTTGTCAATGGCGGGATCGTCCATCCAGGCACGGGACTGGGTGAGCAGCTGTTCTATGGATTGGCTCACCTGATCGAATTCCTGTTGGATTGTTTGGAGCTCATTTGAGAAGGTGGACATTCGCAAGGCTCTCTTTTCCCGCGTCTTGATATGAAGGTATTGTTCAATGATCGAGAGGACACTTGCTTTAAAGTTGACGTCTCTTTTGTCCGCTTCCTTGCCGGTTGCCTGATTGTGGTAAAGATTGATCAATTGCTTCGCCCTTACGACCTCCTGGACGGGAAAGCGGTCAAAGAGGGTAGTCAGGTCTCCCTTTATCTTGGTGATGCGGCCGTTGATGGATTGGGCCTCGGGAGACTTTGCTGTGCATCTTTGCTTTTGCTGGCTCCATTCGCCGGGCAGGATCTTACGCGACAATGAAAAGTCTTCGTCATCTCCATCGATGGTTACGTGTACGTAGATGGGCACTTTGCCCTCGGCGTCCTTTTTTTGATGCTTTAAGTACATTCGGATTGACAATGTCTTGCTCATTTCAAGATGATTTTAGGTGAATGATCATCTTTGCAAACCCTTTACAGACGAGGCTTTCAGACGATTCCGGTACCTATAAAGATATAAGAGTCTTATGGTACCGGAATAGGTACCGGAATGGATGGTACCCGTTTGTATCCGATTGATAGAAGATTTAACACAACGGGCTGAAAATGAGAAGCAGCTAAAAAGAAAAAGCGTTCCTAAGAACGCCTTTCGTGATCCCGCTGGGACTCGAACCCAGGACCCATACATTAAAAGTGTATTGCTCTACCAACTGAGCTACGGAATCGGGACCATGCGACGGACGGGGACGCCGCCCGGTTTTTTGGGAGTGCAAAAATACGGGAAAAAGAAACGCGGGCAAATTTTTCGGAGATTATTTTTCCACGGGAAGGGTATGGTTTTCAACATTTTCGCAGCGGAATTGGGGTGGGAAAGTGGATGAAATGAGACCGAGATGAGATGGGAATGTGGCTGAATGCAGACGAAATTGGCTCAGGATAATGGCTGGAATGAGACGGAAATGTCGCGGCAAACCGGCGGAAAAAAGGACGGCGAATTTTTTTTTCAAAAACTAATGAATTAGTTGGCAAACTAATCAATTAGTAGTACATTCACGAAAACTTTCGTCGATCATGCAGAAATTAGCCAAACGGGAAGAACAGATCATGCAGGCATGCTGGCATCTGGGGAAGGCATTCATTAAAGAGATCATTGCGGAACTGCCCGACCCCAAACCTCATTATAATTCGGTAGCAACGATGGTACGCATACTCGAAGAGAAGGGATTCCTCGGTCATGAGACGCTGGGGAACACTTTCCAATATTATCCGGTCATTTCCAAAGAACAATACCAGAACCACGCTTTCGACGACATCGTCAAGCAATACTTCAATAACTCCTATCCGCGGATGCTGGCTTATTTCGCCAGGGAGCAAAAGATATCTAAGGAGGAACTCAACGAAATTCTGGCGCTTATTCAATCCCAAAAGAAATGATACTCTATATCCTTCATGTGACGGTGATCACCACCATCTGTTTCCTGTTCTATAAGCTCCTGCTGCAGAGGGAGACCTTCTACCACCTGAACAGATGGATCCTGATGGGCTGTCTGGCCGTTTCATTCGCTTTGCCCTTGCTACCCGTTCCGCGCGAGTTCAGCTGGCGCGACAAATGGGAAGAGCAGACGGCGCAAGACCGGCCGGTTGCCCAGGCGAACACCCCGGATACCAGGGTTTTGCCGAAGACTACCGATGATCAGTCATCTGCGGTAAATGCCATCCCGACGGATGAGTTTGTTACTATCGCCGGCCACAAAACAGCGCACAGCAGGATGGGACGCGTGTCGCATAATGGAAAATCAGAGTCGCGCAAGCCAGGGAGTATTCAGAGCCAGGAAACAGTGGCGATCAGCGCCGTCAGCGCTGCGCTACTGCAAGATGCCGGACCGGCTCATGGCCGGACGATCGCCGATGCAGGCAAAACGATGCCGGCGAGGCGGGCAGGGGACAAGCTGGAGGAGAAGGCGGGGGCACCGGCGTCGTTGCTGTTCCTCGTCATCCAATGGGTCTTCTACTGCTACCTGTTCGGGTTGCTGCTGTTCGGGGGAAGTTTCCTTTTGCAGATTGCTGTCCTTTTGTATCAATCCTATTCCCGGCCGGTGATCCGGGACGGACGTTTCCGTATCGTGGAGATCAGGGGCAACCGCGCGCCCTGCTCTTTCGGAAATACCATTTTCATCAACCCGGAAAACTATGACTGGGAGACCTACAACCAGATCCTAATCCATGAAAAGGTCCATGTCAGCGGTCGCCATACGCTGGATATTCTGCTGGCGGAGATCGCAGTCGTCCTGCAGTGGTTCAACCCCTTCGTGTGGTTGTATCGCCGGGAAGTGGAAAACAACCTCGAATTCCTTACCGATGCATCCGTGCTGTCGCATCGGGAGGTCGAGCGGTCGGCCTATCAGCTGAGCCTGCTGAGAGTGTCCGCACCGCATTTGCCTTTCAGCATTACCAACAATTACAATCAATCACTCCTTAAAAGACGTATCGTTATGATGAATAGTAAGCGTTCCTCTGTTCATACGGTTTGGAAATATTTCTTCCTCCTGCCTATTCTCACCGTGCTGGTCTGCGCGCTGAACAAGCCTGCTGTATTTGCGGCCACGGAAAAATCTGCTCAATCGGACCGATCCGAAACAAAAGCTAACCCCCACGGCGGCCCGGTCGTACAGGCCGGCATAATGAAATCGCCGGCTTTACACTCGCAGATCCTATCGGGTTTCAGCGACACGACCGTCCGGCCGGTAACCGGAAGTGCCTCCGGTAACGAGGGTGCGAATTCGCGCGATTCTTCCGGTGACCACCGCTATTACAATGACGAAGACTACGAAATGCTAAAGGCCTATTCCGCGAGCCAGAAGGCATTGGACATCGACCAGCTGAATTTCCAACTCGCGACCACCAAACAGACTGCTGTGCAGCTCCATTTGAACGAACAACAATTGATGGCGATGAAGGACCAAATGAAAATGGCGGGCCAAAACCTGAATCTGAAGTACGAGTTCCAACCGGCGTTGAAGATGAAATGGGACCTCCAGACCAATCTTGATCCATCGATCGGGCTGTCCCATTTGGACATGATCGCCGATACCGGCCTGCGCGAAGGTGCCTGGTTTGCCACGTCTTCGGATGAAAAGTTGAACATCGAGCTCAGATCCGGGGATGATGGCCATAACTGGACCAACGACTTCAGCGTAGATAAAAAAGAGATCAACCCCTTCCCCGGTCAGGGCAGTGTGGAATTCAAGTTGGTGCGCGAGGCCGGGACGATCGCCTTTAAAGGGCAGTTCGACGGACAGGAAGGTTTCGGACATTTCAAATTCACGCCGGATGAAGGCTATATGGCCGCGCTGAAGCAAATGGGGGTCGAGGACCTCGACGACCGGCGGGAGTTCGCCTTTTTCACGCTCAACATAAAAAAAGACTACGTGGATATGCTCATTCATAACGGCTATCCCCACATCAGCCAACGTGATCTAATCTCTTTTGCGGCGATGAAGATCGACAAAGATTTCATTGACGGCTGGCACGGTTCCGGTTTTGACGATGCGGATAACCCCCGCAACCTGATCTCCCTGAAGGCGATGAATATCGATCGGGCCTATGTCGACGAGCTGAAAGCCGCAGGCTACGATCATCTGAACATCCACGAATTGATGTCCATGAAGGCTCAGCATATCGACCGCGCCTATATCCGGTCGCTGGGACGAAATGGTGATTCGCCCATTCCCGTTCGGGAGCTGATCAGCTACAAGGCGATGCATATCGACAGCGGCTACCTGGAAGGGCTTCGGAAAGTGGGCTATTCCAACCTGCCCCGCAACGAGGTGACTTCGCTGTACGCCATGCATGTCACGCCCGAATACATCAAGGGTCTGCAGGATGCCGGTTACAAAGACATACCGGTGCGCGATCTGGCGAGTATGAAAGCTTTGGATATCACTCCGGATTATATCAAGGGGTTCCGGGACGTCGGGTACACGGACCTGCCGCTACGCGAGCTGAGCATTTACAAATCCATGCACATCACGCCCGAGTACATCAGGGGTTTCAACGACATCGGATATAAAGATCTCGAGCCACGGCATCTGACCAGCTTCAAGTCCATGGGTATCACGCCTGAATTCATCAAGGGCTTTAAGGACCTTGGGTATACCGATCTCAGCGCAAACGAGCTTGGCATGTTGAAATCGATGAATATCACCCCCGATTTCGTGAAGGGTTTCAATAAGATCGGTTTCGATCACATTTCGGTGCACCTTCTGACCATGCTGAAAGCGTCGGGCATTGATGCGGATTATGTATCGAAGATGAAGGCGAAGGGCTTCAACTCGACCGATCTGACCAGATACATCCGGCTGAAGAACGATTTCAATTGAAGGAGGAGGGTCGCATTCGGCTTGTGAAAAACGATTTCAATTGACCGCATTCGGCTTGTGACCGAATTGTTGTGATCGGTACGGAAGCGTATATTTGCCGAATGGCAAGAATGGCCGGCACGCAATCGGACCCGTCGCGGATCCGGATCATGGTTACAATCTTTTTCTTCGTGTCAGGGTTCGGGTTCAGTTCATGGGCTTCCCGCATCCCGACGATCCAACAGCAATTGCATTTGAACGAGGCCCAGCTGGGAGCCGTCCTGTTCGCATTACCGATCGGTTTAATGGGAACGCTCCCGCTCACGAGCTACCTGTTAAGCCGTTATGACAGCCGGCGGATCATGATGATCGGGGCAGTGCTGTTCAATGTCCTGCTCTGCGGCATCGGACTGGCTTCACAGCCCTGGCAACTGGCCGTTATGCTGGTCTGTTTCGGGTCGTCGCGCAATCTCATGAATATTTCGGTGAATGCGCAGTCCATCGGTGTACAGGCACTGTATGACCGCAGCATCATTGCGCGGTTCCACGCGGTGTGGAGCCTGGCTGGGTTCGGAGGAGCGGCGCTGGGCTCGCTGATGGTTTCGCTGCGTGTTTCGCCTACCTGGCATTTTGTGGGGGTAGGGGTGCTGCTGACGGCGGTCTGCGTCTATGCTTACCCGGGAAGCCTGCGGCAGCATCCGGCGCCAAGGGAGCGGAAACCCTGGTTCACCCTGCCCGACAAACGATTGGCGAAGTATGGACTCATCTCGTTCGCTTCGATGGCTTGCGAAGGTACAATGTTCGACTGGAGCGGTATCTATTTCCGCAAGGCCGTCCATGCCAGCAGGGAGGTTGCGACGCTGGGTTTTGTAGCCTATATGACGGCCATGACGCTGGGTAGGCTGACGGGAGACAGGCTGGCCAACCGTTTTGGCATTCGCACGACGCTCACCTATAGCGGCGTCCTGATCTGCTCGGGTCTGTTGATCGCTACAATGCTGCCTTTTCCGTTGACGGCGGGTTTCGGTTTTATTCTGACAGGTTTCGGGGTCTCCTGTGTCATTCCAATGACCTTCAGTATGGCGGGGCGCTCGGCAACAATGAGCAGCGGGTCGGCGATCGCGGCTGTATCGACGGTTGGATATTTGGGATTTCTGGCCGTCCCTCCGATGGTCGGTTCCGTAGCCCAACTGGCGGGGTTGCGGAGCGCCTACCTGATGATGGCCGGTTTCGGCATCCTGATCACGGTACTGGTGCGGTTCACCCTGGGAAATGAACGACCGATGGGCAGTCCTGATCCCGCGATATTGGAGGCGGATAAGATGGAGTGTTGAAAATGGGGCCACCACCCATTTTTAGCGAGGGGTGACCCCGAACGAAATTTCAAACATCGATTAGACTAATAAATACCGGGTTGCCGAATAGACGGCTTTGTGTAACCAACCTCGTTTGAACGGGGTGCGCCGGCAGACAGGCATCCGGTCTTCTCCTCAAAAAGAACGTGCTGACGCCCCTGTTGTTGAAAAACGGTATCACCGGTCTTTGTTGCTGTTCCTCGATCGTGAACCAGGGTCGTAGCGCCTCCTGGTGAACAAGCAACATGACCCTGAAAAGCATAGACTGCAATTTGCCACCGCCACCTTTCAGCCGGATCACTCTTTCCGGATATTTTTGCGTATACAGCTCGATCATCTGGGCCATTGCCATCAGGAGCTGTTCCACCTGGCGATCGGTCAATGGCATATACATGTCGTCGGGAAAATTGTGTAAATATTCGACGACCGCGTCGTAGACATCTGGCTGCCGCGGAGCGAAACGCAACTGGAAAACGGCGCAACCTGCGAAACCAGTACTGAATCGGATAAGGCTGAGATCGGAGCCAGCCTCGAAATGAGCACATGTTGAGATAGACATACGATAGCAGTTTTGAAAATTGAAGCGCCGGCCTCCGCCGGTCGCTTCAAAGGATTATAAACGCGCTTTCTTTCTTTTGACGGTCGAGTCTCCCTCGTCTTCCAATACCGATTCGTTGACCTCTTTGTCCCCCATTCCCGTATCGGGCGTCTCAAGGACCTCCCGCTGTTCGCTCTCCTTCTCTTTCCGGGCCCTTATTGCCGCAGGAATGATATTGATCGTCTTGAATTGCGGGTTGGCATGAATGAAGATCTTTTCCGTCTTGTTCGTTTTCATCAGGGTCACAGGATGGAGATTGCCCCGGCGGAGCGATCGAAAGAGCATTTCGCGCGTTTCTTCGTTTTCCATCTCACGGAGCCGGTAATTGGCGAGGATCTTGGCGAGATCATAATACCTTTCCGAACGGAAGTATTTGTATTTGTAGTTCTCGTGAAGGTCCCGCTGTTCGAAATTCAGTTGGATCCAGGCCGTATATTTTTCACCGATGGCGCTGGTCAGCTTCTTGTGAACGGCCCGTCCCTGTAACAGATTGAAAGCTTCTTTAAGGGTTACGCCCGATCCCTTATAGATATAAAAGGTCTGGGACTTGTTCCTGTCCGGACTTTCCGGGTACTGAAGCAGGGCGTCATATTTGCTGAAGAAATACAGATCGAGCGATTCGGAACGCTTGAAATACAGTTTGGCCTCCAGCCTCGTGTCTTCGTCAAAAAAGGCTTCGGTATACAGCTCGAACGCCAGCGAGCCCCTGGTTATCTCCGCCTCGAGCAGTTGGTTCAGCAACGAATGCTCTCCAAAGCCGAGGTATTTGAGATTTTCATTTAAAAATGCAAGATTGTCCTTGTTCATGATCGTTGATTTTTTTGGTGAGAGAATCAAATTAGCCGGGCCCTGGCCAGGACCCAGTTGTTGATGGGGATATGCAGGTGCCGGTTGCCGTTCTTTTCCTGCACATCGATCCAGAGCTTTCCTCCCCATGGGAGCGTAAAACGGGGAAGTACAAAAATGCTTGCCGCCCGGCTGTTGGCAGGGACCATCTTCGTGCTGTCATAAACATACACGGGTTCCAGCGGGGCAGACCGGGCGGTCTTGCTCTTGCCGCTGCCCGACGGCAGAAAACTGACGACGTCGATGGTATAATCCACGGGCGACCGGTTGTTCAGCTGAACGAGAAAAAGCAGGACAGAGCCGTGGACATAAACACCTTTGATCTGGAGCTTCACTTTTCCATTGCGGTCGCTTAACAGCCAGATCCGTTGTCCCTGTCTTTTGATCTTGTCGCAACAAGCCAGGAGGTCCGTTTTGTCGATCTCTCCTCCTCCGGCGAAAGGCGGCGGGGAAGGAGGACTGAGCAGGCCGTATCCGGCCAGCAGAAATGCAAAGACATTCATAATGGATTCGATTTAAATTTTAAGAAAAAATATTGACGATCAAAACTAATAAGGGACTGTGTTTTTCCCCGTGGGAAGGAGCATAGTAGATCGGAGGACTTTAATGCAGCGGCCTCCGGAAATGGAGGTCCGCAGTCTGGGGGCATGCAAAATCGGAGACTAACGGTAGTTTCTTCTCTCTTTTTTTATTTTATACAGGGTCGATTCAACGACACCCATATAAGAAGCAAGTATGGTATTGGGCGCCCGGCGGATCATTTCGGGATATTCCCCGGCGAGATAATCGTAAAAATATTCCGGCGGTCGTTTGCGTTGCAAATCGAGGGTACGGCTTTGAATATGGTAATTGTCGGTGATGCACTGGCGGATGATGCGAAATTCGGTGAACCGGTCGCAGATATCTTCGAGTTGCTGTTTGGACAGGGTCCATAGGATACTGTCCTCCACAGCCTCTATCCGCTCGGTAGAAGGAACCTGTTTATTGAAACTGTTCACCGAGGTGGCGATATCTTTTTCGATCATGAGCCAGCTGCAATACTCCTTATCCGGCCCCTGGTCGAAACAGGCGAGCATGCCCTTCTGGATGTAATAAAGATAGTTGCAGGTGTCGCCCGGCGACAGCAGACAGGTCTTCCTGGGCGCTTCCCTGCGCTCGGCCGTTCGATGCAGCAGCAACTGCAGCGCATCGGGCATGGTATGGAAGGTCTCCAGGAGCTCGATAATCTCTTTCATTGCTAACGGTCTGGGGTATTTGAAGCGCCAATTTATTGCCGTTTGCTGCATCCATGGTGCAGTCGATTTTTAGCCGTAACTTTGCCGCGGAACGGCAGCTAAACAGTAACTTATGACACAAGGGACCAGAGAGCGTATTGTCATAGTGGGCGCCGGCTTCGCGGGTTTGCGTTTGGCCAGGAGCCTCAATAATACGCCATACGATGTGTATTTGATCGACAGGCACAATTATCACGAATTCCAGCCTTTGATGTACCAGGTGGCGACGGCCCGGCTCGAACCTTCGAGCATTTCTTTCCCGTTACGAAAGGTCTTCCAGCACACCAAAAATGTGACGATACGGATAGCCGAGGTCAGTCATGTCGACACGGCCGCGAAGGTGGTACATACTTCCGTCGGCGAAATAGGCTACGATCACCTGGTGCTGGCGCTCGGATGCTCTACCAATTATTTCAACAATGCCAGCATCCGGAGATATTCTTTCCCGATGAAATCGGTGCCCAACGCCATGGCGCTGCGCAACAGGATCCTGCAGACGTTCGAAGATACCATCCAGGCGGGACCAGCCGAATTGCAGGCGTTGCTGAACTTCGTGATCGTCGGCGGAGGCCCCACCGGCGTCGAGTTGGCGGGAGCAATGGCCGAGATGAAGAAATATATCCTGCCCAGGGATTACCCGGAAGTGGATTTTTCCCGGTTCACGATCTATCTGCTGGAGGGATCGCCGAATACCCTCAATTCGATGAGCGATGCGTCCAAAGCGAAAAGCCGACAGTATCTCGAGAAGTTGGGAGTGATCGTCCGGACGAATACGGTCGTGGAAGATTATGACGGAGCGAGGCTGAAACTAAGAGGCGGAGAAACACTGCCGGCAGGGAATGTGATCTGGGCTGCCGGCGTCATCGCCAACAAACTGGATGGGATACCCGAAACGAGCATCGTCCGGGGAAACCGGCTCAGGACGAACCGCTACGGAGAGGTGGATGGAGTCGGGGGCGTCTATGCTGTGGGGGACATCGCTTTCATGCCGACGCCCAAATACCCTAACGGTCATCCGCAGCTGGCCAATGTCGCCATCGCACAGGCCGCGCATCTGGCGCGGAATTTCAAGCGGGCTGCAAAAGGCATGCCACGCATCGGGTTTGAATATCATAATAAGGGTACCATGGCGACGGTCGGGAAGCGCAAGGCCGTGGTCGATCTGCCCGGTATATCCTTTCAGGGCTTTCTGGCCTGGTTGACCTGGATGTCCGTTCATCTCATGTTGTTGCTGAATGTCAGGAACAAGCTGATCGTTTTCTTTAACTGGACGATGAGCTATTTTGCCAACGATTCTACGCTCCGTCTCATGCTGAAGGCCGACAGGAACGACACGCCGATGGAAAAACTGGAAGAGCCACTTGCAAAAGGGTCATAAAACAGAGCTAATTTTCCTTATTTTTGGAGCCAAAGCGGGCCACAGGCCCGCTGGCCAAAGGCCCATCATTAGCCGTGCACCGGGGATGGGTTATTTTGCAAAGCAAACCATACCCGGTGCACAAACGCGGAACCTATGGCCGAGATCATCGTTGAATTAAAACATGCCAACATCTACCAGGGCGACAACCTGATCCTGCAGGACGTCAATCTCGTCGTCGACAAAGGCCAGTTCGTTTATCTTGTCGGAAAAACGGGCACGGGCAAATCCAGCTTGCTGAAGACGTTGTACGGCGATCTGACGCTGCGCGAAGGCGAAGGCCAGGTAGCCGGTTTCAACCTGCGGGAAATGGATTGGAAAAAAGTGCCGTATCTCCGGCGGACCCTGGGCGTGGTATTCCAGGATTTTCAGCTGCTGACCGATCGGAATGTCAACGATAATCTCAAATTCGTATTACGCGCCACGGGCTGGAAGGATTCCCGTCTCATGGACGAGAAGATCGGGGATGTGCTCGATAAAGTAGGGCTGAAAGCGAAGGGTTTCAAAATGCCTTTCGAAATGAGCGGTGGCGAACAGCAACGGGTGGACATCGCCCGCGCGCTGCTCAATTCTCCCAAACTGATCCTCGCGGACGAACCGACTGGCAACCTCGATCCCGAGACCTCCGATGAGATCATGCAGCTGCTGTTCCGTATCGCCCGGGATTATGGCACAACGGTCATGATGGCCACACACGACTATCGCGTTATCGATAAATTTCCCGCCAGGATGGTGCGGACGGAAAGAGGCAAGGTCACCGAGATTGCCAGCCTCACACTGGATTAGGCGAGGACATTGGCGCGGCAAGGACTACTTTTGGCCCGCCACCGCAGCCGCCAGGATGAGCCGGAGGCTCATCGGCCGAAGGGCAATCATTAGATCGGCGCGGCGAGGACTACTTTTGGCCCGCCACCGCAGCCGCGCCGGCCGGCCATATACAATGCATTAATTTCCGAAGATTGCGTTCCTGATCGAATAGTGTTCCCAGGACCTTTTTTCTCGTAGCGACCTCCTCCGAAGTGAACGGCTGGACGGACAGCTGACGGATCAGGTCGCTGATATCTCCGGCGCAGCCCGCGACATGGCAGATCTCGCGGAGGCCGGAGCCTTCGACCGCGTCCCGGTTGACGATGCAATGTCTGCCATTATACAGCGCATTCAGCAGCTTGAGCTTTACACCCGTGCAATTGAACGACGGCAGGATATTGACCTGTGCCTTGACGATGAGATCCTGCAGCTCATCCTCCGTCGGGTTCGGGATGAGACAGACGTGCGGATATTGACAGATGAGGCGCGTCAGCCGCGGGGAAGGGTTTTTTCCCGAGACGATGAACGGGATCTCCAGGGAGCCGAATACATTCTTCAGCAGCCAGGCTACAACCTGTTCGTTCTCCGCAACGGAGAGATTGCCATGATACAGGCAGAAACAGCCGGTGCCCTCCTTGCTTTGCACATGCTCGAACGGGAGAAAAACGGGTAAGGTATCGATATCGGTAGCACCGAACTCGCGTCTGTATTGCTCGCTGTCCTGATCGGAAACGGCCAGGACCTTCACTTTGCGGGCAATGCGGCGTTCGTATGCGCGAAGCAGAATGCTCTCATGCAGGTAGTACAGCTTTTTCAGCAGCGACCGTTCGCAGCGCGAGAGCTCCCGATAATACCGGTATTCCACGTTGTGCAAACGAAGAATGATGCGGCGGCCGTCAAAACGCGGGTCATTCAGCAGGTAAGTGCAGTGGATCCCTTCCAGGAGGATGGGGTAGTCGTCCTTCGACAGCCTGTCGAGCAGCTGCCGGTTGGAACGTGAACAAACGATATAAGGCAGGCGATGCGAGAATCCCTTATGCCCTTCATGCCGTGCATAATAATGCACTTCGACGCAATACTCGTCGAGTACGGGCTGAGGTCCCCTGCCGTATTCGAAACAATGCAGGTGTATCCTGACGCCCGCGCCGGAAAGCAACCGTATCTTATGAAAGAGGTCGAAGACGCCCCCATAATCCACAGGCCAGGGCACATCCAGGCACACGATATGTAAGTGATCATTCACGTTCAGTTGAAGACTCGTTGATAGAGCAACACCAATTTCTTTTCTTCCTCCTGCCAGTTGTACCGGAGCCGGGCCTGTCTGCAGTTGGTTAATAACGTTTGATACAACTGAGTATTATTCAGCAGGCTGTTCAGCGCTTCCGAAATTTCCCTGATACCGGGCTCATCAATAAGAACAGCGATAGGACAGGAATTGTTTATTTCCCTGTAAGCTGGATATCCGACGGCTACCTGTGGTATCCCGGCGTGCATATAATCGAAAAAACGGTTGGCTAGCGAATAGTAGTTGCTGGCGCCCTTCCGGTCGAACAGGGTGATACCGATGTATGCGCTTCTGGTGATGGTCCCCAGGTCCTCCGGCCGCACCATGCCGCTGAAGCTGACCTTGTCCTGCAGACCATGGATCTGTACCAGCCGGCGCGTTTGCTCCATATAGTTACCGTCGCCGCAGATGAGGAGGGGGGCGTCGACTTCGCGCATCGCCGGGATCAGGCTTTCGAAACAGCGCCCTTCGTTGACTGCGCCCTGGTAAAGAATGAAGCGGCCGGGCGGGACAGCTGCGCAGTCGGCGGCGGACGCGGGACGGGACGGGGCAACGGGAGTTGGCGATGATCCAACGGGGTCGGGCCATAATCCGCGGGGCGGCATTTCGAGCACGGGCATATTCCGGATAACGGCGTAGTCGACTCCGTACATCCGGTGGAATTCCGCCGCAATCGGCCCGTTGACGGTGTAGCCATGCGGGAAGCGGGGCACATACCGGCGCTCGATAGCCTTCCATATCCTATGGATGTGCGGGCGGCTGACCACTTCCTGCATTTCGCAAAACAGCTCGTGGGCGTCGTACAGGCGGCGTATTCCGTGAAACCGGGAGATCATATAGCAGGGAAGGATCGTATCCAGGTCGATCGCGCAAATGCCGTCCATTCGCTTGAAAAGGAGGAAAAGAAAAAGCCGCAGGTTGTACTCGATATAAAAGGCTTTGCCGTGGCGGAACCAGGTGCGTAGCCGCCGCTGGCGGAAAGGATGCTGCGAGAGGGGTGGGGAGTCCCCGGCCGACCGGCCGACGAGGGTCACGGCATAACCGGCCCCGGCCAGCGTGGAGCAGATGCGGATCATCCGCCGATCGAAGACCAGGTCATTGGTCACCGTAAAAAAAAGCCGCTTTTTCATGCCTGGATAGCAGGGTACTCTATAAATGCGCGAAAATTAGCCAAATAAGGCAATATAAAAGCAAATTTTGGCCTATTTTTGGCGTTAGTTTTTAAGAAATTAGAAAATTATCCTACATTTGCCGCCTGCTAAATCAGCAGCGACATTAAGCGGACCGGATCCGCGCCGAAGTTCCCATCATCAAGACCGTGCACCGGGGATGGGTTTTTCGGGATGCCAAATTCCCGGGGCACAAAAAATAACAGAGATGCCTTATTTGACAAAAGAGAAAAAAGCGAGTTTCTTTACTGATTTCGGTGGAAAGCCCACCAACACGGGTTCGGTCGAGGGCCAGATCGCATTGCTGACTGAGCGGATCAACCGCATTTCGGAACACCTGCAAGCCAATAAAAAAGACTTCTCCACTCATCGGGGTCTGATGCAACTGGTGGGCAAAAGAAAACGCCTGCTCACGTACCTGAGCAAGACCAATCTCCAGGGGTACCGCCAGTTGATCGAAAAGCTCGGACTCAGAAAATAATTCATTATGCATATATGAAACATTCCCAACTGGCCATTCGGTTGGGAATCGTTTTTTTGCATCGTAAAGTTTAGACTACTATTTATTTAACACAGAATTACGGTTTTCTTTTTCCTGCCTCAGTAAGCCGTGATTCGACAAAGAGATCAACTCATGCTTTCACAACCCATTAGTGTTACGTTCGATATTGGCGGGGGCCGCATGGTTTCAATCGAAACCGGTAAACTCGCCCGACAGGCGGACGGCGCCGTTACCGTGCGTCAGGGCAACTGCATCATCCTGGCCACCGTCGTTGCCAACAAAGAGCCCAAGGAAGGGCAGGAATTCTTCCCCCTGTCCGTCGATTACCAGGAGAAATTCGCTTCCGCCGGCCGCATACCGGGTTCTTTCTTCAAAAGGGAGGCCCGTCTCAACGATTACGAGATCCTGACCAGCCGTCTGATCGACCGCGCGCTGCGTCCCCTGTTCCCAGAAGATTATTTCTGTGAGGTGCAGGTTTTACTGAGCCTCGTTTCCAGCGATACGGAAGTGATGCCCGACTCGCTGGCCTGTCTGGCCGCTTCGGCGGCGCTGGCCGTTTCGGATATTCCCATCAAGGAGATCATCAGCGAGGTGCGCATCGGTCGCGTGGAGGGCAAATTTATCGTGAACCCCAGCCGCAGCGAGCTGGAAAAGGCCGATCTGGAATTCATGATCGCCGCTACCAACAACAATCTGATGATGGTGGAAGGCGAAGCGAAAGAATGCAGCGAAGAGGACCTGGTCCATGCCCTTGAACTGGCGCACGACGCCATCCGGATACACATCCGGGCCCAGGAAGAGCTCCGCGCAAAAGCCGGTATCACGGACAAACGCGATTATGTCAAACCCGTGACGAATGAAGAGCTGCATCAGAAGGTGGTCGCATTCACCAAAGACCGGATTTACCAGATCAGCCGCGCCGGCAGCAGCAAGCACGAGCGCAGCGACGCTTATGACAAGCTGAAGGAAGAGCTCATCGCGTCCCTGGGTGAAGAAGCCACCGACGAGGACAAGAAGCTCGCCAAAAAATATTATGCCGATCTGCAGTGGGAGGTCGTCCGCAATATGATCCTCGATGAGCGGGTCCGGCTGGATGGGCGTTCACTGGACCAGGTCAGGCCGCTGGCGATGGAAATCGATCCGCTGCCGACACCACACGGTTCCGCGCTGTTCACCCGTGGCGAGACCCAATCGCTGACCACCGTTACCCTGGGCACGCCGCTTGACGAGCTGCTGGTGGAAAGCGCCGCCAAATCCTTCGATTCGAAATTTTTCCTGCATTATAATTTCCCGCCTTTCTCGACCGGTGAGGTGAAGATGATGCGCGGGCAGAGCCGCCGGGAGGTGGGTCATGGCAACCTGGCGATGCGCAGTCTCAAACAAATGATGCCGGGTAACGACTATCCATATACCGTGAGGGTCGTCAGCGATATCCTGGAATCGAACGGTTCTTCCTCCATGGCTACCGTTTGCGCGGGAAGCCTGGCCCTGATGGACGCAGGAGTTCCCATCCCGAAGCATGTCAGCGGGGTCGCCATGGGATTGATCACCAGGGCCGACGGAAAATTTGCTATCCTGACCGATATCCTGGGCGACGAAGATCACCTGGGAGATATGGACTTCAAGGTGACCGGTACCCGCGAGGGCATATGCGGCGTACAGATGGACATCAAAGTCGACGGTCTGAGCATGGCTACCATGCGGGAGGCCCTCGAGCAGGCCCGTAGGGGAAGGCTGCATATTCTCGACGCTATGTATGAATGTATCCCGGCGGCGCACGCGGATGTAAAACCACATGCGCCGCGTATGGTGAAGATCTTTATCGACAAGGAATTCATCGGCGCCGTTATCGGACCGCAAGGCAAGATCATCCAGGAGATACAGCGCGAAACGGGTACGACGATCAACCTCGAGGAGGTCGGCAATTTCGGGGAAGTGAGCATTTTCTCGCCCGCCAAAGAAGGGCTGGACAAGGCTGTCACGTGGATCAAGAGCATCGTAGCCCAGCCCGAGGTCGGCTCCGTCTACGAAGCCAAGGTCAAATCGGTCATGCCATACGGTGCATTCGTCGAATTCCTGCCGGGCAAACAGGGGCTTCTGCATATCAGCGAGGTCTCACACAAACGGCTGGAAACGATGGATGGTGTCCTGAAGGAAGGTGATATGGTGAAGGTCAAGCTGATCGGCCTGGATCAGAAGACCGGAAAGTTCAAGCTGAGCCGAAAGGTGCTGATGCCGAAACCGGAAGGAGCCGGTCAAAGCGCCGGTCATGGAGGCGGGCACGGTCATGCCAAATCTCCCGCCGGCGGCCACGCTGAAAAACAATAAGGTTCTATTGACAAACATAGGGCCGCGGCGCCAGCCGCGGCCTTTTTTTTATGAACCATATACAGATAGACATACGGGCAACAGGCGAATTGCAGGAGGTGCTGATCGCACTGCTGGCTGACGTCGGGTATGCGGGATTCGAGCAACAGGATGCCCGCCTTCTGGCATTCATGCCGGAAACGCAATTCGACGAAACAGGGCTGACCGCACTGCTGCAATCTTATGGCATTGATTTCAGCATCGGGCGTCTCGGGGAAAAGAACTGGAACGAAGAATGGGAAAAGAACTACCGACCGGTAGTGATCGAAGGCTTCTGCGCCGTCCGCGCGCATTTTCATGATCCGATCGGCGGTGTGCCCTACGAACTGGTGATCACGCCGAAGATGAGCTTTGGGACCGGGCACCACGCGACTACGTTCATGATGCTGGAGGGCATGAGATCGCTGCCGTTGGAGGGAAAACGGGTGCTTGATTTCGGAACGGGGACAGGTGTTCTCGCGATCCTGGCCGAACGGCTGGGCGCCGGTAAAATACTGGCCATCGATCACGACGACTGGAGCATCGCCAATGCGCAGGAGAACGCGGAAACCAATGGTTGTACGCGAATCACGATCGAAAAAAGCGACACGGTGGCCGGACTCCCGGGGCCGTTCGACTTCATCCTTGCCAATATAAACAAATACGTAATTTTAAGCGAGTTGTCGGGGATGGTGCAACAATTGGCCAGGGGGGGCGTTATATTGCTGAGTGGTCTCATGCGGGATGATCTGGAAGATATTGAAAATGAGGCCGCTAGAAACAAATTATCCATATCCGTACGGATGGCGAAAGACAGCTGGATTGCGCTGAAAACGGAAGAAATGAAATAAGTAGTTGAGCGTGAAGGGGTGCGAGTTCATTTTTTCCTTACATTTGTCGTCCAACTAAAACCACACGATGATCCGATGAAGGAAGTTTTACTCATTCTATCGGCGTACCTGATAGGTTCTATTCCTACTGCTGTTTGGGTAAGTAAAGCGTTTTTTGGAATAGACATTCGGGAGTATGGCAGCGGCAATGCTGGTGCCACCAATACTTTCCGGGTGTTAGGTTCGAGGTGGGGGACGTTCGTGATGTCTGCGGATGTCATCAAGGGCGTAATTGCTACCAGTCTTTATCTCTTTATTCCTTATTACCTCCATGATGAAGCCGAGCGGACCAATTTTATGGTCGGGCTGGGTCTGGCTGCCGTTTGCGGTCATATTTTTCCGATTTGGGCCGAATTCCGCGGCGGAAAGGGTGTAGCAACCCTGTTCGGGATGATCATCGCCATTCAGCCTTTGGCAGCCATATGCTGTGTAGCCGTTTTCCTGCTTGTGCTATACCTGACCCGTTTCGTCTCGCTGAGCTCGATCCTTGCCAGCGTGGCTTTTGCAGTTTTTATCCTCTATATCTTCGACGCTAAGGAAACGCTTTACCGCGGATTTGCCATTGCCGTAGCCTTATTAGTGGTCCTCACCCATCAGAAAAACATCTCCCGTCTGCTCAGGGGCAGCGAGAACAAGGTACCCATCCTGAGATATCGTGACCGGCGGCGTCAGCGGCGACATGTAACCGGCCGGGACAAAGAATAATTTCGCTAAATTCGCAATCCCGCATACCGGACGGTCATGCGGTCTGTCTATTAAACTAAACCGGTCCAGAATGTCTCAAACTTTACTGGAGAAATTACAATTGATCGATGAGCGGAACCTGTTAATCCAGGGACTTCCTTCCTCTATCGAAAAACAATTTGTCAAGCTGGCGTTTGCCAAGAATCTTACTCCGCTTCTAAAGATTAAGAAGATCGATTTTGCCCTGGTTTTTGCCATCAATGAGCATCAGCTGGGCATGATCGTTCAGGAAGTGCTGCCTGCCCTCCGACCCGAGGGAAAATTCTGGGTGGCCTATCCTAAGCCGGGTTCCAAGATCGCCACTACGCTTAACCGGGAATGCAGCTGGGGCTGTATTACCGGAGCGGGATATGAAGTAGTTCGCGACGTGGCGCTCGATCACGTATGGACAGCAGTGCGGTTCAGGAGGACGAGCCCCGGGTTTCGGACGCCGTTGCGCGAGGCCGTGCTGGAAGACGCGGGCGGGGCGGCCGTTCGTGCGGCAGGTAAAAAACCTGCGACCCGCAGCCGTCGTGTAGGAGCCGCTCAGCGGTAACCTCACTCAGCCACGGTTTTTGGGTATTTTTCTGCCGGATCTGGCCTCCGACATGGGGTTCCTGTATCTTAGCGACGGACGACAAACTCTTTTACCTTATTCCACGAGCCAATGGCCCTTTTTAGCAGGACAACCCTTATTACCGATTTGTTGGATAGAACCGAGCTGCTGAAAGCCAATACGCAGGCATTTGGACGTTTGACGGACGATCAGCTCCGGAAACCTCCGGCCGCGGGCAGTTGGAGCATCGGCGAGATCTACGGGCATCTCAACCTATGTTTCGACCAGTACATACGTCTTATCCTTCCACGCATCACGCTCGCCCCGGACAGCCCATCGGATCTTTATCGGAGCGGATGGTTGGGCGACTGGCTGTACGACCGCACCATGCCCCGACCCGATGGCAGCGTTCCAAAGCTGAAGACGCGGAGAGCATGGTGTGTCGATCCGGCGGTTATCGATGCCAGGGAGGAACTGGGCAAGTTCCGGCGTCATTGCGACGCATTGGACGATATTTTGCGTCATGCGGCAACCAAAGATCTGCGCCGCATCCGAATTCCATTCTATCTGCCACGGCTGTTGCATTTAAGGCTGGGGGATCTGCTTCGTTACCTGGTGGCGCATGGGGAGCGCCACTTGCTGCAGGCGCAGCGGGTGATGATCTTATTTTACGATCACGGTTCCCAGATCGCGTAGCAGCGACCGTTCCAATTCTTTCAGATGCTGGTGCGTCTGCAGGAGCGTCGTAAGTTCGTCCTCCGAATGAGGCTTGCCGAGGTCCTGTTGGTTCTCTTCCATCAGCCGTTTGATCTTCCGTAGACGCAGGTAGCGCATGGTGGACAGGACGTCCTCCTTATACAACTCGTCCGGCGAGAAGATCTTGCCATCGTAATGGTCCTTCCAGTTGGGACTGATCTCATAATGCAGGTCCATGATGGAGACTGCGAGCGTGGAGAGCTCCTGGTCTTCGTGGTACAGGAAATTACGGGTGGAGGGTTCCAGACCCTGTCGGTACCAGGCCTGGTAGAGATCGAGTATCTTCAGCAGTCTTTTGTTATCGATGAGATCGAGGAGCTCGCCGGCTTCGGAGAGGATATAGTCGGCCACCAGGTGTTGCTCGTCCCAGGGCCGGAGGCCATATTCGAGGAGCCCGCGGATCATGCCACGCTCGTTTTGTTCATGCCGGAACAACAGGCTAATGGATTCGTCATCCTGGGCGAGGGCGGCAGGGCCAGCGGCCGTGTCCGGAGCCGTGGTTTCGGCCGCCGCGGCATTCAACCGGTTTTCCTGTTTGGCGATCCGTTCCCGCGTGTATTTATTGACCAGCGTGTGCAAACCGGCCTCTTCGATCCGCAACAGCTCCGCAGACTGACGGATATAATCCTGCTGTTTGGTGAAATCTTCGGCCTTGTTGATCTTCGATATGGTTTCGGCCACCTGGTTGACGACGGCGGCTTTCTTGTTCGTATCGTCGGCCGCATCGCGGAGTGCGATATCCAGCTGAAACAGGATGAAATCTTTCTTATTGGCCGAGATGAAATCGCGGAAACCCTGGGCGCCCAGGAGCCGGACATAGCTGTCGGGATCCTCCTTGTCGGGGATCAGCACGAGCTTGACGTCGAGGCTTTCTTCCAACGCCATATCCAGGCCGCGCAGGGCCGCCTTGATGCCCGCGCTGTCGCCGTCGTACAGGATGGTCAGGTGACGGGTGTATTTCTTGATCAGCCTAAGCTGGTCGATCGTAAGACTTGTACCTCCGCTGGCTACGACATTTTCAATTCCCGCCTGGTGCAGGGAGATGACATCGGTATAACCCTCCACCAGAAGACACTCGTCCGCTTTGTCGATCGCCTGCCGCGCGAACCATGAACCATAGAGTATCCTGCTCTTGACATAGAGCTCGTTCTCGGGCGTATTGATGTATTTGGGCGCCCGGTCGTTGCTCCGGATGATGCGGGCTCCAAAACCGATGACCTTCCCGGTTTGGTTGTGCACCGGGAAGATGATGCGGCCGCGATAATTGTCCACGAGTCTTTCATCGCGGAGCACCACGAGCCCGCTTTTCCGAAGGTTGTCCGGGTTATATTGCGCAGCGAGCGCCGCCCGTGCGAACGTGTCGCGGTCATCGGGACAATAGCCCAACTGGAATTTGCGGACGGTCATTTCGTTGAATCCCCGTTCTTTCAGATAGCTGAGACCGATGTCCTGTCCTTCCTCTGTCTGGAACAGGATGTCGGAGAAGAATTTCTGCGCAAAGCCGTTGATGATATAGAGACTCTCGGCGATCTGCTGCTGCTGGCGCTGTTCCGGGCTCAGCTCTTTTTCCTCTATTTCGACATTGTACCGGGCTGCCAGCCACCGCAACGCCTCCGTATAGGAGTATTTCTCATGTTCCATCAGGAAACTGATGGTGTTGCCGCTGCGGCCGCAGCCGAAGCATTTGTAGATCTCTTTGGAGGGAGAAACGGTGAATGAAGGCGTTTTCTCGTTGTGGAAAGGGCAGAGGCCGAGATAATTCGCGCCGCGTTTTTTCAGCTTGACGAAGCTGCCCACGATCTCGATGATATCGATCCGGCTGAGTATCTGTTGTATGGTTTGCTGAGCGATCATTGCAGCCTCAATTTACGCCAAACGCGGGAATGAGGCTTCCCGGCATTTGCTATGCAGTGGGCGAAAACTACCGTAAATTATGTATAAAACTGAGTATTTTTACCTATACTAAAGTCCTCTTTTTACCGATTTATATATAAACGATTATCCTTTGAAAACCGGGATTTATTCCGTCCTCTGCGCTTTCATTACCAACGTTGCCATCGGCGCGTGCTTTATTCCCTTTCTGTTATTGGGCATCAAAAAGGTCCGGCAACTGTCCTGCTGGTGGGTCCTCGGTATTTACTGGTTCCTGAACGGGTTCGTCAATCTCCGGGCGCTAAAGCCGTTCCGCGGCGAAGGCCTCCGGGACCTCTTCATCCGTCTGAGCGATTATTATGATATGGTCGACATCCCCCTGGCGCTGCTTATTTTTGCGATGGCCAGTATGGGCAAAGCAAGAAAACAGCTGTTGCTGGTCCTGTTGGGTTTTTCGGCAGGCGAGGCCCTTCTTGTCAGCGGGAAAGGCTATAAATATTCCTGGCCTGTAGTCATCGGCGTGGGTGTTGCAATCATCCTTACGGTCACGATAACGGGTCTCTGGCAATACCTGAAGAAAATGGAACATGACCGGTTCGAGAATTCGTTGGCCTTTGTACACGCAGCCTTTCTCTTCGCCTACGGAACCTACCTGATCATCTACCTGCTGTATTATCTCAGGACATCGAAGGCATCGTACAACGAGACAGACAGTTCGCTGTTGTACTATACCAGTCTGCTTCTTTCAGCAGTCGTTACCAGTGCAGGGATATTCAATTTTGGATGGCGCGGGACCGGGAGCCTGAACACACGTTATTCTTCATCTTCTTCATAATTGTACGTGTCCTGGCTGTCATTGTAGATCGATTCCCAGGTTTTTACCTTGTCGTCTCCCAGTAATTCCAATATATCGAAGATGGGGTCCGACTTCTTCTTCCAGACCGCCAATGTCGTATCGGCGTATTTAGAAACGTACATACAATGATCCGTCTCCATGTTCACCTTGATCAATCCGACAGGTCCTTCCTCTTTTTCCTGTATCAGGTAATAGCATCCTTTTTCCAACAGCGCGTACGAGTACATACATCACCTTTTTTAAGATAAAACAATACAATCGAATGGACTTAGACGAAAATAATGGGGGTAGTAAGTAGATCTGGCCGCAATGGCCAGAAGGCTGAGCTGGATTTAATTAACTGCAGCAACTCCTCAAAGGTACGAATTTTGGGTTTTCCGGCCGTTATCTTTTGGTTTCCCGGGACGGCCGCTTGACAAATACGAAGTAATATATTGATAATCAAAATATTATAAGATAAGAAAGCCACCCTGTCATACAGGATGGCTCTCCAGATCCCGGGCAAGGCCGGAATTCAGCATGACCACTTATCCAACAGCCTCATTTTTCCAGTCTGATTTCCCCGACATCTGTAGACTGGCCATCGCTGACCATGATCCCGTCCTTAGCCGCATTGCGGTAAGGAGGTTTCGCTTCGATAACGATCTTGTAGGCTCCGGGTTTTGCATCTGTGATCTCGTATGTGCCGTTCATAATGGGAGCTTTTAGCGTATCCGTAGCGGACTCGGCCCAGGCGCGTACTCCTGCTTCAGCAGGGCTGACTGTCCCCCTGATCGAACCGGCCTTTAAATGAGCAAAAGCAAACAGACCTGCGGCGGCAATAGCGACCGCCGATAATTTGAGTGAAGTGAAGTTCATAACTCAGCATTTTTAAGATTAACGATCAGACTCTCCTGGTCCTGGTTCTACGCGAGCGGAAGGGTTTTGTATGCGAGCGGGGGCAGGTCTTCAATACGGTTTGCAAGGACTATGCCACAAAAAAATAATCGGACCGCAGGTTCATTGGTGAAAGCATGCGGACCCACGGTTTGCGTGGAAAAAATTCTACATGCCAAGCGTCCCCTTCGCTTCTGTCTTTCAAATTGAGGTTATATGTTCACGTTAGTATCTACCGCCTCTCCTTTTTCCAGCAGAAGGAAGCGGTCGATACAGGAAGGCAGCTCCTGCCGGTAATGACTGACATAAATGAGGGTCGTATCGAAGTCCTTGCAGATGGCATCGATAAGCCAGCGGAACCATGCTGTCTGCTCCTCATCGAGGCCCTGACAGGGTTCGTCCAGAATGAGTACAGGCGGGTTCTTGATAAGTGCCCTTGCCAGCAGGATCCTCCGTTGCTCGCCGGTGGATAGTTGCGCCAAACGCTTCGCCCGCAGATCTTGCAGCGATAACAGACGCAGCCAAAGCGATACGAGCGCCTCCTGCTCGGGCGTCGGCGTCCGGAACAACCCAATGGTGTCGAAAAGACCGGAGGCGACGACTTCGAAACCCGTTGCCGAGCTATCGAAGTACAGGTGCAGTTCGGGGGAGACGAAGCCTATCCTCTTTTTAATATCCCAGATCGTTTCGCCGGTGCCGCGTCGGCGGTCGAAGAGCCAGATCTCGTTGGCATACGCCTGGGGATTGTCGGCGGTAATGAGGCTAAGCAGCGTCGATTTCCCGGCTCCGTTGGGACCCGCGACATTCCATCGTTCGCCTTTCCGGACCTCCCAGTTGATATTTTGCAGGATCGTCTGCCCGCCGTACCGGATGGTGGTGTTCACCATGCGCACCGCAAAGGAAAAATCGCGGGAATCGTTTTCGGATATAGCTGAGCGCAGCCGACCCATTATCTCCTGATCGAGCCGGGCGGTCGGCTCCTTCGGATCGGCGGTATGAAAGCCGGTCCTGGGTCCCCGAAACACCCATTTGCCTTTGTCCAGCCGGGCCACATGGGTAATGGATGCAGGGATCTCATGAGGCGAAGTGATCAGCAGGAGTTGCGTGCCGCGGCGGGCCAAACCGTCGATGATGGCGTGCAGCGTTGCGCGGCCTTCATTATCCAGACCCAGGAAAGGATTATCGAGGATCAGCATCTCTGGGTCTTCCATCAGCGCGATGGCAAGCTGAAGGCGTTTGTTCTCGCCGTTGGACAGTTGGATCAGTGGTTTCTGCAGCAGGGGGAGAATGCGCAGGTCGGCGGGAAAATCCTGGCCTGTCCAGCCGCCATCGGCAAGTTCCTGTGCAACGGTAATGGTCTTGTCCGCATCGGAGGCGTTGAAACGTTGCTGGTAATACAGATCGTTGGTCCCGGCGCTGTTCCGAAAACGGTGTTGTTGTTCTACGATGGCGATACGATCCCCCGCAGGACCGAAGATGCGGCCGGTGGCAAAATGGAGACCCAGCAGCGTGTGTGCTAAAAGCGTTTTGCCGCTGCCCGAGGGGCCGGTGAGCGCCCATTGTTCGGTGCGGCGGATCGTCCAGTCGATATGATCCAGCAACAGGGCGCTGCCGATCCGCACCGAGACCTCTTCAAGGACCAGAAAGGGAGAAGACATGCCGCGAAAGTAGGACAGAAGGGTGTAAAAAAGGCCACAGGCCCCAATGGCGCGATATCCACACCTGTAGATTAGAAATAATCCGTCTCTCCGTTCGTTTGAGTATATTGCGGCCTTGCGAGCAAGCGCTTACGCAAGGGAATCCGCTGGAATTATGGCAGAAAAACTTAATTTGTACGAGTATAACGACGATAGCGTCAGGACACTGGACTGGCGGGAGCACATCCGTCTCCGACCCGGTATGTATATCGGGAAGCTCGGCGACGGGAGCAGCCCGGACGACGGCATCTATGTCCTGCTCAAAGAGGTGATCGATAACTGCATCGACGAATATACCATGGGCTATGGCAAACAGGTGGATGTCACGATCGACAAACGGTCGGTTGCCATCAGGGACTATGGCCGCGGCATCCCCCTGGGAAAAGTGGTGGATGTGGTCAGCAAGATCAACACCGGCGCCAAGTACGACAGCAAGGTCTTTCAGAAAGCCGTGGGGCTGAACGGCGTGGGAACCAAGGCGGTAAACGCGCTGAGCAGCTATTTCAAGGTGTCGGCCTTCCGCGACGGTAGGGAAAAGTCCGCCGAATTCTCCAAAGGCGTTCTTTCGAAAGAATACAAGGAAACGAAAACGACCGAACAGAACGGGACGCTGGTGACCTTCGTCCCGGACGAAACCGTTTTCAAGAATTTCCACTTCCTCCATGAATACATGGATAACCAGTTCTGGAACTACTGTTATCTCAATGCGGGACTGGTGATCAATTTCAACGGCAAGAAATACGTTTCGAAGAACGGGTTGCTCGATCTGTTGCAACGCCGTACGAACGAAGACGAGCTGCGGTATCCCATCGTCCATTTAAAGGGAGACGATATAGAGGTCGCATTTGCGCATAACAACGACTATGGCGAAGAGATATTCAGTTTCGTCAACGGTCAGTATACTACCCAGGGAGGTACCCATCAGCAGGCGTTCCGGGAGTCCTTTGTCAAGGTGATCCGTGATTTCTACAAAAAAGACTACGAAGCATCCGATATCCGGCAAAGTATCGTCGCGGCCATCTCGGTCCGGGTGATCGAGCCGGTATTCGAATCCCAGACCAAGACCAAATTGGGGAGCCAGACCGTGTCGGAAGGCGGCGCCACGATGAAGAACTTTGTCGGCGATTTCCTGGCCAAAGAACTGGATAACTACCTGCACAAGAACCCCACTGCGGCCGAGGCCCTGAAAAAGCGCATCGAGCAGAGCGAGCGGGAGCGAAAAGAGCTGGCCGGCATCAAAAAGATCGCCAATGAGCGCGCAAAAAAAGCCAATCTTCATAACAAGAAGCTGCGCGACTGCCGGTATCACTACAACGAGGAAGCCACCGGCAAGGATAAGGAGCAGGTCCTCGAGAAGCAAAAGGAAAGCACCATCTTCATCACCGAGGGCGACTCCGCCAGCGGCAGCATCACCAAAGCGCGCAACGTGGAGACCCAGGCGGTCTTCAGTCTCAGGGGCAAACCGCTAAACTGTTTCGGCCTGACGAAAAAAGTCGTCTATGAAAATGAGGAGTTCAATCTTCTTCAGCATGCGCTGAATATAGAAGAAGGGATCGAAGGATTGCGGTACAACAATATCGTGATCGCGACGGATGCTGACGTGGACGGGATGCATATCCGTTTGCTGATGATGACGTTCTTCCTGCAGTTCTTCCCCGACCTGGTAAAGAACGGGCATGTCTATATTCTCGAGACCCCGCTATTCCGGGTCCGGAACAAACAGGAGACGCATTATTGTTACGACGAAGCAGAAAAACAGGCCGCCATCAAAAAGCTGGGGGGCAAACCGGAGATCACCCGTTTCAAAGGGTTGGGAGAAATATCGCCGGATGAGTTTGCCGCCTTCATCGGTCCGGACATGCACAAGCAGCCGGTGATGATCATGAAGGACACTCATATCCAGCAGATACTGGAATACTATATGGGTAAGAATACGCAGGAACGGCAGGAATTCATCATCAAAAACCTGAAAGTCGAACTGGACCTGGTGGACGGGCAAAAAGAATAATATGATCCATATCGTTTTTCAATACAATGACATCGCGGCCCTGCAAAAGGCATTCGAGCTGGAGCCGTCCTTTCAGGGCGATGTGCTCTATATCGAAGATGAGCTGGCCGTCGGGCCGATCGCGAATATCTATACTTCGGAAGGTATAGCAGCGCGGAAGCAATGGTGGAGGGAAGTGCTGGCCGGCGGCGATTACGAAGACCGGCTGGGTGCAGAAGGGGCGGGGGATGACAATGAAAAGGTAGCTGCGCTGAAACAGCGGCTGGCCGCATCCGAAACCGAGCTGGTCTGGATCTGGGCCGCCCAGAACAAACATGACGTCAGCGGCTATTACTGGCTGATGAGCCAGCTAAAGGAATTCCAGGGCAGGATCTTCATCCTTTATCTCAACAACCTGCCTTTCATCAACGAGAAAGGGCTGATCTTTTACCCGGAAAATCTTTTCCAGATACCCCCCCGCGAATTCCTGAAGGCCCGGCGGCTGGCCCGCCCGATCACGCTGAGCGAATTCGAGGTCGATCCTGATGAATGGAACAAGCTCTGTCAGGATGACAAGGGCGTGCGCATATTAGAAGGAGGCAAAAAGCTGTCCCAGCATCCCTATACCTATTATGATGAGGATTTGCGTCGGCTGATCACCGGCGACTGGGTTAAGGCCAGCAGGCTGATCGGCCAGTTCCTGAATAAGGCCAAACAAACCACGGGGGACGCTTACCTGCTTTGGCGCATCAAGCAGCTGGTCGCCGCCGGCGAGCTGGATGTGCAGGGCGAGATGAAAGGCATGCGGGATTTCGAGATCAAAAGCAAGAATGGGGCGTCTGTCGTGGAAGAGGCGGTTCCAACTACCATTATATGACCAAACTGCTCAATCTGGAAGAAGTAGCCATGTTCCTGCTCAGCATCTCGCTGATTGCGCACTTACCTTTTGCATGGTATTGGTGGGCGGCCTGGATATTGGCCCCAGACCTCTCGATGCTGGCCTATTTTGGGGGGAATAAAATGGGGGCTATTGGCTATAATCTGATACATCATAAAGGCGTAGCATTGCTGGTATATCTGATTGGACTGTATATGACGGTGCCGATGCTGCAATATGCCGGTTTGATCCTGTTTGGACATTCTTGCATGGACCGGGCGATGGGGTATGGGCTGAAATATTTCAGCGGCTTCCAGGACACGCACCTGGGCAGGATCGGCCGCGAAAATTAAATTTCAAGTTTCTCTAATTGAAATATAAATGGCGAAGAGCAAAACAACGGACGATCTGCACGGGAATGAATCCGGCGTCACCGGTCAATATAAGAACTGGTTCCTGGACTATGCCTCCTATGTCATCCTCGAAAGGGCCGTGCCGGCGGTGGAAGACGGTCTGAAACCCGTGCAGCGCCGCATCCTGCATGCCATGAAGGAAATGGATGACGGCCGTTTCAACAAGGTTGCCAACATCATCGGTTCGAGCATGAAATACCATCCACATGGCGACGCGAGCATCGGCGAGGCATTGGTCAATATGGGACAGAAAAATCTGCTCATCGATACACAAGGCAACTGGGGGGACATACGTACCGGTGACGATGCAGCCGCCTCCCGTTATATCGAGGCCCGTCTAAGCAAATTCGCGCTGGAAGTGGCCTTTAACGCCAAGACCACGGAATGGCAGCAGAGCTATGATGGACGTAACAATGAGCCCGTTACCCTGCCGATGAAATTCCCCCTCCTGCTGGCGCAGGGCGCCGAAGGCATTGCCGTAGGTCTGGCGACCAAGATCCTCCCGCACAATTTCTGCGAGCTGTGCGATGCGGCGATGAAATACCTGAAAGGAAAGAAATTCGATCTGTATCCCGATTTCCTCACGGCCGGGATGGTGGACGTTACGAACTACAATGACGGCAAACGGGGAGGGAAACTTCGCGTCCGGGCCCATATAGAAGAATTCGACAAGAAGACCCTGCTGGTCAAGGATGTGCCTTACGGCGTGACGACTACGCAGCTGATCGATTCTATCCTCAAAGCGAACGATCAGGGGAAAATAAAGGTCCGGAAGGTAACCGACAATACGGCTGCGGAAGTGGAGGTCCAGATCGACCTGGCGCCTGGCATCTCCCCGGACATCACCATCGACGCGCTCTATGCGTTCACGGATTGCGAGGTCAGCATCTCTCCCAATGCCTGTGTCATAGTCGACAAAAAGCCGCAATTCCTGGGTGTCCGTGAACTGTTGACGCTGTCGGTGGATCACACCAAAGAGCTGCTGAAACGCGAGCTCGAGATCAAATTGGCGGAGCTGCAGGAAAAATGGCATTTTACCTCGCTGGAGAAGATCTTTTTCGAGGAGCGGATCTATAAGGAGCTGGAGAAGAAACACGACACCTGGGAAAAGGTGCTGGATGCCATTGCAAAAGCTTTCGAGCCTTTCCGCAAACAATTGCGCCGCGCCGTCACCCGGGAAGATATCGTCAAGCTGACCGAGAAACCCGTTCGCCGCATCTATCGTCTCGATATCGAGGAGCTGAATGCTCAGATCAAGGCGCTGGATGCCGATATCAAACAGGTGAAGCACGATCTAAATAACCTCGTGGATTTCGCCGTAGCCTATTTTGACAATCTGCTGAAGAAATACGGCAAGGGTCGCGAGCGGAAAACGGAGATGCGGCTCTTCGAAGCCATCCAGGCACAGCAGGTGGCGATCGCCAATGTCAAGCTGTATGTCAACCGGGCCGAGGGGTTTATCGGTGCCGGACTGAAGAAGGACGAATTCGTCACCGATTGCTCCGACCTCGACGATATCATCGCCTTCACGAAAGGCGGCAAGATGAAGGTCGTCCGCGTCGCGGACAAAACCTTTATAGGCAAAGACATCTTACATGTGGCGGTCTTCCGGAAGAATGACGAACGGACCACGTATAATATGATCTATACGGATGGGAAAAGCGGCGTCAGCTATGCGAAGCGTTTTAATGTGACGGGCGTCACGCGCGACAAGGAATACGATGTGGCGAAGGGCGATGACCCGAAGACGCGGGTCAATTATCTGTCGGCGAACCCGAATGGCGAGGCCGAAGTAGTGCATATCGTCCTGAGCTCTTCGAGCACGGCCAAAAAGAAGGAATTCGATTTCTATTTCGAGCAGCTGGAGATCAAGAACCGCGGGGTACTGGGGAACCAGGTGACCAAATATCCCATCCGCGCGGTAAAGTTCAAGGAGGCGGGGAAATCGACGCTCAGCGGCAGGAAGATCTGGTTCGATCCCACCTTCGGCCGTCTCAACACCGAGGAAAAAGGCGAATTCGTGGGAAGTTTTTCAGACGACGAGCGGCTGCTCGTGATCTTCTCCGATGGGTCCTATGAAGTGACCGATACGGAGCTGACGCAGCGGTTCGATGCCGACAAGGTGCTGGACATCCGGAAATTCGATCCGGAAAGGGTGATCACCGCTATCTATCTCGACAACGAGAAACTGCAATACAATGTGAAGCGGTTCAAGATCGAAACGACCACGTTACATAATAAGTTCCTTTTCATCAAGGAAGGCGAGGGGAATCGTCTCGAGTTGGTCACCCTGGCTCCCGAACCGCTTGTCGTGATCCGTTCGGGCCGCGGCGCCAGTGCGAAGACGCAGAAGATCAAGATCGCCGGTTTTGTAGAGGTGATGGGCTGGAAGGCCGTCGGAAGCAAGCTGTTCGATTTCACCAAAAGCGTCGAGATGGAGTGGGGCCATAAGGAAGAGCCGCGCGAGGAGTCTTCGCAAACCGAATTGTTCTAGGTAGCGGGTGGCGTATTGTGGCAGGAGCCGGTGCCGGATTGCCGGCGGCAGGTAGCGGGTGCGGCGGTTAGGGCACCTCGGTCCTCTTGCGTTTGAGCCTGATCGTGGCATTCTCGGTCAAACTGCTGCTCATGAACACCTCATACCGGTTTTTCCCGTCCGTGACCACCATCAGCGCGGTGTTGGGCGGTATCCTCCCCAGATTTTCGGCGAACATGGATATCTCATTCACGTCGCGCGTGCTATCGAGGTGCAGATAGACATTGAAGGCCTTTGCCTCCAGTTCCTGGTGGCTAAGCACCAATTGATTATTGACAAACACGGAAATGCTGTCCCCGTCGATCTCCCCGTTGTCATAGAAGCTGAGTCGGACGGAATCGGATTCCACCTCGAACTCCTGGTTCAGCACGGCCTTCCGTTTGGCAAACGAGGTTTCGATCTTCCGCGTGTCGGGTTTTGCGGGATCGGGTCGCGGTGTTGGTGGCGGGGTCGCAGTTGCTGTTAACGTTTTGCTGCTATCGGTTGGCGGTGTGGATGCGGTCGTCGCGGCGCTGCTATCCGCGGGTTTTGTGACGGCCACCCCGACCTTGTTGCTGTCCGGCAAGGCGGCAGCAAGACCGGTATCCTGCCTGGGCTGGGGAGGAAAGGCGGGTGGGACAGATGCGACCGAGGCAACGGGCGGTGCGGAGTTCGAAACATCCACGACGAAGTCGTCCGCCTGGGGCTTCCATACGCGGCTGGTGGCAGCGGATCGCTGGTTTATGCTATCGTCCTGGTTATCAGACTTATCCAGCTCATAACTCACGGTAAGATCGGGACACATGTATTTGTACTTTGCATCGTGGTAGAACGTGCCTTTGACCGAACTGCCCAATTTGGACTGGATGACGACGCCTACGAACGTGGTATTGCAATCGATGCTGTTGACGGTCGAATTCGAGCCGTAATAAATGACCGGTATGTTCAGGATGGTGATCTGTTTGGTACGCGGGTCGTAGCGTCCATGTATAAAGTAGCTTTGATACTTGTCGCGGAAATAGTATCCGAAGATGCCTTCGACCCTATCTCCTTTCTGTCTAATGATCAGCTCGGTGAGATAGTTGTTGTGCATGCCTGCGACATTTACGTCCGCATGCCCGTACCAGGCGCCGGATACGATCTGGGCAGAGAGGGAGCCATGGACTGCGAGAAAGAGGCTTATATATAATAATCTTTGCATCAGGCAATAAGATAATACAAAAAACGGGCCCGGGGTGTATTTATTGCCGGTTGAGGTAACGCTTGATCTCTTTTTGGGTGTCCCGCTGTTTGATGGTCTCGCGTTTGTCGTATTGCTTTTTTCCGCGACCCAATCCTATCTCCAGCTTGGCATATCCTTTTTCGTTGAAAAAAATGCGGAGCGGGACGATGGTCAGGCCTTTTTCTTTGATGCGGCCTTCCAGCTTGCGCAGTTCGCGTTTGGTGAGGAGTAGCTTGCGGTCGTGGACCGCGATATGGTTATTGGTGGTGCCGAAACGGTATTCGGCGATGTGCATATTCCGGACCCAGAGCTCTCCTTTGAAAAAGACGCAGAAGCTGTCCACGAAGTTCACCTTCCCCTCGCGGATGGATTTGACCTCGGTCCCGGCCAATACCATACCTGCATCGTATTTCTCCTCGATGAAATAGTCGTGGTAGGCCGATCTGTTCTTTATCTCGCTCATATTTTTTGCTGCTGTCTGCCGCGGGTCGCTGCGGGAGGCGGTAAGATACCTATCCTTTGAAAAGAGTCATCAGCGTGGCGATCCTTTCTTTCAACTCTTTGCGATTGACGATAAAATCCAGGAACCCGTGTTCCAGCAGGAACTCGCTTCGCTGGAAGCCTTCGGGGAGGTCTTTTTTAATGGTCTCTTTGATGACACGGGGACCCGCGAAGCCGATCAGCGCTCCCGGTTCGGCGATATTCAGATCGCCAAGCATGCCGAACGAGGCGGAGATGCCGCCGAATGAGGGGTCGGTCAGCAGCGAGATATAGGGGATCTTTGCATCCGTCAGTTGCGACAGCTTGCCCGAGACCTTGGCCAGCTGCATCAGCGAAAAGGCGCTTTCCATCATGCGGGCGCCGCCGGATTTGCAAATGATCAGAAGGGGAAGCTGGTGGGTAAGACAATATCCGGCCGCCCGTGAAATGCGTTCGCCCATGACGCTGCCCAGCGACCCGCCGATGAATTCGAAATCCATGCAGCCGATGACCATCCGGTGCTCTTTTACCTCTCCCGTGGCGATGCGGATCGAGTCGGTGATCTCGGTCTTCGCCCAGGTCTCTTCCAGTCTTTTCTGGTAAGATTTCAGATCGGTGAAATGCAGGAAATCCTTGGACCGGATGTTCTCGAAAAGCACCTCATATTGGTTGTCATTGAAAAGGATCTCGAAGTATTCTGTGCTTCCTATGCGGTGATGGTGGTTGCATTTGGGACATACGAAAAGATTTTCCCTGAGTTCGGTTACCGTACAGATATAGTTGCAGTTGGGGCATTTGGTCCAGAGACCTTCGGGGGTCTCCTTCTTTTCCGCGGTTGAGGTGAGTATCCCTTTTTTTATGCGTCTGAACCAGCCGCTCTTACTCTCTTCGCTTTGCCCTTCATCGCCGGTGAGGTTCGCATCAAAATCTTCTTCGTGCTTTGCCATTTGAGGTAATTTGTTCAGGAATTATCGCATGCATCCAATGACCGCAAAAAGCGGAAATCAGGCGGCTAAGATACTAAACATCCGCGATTTGTTTGGCAACCATTCCTGTACTAAATTTGCGCGGATCAAATTTCCGTCGACATGGCACGAGCCGAATGGCGACTGCATGCGACCATTGAAAATACAATTATGAACGCATGACACGAGCCGAAAGGCGACTGCATGCGACCATTGAAAATACAATTATGAACGCATGACAACGTCTGAACTCTTTACTTCCTCCGTAGGCAAAAAATTCGTGATGGGTCTTACCGGCATTTTCCTCATCCTTTTCCTCATCATCCATGTCTGCGTGAATGCCTGCATCTGGGCCATGGATGACGGTGAGATGTTCAATATGGCTGCGAATTTCCTGGGGGCTACCGTCGTTCCGCGAGTACTCGAAATCGGGCTTTTCGTGGGCTTTATCCTGCACATCGTGCAGGCCTACGTGCTCGAGCAGCAGAATCGCAAAAGACGGGGTGTGGGTTACCAGGTGCCCATGGGCAACAAAGGAAGCAAATGGTATTCCCGTTATATGGGCTGGCTGGGCACGTTCGTCCTGCTCTTTCTCGTCATCCACCTCAAGAACTTCTGGATCCCCTCACGCTTCCTGGACATGCCGGAAGTGACCTATCCTCCCGGAGTGACGGTGCACGACCTGTTCAGCCTGATGAAGGACACGTTCCACAATGGCTGGTTCGTATGGATATACGTCATCGGTTGCCTGGCACTGGCCTATCATCTCCTGCATGGTTTCCAGAGCGCTTTCCGTTCGCTGGGCGTATCCAACAGCCGTTACCTCCGGCTGATCAACGGAATTGGCATCGGCTTTTCGATCATCGTGCCGCTGGCTTTCGCCATGATGCCCATTTCCATGTATTTTGACTGGGTTTGATCATCCTCGAATTAATTCAAAAAATTGCTCATGCAGAATTCAAAAATCCCCGCGGGGCCATTGGACAAAAAATGGGAATACTATAAAGGTCATGTCAAATTGGTGAACCCGGCCAACAAGCGCCACCTCGAAGTGATCATTATAGGCACGGGTTTGGCCGGCGCCTCGGCGGCAGCCTCGCTCGGCGAAATGGGATACAAGGTGAAAGCTTTCTGTTTCCAGGATTCTCCGCGCCGGGCGCACAGCATCGCGGCCCAGGGGGGAATCAATGCAGCCAAGAATTACCAGAACGACGGCGACAGCGTGTTCCGTCTTTTTTATGATACGATCAAGGGCGGGGATTACCGTTCGCGCGAAGGCAATGTCTACCGGCTGGCCGAGGTGAGCGCCAATATCATCGATCAGTGCGTGGCACAGGGAGTGCCTTTCGCGCGGGAATACGGCGGATTGCTGAGCAACCGTTCTTTCGGGGGTGTACAGGTACAGCGGACCTTCTATGCCGCGGGGCAAACGGGACAGCAGTTGCTGATCGGCGCCTACCAGGCCCTGGAGCGCCAGGTGGCTCTCGGCAACGTGGAAATGTACAGCCGTCACGAGATGCTGGATATCGTGGTCATCGATGGAAAAGCCCGGGGCATCATTGCCCGCAACCTGATCACGGGCCAGCTCGAAAGATATTTCGGTCATGCCGTACTCCTCTGCAGCGGCGGTTATGGCAATGTCTTTTACCTGTCGACCAATGCCATGGGCAGCAACGTCACGGCCGCATGGAAAGCCCACAAAAAAGGCGCCTGGTTCGGCAATCCCTGTTTCACGCAGATACACCCGACGTGTATACCTGTCACGGGGGAACATCAATCCAAGCTGACGCTCATGTCGGAGTCGCTGCGCAATGACGGACGAATATGGGTGCCCAAACAAAAGAACGACCCGCGCAAACCGGGCGAGATCCCCGCCGAAGAACGGGACTATTACCTGGAACGACGCTATCCGGCTTTTGGCAACCTGGTTCCGCGCGATGTCGCTTCGCGTGCGGCAAAGGAACGTTGCGACGCCGGCTATGGGGTAGGCACGTCCAGGCAGGCTGTCTATCTCGATTATGCATCGGCGATCGAACGGTATGGCAAGACCGAATGCCGCAAGCGTGGCATTGAGAACCCTTCGGAGGAGGATATTCGCCGGCATGGGATCGAAGTGGTCAAAGAGAAATACGGCAACCTCTTCGACATGTACAATAAGATCACCGGCGAGGACCCCTATTCGACGCCGATGCGGATCTACCCGGCGGTGCACTATACGATGGGAGGCCTCTGGGTGGACTACGAGCTGATGACGACCGTACCGGGCCTGTATGCCCTTGGCGAGGCAAATTTCAGCGATCATGGCGCCAACCGCCTCGGGGCTTCGGCGCTCATGCAGGGTCTGGCCGACGGCTATTTCGTCATCCCTTATACCATCGGGAACTATCTGGCCGACGAGATCCGGACCAAACCTATCCCGACCACGCATGAAGCATTTGAATCGGCTGAAAAGGCCGTAGGCGACCGGATCAACCGGCTCATGAACATCAAAGGAACCCAAAGTCCGGAGAGCTTTCACAAGCGGCTGGGCAAGATCATGTGGGATAAATGCGGCATGGCCCGGAATGAGGCCGGTCTGAAGAGCGCCATAGAGGAGATACGCCGGCTCAAAGCCGAATTCTGGCGCGATGTACGGATCACTGGCAGTATCGGTGAATTCAATCCCGAGTTGGACAAGGCGGGCCGGGTCGCCGACTTCATCGAACTGGGCGAACTGATGTGCCAGGATGCATTGGACCGGCGGGAGAGCTGCGGCGGGCATTTCCGCGAGGAGATGCAGACAGAAGACGGCGAGGCCAAACGCGATGACGAGCATTTCCTGTTCGTCTCGGCCTGGGAGTACAAAGGAGAAAACAATTGGGAATTACATAAAGAAAACCTGGAGTTCGAAGTCGCGCACCCGGTGCAGCGCAGCTATAAATAAAAGAAATTATGGAACATTATACAATGAACCTCACGCTCAAGGTGTGGAGACAGAAAAACAAGCAAGATAAAGGCGGATTCGAGACGTACAGCGTTAGCGGCATCTCCTCCGAAATGTCTTTTCTGGAAATGTTCGACGTGCTGAACGAGCGACTGGTAGCGGAGGGCAAAGATCCCATTGCGTTCGATCACGACTGCCGGGAAGGGATATGCGGTATGTGTTCCATGTACATCAACGGGCGGCCGCACGGACCCTGGGATGGTACGACCACGTGTCAGCTGCATATGCGGGCCTTCAAGGACGGCGATACGATCGTCGTCGAACCCTGGAGGGCAAAAGCCTTCCCGGTGATCAGGGACCTCGTGGTGGACCGCAGCTCCTTCGACCGGATCATCCAGGCGGGCGGCTATATCTCTGTGAATACCGGGAATGCAGTGGACGCGAATGCCATTCCAATCGAAAAGGATAAGGCTGACACCGCTTTTGCCGCTGCGGCCTGTATCGGCTGCGGCGCCTGCGTAGCGGCCTGCAAGAACAGCTCGGCCCTGCTGTTCGTTTCGGCAAAAGTCTCTCACCTGGCCCTATTGCCGCAAGGCGATCCCGAACGCAAAACGAGGGTGACGGCCATGATCGCCCAGATGGATAAGGAGGGCTTTGGCAGCTGTACCGCTACAGGCGCCTGCGAGGCCGTCTGCCCCAAGGAGATATCCATCCAGAATATCGCGAGGCTGAACAAAGAGTATGGAAGGGCGGGTTTGTCAACGGACAAATAAGGAGAGCGTCAGCCTTGGCAGGCAGGCGGAAAAGCGTTAATTTTGCGCCCACGAAAGCCGCCGGAAGCGGCATATATCAATTAACGCATGATCAGAGTGAACAATGTAACCCTCTCTTTCGGGAAAAGGGTACTATTCGACGAAGTCAATCTCACATTCACAAAAGGGAATTGTTACGGGGTCATCGGCGCCAACGGGGCCGGGAAATCCACCTTTTTAAAGATATTGGCCGGGGAGATCGACCCCACGAAAGGCAACGTGGAGATCACGCCAGGGGAGCGTATGGCCGTGCTCAACCAGAACCACTTTGCCTTCGATGAATCGACGGTCCTGAATACCGTTTTGATGGGGCATCAGCGTATGTGGAACGTGATGCAGGAACGGGATGCCATATATGCAAAAGCCGATTTTTCGGAAGAAGACGGGATACGCGCCGGTGAACTCGAAGGCGAATTCGGGGAGATGGGCGGCTATACGGCAGAAAGCGATGCGGCAGCCCTGCTGAGCGACCTTGGAGTGAAGGAAGCTTTCCATGGTACGTTGATGAAGGAGCTGCCCGGTGCGCTGAAGGTCCGGGTGCTGCTGGCGCAGGCGCTGTTCGGCAACCCCGATATCCTGATCCTGGACGAACCGACCAACGACCTGGACGTGGAGACGATCAACTGGCTGGAGAATTTCCTGGCCGATTATGAAAATATCGTGATCGTCGTGTCGCACGACCGGCACTTCCTTGATGCAGTTTGTACACATGTGGCGGATGTCGACCGGCAGAAGATAAAGATCTTCACCGGCAACTATACGTTCTGGTATGAATCCTCGCAGCTGATGGCACGTCAGCTGTCGGACAAGAACAAAAAGACAGAGGAAAAGCGTGCCGCGCTGCTGGAATTCATCGCCCGTTTCTCCGCCAATGCCAGCAAATCGAAACAGGCCACGTCGCGTAAGAAAGCCCTGGAAAAGCTGACGATCGAGGAGATCGAGCCCTCGAACCGCCGCTACCCCGGCATCATCTTCAAACAACAGCGCGAGGTGGGCAACCAGATACTCAATGTCGAGCGGCTCTCCAAGAAAGCGGAAGGAGGTCACGTGCTGTTCTCCAATGTCAGCTTCAGCGTCAATAAGGGAGATAAGATCGCTTTTGTCAGCAAGGACCATCTGGCCCTGACCACCTTCTTCGACATCATCAATGGACAACTGCATGCCGACGGCGGGAAGTTCGAATGGGGGACGACGGTCACGAAGGCGTATCTGCCCAACGACAATACGGAATATTTCGAAGGACAGCATATCAACCTGATGGATTGGCTGCGCCAATTCGTACCGCCTCATGTGACGGACGTCGACGAACCTTTTCTGAGAGGTTTCCTGGGTAAGATGCTGTTCAGCGGCGATGAGGTGCTGAAGAATACGAACGTGTTATCAGGCGGCGAAAAAGTACGCTGCATGCTCAGCCGCATGATGCTGCAGGATCCGAATGTGGTGATCCTGGACGAGCCGACCAACCATCTCGACCTGGAGTCGATCCAGGCCTTCAACGAAAGTATGAGTAATTTCAAGGGGATCGTCCTGCTCACCTCGCACGACCACACGTTTTTGCAAACGGTGGCGAATCGCGTCATCGAGCTGACGCCGACAGGGATCATCGACCGGCTGATGTCCTTCGACGAGTTTTTGGACGATGCGCGGGTGAAACAATTGCGGGAAGAAATGTATCCGCGGGAAGTGCTGGTTAAGGTTTGAAGTATTGCTTCAACCGCTTTTGCGGCAAACGAGGGCGCGTGATCCGGTATACAACTCCCAGTCGTCCGGTCGAGGCATGCGTTGCCCCGTCGATTTGAAAATATCCGGTGAATTGCCGGTAGGTAACGTGAAAGGAGAAATCGGCATACCCATAAGCGAGCGGTCTGTTCTCGACGCTGTCATAGATGTGCAGGTGGTTATAGGACGAACCCACTATTCCGCCTGTGGCGAAACGAAACCCCCATTCGCCGTTCGGGGTCCGTCCGATGATCTCGGTAGACAGACCCAGCGTGCCGAAGAAGCGGCTCTTGACGACCAGGGCCACAAGCGAATCGGGTAGCTGGTGGCGAAAGGCAAGGTAGTCTCCAAATTCGCGATGCAGGGAGGTCTCCAAACCAAGAAAGCGCCATTCGCCTCCACGCTGAAAAGGGAGCACTCCATTGATGCCTCCGCTGAAGGATGTACTGCCATAGAACTGGTACCGGGAGAGGGGTTCCAGTTTGGAGGCTTGTGCCGGCGGCAGCCAGTACCGGCCCGAAAGATCACCCAACAATGTATACGAGGTATCCCATTTGCCGACAACGTACGTCCCCAGCGAAAGGTCGAGTCCATAATACCACTGCAAGCGGTTGACATGATGGGCCGCATACCCCGAAAAGCTCCAACCGTCGAGATGGTCATTGTGACGGTCGTTGGCCCCGCCCCAGTAAAAGGCACTCCGGGCGTAAAAGGCGGTTCGCGCGCTGTCGTTCGCCAGGGGCAGCGTATGATAGTCTTCGGCATTGCCGTTGAGCGGGCTGACATAGAAGGCTTGCTCGCGGATCGGCGTAAAACAGCCGGAAAGCACGATACTTGCAAAAAGGCAGGAGATAAGGCGGCGGCGGTTCATTTTCCCCATACAGATCAGATGGCGTTAACGGCTATGACAACAGCGGGGCTGGAGACGTGGCACCGGCGGGCGCGGTTTTGTCCTATTGTATACAATAAATGCGTATTTTAAGCATTTTAGAAGAAACCCCCGTTGTTGATCAGAAGGCTGCTTATACTTACACTGCTTTTTGGTGGGGCCGGCCTCGCCTTAAGGGCCCAGCAACCGCCGGGGAAGGGGGCAGACAGCCTGCACCGGATGACCGACACGATTCCCATGGTCGATACGGTGCCCTCCGATAGCCTGCACCGCGCGGATTCGCTGAAAAAGATGGCCGATTCGATCAAACGCGCCCGGGCGGATACGCTGCTGTCCGCCTCTGCCATGCTCCGGCAGGTAGACTCGATAAATGCTGCACCCCCGGATGCGGTGGATTCGGTCAAGCTGCATCTCGACGCCCTGCTCAATGCCGCGGCCGCCGGCCAACGGCCACCTTCTCCGCCGGGCATGCCCGCATCGCTGCAACGACCCTCTTCCGCGCCGGCTTATTCCCCGTCGATGGGGGTAGGAGGAAACGGGACCGGAGGAACCGTGGGATCGGGCGTGGGAGGCATCACTACCACTGCCAAGGGGCCGCCCCGATCAGGCCCTGCCCCCCGAAGACCGGCAGCCGCCAGGCCGGTCATCCTGTCCAATCTTCATCGGAAATATATTCCCGTGCATGCCGGCCGCGTTCCGATCGATTCGATGAGCCTGATCCCGGACGCCTTTCTCGTGAAAGATGTCCCCGACAGCGCCTATAGCCTGGATTGGGTCAACGGCGGCTTGTTCTGGACGCATCCACCCGCGGGAACCGACAGTGTGCTGGTCAATTACCGGACCTTTCCTTACCGGTTGAACCATGTCGCGAACCGGTTCCGGTATGACAGCATCGAAGGCTATATGCTGGCGAATCCCTATGAAAAGGGCAAGGACGAAATAGGCGACAACTTCTTCAACTTCGGCAATATAACCTACAACGGCAGCTTTGGCCGGAGCATCACTTTCGGCAACAGCCAGGACGCCGTGGTCACATCGAACCTGAACCTGCAGATCAGCGGCTATCTTGCCGACAGCATCAAGATCTCGGCAGCCATCACCGACAACAACATCCCGATCCAGCCCGACGGGACGACGGCCAATCTCAACGAGTTCGACCAGGTCTTTCTGCAGTTCAAAAAGAAAAACTGGGCGCTGACCATGGGAGACATCGATCTGCGGCAGAACCAACTGTACTTCCTGAATTTCTATAAACGCCTGCAGGGGGCCAGCTTCGAGACGACGGAGCAGCTGGGGCCGAACTCGTCCAACAAGACGCTGGTCAGCGCAGCCATCGCCAAGGGTAAGTTCGCGCGCAACATTTTCCGGGGCCAGGAGGGGAACCAGGGGCCATACCTGCTGCATGGCGCCAACAACGAGGTCTATTTCATCGTCCTGGCGGGAACGGAAAAAGTTTTCATCGACGGACAGTTGCTGCAGCGCGGCGAAGACCAGGACTATACCATCAACTACAATACGGCAGAGATATCGTTCACACCCAACCGCCTGATCAGCCAGGATGCCCGTATCCAGGTGGAATTCGAATATGCGGACCGAAATTATCTGAATGTCAACCTGTACGCCTATGACGAGGCGAACATAGCCGCCAAGGTCAAGCTGCGCATGGGGCTGTTCAGCAATAGCGATTCGCGGAATTCTCCGATCAACCAGACGCTGACGCCGGACGAGAACAAGTTCCTCGCGCGGCTGGGCGACAGCATCCAACATGCCTATTACCCCGTCGCCAATGTCGATACCTTTTCCTCCGGCAAAGTGCTGTACAAAAAGGTAGACACCGCCTACAAGAATGCAGCCGGCGCGATCGTGCACGATTCAGTATTCGTCTTTTCTACCGATGCCACTCAAAAGTTGTACAACCTGTCGTTCGCCAATGTCGGCCAGGGATATGGCAATTATGTACCGGACGTCGGCGGCATCAATGGCGCCGTATTTGACTGGATACCGCCTGTCAATGGAGTTCCGCAGGGCTCGTTCGAGGCGGCGGAATACCTCGTCACTCCCAAGACGCAGCAGATCGTCAGCATGGGGGCGGATTATGCCATCGACAAGCATACGACGATATCCGCGGAGCTGGCGCACAGCCATTACGACGTCAATACGCTGTCCATGATCGATAAGGCCAATGATGACGGCAATGCGGCGAAATTCAGCTTTAAGAACGTCATGGCGCTGGGGGCTGCGGCCAATGGTCTTCAACTGACGTCGACCGCGGGTTTCGAATATGTGCAGGCGAGGTTCCAGCCGGTGCAGCGGCTGCGTGATCCGGAGTTCGACCGGAATTGGGGCATGTCGCTAAGCGTCAACCCAGCCGACGAAAAGATCTTCAATGCCGGGGTGCAGCTCAGTGACCGGCGACTGAATTTTGTCAAATACGAAATAGCAAAGTACGAGCGCAGCGATGGTTTTGCGGGCATGCAGCACACTGTCACCAGTCATGAGACGGTAGTGGGCTGGAAGGTCCTGGATCAGCTGAGCCTCACCACCTACGACAGCGGTCACCGTTTCAATGGTTACTATCTGCGACCATCGATCGACGTGTCGCGCCGGCTGTCCTTTCTGAAGGACTATGTCATCGGCGGGGGTTTTTCGATGGAAGACAACAATAACAAGGACAGGTGGACCGACACGGTTACGGCTGTCAGCTATGCCTTTCGCACCTGGACGGCCTATTTCAAATCACCTGAAAAGCTGCCTAACAAATGGGGGATGACGTACACCGCGAGAAGCAATGCTTATCCACGGGGGCCGGATCTCATCATTGGCGACCGCAGCAAGACCTTCAATGTTTTTGCGGATCTTTTGAAGAACCCCCATCACCAGTTCCATATCAATGCCACCTACAGGGAGATGAGGATCGCAGACTCTACTCTGGCAAGACATACCGTGGACAGCGCCACGGCCGTGCAGGGCGGGGACAAGACCCTGGTCGGGCGGTTGGAATATGTGGTCAACGGCTGGAAGGGATTGTTGCGGGGCAATCTCCTGTATGAGGTCGGCTCGGGACAGCAGCAAAAGCTGGCCTTTACCTATCTGAAGGTGCCGGCGGGTACTGGGCAATACGCCTGGATAGATTATAATCATGACGGTATTCAGCAGCTGAGCGAATTCGTTCTGGCGCAGTTCCAAGACCAGGCCCAATACATCCGGGTATATACGCCTTCCGACGTCTATATCAAAGCGAACTACAACACCTTTAACTACAGCCTGACGCTGAATCCGAAAGCGCTGATCCGAAACGGATCGAAAGGCTTTGCCGGATTGCTGGCCCGGTTGATGTTTCAATCTTCGATGCAGATGAACCAGAAACAGCAGGCGGCGGGTCTCATCGACTACAATCCGTTCAGTGCGCCGCTGAATGACACGGCGTTGATCACCCGCACCCTGATCCTGGTCAATACCCTATCGTTCAACCGGAGCGATCCGCATTGGGGTTTCGACCTCAGCAACACGCAAAACGGCGGAAAGACGTTGCTGACCTACGGCTACGAGACCCGTCAGATCAATGAATGGTCTTTGCGTACCCGGCTCAATCTCAACAAATCCATCGCGCTGACCGGCGTTTGCCGGCAGGGGATCAACCAGCTGAACAATTCCAGCTCGAATTTCGACAGCAGCAACTACGATCTGAAGCTGTGGGCCGTCGAGCCGGGGGTCACCTACACCAAAGGTTCCAATCTGCGGATCGCGTTGAGCTTCCGGATGTCCGACAAGCAAAACTCGATGCAATGGGGCGGCCAGCATTATACCTCCGATGCGTTCAACTCCGATTTCAAATACAATATCCTTCAAAGCACCTCGATCCAGGGGAAGTTTACGATGACCTCCATCGTCTATTCGGCGGATAAGAACGGAACGTCCGGCATCAGTTCACCGGTCAGTTATACCATCCTCGAAGGGCTGGCGCCGGGAAAGAACTATCTCTGGGGAATGGAATTTACTAAGAAGCTGGGGGGCAGTCTCGAGCTGAGCCTCCAGTATGAAGGGCGCAAGGCGGGGTTCAGCGGGGTCGTTCATACGGGGCGGGCGGCGCTACGAGCGTTGTTATAATATAGCGGCCCCGTTTTCTTCGAACGGGCCGCAAACGAAGGCGCCCGGTCCAGGACGGCTCGGGGAGCCGTCGGTGGAAGGCCCATCATAAATCGAAGGCGCCCGGTCGTAGACCGGGCGCCCTTGTCTTGTCCTTATAATCGACTGGAAAATTAACCGAAGATGCCGCCTTTCTTCAACTCACGGGTTCCTTCGCCGATCTTGAATCCATTGTGATAGATCTCGATCTTGTAGTTACCCCTTTGGAATTCGCTGTTTTGTTTCCATGCGAACTGAACAGATTTGGTCTTGCCGGCTTCGAAATCAACCGGGACTTTAGCCGTGAAGGTCTTGTCGCCTTCGTCGCGGGTGGTAAAGGTGCCGGAACCGAGCGCAGGAACGGAGATGGGTTTGCCATCCGGGCCGGTGATGCAGACATATACGTCGGTCTGACCGGTTTGTGCGATACGGTTGGCGACGTCAAAACCGATAACCAGCTTGTTAACCTTGCGGGCGGTGGTGGTTTCTTTGTCTTTGCCGTCTTTGCGTTCGTGCATCGGCGTAACCGTAATATTGGAAGCATTGAGCGTAGAAGCGATATCTACTTTTTTGGTGAGATCCTGGTTGGTGGCCGAGGTGGTTTGCAGGTCATTGGTCAGCTTTTCCTTATCCTGCGTCAACTGCGTGTTGTTGGCGGTAAGGGTCTGGTTGTCCTGCGTCAGTTGGGCGACCTGCTGCTCTAGGTTGCCGATCTTGTCGTTCAATTCCTTGATCAGGTCCTGCGCCTTTTTCTTTTCGGCTTCCGTCAGGTGCTGTTTGCTCAACAGACCACGGATCTGTTTCTTCAAGTTCGAAACCTGGCCATCCCTTTCATTGATCGTAGCGGTCAACTTGTTGTTGGTGCCGGTAAGGGAGTCGAGTCTTACCAGGGCGTCATCGAAATTCTTCTGAAGCTGCCCTTTTTCATCGGTTACTTTGGAGATCTGCGCCTGTTGTTGTGTCTGAACTTGCTCCTGTTTGTTGTTATTCCAAAGCAGGTAGCCCCAAGTGCCCAGGAAACCGGCTGCAAGCAGTCCGATGACTAAATTCTTGTAGTCTTTTTTCGGAGGCTGACTCTGGGGGGAAGCTGAGGGATAGTTGGTTGTCGTGCTCATAGCTTATGTTTTTTCAAAAGTTATAGATAATGAAGTTTATCCAATCCCGTAACCGGTTTTGCGGTTACATCATGGTGCTGGTCTAAAACCGTGCCAAACTCAAATTTATTGTATAGATACCCTGATTCCTAAAGATTTATGTAATATTGCCGCAATAAAAGTGTTTTGAATGTCGGTAGAGAAGATATTGCAGGACTGGAAGAAGCTGCATTTCAGGCCCGTTTACTGGCTGGAAGGAGAAGAAAACTATTACATCGACCAGCTGGTGGACTATGCTGAAAGCCGAATCCTAAGTGCCGAAGAGGCCGGCTTCAATTTAACTGTTTTTTACGGAAAGGATGCCGACTGGACGGCCGTGATCAACGCCTGCCGGCGCTATCCGATGTTTGCCGAGAGACAGGTGGTCATCTTAAAAGAGGCTCAGCAGATGCGGGATATCGACAAGCTGGAAGCCTATATCGACAAGCCTCTCGTCTCTACCGTGCTGGTCGTGGCCTATAAGGAAAAGAAGGTGGATGGGCGGAGCCGGCTGGCGAAGCTCCTGAAAGAAAAGGCCGAGCTGTTCACGACCAAAAAACTATACGACAACCAGTTGCCAGACTGGACCTCAGGTCTTATTTACGGCAAAGGATACGAGATCACGAATAAGGCGTTGCTATTGCTTGTCGATCACATCGGCAACGATCTGAGCCGGATCAACAACGAGGTGGACAAGCTGCTGGTGAACCTGGCCGACCGCCGGCGCATCACAGAAGACGATATCGAGCGGTACGTCGGAGTGAGCAAGGAATACAATGTATTCGAGCTGCAGGATGCATTCGCCAAGAAAGACAGGGTGAAGGCCATCCGCATCATCCAGTATTTTGAAGGCAATCCAAAGGCAGGGCCGATCCAGCTGATCCTGCCTTCCATCTATAATTTTTTCAGCAAGGTCTATATGATCTTCGGGCAACCGGCCCGGGACGAAAAGGGAGTCGCCGCGACCATCGGGGTGAACCCGTTTTTTGTCAAAGACTACCTCGCGGCTATGCGTAACTATAGTTATGAGGGGATCGAGAACGGGCTATTGTTGCTGCACTCGTACAACCTCAAGAGTATAGGGGTAGGCAGTATCGGCGCCGCGGACGCGGCCCTGCTGAAAGAACTTGTGGTAAAGATCATGGGGTAGTCGGACGCGCGGAAGTCGGTCCGGCGGGAGGGATCAATGCGGCGAGCGCGTCGACCTTGTCTTTTGCAATGGCCGTTTTGAGCTGATCGAGTCCGCTGAACTTCAATTCGGGCCGAAGGTACCGGATCACGAAGACCCGCAATTCCTTTCCATAGATATCCTCATCGAAATCGAAGAGATTCACTTCAATGGTCCGGTGTTTCCCATCGATGGTCGGCCGGAGACCGATACTCATCATCCCTTTCAGCCTGGCATCGTCGAAAAGGGAGAGTTGCGGCAGCAGCACTGCTTCGACCGCATAGATGCCGTCCGCCGGAAGTAATTTTTCTTCGTTGTCGGGCTGCAGATTGGCTGTTGGAAAGCCCAGGGTCCGGCCCAACCGGTTACCCTTTACCACCGTTCCCGAGAAGAAAAACGGGTACCCGAGAAGTTGATTGGCGGTGTCGATATCCGCCCGGAGGATCGCTTCGCGGATGCGGGTCGAGCTGACCGATACCTCATCAAGCAAATGGACCGGTATCTCTTCGAGATGGAAATGTTTGGTGTTGCTGAACTTTTCCAGCAGGTGGTAGTCTCCCTGCCGGCCTTTCCCGAAACGGTGATCGTAGCCGATGATCACGGTGTGGGGATGGAATCGGGCTATCAGGAAATCCTCGATATATTCTTCGGCGGTCATTTGGGAGAAAGCCTCGGTGAACGGAACGATCACCAGGTGGTCGATGCGCTGCCACGCCAGCAACGCTATCTTCTCCTCCAGTGTATTGATGAGCCGGATGTCTCCGGAGCCGCCCTTTACGACCTTTCGGGGATGGGGGAAAAAGGTAACGATCACCGTTTCACCGTCGATGCGTGCCGCCTCCTGTCTCAGCTGATGCAAGATGCTCGCGTGACCCGTATGGACGCCGTCAAAAGTACCGATCGTGATGACCGCCCGACGGAACACGGGCAGTTGGTCGGTATGGTAGTGGATTTGCATGTAAATGAAAGGATCTGTCGTGACCGCTGCCCGCAAATCTAAAGGATTTATGCTTTACCTTAATTAGGCGTTTATCCAGTACCTTTGCCGCCTTATGTCATTATACGCCCGCCGCGGGGTCTCCGCTCAAAAAGAGGAAGTTCATCAGGCCACTGAAGGGTTGGATAAGGGTCTATTCCCGAATGCGTTTTGCAAGATCTATCCCGACCATTTGGGCGGTGATGCCGGATGGGTGAATCTCATGCACGCTGACGGTGCGGGCACAAAGAGCATTCTTGCCTATCTGTACTGGAAGGAGACAGGGGATGTGTCGGTGTGGAGAGGGATCGCGCGCGATGCCATTGCCATGAACCTGGACGATCTGCTGTGTGTGGGCATTTATGACAACCTGCTGTTCTCTTCCACGATCGATCGCAACCGCCGGTTAATCCCCGGGGAAGTGCTTTCCGCGATTATTGACGGTTCACAGTCCTTTTTCGACGAACTCGCATCGTACGGCGTAAACATCCATTACCTGGGCGGTGAAACGGCGGATGTAGGAGACGTGGTCCGGACCGTTGCCGTGAACGGAACGATGACGGCCCGTTGGCCCAAAGACAGGCTTGTCACGAACGACAAGATCCGACCCGGAGACGTGATCGTGGGTTTTGCCAGCTCCGGACAGGCAGTCTATGAACAGGATTACAACAGCGGCATCGGCAGCAACGGACTGACCAGCGCCCGGCACGATCTATTGCACAAGACTTATGGAGCGCGTTTTCATGAATCGTACGATACGGCACTTGACGAGCAGGTGGTATATATCGGCAGTCACCGGATGACCGACCCGGTGGAGATCCCGGCCGAGCCATCAAAAACAGGAAGTCGGACGACGGATATCGGACACCTGTTGTTGAGTCCGACCAGAACGTATGCTCCGCTGGTAAAAAGATTGCTAATCGAGCAATTCGACCGGCTGCACGGGCTCATCCACTGCAGCGGCGGGGGGCAGACCAAGTGTATGAAATACCTGCCGGGAGCCTTTCAGATCGTGAAGGATAATCTGTTCGAACCACCTGTCATTTTCCGCCTGATCCAACAGGCATCGGGGTCCGACGACCGCGAAATGTACCAGGTGTTCAACATGGGACACCGGCTGGAAGTCTTTACAGATGAGAGCGCAGCCGGTTCGATGATTAAAATTGCAGGAGAGCTAGGTATCGAAGCACGTATCATCGGACGCGTCGGGAACGCTTCGAAAAAAAGTCTTGTGCTGAAGATCGGCGGAAAGGACGTCGTCTGGTAACGGCCTGTTGTCTCTTGTTAAATATTTATAGATCAATTAGTTAGGAGAGCAAGGTTCCGGCGCCGGAACAAAAAGCGGGAATCCGCTGCAAAAAGCGGGTGTCCGCCATCGGGAGAGTGATGAACGTTAAACAAACGCTAAATAGCCTGTGGGGTCCTAGCTGCAAAAGGCAACCGATAATTGCAAAGCGCCAAAACTTCGGTACAGAATTTGGAGCATCTCTAAAAAAATGATTAAAAACAATCATTTTTATTCCACACTACTATGAATTTCCAGTTTTGCTGACTACTTTCGCTGACGGTTCTGGACGGTTTGACATAAATTTTATTTCTATATCTTTTTTGCCCCTCCGTGAACACTCCCGGCTCCGTAACTGTTTGTTGATTAGTACCCCTCAATGCAAAACCGTTTAACGGTGGCTTGTCCAAAGACCGATTTTGTCATCTTTTATTATTCATTTTCGATATGAGGCAACTTAAGATTGCTACACAGATTACGAACCGTGATTCTCAGGCGGTTGAAAAGTATTTGCAGGAGATCTCCAAGATCCCGATGATCACTCCCGAAGAGGAGACCGTTTTGGCGCAACGCATCAAGATGGGCGATCAGAAGGCATTGGACAAACTGGTGCAGGCCAACCTGCGCTTTGTGGTCTCCGTTGCAAAACAATATCAGCACCAGGGGTTATCACTGAGTGATTTGATCAACGAGGGCAACCTCGGATTAATTAAAGCGGCTCAACGCTTTGATGAAACCAAGGGTTTCAAGTTCATTTCATACGCGGTTTGGTGGATCCGCCAGTCCATCCTTCAGGCGTTGGCAGAGCAGGGCAGATTAGTCCGCCTGCCTCAAAACAAAATTGGCACGTACAACAAGGCTAACAAGGCCTACATGGCTTTCGAACAGGAACATGAGCGGGAGCCGAGCACGGAAGAATTAGCCGAATTGCTGGAAATGAGTGAGACGGAGATCAACAACATCTTCCAAAGCAACACCCGTCACAGCTCGCTGGACGCCCCGGTACACGAGGCAGAAGACGTAGCGATGGGCGATCTGCTGGAAGGTGGTGACGAAACGGATGATGACGTCATGAAAGATTCTTTACGCGCCGAGATCCGCCGGGTGCTGAAGTCTCTCAGTCCCCGCGAAGCGGAGATCGTCAACGCCTATTTCGGCCTGGATGGCGAGAATGGGGTAACCATTGAGCAGATCGGCCAGAAGTATGACCTGACGAAGGAGCGTATCCGCCAGATCAAGGAAAGGGCGATCAAACGCCTTCAAAAGGCGCGTTACAGCAACGCCCTGAAAGCATACCTGGGTTAGCGATAACCCCACTCAAGACTTGGACGGCCGCTTTCGAGCGGCCGTTTCTTATTTCGGTCCATCGTAATCATAGTGGAACCAGTCGAAGGCGGCGATACCGCTGTCGCGGAGGGTGTTGAAGCTGAACAGGCCCACCCGGGTACCTTTCCAGAATCCGAATTTCGTATCAAACGGCGAGCCGAAGGTCTGCCAGGTCTTTCCGTCGGCGCTGTACCCGCATTCGTTCTTCCCTTCTTTTATCCGCAGCTGCATCTTCAGATAAACAATGCCATTCCGGATCTCTTTTTCGCTGTAGCCTTTACTGCCGTCATCGAAGAAAAGCCAGAGATGCCCCTGTTTTTTCCGAACGCCGATCAGCGCATAGATGGAACTCATGGCGCAAAGTCCGGCTTGCTGACCGTCGGCCATGGCTGCCGGGTCCAGTTTTACCGTGATGGTGCCCGTAGTTCCCATGATCTTTTGCGTAAAGGTATTCCGCGCATGAAAGAAACTGTCTGCCATCAAAGCATTGAGACAGAGCCAACCCGGTTTTTGACTTAACGACCAGCCGGAAGGTACGGGGTTATGGTTGCTTTCCCATTGCAGACCGAGCGCAGGACCGGAGAATTCGTCGCTGGTCTGGGGGGCTGTGATAGGATGTTCACCCGGCACGTCCGGCTTTTTCCAGACATACACCGGTTCACCGATTCCATTGTGATCGATGTCGACGCCGATCAGCGGCCAGCCATCCTGCCAGAGCACCGGTTGAAGATGCAGCACCCTTCCCATGGCTCCATCGGATTGGAAGTGATAGAACCACCATTGGCCGCCGGGCGTAGCGACGAGAGCACCCTGATGCGGGCCATTGACATTCGTGGTCCCCTTTTCGAGAACGACCTTTTTCTCATAAGGGCCGTAGATCGTCTTCGACCGGAGAACGGTTTGCCATCCTTTGCTGACGCCGCCTTCGGGTATACTGATATAATAATAGCCGTCGAGTTGGAAGATCTTGGTGCCTTCCGCGGTGGGACCGGTATAGACCGTCACGCCGGAATCCAGCAGGGTAGTGCCGTCGGGACTCATCTTGTGTATGATTATGGGGCCAGCGCCCGTTCGGCTGTGCCCCAGGTAAGCCTGCCCGTCACCGTCATGTTCGTCCCAGAAAGGACAGGGATCTTCCCATTTCGGTCCGGCGCGGACCTGGATCAACGGCGCCCAGGGGCCTGCGGGATCGGCGGCGGTACTCATGAACAATCCTTCATCCGGGGTGCAGAAATAGATATAGAACCGATGGTTGTGATAGCGGAGAGCGGGCGCCCATGAACCGCGGCCATACCGCTGAAAATGATCGTATTCGGGGAAGTTCAGCCGGGAGAAGACCTGGCCGATGATCCTCCAGTTGACCATGTCATCCGATTCGAGTACAGGCATGCCCATGTTGGCGAATTCAGAACATACCATGTAGTACTTCTCGTCCACCCGGATGACGTCAGGGTCGGAATAGTCCGCGTAAAGAACGGGATTGATATAGGTACCATTGCCCTGGTCGCCCCAGGTGCCGGTTTTGGAGGGGCCGGGCGTCCGATCCGCGGCTACGGCGACAATTTTGCGGATGGGAACAACCTGCGCGGAGGAAAAGATCGGTATCAGCAGAAAGAACAGCCAATGAAAGGATCGACGCATCGGTGCGACAGTTTGGTGATAAACGCGTGGAAAGTAAGTCATTCAAACGACATTTATGGATACATTTTCGTGTTAAATTTGCAGGCTTGAGCCTCGCGCCGGCGACCCCGGCACATATTATAAATTATCGCATGGAACAATTCGTGAACGAAAAAGTACATTGTCTGATCATCGGTTCTGGTCCGGCCGGTTATACCGCCGCTGTTTATGCGGCGCGCGCTAATCTGAAACCGGTGCTGTACCAGGGAATACAGCCGGGCGGACAACTGACCATAACGACGGAGGTGGAGAACTACCCGGGTTACCCCGACGGCGTGCAGGGCCCCGAAATGATGGTGCATTTCGAGAAACAGGCGATCCGGATGGGCGCAGATATCCGATATGGTCTGGCGACAAAGGTGGATTTTTCCGCTCATCCCCATAAGGTCTGGATCGACGATGAAAAGCTGATCGAAGCCGATGCCGTGATCATCGCTACCGGCGCTTCGGCCAAATGGCTGGGGCTGGAGAGCGAACAGCGGCTAAATGGTTATGGCGTCAGCGCATGCGCGGTTTGCGACGGTTTCTTCTTTCGCAACAAGGAGGTGGCTATCGTAGGCGCGGGGGATACCGCCGCCGAGGAAGCCTTGTATCTTTCCAAACTGTGTACCACGGTACATATGCTGGTCCGCAAGGATAAGATGCGGGCATCGCGGATCATGCAGGAACGGGTCCAGCAGACACCCAATATCAAATTATACTGGAACAGCGAGACCGACGAAATCCTGGGGGAAAGCCGGGTGGAGGCGTTGCGGATACGTAACAATAAGACAGGTGAGAAAAAGGAGATACCCATCAGCGGCTTTTTCGTGGCGATCGGCCACCAGCCGAACTCCGGCATCTTCGCAGATTTCCTGGAAATGGATGATGCCGGTTATATAAAGACGGTGCCCGGCACCAGCCGGACCAATGTGGAAGGCGTCTTCGCGGCAGGCGATGTGCAGGATAAGATCTATCGCCAGGCAGTGACTGCCGCGGGCAGCGGTTGCATGGCCGCGCTGGATGCGGAAAGATGGTTGTCATCGAAGGGGACATGGTAACGGTACAATTACATAAACTCATTTTCTCCGGACGCCATGGCGTTTTCAAGGAAGAGCTCGCGACGGGCAATACGTTCGAAGTGAACCTCGACGTGTCCTATGAAGAAATCGAACATCCGTTTACAGGTCTCGATTCCATCGTGAACTACGTCAATCTTTTCGGCATCATCAAGGACCGGATGCACCAGCCTTCCCCACTGCTGGAAAAGATCGCCGAAGAGATCATCTCGAAGATCAGGGAACATTATCCCTTTGTCCGCGAGGTTATCCTGTCCATCTACAAGCTGCAGGCGCCTATCGGTAATTTCCAGGGCAAGGCGGGCATGACGCTGCATAAGAAGTTTCCGGCCTGAACTTACAGCGTTTTGTAGTATTATTGCATTACCGGATAGTTATGCTCAAACCAGCCTTCCAGATCGAAGTTTCGAACGTCTCCGCCGAGGAATTGCTTCACTGCCGTTTGTTGGTGGAAGTGAATCCCAATTCGTTCACCTACGTATTGCTCAACCAGCGGAATATGAGCCCGCTGGTCGTGAAATATTTTCAGCTGGAGCATACCCGGGACCACCCGCTGACCGAAGTGCTGCGCGAGATCATGGAAGAGGAGGAGATCCTCCGCCAGCCAGTAAAGGAAACGCTGCTGGTGTATAATTTTCCGGAAAGCAGCCTCGTCCCTGAACCGGTGTTCACGATGGACACCAATCGCGAGATCATCGACACCCTGCATGGCAACCTGCAAAAAGGACTGATCCTGACCGAAAAGATCCCGTGGTGGGAGCTGTTCAATGTTTATCGCATTTCCCCGGATCTGCACCAGCTGTTGCAACAGACCTTTTCTGCCGGCAAGTACTGGCATTATTACAGCCTGATGCTGAAAAGCTATAAAATGTTCGATTGGGCGGACAGGGAAGATTGCATCAAAGTGATCTTTTATGCCGATAAGATGGTGCTGCTGGCCATTCACGAAGGGCGGGTCAGTCTCGTGCAGACCTTTTTCTACCAGGATACAAAGGACGTGGCGTATTACCTGCTGAATTGCTGTCGGCAGTTGGGTCTCGACCAGGAAAGCGTCCGGTTGCTGGTGGGCGGTCTGATCGACCGGCAGTCGTCGCTGAGCACCGAGCTGCACAAATACTTCATGCACGTACATTTCGAAGACATCGACGAAAGCATCAAGATCACCGATGAGCTCAAGGAGCTCCCGCTACATTATTTTTCTTCCATACTGAAAATGGCCGTATGCGCGTGATCGGCGGAGAACTGGGTGGACGACGGATCCACCCCCCGGCGAAGATGCCGCACACGCGGCCGACGACCGATATCGCCAAAGAAGGTCTGTTCAACATTCTCGGCAACAACCTGGACCTGTCCGCCCTGCGGACCCTCGATCTGTTCGGTGGGACCGGCAGCATCAGCTATGAGCTGGCCTCCCGCGGCGTCCACGATCTGATGGTAGTGGAGAAAGACCCGATGATGTTCGCCTTTATCCAGAAGAGCGCGGCAGATCTGGCACTAGCGGGAAAGCTCAAAGTGGTCAAGATGGATGTTTTCCGGTTCATCGAACAATGCACCGAGACTTTCGACTTCATCTTTGCGGGTCCGCCCTATGCGCTGGCGACGATCGATGAGTTGCCGCGTCTGGCGCCCCGGCTGCTGAACGACAACGGATGGTTCGTGCTGGAACACACGCCGCGGAACAACTATGCCGGATACCCGCTCTTTGTGACCGAGCGCCATTACGGCACGACCGTGTTCTCGATCTTCGTAAAAAAAGCCGGGAAACCAGGGGGGCAACAGCCGTGAACCCCATTTTTATAACGGGCATAGGCACCGGCGTAGGCAAAACCCTGGTCTCGGCCATCGTCGCAGAGGCTTTAGGGGCCGGTTATTGGAAGCCGGTACAGGCGGGTTACCAGGACGGAACCGATACACAGTGGGTCGCCGAAAGGATCGGAGCCCGGCGGGTGCTACCGGAGGCGTATAGACTACGGATGCCTGCCTCCCCGCATATTGCCGCCCGCAAGGAAGGGTTGACCATTACCGTAGCAGACCTGGCAGCCCGGCTGCCGGCTATGCGTCCGCTGGTCGTCGAGGGGGCCGGAGGCTTGCTGGTGCCGCTGAACGATGACGAGCTGATGGCCGATCTGGCCCTGCGGCTGGACGCCAGCGTGGTCCTTGTAAGCCGGAATTATCTCGGAAGCATTAACCATTCGCTGCTGACCGCGGAAGTCTGTAAGGTGCGGGGACTCAGGGTTGCGGGCTGGGTTTTCAACGATCGCTTTGGCCATTATGAGCAGGATATCGTACGATGGAGCGGTTTTCCGGCGTTGGCTTCGATACCCTTCCGGGAATCGCCGGACGGCGATTTCGTCCGGGAACAGGCGACGGAGACGGGCCCGGGACTCATCGCGGCGCTGGGCTGACAAAGGCTGGTAAAATTGGCGTACCTTTACGAGCAGGCATGGCCTTTCCATTATGAATGTCAACTTCCCTTTGCTCAAACCCATACGAATCCTTCTTTTTCCCCTTTCGCTGGTATATGCTTTGGTGATCATTATCCGGAACTGGTGTTATGATAAACGTCTTTTGCCTTCCACTGCCTTCAATATGCCGATCATCTGCGTCGGTAACCTCGCAGTGGGGGGAACGGGGAAATCGCCGATGGTGGAACAGCTGATCCGGATGCTGAAAGACCAGTTCCGCATTGCCGTGCTGAGCCGCGGATACAAGCGGAAGACGAAGGGATATGCGCTGGCCAGCGACTCGACCTCCGCACTGGATATCGGGGACGAGCCAATGCAATTCCATCGCAAATTTCCCGAGGTTTCGATAGCGGTGGGAGAGGAACGTATCGTCGCGATCCCGCAACTGTTGCATGACCGGCCCGACACCCGGGTCGTCATCCTCGACGACGCTTTTCAGCACCGTGCGGTCAGGGCGGGGCTCAATATCCTGCTGACCGACTGCTCCAACCTGTTCACACGTGATTGGTGGCTGCCGAGCGGCGATCTGCGGGACGCTCCCTCCAGTTACAAGAGGGCCGATATCATCATTGTCACCAAGTGCCCGGAGACGCTTTCGGAGGAAGAACGGCGGTCAATTGCGATAGAGATCGCGCCGGCAGCGAACCAGCAGCTGTTCTTTTCGACCATTCGCTACGGCGAGCCGTATCATATCGTCCGCCAGACGTCAACCGTCATCGACGAAGCCGTGGAAGTGCTCCTGGTCAGCGGTATCGCCAATCCGGCCCCATTGAAGCAATGGCTGAATACCCATTCGCGAACGTATTATGAGATGGCCTATGGGGACCACCACATCTTTACGATCGACGACCTTCAGGCGATCATCCGCCGGTTCGAGAGTATAACCGCGGACAAGAAGATCATCGTGACGACGGAAAAAGATGCGGTCCGGCTGGTGAAATTCAGACAGGAGCTGGACAGATGTCCTATCTATGTGCTGCCGATCACGCCGGCATTCCTGTTCGGCGAGGAGGATCGTTTCAGCCGCATTATCAATAATTTTATCAATGAATTCAAATGAAGAACAAGAAGAAAAATAAGAAAAAGAAAGGTCATTCGGACGCGACCCATTTGTTTACGGGCCGGTTGGATGTCACACGGAGTGGAATGGGTTTCGTGATCGTGGAGGGCAGGGAGCAGGATATACTGGTCCGTCCGGCAGATTTCAACACAGCATTGCACGGCGATACCGTCCGGGTGAGGGTGACGGGCGACGGTTCGCGCAGCGGCCGCCTGCAGGGCGAGGTTGTGGAAGTGACCGATCGCAAACAGCTGGAATTCCTGGGGCATGTCGAGGTCAGCTCATCCTTTTCCTTTTTTGTCGCCGAGACCGACAAACCGATGCCCGATATCTATGTTCCCCTGGCCGCGCTGAATGGCGCCGTCGATAAAGACAAGGTCATCGTCCGGATCACCGAATGGGAAAAGAACAAAAAGCCGCAGGGCGAGGTCGTGCAGGTCATGGACAAAGGCGATTCGAACGACCTGGCCATGAAGGAGATATTGCTGGAAAACGGGTTCCCCATCTTTTTCCCCGAGAACGTGATCGAGGAGTCGGAACGGCTGCCGGATATGATCCCTTCCGCCGAGATCGCCAAACGGAAAGATATGCGGTCCGTCCTCACCTTCACCATCGATCCGATAGACGCGCGCGACTTCGACGATGCGTTGTCTATCCGTCATCTGGACAATGGTCAACTGGAGATCGGCGTACATATCGCCGATGTCGGCTATTATGTGGAACCCGAGACCGCGCTGGATAAGGAAGCCTATATCCGGGCCACTTCGGTGTACCTGCCGGACAGGGTGAATCCCATGTTGCCGGAACGGATATCGAATGAGCTCTGCTCGTTGCGTCCGCATGAGGACAAGCTGACCTTTTCCGCCGTATTCCGCATGACATCGAAGGGGGACGTGAAAGACGTCTGGATGGGCAGGACCGCGATCCACTCCGATCACCGCTTCACCTACGAAGAGGTGCAGGAGATCATCGAACAGAAAACGGGGGTACACCAGGCCGAGATCGAGCTGTTGCATACCATCGCACAGCGTATGCGCCGCCACCGCTTCCGGAAGGGGGCGATCAATTTCTCGTCGAGCGAAGTGCGTTTCCGTCTCGATGAAAAGGGTAAACCGATCGGGATCGTGGTAAAGGAAAGCAAGGAGTCCCACCAATTGATCGAAGAGTTCATGCTGCTGGCCAACCGCACCGTTGCCGAATACGCGGGGAAGGTGAAGGTCAACAAGAAAGCTGTCCCCTTCCCGTACAGGGTACATGATACGCCCGATAAAGAAAAGCTGTTGCCTTTTATCGAATTCGCCAAGAAATACGGGCATGTATTCGATATCCAAACACCGCAGTCGATCGCGCGTTCCTTTAACCAGATGCTGGTGGATGTACAGGGCAAACCAGAACAGCATGTCCTGGAGCAGCTGGGCATTCGGACAATGGCAAAAGCCATCTATACGACGGAGAACATCGGCCACTATGGACTGGGTTTCGAACACTACTGTCATTTTACCTCGCCTATCCGACGCTACCCGGACGTGCTGGTGCACCGGATCTTGCAGGAATGCCTGGATGGAAATATCCAGCCCGACAGGAAGCTGGAGGCCAAATGCAAACAATCCAGCGAGCGGGAACGTGCCGCGATGGAAAGCGAGCGGGCGGCGAATAAATATAAGCAAGTAGAATATATGCAAGGTTTCCTTGGTGAGGAATTCGAAGGGGTGATCAGCGGCGTTGCCGCCTTTGGTTTTTGGGTGGAAACGATCGAACATAAATGCGAGGGCCTGGTCAGCATCAACAGCCTGCTCGGCTATGACGACTTCCGGCATGTGGAAAGCGAATACAGCCTGGTAGGACGCCGCAGCGGCCGGCAATTCCGGATGGGCGATAAGGTAACGATCAAGGTGATATCGGCCAATCTTTCCAGGCGTCAGCTGGATTATGAATGGGTGATAGCCGTGAGTGAAAAAGAGGATGGTTTCGCAGCCGAACAATATCGGAAAGCCGGCGGCAAGCATACCAAACCGGGTGGGGGCAGGCACGGTAAATCGGACGCCGGCAAGGTACACAAGCCAACCCCGGCACAACACCGAAAAGCCGGCGCGGGAGGCGGCGCACGCCCGTCGAAAACGCGGCGCAACAAAGGGAAATAACTGTACATTTGAGCATGCACAGTTTTGAAGAATTGTCCGCTGCATTTGCCGCCCGGTTCGACGACCGTCATTTCCCCCAGCAACCTTCGAGTCTGTATGATCCCGCCGATTATTTCCTGGGTATCGGTGGCAAACGGATCCGGCCTGTGCTATGCCTGATGGGGAACGAGCTCTTCGGAACGATAGAGGAAGATGCCTGGCCGATGGCGATCGCGCTCGAGCTGTTTCATAATTTTACACTCATACACGACGATATCATGGACAAGGCTCCGCTCAGAAGAGGTAAGCCTACCGTCCATGCGAAATACGGTGTTCCTACGGCCATCCTGGCCGGGGATGTGATGATGGTAGGAGGATATAGGTATATCGGTAAAATCCGGTCGCCGCATATCCGCCAGCTGCTTGAGCTGTATAACCAGACGGCGGTGCATGTCTGCGAGGGTCAGCAGCTGGATATGGATTTCGAAAGCCGGGAAAGAGTAAGTATGGATGATTACTTAAGAATGATCGAACTGAAGACTTCCGTGCTGCTGGCGGGCAGCCTGCAGATCGGCGCGCTATTGGGCGGGGCGGGGCTCGGTAATCAGCAGATCATTCATCGGTTTGGAAGGAATCTTGGTCTTGCATTCCAGGTACAGGACGACTACCTCGATTGCTATGGCGGGGAGAAATTCGGGAAACAGGTCGGCGGAGATATCCTGGCGGATAAAAAGACCTTCCTGTTGATCAAGACCCTGGAGATCGCCTCGGATGCCCAGCGCCGGGAGATCGGCGAGTTGAAGACCGCGCCGCCTGCCGAGAAAGTAGAGGGCATGTTGCGCATCTTTCACTCCTGCGGCGTCGACGTCTGGGTGCGCGAGTTGAAAGAGCAATACCATGCGGCGGCTTGCAGCGACCTGGAGGACATCGCTGTCCTTTCGAAGCGCAAGGAGCCGCTGCGCAACCTGGTCGGCTACCTGCTTCAAAGAGAATACTAAACCTATAAACCAATTGAATGTCCAATTCACTATTTCGCAAAAAGTCACTGGAGAAGATCGTCAAGGACGCCGCGGCAGGAATGGACGACGGACATGGAGGAGGAGGGTTGAACCGGGTGCTGACCGTTCGCGACCTGACCTTTATGGGCATAGCGGCAGTAGTCGGCGCAGGCATTTTTTCAACGATCGGCGCGGCGGCCTATAACGGTGGCCCGGGTATATCGCTGCTGTTTATCCTGACGGCCGTAACCTGTGGGTTTTCTGCGCTTTGTTATGCGGAGTTTGCGAGCCGTGTGCCGATCGCAGGCAGCGCTTATACCTATGCGTATGTCGCCTTCGGGGAACTGATCGCCTGGATCATCGGCTGGGCGCTGATCCTGGAATACGCCATCGGTAATATCGTCGTAGCCATCGCCTGGAGCAAATATTTCAACAACCTTCTGGTTGGGTTCGGTCTTCGTCTGCCGGGATGGCTGATTACCGATCCGGGCTCCGCCAGCGACGCTTTCGCGACCGCGCAGAAGCTGGCTTCGAACGGCCAGGCGCTTGATGACGGCGCCAGGCAGGCTATTCAAACCTGGAATACCGCTCCTGTGATCGGTGGGCAGCATATTATCCTCAATATACCGGCATTTATCATCGTCTGCATCATTGCCTGGATCACGTATATCGGCATCCGGGAAAGCAAGAAGACCACCAATGCGATGGTCGTGTTTAAGATTTCGGTCGTCATCCTGGTCATCATCATGGGATTCTTTTTCGTCAAACCCTCCAACTGGAGACCCTTCCTGCCGAATGGGTTTGCCGGGGTGCTCAAGGGCGTTTCGGCTGTGTTCTATGCATATATCGGATTCGACGCGATATCGACGACGGCGGAAGAATGCCGGGATGCGCAACGCGATCTGCCGAAAGGCATGATCTACTCGCTGCTGATCTGTACGGTCCTGTACATCCTCATCGCGCTGGTGCTCACGGGGATGGTCAATCATACCTTACTCAACGTAGCCGACCCGCTCGCCTTCGTGTTCCACATGGTGCACCAGAACTGGATCTTTTACTTCATATCCGCCAGCGCGGTTGTCGCCACGACCAGCGTGCTGCTGGTCTTCCAACTGGGTCAACCACGGATCTGGATGAGCATGAGCCGCGACGGATTGCTGCCGCGGCAGTTCGGTTGGATACACCCCAAATTCCACACGCCCTGGTTTTCGACCATCATTACGGGGATCATTGTAGCCGTTCCCTCGCTTTTTATGCGCAAGGACCTGATGGAACAGCTGACCAGCATCGGGACCCTGTTTGCGTTCGTGCTGGTGTCGGGCGGCGTGCTCATGCTGCCGAAGCTGACAGGGCAGGGGAGGGGGTTCCGGTTGCCTTATGTCAATGGACGTTATATCGTAGCTGCACTGTATATCCTGTTCCTGTGGCTATTTCACGCACGTCTTGGCGATGATCTGCGGAACCTGAAGGTAAGCGGTCTGCAGGAGATCCTTTTTCTCACCTTTACTGCGCTCGCAGGCGTGCTTGCGCTGGCGACATTTATCCGGAAATATTCCGTCATCCCCGTTTTGGGCGTGCTGTTCTGCGCGTACCTGCTGATCGAGATCCCGGCCATCGCCTGGGAATGGTTCTTCGGGTGGATGGGTATCGGGCTGCTGGTATATTTTATTTATGGATACCGGAAGAGCCGGCTGCATGGGGCAAAAGTGTAATTTTGCAAAATGACACGAGCCGGGCGACTGCATCCGGCCATTGAAAAGACAAATAACTCCGGATGAAATTCGAGGTAGGCGATAAGGTCGTTATCCAGCATTCCAATGATGAAGGAGAAGTGGTCGAGATCATCAACGACAAAATGGTTTTGGTCGATGTCCGGGGCGTTCGCTTCCCGGCATACACCGATCAGCTGGACTTCCCCTATTTTAAACGGTTTACCGAAAAGAAGCCCACACCGGAAAAAAAGCCCAAAAGATACATAGATCAGCTGCCGCCGGAAAAACCGGCGCCGGGAAAGAAGAAGGAGCGCATAGCTCAATTGGCCGATGGGGTCTGGCTGACCTTTTTGCCCGTTTTCGATAACGACGAATTCGGTGACGATGTCGTGGATAGCCTGAAGATATGGCTTGTCAACAATACGCCGATCGGCTACCATTTCTCCTATCACCTGAGGTATTTCGGGAAAAGCGACTTCGATCTCGACGGACAGCTGCCCACCCTGCAGGATTTCTATCTGCACGATATTCCATTCGCCAACCTGAACGATAACCCGGTGTTCGAATGCGAATTCTCGCTGCTGACGCCCGATAAGAGCAGGGCCGATAGGTACGAGGCCTCTCTGAAGCTCCGGGCCAAACAGGTCTTCAGCCGGATCGGGGATATCCGGAAAAAGGGCGAGGCGACTTTTTCGTTCAGGCTGTTTGACGACTATCCTTTCCGTCCTCCCGAGGACACGGTCGACACGCGCGGGCTGCTGGCCGGATCGGGTTTCCGGATCTATGAGGCATCGAGGGCGAGGCAACACCTGGAACCCGCCCGACAGGAGATCGATCTGCATGCGGAGAAGCTGACCGATAAAGCGGCATCGCTGGACAATTTCGAGATACTGACCCTGCAGCTGCAGACATTCGAAAAATATTTCGATCTGGCTGTCGCACATCACTTACCGTCGATGACCGTCATTCATGGAGTAGGCAGTGGCAGGCTGCGCGACGAGATACACGAGATACTGAGGGTCAAACGCAACGTGAAGTCCTTCGTCAACAGGTACGACCCCCGTTATGGCTATGGGGCGACAGAGATCTTCTTTCAATACGGGACCACGTAGTCAAATAACGTGTTGCGCAACCGTCGGGGATTTTTTATCTTTGCGACGCTACCAACCGGGTCATCGCTTCCGTTCAACGGGGGAGGAAAGTCCGGACAGCAAAGGGCAATGCACCGGTCAATAGCCGGGGAGCGCGAAAGCGTTCACAGAGAGTGCCACAGAAAATAACTGCCCGTGGTTGCTTCGGCGGCCGGGGTGAGGATGAAAACGTGGGGTAAGAGCCCACGGCGCCGGCGGGTAACCGTCGGCGCGGGTAAACCTTGCATGCTGAAATGCCACGTATACCGGTGGTCGAGGGCGGCTCGTCCGATGGCCCCGCAAGGGGCCGGCGCCGGAGGGTAGGCAGCTAGATCCCTGCAGCAATGCAGGGGCCAGATAAATGATGGCCGCCCGCAGCGATGCGAGTCGATGCGGGAACAGGATCCGGCTTACAGGTTGGTAGTTTTTTTTCGTTGTTTTTGCCGCGGCGAGTGATCAGTTCCCCCCGAGATGTCCGATCCACCCCCCCATTTCCATCAGCCAGGCCAGGCCGAGATGGACGATGAGGCCGCCATAGATCGTGCGGGTGCGGAAAGCCAGCACCCCGAGCACGAGACCGCCGAAAAAGGACGAGATGCATTCCCCCAGCGGTTTGCCGAAATGGATGGTGCAATAGAAAGCCGCCATCGGAAGAATGGCGTCGGCGCCCGCATAGCGTACCAGTCCGATGACAAGCAGCCCGCGAAAAAAGAGTTCGATACCGAGGAAGTCGAGACCATAGGAAATTTCATATAGCATCTTCCAGGGCCAGGAAGGGTGGACATAACCGTCGAGGAAAGCGAGGTTCTTCACTTTCGGATAGACCATCAGGAAGTCATGCCGGGTGGATGCAAGCGCAACCAACGGAAGGAGCAGCAGCAACAAACCGAAATACGGTGCGGGCTTGAAACCATGCCCATTGAGCCCGATCTGTTCGAGTCCGCCGATGAGGTCCATCCGCCCGCAAACCCATAGGAAAAGAAACAACAGCGCCAGCTTGAGCGGCAATTGCAGCACGAGTAAGGTATAACGGTTCCAGGGATAGCCGAGACGGCGCGGCAGCAGCGCCGACAGATCCCAGTGGACCATTTTGGCGGAGAAGAACAAGGCCGAGACACCGAGCAGCAGGATGAGCCGGGGCTGGAGCAAGGGCGTACGCGCCCATTCATATTGCAGCCCCCAGACGATTGCCAGGAAGATGCTGAAAAAACAAAAGAATGCGGGGAGAGCGAGGTACCAGGGAAGCGACTGGATGCGCGCTTCTATGCCGATAGTATAATTAGCGGCGACCAGGGAAGCGACGAAGAAGATGGTGACCAGGAGGGCGGGGCGGGAGCTATTTCGCAGCCATGAAACGAAATAAGAGATGAAGGCTCGCATCAGGAAAGAAAGCTTTCCTTCATTTTGCCGAGCAGATCGGTCTCCAGCATTTTCTGCGCCAGCCGGAGCATATTGAGGAACGATTTGGCGTGGGAGATCCCATGCCCGATGATCACCGGTTTGGTCACGCCGAGCAGGGGGGTACCTCCATAGTATTCGAAATCGAAACGGTCGAAGAATTCGCTGTCGATCTTATGCCGACGCGAGATATCGAATAGCGATTCGGCCAATTTGAGGATAACGTTGCCGGTGAAACCTTCGCATACCATGACATCGGCCTTGTCGAGCAGCAGATCGCGACCTTCGATATTGCCTATGAACCGGATCTGCGGATTGGCTCCCAGCAGGGGATAAGCTGCCTGCGAAAGTAGATTGCCTTTACCTTCTTCCTCTCCGATATTCAGCAGACCGACACGAGGCTCAGCGATTCCAAGGATATGACGGGCATACAACGAGCCAAGTATGGCGAATTGGTTCAGGTTTTCTGCCTTGCAGTCGGCGTTCAATCCGACATCGAGAAGGACGCCGGTCCTTCCGTTCTCCTTAGGTAAGACGGTAGAAATGGTGGGGCGATGGATACCTTCGATGGGTTTCAGGCTATAAAGCGCGCCGACCAGCATTGCCCCTGTGTTACCGGCGCTGATAAAGGCGTCCATTTTACCTGATGCCAGCAGCCCGAAACCTATGCCTATGGAAGATTGCGGCTTTTCTTTCAAGGCCTTTGTCGGGTGTTCGTGCATATCGATCACCTGCGCGGCATGGACGACCCGAACTGAACCAGCAGCGATGCCATGTTCCTCTAACAGGGAACCGACCTGCCGTTCATCGCCGATGAGCCACAGGGTGGCCGTGCCGGCTTCCCGGAGATAGAGTTGGACTCCCTTTACGGCTTCAAGAGGCGAAAAGTCGCCACCCATCATGTCGAGACCAATGTTCATTGGCTGGACCTTGTATTACTTGATGGGAGATTTTTCGGTTACAACTTTTCCTTTGTAGAATAATTTGCCTTCGCTGACATGAGCGCGATGGCGTACGTGCATTTCACCGGTGGTGCTGTCTTTGCTCAACGTTACTTTTTCAGCCTTATAATGCGTTCTTCTCTTTGCGCCGCGCTGCTGGGAATGTCTTCTTTTCGGATTTGGCATATCGCTTCAATTTTTAAAGTATTTCTCAATTGCCGAGATCTTTGAATTTTTCGAGGCCCTTCCATAACGGGTTGCCGGGCTGGCTTTTCTCCCGGTCGAGCTTTTTCAGCATTTCCAGCACTTCCCTGTTACAGTGCGGTCCGCCCATTTCTTCGGGTTTGCACATCCGTTGCATGGGGATGCTGAGGTTGATGAACTCATAGATCCAGTCGGACAGGTGAAGGTGGCTTTCCCCCTTGGATATATAATAAACGTCAGGGTCTTCCTCCTGCTGGTTCATGATATCAGGATCCTCCACCAGCTTGACCAGGATATTGAACTCATCCCAGAGATCGAGCGGCAGCATGTTGCCGCAACGGTCACAGGCTATCTCGACCTTGCCGCCGACCTCGAATTTCAGCAGCATGAACGAGTTCTTTTTGTCCAGCGTCAGCTTCACCTGGGCATCGCAGTTCCGGAAATCCTGCTGCTGATAGGCCTCAAAGAACTTATCGGTAATCCGATAGGTAAACTCATGAATACCAGCCTTTAGGCCCACAAACGCTATTTCAAATTCCCGGCGGCTGCTCATGACTGCTTTTTAAAGAGCTTGCAAAGGTAGGGATAAAATATCTAAATTACAATTAATGAGGCTTTTTACCAAATATAGCCGGGTCAACATCGTCGGTAGCATTCTTGCCCTTGTGTTAGGCAGTATCGGGTATTTCTTTACCGTTCGTTATGTGCTGGTGCATGAGCTGGACGATACGCTCAGCATCGAAGAAGCGGAGATACTCGACAATGTGCACCGCCGCCACCGGCTGCCGGAGCCGGCCAATTACGTTGACCAGCAAATACAATATGTTCCTTCGGTAACGGAAATCCCAAGGAAATTCCGCCAAACCACCTGGGGCGAGCTGGTTGCGACAGCCGGAAAGCCCCCCGGAGCACGGGACCATGACCCGGACCATCCGTACCGGGAACTGGTCTTTTCCGTACATGTCGGTGGACAGTTGTACACCATATCCATCGCGAAATCCGAGGAGGAGACCGAAGACCTCCTGATGCTGATCATGCTCATCACCGCCGGAATGATCGTGATCCTCCTGGCGGTACTGTTCCTGGCCAACCGGCTCTTATTGCGGCGGATCTGGCAGCCTTTTTACCGGACATTGGACGGCATCCGGACCTTCAATCTGTCAAGCCGCGAGCCGCTGCCCCCCAACGACACGGATATCGAAGAATTCAGGAGTCTCGACGAAGCCGCCCGGCAGATGATGAATAAGATCATGGGTGACTACGAGATCCTGAAGAATTTTGCCGACAATGCCTCGCATGAAATGCAGACACCGCTGGCCATCATCAACTCCAAATTGGATCTGCTGATACAGGACATCGGGTTGGGCGAGGCTCATCACCAGCCGGTGCAAGCCATGTATGATGCGATCGCCAGGCTCCGCCAGTTGAATCAATCGCTGCTGTTGTTGACCAAGATCGAGAACAACCAGTTCGCCGACACGAGCTCCGTCGACCTCGCCCTGCTGATCGGGGAAAAGCTCAACCAGTTGGAAGATCCTTTGAAAGGAAGACACCTGGAGGTGCGCACCGAGCTGGATCACCTGCCGCTGCCGATCAACGGGTACCTGGCCGATATCCTGCTCAACAACCTGCTGACCAATGCCATCCGCCACAATTATAATGGCGGGCAGATCGATATACGCATCCGGGAAAGAAGTCTGCGGATCAGCAATTCCGGGCCTGAGCTGGGGTTCGACGCCGCGACGATCTTCGACCGCTTCGTCAAGGGCACGCATTCCGGCGGAACGGGTCTGGGACTCGCCATCGTCCGGCAAATATGTGATAATTACCGGTTCCCACTCCAGTATAACTTTAAGGAAGGGATGCATTCCATCGAGATCCAGTTCCTGAATTGAGGAGGCCCCGGTCATTGGGCGCCGCGCTGCCTATCCTGTGCTACAGAATTCCGACAGGATAAAAGGATAAATTTGCCCGGGCCTGTCAAAGCCTGATAAAGAACATGTTACGGAATCTATTATTATTTGGACTGATCGGGATGACGAGTGTCGTCCGGGCGCAGGACTCGGGCCCCTATCCGGGGGTGCCGGTGACCGGACTGGGGTTCTATCTCGGGCAGGCGTTAGAGAATAGCCCGCTGCTGAAAGATTACCGCAACCAGGTGCTGACCGGAGAAGTCGATAGCCAGCTTATAAAGGCCGGTTACCGGCCGCAGGTGACCGGCAACAGCACCAATATCTATGCGCCACTGATCAACGGATGGGGTTATGACGAGGCGATCTCCAACGGAGGTAATTTCACGACTGTGGTTGCAGTCACCAAGACCCTCGTAGGACAGAAACACCTCGATGCGCAATACGAGACGATCCGGCTGCAGAACCAGGGAGTGGCCAATACTTCCAAAATATCCGAACAGGATCTGAAAAAAAGTGTCACCGCCCAATACATCACGGCGTATGGCGATCTTCAGCAGCTGAGATTCAACCGGGAGATCTACGCGCTTTTGCAAAAAGAGGAGTCGCTGCTCAAGGACCTGACGCTGAAGAATGTTTACCGGCAAACCGACTACCTGGCCTTCCTCGTAACCCTGAAACAGGAGGCGCTGTTGCTGCAGCAGCTGGACATCCAATACCGCAATGACCACGGTATGCTCAATTATCTTTGTGGGATCACCGATACCAGCGCCACGCTGCTGGAAGACCCCGGCGTAAAGCTGCAGTACCTGCCGGCCATCGACACCTCGGTCTTTTTCCGGCAGTATACACTCGACAGTCTAAGGCTGCGTAATGACCGCTCGCTTATTGATTTCGGCTATCGGCCAAAGGCCAGTCTTTACGCGGACGGCGGCTGGTCCTCGTCGTTAATGTATGAACCATATAAGAATTTTGGAATGAGCTTCGGTTTTACGGTGACCATGCCCATCTATGACGGCCATCAACGCAAAATGCAATACAGCAAACTGGATATAGCCGAACGCACGCGCGCGGGCTACAAAGATTTTTTTACCAGGCAATATAACCAGCAAATAGCGCAGCTGACGCAGCAATTGAAGGCCACCGAAGCGCTGATCGGACAGATCGATGAGCAGGTGCGTTATTCGCAGGCCCTGATCGATGCCAACGGAAAGCTGTTGGGCACGGGCGACGCGAAGATCTCCGATTATATCATCGCGCTGAGCAACTATCTCAATGCGAAGAACCTGCTGACGCAGAATGCGATCACGCGGCTGCAGATCATCAATCAAATCAATTACTGGAACCGATGAATAAATTATTCGTGATCATTGCGATCGCAATGATCGGTTGTCATGCGAAGGATGCGGCGGAGGATGGAAAGGATCCGGCCGAAAAAACCGATTCGGTCGATGCGCGTACGCCTGTTACCGTTACTACCGTCAGCAATGCGCCGCTGGACGACTATATCGAGCTGAACGCGGTGTCGGCCTTCCTTCAAAAAAGCTATGTAAAGGCGATTGCCAACGGCTATCTGCAATCCTCGGATGTCTACCCGGGCAAATATGTGGAGGTGGGACAGCCCCTGTTCACGCTGCAGACGAAGGAAGCGCGCACGCTCGGGAACAGCATTAAAATACTCGATTCTTCTTTGCATTTCTCCGGCGTAAATACGATCAGGGCCAATTCCCACGGGTATATCACCCAACTGAATCATCAGCCCGGCGACTATGTGCAGGACGGGGAGCAGCTGGCAGTCATCAGCGACCAGAATAGCTTTGTTTTCTTACTCGACCTCCCTTATGAGCTGCGTCCTTTCGTGCTCGGAAAGAAGACCGTCGAACTGGTATTGCCTGACGGGACCCGGCTGAACGGTGAGATCGGGCGGGTGATGCCATCGGTGGATTCCGTCTCGCAGACGCAAAATGTGGTCATCCGGGTAAATACCCCGAAGGCCATCCCCGAAAACCTGATCGCCAAAGTCCGGATCACCAAAAGCGAGAAGGCCAAAGCGCAGTCGCTGCCGAAACCGGCGTTGCTGACCAATGAAACGGAAAGCGATTTCTGGGTCATGAAGATGATCGACAGCGCTACCGCCGTCAAGGTGCCGGTAAAAAAAGGAATCGAGACAAAGGACCGGGTGGAGATCCTTTCACCGGCTTTTGCGCCTTCCGACCGGATACTGGTCACCGGGAATTATGGCCTGCCGGATACAGCCAGGGTGAAAGTAGAGGCGGCAAAGGAGGACAACCCATGAAGAACTTCTTTGTCTCCTATAAGAACCCGCTGACGGTCACCCTGGTCCTGGTCATATTGGGCGGCCTGTTCGCCTACAGCCGGATGCAGACCTCGCTGTTCCCGGAGATCACGTTCCCAAAGATAAAGGTGATCGCGGATGCCGGTCTGCAACCGGTAAGCAAGATGATGGTCAACGTCACCAAGCCGCTGGAGAATGCCATCAAGCGGGTGCCCGAACTGGAATATGTGCGTAGCACGACGAGCCGGGGCAGCTGCGAGATCTCCGCTTTTATGGATTGGAACGCCGACATCGATCTCAGCCAGCAGCGCATCGAATCGCGGATCAACGAGATAAAGAACGACCTGCCCCCCGAGACGCAGATCACCGTCGAGAAGATGAACCCATCGATCCTGCCGGTAATGGGGTATACGCTGGTCAGTCATAACCGCTCGCCGATCGAGCTGAAGATGCTGGCCAACTATACCGTCAAGCCTTTTCTGTCACAGGTGGCGGGCGTATCCGAAGTCCGGATCATCGGGGGCAAGACCAAAGAATACTGGGTCATCCTCGACGAGCAGAAGATGAGCACGCTGTCCATCACGCCGGACATGCTCAATACGGCGATCGGTCAAACGGGCTTTATCCGCAGCAACGGTTATCTTTCGGACTATCATTTCCTGTATCTCACCGTCACGGACGCCACCGTGCATACCCGCGAGGACATTCAACATATCGTCGTCCGGAATACGGGGCGGCGGGTCATTCAACTGCAGGACATCGCCGCGGTCGAGATCAGGGAAGCCGTGGAGTACACCCGGATCAATGCCAACGGCCAGGAAGCCGTGCTGGTAGCCGTCATCAAACAGCCGGCAGCCAACCTGATCGATATGTCGCGCGCGACGGAGGCGAAGGTGGCCGAGCTGCAAAAGGTATTGCCAAAAGGGGTAACGATAGAACCATACTATATCCAGGCCGATTTCGTGCATACGACAGTGAAGAGCGTGACCGACAGTCTTTGGATCGGGCTGGCGCTCGCCATTTTTGTCGCGGTCATCTTTCTACGCAGTGTGAAAGCCAGCGCCACGATCCTGATCACCATACCGCTGACCATCTGTCTCACGCTGATCGTCCTCTATGCCATCGGGTATACCTTCAACATCATGACGCTGGGCGCATTGGCGGCGTCGATCGGGCTGATCATCGACGATGCCATCGTCGTCGTCGAACAGATACACCGGACACATGAGGAACATCCGGCGGAAACATCTACAACGCTCGTCCAAAAAGCCGTCCACTATCTTTTTCCCGCAATGCTCGGCTCTTCCATCAGTACGATCGTGATCTTTATTCCCTTCGTTCTCATGAGCGGGGTGGCAGGCGCCTATTTCAAGGTGCTCACCGATACGATGATCATCACCCTTGTGTGCTCTTTTTTCGTGACCTGGATCGGGCTGCCCGTGGTCTATCTCCTGTTGACGCCGACGCGGAAGAGGACCCGCCCGGTCCGGCCGCACAACGTACGCAATCAGCGATGGGTTGCCTTTTTCATTCGTCGGCCCTGGATCAGCCTGATCATCATGGGCGGCCTGGCATGGAGCATCTGGTGGATCCTGCCGCAGCTGGAAACCGGTTTTTTACCCGAAATGGATGAAGGCAGCATCGTGCTCGATTATAATTCTCCGCCCGGCACCTCGCTACAGGAGACGGACAGGATGCTGCGCGAGATAGAAAAGATCATCGTGGCGACACCCGAAGTAGAAGCCTATTCGCGGCGTACCGGGACCGAAATGGGCTTTTTTATCACCGAACCGAACCGGGGCGACTATCTTATCCATCTGAAAGACGACAGGACAAAGACCACCGACGAAGTGATCGAATACCTGCGAAAGCGGATTGAGGCCACGCAGCCTGGGCTGCGGGTAGACTTTGGACAGGTGATCGGGGACATGCTGGGAGACCTTATGACCTCGGTGCAGCCCATCGAGATAAAGATTTTCGGGAACGACCAGGACAGGCTTCATGAACTGTCCAAACAGGTATCGGACCTGGTATCGGGCGTCGAGGGAACGGCCGATGTGTTCAACGGGATCGTCATCGCGGGTCCTTCCGTGAGCATCGCGCCGGACTATGCGCGGCTGGCGCAGTTCGGCCTTACGCCTTCGGCGTTGCAGTATCAGCTGCAGACTTCGATGGAAGGCAATGTTGTCGGCACGCTGCCGGAGAAAGAACAGCTGACGAACATCCGTATGGTCTATCCGGGCAGCAGGACCCGCAGTGTCAACGATATCAGCAGGCTGCAGATCTTTCTCCCCGACGGGAAGCTGAAACCCATTACCGATCTGGCCACGGTGACGGTAAAGGCGGGTGATGCCGAGATCCAGCGCGAAAACCTGCAGTCCATGGGCGTCGTGACAGGGCGTCTCGAGGGGCGCGACCTGGGCAGTGTCATAAAAGACATCCAACGGGTGGTCAGCGAAAGGGTAGTACTGCCGCAGGGGTATCATATTACTTACGGCGGCGCCTATGCGGAGCAGCAGCAATCCTTCAGCGAGCTGTTGATCATATTGATCGCCGCCAGCCTGCTCGTTTTCGGCGTCATCCTTTTTCTTTACCGCCGGTTCTCGGTCGCCCTGTTGATCCTGATCGTGGCGGTGTTGGGGATATCGGGCAGCTATCTGGCCCTGTTCCTGACCAAAACGCCGTTGAATGTGGGCAGCTATACGGGTCTGATCATGATCGTGGGCATTATCGGGGAGAATGCGATCTTTACCTTTCTGCAATTCCGCGACAGTATGGCCACCCAAACCGTCGACGAGGCGGTGATCTATGCCATCTCCACGCGGCTTCGCCCCAAGCTGATGACGGCCCTGGGGGCGATCATCGCCCTGTTACCGCTGGCGCTCGGTATCGGCGCGGGTGCACAGCTGCATCAGCCGCTGGCTATTGCCGTCATCGGGGGGTTCGTGATCGCGCTGCCGCTATTGCTGATCGTCCTGCCGTCGATGCTGCGATGGATGTACCGTGGCCGGGGCGGCCGCGATGCGGGAATGGCGGATATCTGACGTGTAATGATGGGATTTTTAGTAGCTTACGCAAATGAAGACTATCCGGATACGCCATGCGGAAATAACAGATGCAGCTATGGTCGCCGATTTCAGCCGCCGGACCTTCTTCGAAAGTTTCGCCCGTTACAACACCGAAGAGAATATGCGTCTCTATCTCGACGAACAGTTCCCGAGGGAACGCCAGATCGCGGAGGTGGGAGCGCCCGGTCGCATTTTTCTCCTTGCCTGCCTGGAAGGGGAACTGGTAGGCTATGCCTCGCTGCGCGAGTCACCGGTGCCCGAAGAGTTGAAGGGTGAGAACGCGATCGAGATCGTACAGCTGTACTCCGATCAGCGGATGATCGGCAAGGGTGTTGGACCCGCCTTAATGCAAGCCTGCCTCGATACCGCCCGCAACCTCGGGAAAGACTGGGTATGGTTGGGTGTCTGGGAGCACAACCACCGCGCGCAGGCATTCTATGCCAAATGGGGATTCGAGCGGTTCGGCGAACACATCTTCATCGTGGGACTGGATGCGCAGACGGATTGGTGGTTAAGAAAGAGGTTATGAGCGCCTTCTTCTCCGGCCATTCCTCATCGATGATACTGAAGACCACCGTATCGCGGCGGGAACCATCATTCCGGATGGCATGTTTGCGAAGGACCCCTTCCAGGACGCCGCCGATCTTTGCCACTGCCCGTTGCGAACGGATGTTTTGATGCGCGACGCGGAACTGTACCCTGAAGAAACCGACGGTCTCGAAGAGATATTGCAGCAGCAGCAGTTTGCATTCCTTGTTATATACCTGACCCCAGATCGAGGGGACATACCAGGTGTGACCGATCTCCGCCCATTTATCCCGGTAAGTGACGCTGTGGATACGCGTCATCCCGATGACCTCACTGTTACTGGTTTTGCGGATCACGAATGCCTGTCCTTCGCTGACGGTTGCGAGCGCCGCATCGAAATAGGCGTCGAACTGCGCATCAAAGGTATCGGTGATGAGGAGCGTCTTCGTGAATTCCCAGATGCGTTCGTCGCGGGCCAGCGGCCGCAGGACCTCCCGGTCGCTCTCGTGCGCAAAATCGAGATAGACGTGGACGCCCTTCAACAGTGACAGCTGATCGGGCCGAATGATAGGAGGAGTCAGTGCGGCGGACATAAAAATCGGTTTGTTAGAGGCCAAATATACGTCAAAACCGGGCGCGATGACGCCCGCGGCCTCATCGTTTCAGCAGCCGGCTGTTGACGATCTTCTCCATGATCTCTTCCTTCAGGTATTTGCTGATGGGCACCTGGAAATTGGCGATATGCAGGATATTGCCTTCGATGGAGCCGATCTTATCGATCGCGATCAGGTAGGACTTGTGGGGTTGTATGAAAGCGGAGGCCGGTAGCTTTTCCTGCAGCATTTTGAGGGTCAGATGGGTGATGATCTTTTTTCCCGGGGTATAGATGGCTACATAGTTTTCCAGCGCCTCCGCGAAAAGGATGTCGGCGAATGCGATCTTTTCCAGCCGGCTGTCCGCCTTGACGAAAATATAATCCCCGGTGGGCGCCGCAGCCTGCTGCGAGCGGAAATAGTCGAACGCCTTGTTGGCCGACCGGAGGAAGCGGTCGAAGGAGATGGGTTTGAGCAAATAGTCCAGCACCTCGAGCTCGAATCCCTGAACCGCATATTTCTCATAGGCCGTCGTAAAGATGACACGCGGCGGAGCGGCCAGCTGCCGTAAGTAATCGATTCCCGTCATATAGGGCATCTCGATATCGAGGAACAGGAGATCCACCGGTTCCTTTTTCAGCAGCGAATTCAGCTCCACCGCATTTTCGCAAACGCCTTTCAGCTCGAGAAAATCGATCTGCCCGATATAGCCCTGCAATCCCTTGCGGGCAAAGGGTTCGTCGTCGGTGATGATGCACTTGATAGTCATAGATGGGTATATTGTCGGCCAGGCCGCTTCCAGCGGCTCATAATTGTATGCTTAAAGTGGCGTCGAAGGTGTCCCGCATTCTTTCGGCGGTGAGCGAGTGCCTGCCGGGGTACAGCAGCTGCAGCCTCCTCCTCAGGTTTTCCAAACCGATGCCTTTATCTATTCTGTCGGCCCCGGGGTTCCCGGCAGGGATGCTGTTGACGACATGGAAGTCGATCCGGTTACTATGCAGCGCCACGCTGATGCACAGCCGGTAGTCGCCTCCCACGTATTTGAACGCGTTCTCCACGAGGGGCAGGAACAGCAGCGGGTAGACCAGCTGGCCATCCAGGCGGTCGTCGAATTGGGTTTCCAGCAGCAATCTTTCGGAAGTCCGCGTTTGCTGCAGCAGGATAAAATTCTTCAGGTAATGGATCTCCTGGCTTACCGGGACCGTCTGCTGCTGGTCATACAGCTGGTAGCGGAGCAGCTCGGAGAATTTCTCCACGCTTCTCTTTGCCGCGGAAACATCTTCGTCCATCTGGAAATAGATCGTATTAAGCGCGTTAAAAAGGAAATGCGGATGGTATTGCGCCTTGAGGAACTTCAGTTCCGTTTGCAGCTGGTCGTTGGTCATCTTCTCGAGCTGGGTCTTACCCGCGATGTATGCCCGGAGAAAGGTATTGCTGCGGACGATGCCATACAGGACGAGAGAATACAGCAACGGGATGGTGTTGATGTCCACAAAATCGTACCATTGCATGCCGTCGTCGGTGAGCGCGGTGTAGGGCGCCAGCATGGCGTTCTGGATGACCAGGTTCATCAGGAACAGGTAGAGCAGCTCGCGCAGGATGCGTTTGGAACTGAAATCATCGGTCGGCCATTTGCGATCGAACCAGCGGAGCAGTCGCTTGAAAGCGAGCATGAAGACATAGCTGAAGAACACGGTGGCAACCAGGTCCTGCAGGTTAAGACGAAGCGCGCGATGCCAGAATTTCATGCCGGTGACGGTGTCCAGCAGCAGCCGGATCGTGGCATAGACGACCAGCCCATACAACGGTGCAAAGAAATATTTCCAGAAGGTCTTCATGGTGGCTCGCGGCAAGATACGATTTTATAAAATGCGTTTCAGCAGGGGCAGTCTTCTCACGATAAGCGCGCAGAGGCTGAATGATACGGCGATGCTCAGCAGGGTCGCCCACATGAATTTCAGCAGCGGCGCCCAGTGCAAACCGGCCATGGACAGGCAGATCATGATGAGGATAGGAGGGTGGAAAACATAGACGGCAAAGGCATTAGCGGAAAAGAACGAAGCCCATTTGCCCTGCCTGTTGAACTTTTTCCTGAACAGGGCGAGTACGCCAATGGAGAGACCGGTGCCTGCCAGTGCTTCCCATAGGCACATGCCGCAGCTTTGCCAGTGCAGGCCGCCGCTGAAATCGTCCCTGTGGCCGGAAACAGCGCCGCCAAGGATGAGCAGCGAGAGCCAAAAGACCAGGCCGCCGGCGAGAGCCACGAGCCCCCATCGTTTGCCGGTGGAAGTCGCCAGCGTCGTCAGCCAACTGCGACGGTAAGCCAGCGTGCCCGCAATAAAAAAGGCGATGTATTGGGCGAAATAGCAAAGTTGCATATTGTAGAAAGAGGTCCCGTTGGGCCAGGGTATCCGAACGAGGAAGCTTGCCGTCGCAATGAGTAAAATAAACCCGGTGACCAGGGCCGTTCGGGGAAAGGGCAGGGGTGTACCGGCAGCGTTCCCTGCCGACGCGTTCGCGGGGCCGGTGAAGACACGCCAACCCGCATAGATACAGCAGAAAAACAGCAGGGCGACGCAAAACCACAGGGGTCCGGAACCTCCGGGGAACCGGACACGGGTGATATAATGACCATATTCGCGCAGGAAGCTGCGGTCGGGGGAATCTCCGGCCCAGGAATGGGAAACAAAGTACTCGGTCAGGGGTCCCAGGATAAAAATATAGAGCAGCGAAGGCCAGCCGAGACGAAAGGCGCGGTCCCTGAGGAAGCGCCGCGCTCCCTTTTTATCATAGGCGCCGGGTACGAAATAGCCGGCGATGAAGAAGAGCAAACCCATGAAAAAGGATTGCAGAAAGGCCTGGTAGGTGACGAACGTCAGCAACTCGGGTTTCCCCAGGGGGGTGTTCTCCCTATAATACCAACTGCCGATGCCGCTGTAGGTGACTGCGGCGTGCATGCTGACCACCAGCATGATCATGACCCAGCGTATATTGTCGATAAAAAGAAGCCGGGCGGAGGCCGGGCGGGGCTTTTGCCGCGTGGTGGCGACGGGGCTTACGGTGATCGGGAGTTCCATGGTCTGAAGGTTTTCCATAAAACTAGTCCCGACCCGGGCGAACCGCAAATTTTGTTGACGAATGGACGATAAAGGGTGGTAAAAAGAAAACCGGCCCCCGAAGGGGGCCGGCCTGGAAAAGCTCCTTACTTAAAGAATAAGGATCAGTAAAAGAATGATGATGATCAACGCTCCGACCGATATATAGACACCGGTGACGGCGCGTGACTCTTTCTTCATTGCCTTAAGTTCCGTACGCAACTGTTTCTTCTCTTCTTTGGTCAGCTGCGACTTGTCCATGGCCCTGATCTCTTCCACCCTTTCTTTCATTTGTTGGATCAGCGCCTCTTTTTGCGCCTCGCTCATGTTGGCGATGGCCTCTTTGGAAGGCAGATCGAGAGCAGAGGATTTACCTGTTACGCCTTCACTCAATCCGCGCAGCGAAAAGAGGAGGAGAAATGCCGGAAGATAAAAAAAGATCTTACGTGTTTTCATGATCGTTGTTTTTAAAATGTCCATTTTGATGATACAGTACCTGTCAATAAGCCTTCATTCATCTGGTTTCAAAAGCCGTTCCACTTTCAGGAAATTTTTTGTGCGAATTGGTTACGTCTCAATCTGAATGGACTAATAGGGAATTGTGTGGAAAAAATTCCACAGTTTCGCCCCCTATATCATGTGTCCCATGGGGCCCCATCAGGATTTTTCCATACCCCCGTCTCCCACAATAGCGGGAGTCTGATACTCTCTAAGCCAAAGCTTGACGATGGAATCGGCGATGTCTACCAGCTTGCCGAAGGAATCGGGTTTATGCAGGAAACAGCTTGCCCCCAGCTCGTAAGAGATCTTGCGGTCCTGGTGCAGCGTAGAGGTGGTCAGCACAATGATCGGTATCTGGCTGAATTGTTTGTTGGCCCTGATCTCTTTCAAGGCTTGCAAGCCCAGCATTCCCGGCATGTTCAGGTCGAGGATGATCAACGCAGGGAGTTCTATTTCCGCCGTATAGAGGCTTTCCAATAGCGTTTCTGCGTTTTCGATGAACACGTAATCGATCTGCGGGTGCCGTTCGAGGAATGCATCCAGAATGATCTGCCTGTCGTCCGGGTCATCGTCCACGATGTAGATGAGACGGGAGTTATTTTTCATAAAATAATTTCTTACCTTGAAATAGCCTTATACATCAAATCCTTAAACTGTACTATCGCTGAATTGACTGTACCAGAACCCTGCCAAATAAAATGGCGCAGGTATTGTGGTATAACGGCCGGACAACCCTAAGTGCCGTCGTGCCAATACCTATTTGTATAAAATATAATGTAAAAATTCAATATGGTACCTTCCACCAAGGAAATTAAAAAGAAAGCCAAAACAGCCCCAACCTCCTCCAACGGCAACAGCCACCGGAACGGCTCCCGAACCAAAGCTTTTGAAAGCGACTCCCTTCTGGATGATAAAGACCTCCTTCGCGTCCTGTTGCAGGTACGCAACGGCATTTTTACGATCCGCATGCCGATCGGCGAGGTCGGCGTGAGAGGACGCATCTTCGATACGCTGAACGAGATCATTTCACTCAACGAGGAGATGATGCGCGAATTCACCAAAGCGGGTAATACCATCGGTAAACAGGGCAAGCTCATGCAGCGCATCGAAGTACCCAATGCCAAGGGCAGCTGGGCGGCGGGTGTGGAATCGCTGAATGCCCTGATCTCCGACCTCGTGCATCCGACGATCGAGATCGCGCATGTGATCAGCAGCGTAGCAAAAGGCAACCTGTCGCAGAACATGCCCCTGGAGATCGGGGGGCATACCCTCCAGGGGGAATTTTCGCGTATCGCACGGGAGGTGAACGACATGGTGAAGCAGCTGAATCTCTTCTCCATGGAAGTAACGCGTGTGGCGCGCGAGGTGGGTTCGGAAGGGAAACTGGGAGGCCAGGCCAAGGTCAAGGGCGTAGCCGGTGTATGGAAGGACCTGACGGATTCCGTGAACCTGATGGCGGGTAACCTGACGGCCCAGGTACGGAACATCGCCGATGTGACGACGGCGATCGCGAAAGGCGACCTGTCGAAGAAGATCACGGTGGACGTGAAAGGGGAAATATTGGAGCTGAAAAATACGATCAATACCCTGGTGGACCAGCTGAACTCCTTCTCCTCGGAAGTAACGCGGGTAGCGCTGGAAGTAGGTACGGAAGGGAAGCTGGGTGGTCAGGCGCACGTGCGTGGTGTCGGGGGTACCTGGAAGGACCTGACCGACTCGGTGAATGCCATGGCGTCCAACCTGACCGGTCAGGTGCGTAATATCGCGGAAGTAACGACGGCCGTGGCCAAGGGCGATCTTTCCCGTAAGATCACCGTGGACGTAAAAGGGGAGATCCTGGAGCTGAAGAATACGATCAATACGATGGTGGACCAGCTGAACTCCTTCTCCTCCGAGGTGACGCGCGTGGCGCGTGAGGTAGGTTCCGAAGGAAAGCTGGGCGGCCAGGCAGACGTGCCGGGTGTCGGTGGTACCTGGAAGGACCTGACCGACTCGGTAAACATCATGGCCGGTAACCTGACGGCGCAGGTGCGTAACATCGCCGAGGTGACGACGGCGGTGGCCACGGGAGATCTTTCCCGAAAGATCGACGTGCAGGTAAGGGGCGAGATCCTCGAGCTGAAGAATACGATCAATACGATGGTGGACCAGCTGAACTCCTTCTCCTCCGAGGTGACGCGCGTGGCGCGTGAGGTGGGTTCCGAAGGAAAGCTCGGTGGCCAGGCCGCGGTGGAAGGGGTAGGCGGTGTCTGGAAGGACCTGACCGACTCCGTAAACCAGATGGCGGGTAACCTGACGGCGCAGGTGCGTAACATAGCCGAAGTGACGACAGCCGTGGCCAAGGGGGACCTTTCGCGTAAGATCACCGTGGACGTAAAAGGAGAGATCCTCGAGCTGAAGAACACGATCAATACGATGGTGGACCAGCTGAACTCATTCGGATCGGAGGTGACCCGTGTGGCGCGCGAGGTCGGTTCGGAAGGGAAACTGGGCGGCCAGGCCGACGTACCGGGGGTAGGCGGAAGCTGGAAGGACCTGACCGACTCGGTGAACAAAATGGCCGGCAACCTGACGGCCCAGGTGCGTAACATCGCCGACGTAACGACGGCTGTGGCGAACGGCGACCTGTCGCGTAAGATCACGGTGGACGTACAGGGTGAGATCCTGGAATTGAAGAATACGATCAATACGATGGTGGACCAGCTGCGGGGATTCGCATCGGAAGTAACGCGTGTGGCGCGCGAGGTGGGTACGGAAGGAAAGCTGGGTGGCCAGGCCTTCGTACCGGGCGTCGCCGGTACCTGGAAGGACCTGACGGACTCCGTGAACGGGATGGCATCCAACCTGACCGGCCAGGTGCGTAATATTGCCGAGGTCGCCATCGCGGTGGCCAATGGGGACATGTCGAAAAAGATTACAGTAGACGTAAGAGGCGAAATCTTGCAGCTGAAAGAGACATTGAATACGATGGTGGACCAGCTACGGGCCTTTGCTTCTGAAGTTACACGTGTCGCGCGTGAGGTCGGTACGGACGGTAAGTTGGGCGGCCAGGCCTTCGTGCCGGGCGTCGCCGGTACCTGGAAGGACCTGACGGACTCGGTGAACCAGATGACGGGTAACCTGACGGCGCAGGTGCGAAACATCGCGGAAGTGACCAAGGCCGTGGCCTCCGGTGACCTTTCGAAGACGGTCGCCATCGACGTAAAAGGCGAGATCCTCGATCTGAAGAATACGATCAATACGATGGTGGAACAGCTGAACTCCTTCGCGTTCGAGGTGACGCGTGTGGCGCGTGAGGTAGGTACCGAAGGTAAGCTGGGTGGTCAGGCGGAGGTGCGGGGAGTCGCCGGTACCTGGAAAGACCTGACGGACTCGGTGAACTACATGGCCTCAAACCTCACCAACCAGGTGCGGGGTATCGCAAAGGTGGTCACCGGGGTGGCCACGGGTAACCTGAAACAGAAACTGTCAATTGTCAGTCGTGGCGAAATGGCCCAGCTGACCGATACGATCAATGAGATGATCGATACGCTGGCCTTGTTTGCGGACCAGGTAACGACTGTGGCCCGCGAAGTGGGTGTCGAAGGACGGTTGGGCGGCCAGGCGAGCGTGCCGGGCGCATCAGGTATCTGGAAGAACCTCACGGAGAACGTGAACCAGCTGGCGCAAAACCTGACCACACAGGTGCGTTCGATATCGGAGGTTGCTTCGGCGGTGACCAAGGGCGACCTGACCCGGACGATCCGCGTGGAAGCCAAAGGAGAAGTGGAAGCGCTCAAGGATACGATCAACCAGATGATCGCAAACCTGAAGGATACCACCCTCCGCAACCAGGAACAGGACTGGCTGAAATCCAACCTCGCGAAGTTCACGCAGATGCTGCAGGGTCAAAAGGACCTCAATACCGTTACCCTGCGGATCCTATCCGAACTGGCACAGGTGGTCAGCGCGCACTACGGAGCCTTCTTCATCCTCCAACAGGACGAAGATACGCGGGAGGACAAGCTCCGGCTGTTTGCGGCCTACGGCTACAAATCGGAAAAGAACATTCCGACCGAATTCTCCATGGGCGAAGGCCTCGTCGGACAGGTGGCACTCGAAAAAGAGCGCATCATCCTGTCGAACGTGCCTTCCAATTATATCAAGATCAGCTCGGGTCTCGGACGGGCGAAACCGGCTAACCTCATCATCCTGCCGGTGTTGTTCGAAAACAAGGTAAAGGCGGTGATCGAACTGGCGTCGCTGGATGTCTTCAGCGAGACGCACCTGGACTTCCTTAGCCAGCTGACGGAAAGTATCGGGATCGTCTTGAATACCATCGAAGCCAGCTCACGTACCGAAGAGCTGCTGACGCAATCCCAGTCGCTTGCCGGCGAGCTGAAGATCCAGCAGGAAGAGCTGCGCCGCACCAATGACGAATTGCAGGACAAGGCCCTGCTGCTCGTCAAGCAAAAGAACGAGGTGGAAGCCAAGAACAAGGAAGTCGAGGAGGCCCGCCGTTCGCTCGAAGAAAAGGCCGAACAGCTGACGCTGACGTCCAAATACAAATCGGAGTTCCTCGCTAATATGTCGCACGAGCTGAGAACGCCGCTGAACAGCTTGCTTATCCTCGCGCAGCAGCTGTACGAGAATGTCGAAGGCAACCTTACGGATAAGCAGATCCGGTATGCCAAGACCATCCACTCCTGCGGGGATGACCTGATCCAGCTGATCAACGACATCCTCGACCTGTCCAAGATCGAATCCGGTTTCATTACGGCCAATATATCGCCGGTGCGGTTTGCAGAGATCGCTTCTTTCGTGGAAACGACCTTCAAACCCATCTCAGAAGCGCGGCATCTTCGCTTCACCATCGAGACCGATCCGCGGTTGCCTCAGTCGATGGAAACGGACCTGCAGCGGCTGAACCAGATCCTCAAAAACCTGTTGTCGAATTCGTTCAAGTTCACCGAAAAAGGAGAGGTGAAGCTGCGGATCTACGAAGCCAACCGCACTTGGAAACCCGGGAACCCTTCACTGGACGAATCGCGCCAGGTCGTCGCCTTCGCTATCAGCGACAGCGGCATCGGCATCCCACTCGAAAAGCAAAATATCATTTTCGAAGCCTTCCAGCAGGCCGAGGGATCGACCAGCCGCAAATATGGCGGAACCGGTCTGGGACTTTCCATCAGCAGGGGTCTTGCCGAACTGCTTGGAGGGACGATCGAGCTGGAGAGCGTTCCCGGCCGGGGAAGCACCTTTACGCTCTTCCTTCCGGTGGAAAATGTAGCGGGGCTGATCTCCAGGGAAGCCTCCGACAACCTGAAAGAGATACAGCAACAGCTGCAGCTGGGGGCCGAGAGCAACGAGATCGATACCCTGCTGAACTCGCTCCGGGTCACCGAGACCACGGAATCGCCCAAACTGACCATCGTCAGCGAAATGATCAACGACGCCGGCGACGACCGGACCTCGATCCAGCCCGGCGACAAGATCGTGCTGATCGTGGAAGACGACCTTCGTTTCGGCAGGATCATCATCGAAAAAGCCCATCAACACGATATGAAGGCAGTGGTGGCAACCAACTACCTCGAGGTCTTCGATTTCATCAACCGGTTCACCCCGATCGCCATCACGCTCGACGTCAAGCTGCCGGACACCAGCGGCTGGAAAGTGCTCGACCTCCTGAGGAACGATCTCAATTACCGGCATATTCCCATCCATCTCATTTCCGGCGAGGAGAACGAAGCGCTGGCGCTCAAACGGGGAGCCCGCAGCTTCCTGCTGAAACCGCTCGAAAACGAGGCGCTGGACGATCTTTTCGAGGATATCCTGTCCTTCAGCCAGAAAGAGTCGCGGCGTATCCTCGTGGTGGAAGACAACGAGCCGGATGCCTCGCAGATCTGCAAGATGCTGCAAAGCGACAATATGAAGGTCACCGTTGCCCATACGGGCCGGAAAGCGCTGGAGGAGACCGATATCAAGGCATTCGATTGCATCATCCTGGATTACACGCTGCCCGACATATCCGGCGTCGATCTGATCAACAGGGTGAGCGAGAACAAAAAGAAACTTACGCCTGTGATCGTCTATTCGGCCAAGGATTTCAACAAGAAAGAGCTGTATCACCTGAACAGGAGCTCCAATACGGTGTTGCTGAAAGGCGTCAACTCGCTGGAGCACCTGCTGGAAGAAACGGTGCTGCACCTGCACATCAATCACCGCGAGCTGGCGCCGGAAAAACGCCGGGTCATCGAACAGATCCGGATGAAAGATGATATCCTGACGGGGAAGAACGTGCTTGTCGTCGACGACGACGTTCGCAACCTGTTCGCGCTGACGACGGTATTCGAGCGGTACAATATGAATGTCGTTACGGCGGAGAGCGGCCGGGAGGCGATCCAGATCATCAATGACGATAAACAAAAGGTGGATATGGTGCTGATGGATATCATGATGCCCGAAATGGACGGCTATGAGACCACACAGAAGATCAGGCGTGAACATAAGAACAATTCCCTGCCCATCATTGCCGTTACTGCAAAGGCCATGAAGGGCGACCGTCAGAAATGTATCGAGGCCGGGGCGTCGGATTATATCACCAAGCCGTTGAAGATCGATCAGCTGCTGTCGCTGATGCGCGTTTGGTTCTATAAGTGACAGCCCGAGGGCAGTTGAACATAATAAACCCCAAGGTGCATGCAACCAAAGATCATGTTAGTGGATGACCGGGAAGACAACCTGTTGTCTATGGAAACCGTACTTGAACCGGATGGCTACCGCTTTGTCAAAGCCTCATCGGGAAGACAGGTACTGAAACACCTGCTGACGGATCTTGATTTCGCCCTTATCCTTATGGACGTGCAAATGCCGAATCTGAATGGTTTTGAAACGGCGGCGCTCATCTATGAAAGGGAACGGCTGCGCCACATCCCGATCATTTTCATCACCGCGAACAATTACGGAGACGAGAACCTCTTCAAGGGCTACCGGGCCGGGGCGGTGGATTACATCTATAAACCCGTGAATCCCGAGCTGCTGCGGGTAAAGGTGGGCGTTTTTGTCGATCTGTACCGGAAGAACCAACGTCTGCTCGCACAGGAACAGAAGCTGGTGGCCATCAACCGCAACCTGGAGCTGGAGATCGGTGAACGCAAGGCGTCGGAAGAAAAGGTGACCGAGCTGAATAAACAGCTGCTGGAGAATATCAGCCGGCTGGAGGCGGCCAATAAAGACCTCGACCTCTTTGCATTCATGGCGTCGCATGACCTTCAGGCGCCGCTGCGCAAGATCCGCATGTTCAGCGACCGGCTGCTGGCCAATGGGGAGAACACATTAGGCAAGGAAGGCAAGCTCTATCTCACCCGCATACAGGAGGTGTCCCGGCGGATGCAGGACCTCATCAACGACATCCTGCGGTTCTCCAAGATCGCCGTGGAAAAGCAATCCTTCGAGGATGTGGACCTGAACGAGGTCGTCGGGGAAGTTTTGTCGGAGATGGAGGGCGTCGTCCGGGAAAAGAACGCCCGGGTCGTCGTGGAAGGCCGTCTCCCCGTTCTGCCGGCCAGTACGGTGCTGATGGGCCCCCTGTTCTCCAATCTGATCAGTAATTCCCTGAAGTATGGCAAAAAAAATGTATCGCCGGAAGTTCGAATAAGGTATGAGGAGGGGCCGTCGGTCGGTAGCGGCAATGGTCACGAAGGAGGAGTAAGGTATGGCCGCATCTTTATCGAGGACAATGGCATCGGTTTCGATCAGAAGTACGCCGAGCAGATATTCGATATGTTCCGGAGGCTGCATTCGAGCGCCGAATACGAGGGGACCGGCATCGGCCTTGCCCTTTGCAAGAAGATCGTCGAGATGCACAATGGCTATATTTCGGCGCTGGGCAAGCCCGGCGAAGGAGCCGTATTCATCATCTCGCTTCCTTTAGTGTCTCCACAAAAAGAGTTAGTGGAAAAAAATGACGAAATTAGCGGTCAATCATCAAACAACTAGTTTCTCAGCATGCTGTCTTCAAATATGCCTACCCGGATATTGATCGTCGAAGACGATGAGGACGACTTCCTCATCATCGAGGCCTGCATCAAGGACATCTCGTACAAGGAGTTCCGCATCGATTGGTGCTATGACTATAACGACGCGATCCAGCGTATCAGGCAGTGTCAGTACGATATTTATTTCGTGGACTACCTGTTGGGAGAAAAGACCGGCCTCGAGCTGCTGAGGGAGGCTGTTGCCCTGGGCTGCGAGGATCCCCTGGTGTTGCTCACCGGCATCGGCAACCGGGACGTGGATATCCAGGCCATGACGATCGGGGCGGCGGATTTCCTCGTGAAATCGGAGATCAATACCGAGAAGCTGGAAAGATGTATCCGCTATGCCCTCGAACGTGGCGCATATACGAGGGCCCTGCGCGTAAACGAACGCAAGTTCAGGAATATTTTCGAGCGTTCGAAGGATGCGGTCTTCCTCACCACCGACGACCTGGTCTTCAAGGACGTGAACATGGCCACCTGCGACCTCTTCAAATACACCAAGGACGAACTGCTGCGCATGAACCTGTACAACCTCTTTGCCCGGAAGGAAGCGGCTGCCAACCTCAAGGACCGTCTGTCGGTCAGCGGAGAGGTGGAGGATCTCGAGGTCGAGCTGATCACGCGTAATAAAGAAAGACGAAATTGCATCCTTTCCATCTCCTGGCAGGTGAACCCGACGGGCGAGACCTATATACAGGGCATCATCCACGACATCACCAATCTCAAACGCATCGAAAGAGCGACCTTCCAGATCGAAAAGCTTCGGTCGACGGCCACCCTGCTTCGCACATTGGCGCACGAAGTGAGGAACCCGCTGACGAATATCAATCTTTCGGTGGAACAATTGAAACCGGAGATGGATAGCGAAGATGCCAATATCTACCTGGATATCATCGCCCGCAATTGCGGGCGGATCGATGGATTGATATCCGAGCTGCTGGACCTTTCCCGTCCCGCCGAGATCAGCCTGCAAAAGACGCGGCTGCAGGAGATCATCGATTCCACGCTGGCGGCGGCATCGGATCGTATCGCGCTGAAGAATATACGGCTCGAGCTGGCTTATCCGGAACGGCCGGCTTTCGTCATGGCCGATAAAGAAAAGCTGAAGATCGCCCTGCTCAATATCCTCATCAATGCAGTCGAGGCCGTTCCTGCGCAATCCGGCATCATCACTATCGTTATCCGGGAGGAAACGCCGCAGCATTATAAGGTTTGGATCAACGACAACGGAAGTGGCATCCCCGAGGAGAACATCTCCAGGATCTTCGAGCCCTATTTCACTTCCAAGACCAACGGTTTCGGGCTCGGTCTCGCCGCGACCTGGAATATCCTCCAATCCCACCGGGCCGGCATCGACGTCAGTTCCCAGCTGGGCGAAGGGACCAGCTTTATGCTTACCTTTGAACAGGTGCAATAACGGGTCGCAGTGACCCGTATTCCGCCCTATGGTTGAGGGCGCATTCGCGGACCGTAGGGCCGTCTTCCGGTCAATGTTTCGGGAAATGGGGATCGGCCATGACCTCTTCGATCTGCATGGTATGGCGTTCGCTGTGGGCCGCCAGCAGGACGAGGTTCTGGTAAAGGTCGATCGTACCGAATACGGGATGCGTGACGAAATGGTCTTTCAGATCGTCCTGGGTAGTCCGAATATATTCCATCGTGGAATCGCGGCGCATCGTGTAGGCCTGTACGGCTGCCTCGGTGCTGGGGAATTTAGTTTCCGGCTTCAACATTTCGGGAGCGTTGAATTTATGCGACCGGTCGAGCATAGCCCTGACCAACTGATCGGTCGTGGCTTTTACTTCGCCGCGTTTTTCGGGTGTGGCAGGCTGATGCTCGGTCATCTGGCACCACTGCCAGATCAGGTTCTCGGCAAGCGCGATATGTTCGGCACATTGATAGATCGACCAGCGCGTGGAGTCGGCTTTCCAGTGAAGCTGGTTTTCGCTGAGCCCTTTAAGATCGCTTAGCAAACGGGCCCTGGTCTTTGCATAGTAGTCCAGCGCATACTTGCGCTCGTCGGCCGAGAGCGTACCAGGCGCCAGCCGGAAAGCACTCATTATCAGGCCGGTCATGACGACCGAGGCCAGCAACAGCGATCTTTTCATGTTTTGGTGTTTTGCCATGAAGATAATAAATTTGCGGCTCGCCTGTTTGGGCGCAGCAAAACAAAATATTACTTTACGAATGAGACAAATCGCTTTCCGGGAGGCTTTGCGTGAGGCTATGAATGAAGAGATGCGGCGGGATGATCGTGTTTTTTTAATGGGCGAAGAGGTAGCGGAATACAATGGCGCCTACAAGGTGAGCCAGGGAATGCTGGATGAATTCGGACCCAAGCGAGTGATCGATACGCCGATCTCCGAGCTGGGTTTCACGGCGGTCGGTGTGGGCGCGGCGCAAAGCGGCCTCCGACCCATCGTCGAATACATGACGTTCAATTTCGCCGTACTGGCGTTGGATCAAATACTCAACACGGCCTCGAAAATGCTGGCGATGAGCGGCGGACAGATCGGTTGTCCCATCGTATTCCGGGGACCCAACGGGTCCGCCGGTCAGCTGGGCGCACAGCATTCCACCGCTTTTGAAAGCTATTACGCGAATATCCCCGGGATCAAAGTGGTCAGCCCCAGCAATGGATACGATGCAAAAGGGCTGCTCAAGCAGTCGATCCGGTACGAGGAGGATCCCGTTATATTTATGGAGAGCGAGGTCATGTATGGCGACAAATCCGAAGTGCCGGAGGAAGAATATTACATCGAGCTGGGCAAGTGCGATATCAAAAGGTCCGGCAAAGATGTCACGATCGTTTCGTATAATAAGATGATGAAGGTGGCGCTCGGCGCCGCCGCCGAACTCGAAAAGGAGAATGTCAGCGCGGAGGTCATCGATCTTCGCACCATCCGTCCGCTCGACTGGATGACGATCCTGGAAAGCGTCAAAAAGACCAACCGTCTCGTCATCGTCGAGGAACAGTGGCCTTTCGCCTCCGTGTCTTCGGAGATCACCTATCGCATCCAGAAAGAAGGATTCGATTACCTGGATGCGCCGATAAGAAGGATCACCTCCGCCGACGCCCCGCTGCACTATGCGCCTAACCTCGTGGCGGCAGCCCTGCCGGACGTCAAACGAACCGTCCAGCTGGTAAAAGAAGTGATGTACTTAAATAAATAAAATGAACCCGCCTGATGGCGGGTTCTTCGTTTTGGTCTATTTATGCGAGCGCTATGAGCTATTTGATAGCGGCCAGGGCTGTGTTGAACAGCACGAGGAAGCCATATACGCAGCCCAACAATACACAACCGATAAGCGTCAGTTTAAAAAGTATTGTTACGGGGGCCTGAGCCTTGAGCTCGGATTGCTGTTTCATAGGGAATTATTTTGGATGATAAATGGATTGGTTTTCAGTAGTCATTGGATAGAGCTAAAATACAATCGGCAGCAGTTTCGCGCAAGGGGTTTTTACGATGCGGGCGGGCGGTATTTTACGGCCATGCTCCTAACTTATTGGTTATGAGTGGCAACTAGAATAACGTTCACTCAGTTTGAAACGACTCCGAGGCATCTTTCGAATGCAGTTCGTACATTTGGTTCCCAAGCCGCACCAGAGGCTCCCGGCCGGCGGACGGCAATTGTTCATTTTTAAAAGATTGGCGAATCCATGTCGAATATTCTGATCATTGACGACGAAAAGGCAATACGTAAGACACTGAGCGAGATACTGTCCTATGAAGGTTACAAGATCGATGAAGCCGGCGACGGCGAGGAAGGTCTCAAAAAGGTGAAAGAAAAGGAGTATGACGTCATTCTCTGCGATATCAAGATGCCCAAGCTGGACGGTATCGAATTCCTCGAAAAGACCAGGGAGACCAATCCCGACATCCCCGTTATTATGATTTCCGGGCATGGCACTATCGAGACTGCGGTGGAAGCCGTTAAAAAAGGCGCCTACGACTACATCTCCAAGCCGCCCGATCTGAACCGGCTGCTGATCACCATCCGCAACGCAATGGACAAGACCACCCTGGTCGCCGAAACCAAAGTACTGAAACGAAAGGTCAGCAAGGTGCAGGAAATGGTGGGTTCCTCGACACCGATCCACAAGATCAAGGAGACTATCGACAAGGTGGCGCCTACCGAAGCGCGTATCCTCGTCACCGGCGAGAATGGCGTGGGAAAGGAACTGGTCGCCCGGTGGGTCCATGAGAAAAGCAACCGTGCAGGCGGGGCGCTGGTCGAAGTCAATTGCGCCGCCATACCCAGCGAGCTCATCGAAAGCGAGCTGTTCGGTCATGAAAAGGGTTCTTTCACGTCCGCTGTCAAACAGCGGATCGGGAAATTCGAGCAGGCTAACGGGGGAACGCTTTTTCTCGATGAGATCGGCGACATGAGCCTCACGGCGCAGGCCAAGGTATTGCGCGCGTTGCAGGAAGGCAAGATCACGCGGGTAGGCGGTGATAAGGATATCAACGTGGACGTCCGGGTGATCGCCGCGACGAATAAAGATCTGCTGAAAGAGGTGGAGGAAAAGAATTTCCGGCTCGATCTTTACCATCGTCTCAGCGTCATCATCATCCACGTGCCGTCGCTCAATGAAAGAAAAGACGACATCCCCATCCTGGTGGAGAAATTCCTGGCGGACATCTGCGGCGACTATGGTATCGCGAAAAAGACAATCGATGAAGATGCGATACAGGCGCTGCAACAACACAACTGGACCGGCAATATCCGCGAATTGCGCAACGTGGTCGAGCGGCTGATCATCCTATCGGGGAAGACGGTCTCGAAGAGCGATGTAGAGAACTTTGTGCTGCCGAAAAAGTAGGGGTTAAGCCAAATATTCTATTAAATTTGCCCAATTCATAAAATATCCAGGAATGTCATCTCATCAGCTGCTGGTTCTCGTGCTTATCCAGGTCATTATCCTTCTCCTTCCTTCTTTCGGTGCTGCCAGGCTCTTTCAAAAAGCGGGTCTCCCCGGTTGGAAGGCCTATGTGCCCTTCTATAATACCTGGGTCATGCTGCAACTGGCCGAAAGGCCCAAGCATTGGGTGTTCTGGCAGATCGTTCCCGTAGCAGGATGGTTCATATCGCTGGGAATTTACGTAGAATTTGTCAAGGCATACGGGAAATTCAAGTTGTGGGAACATGCAGCGGCTGCCCTGCTGCCGCTGATCTATTTCCCGATCATCGGTTACGATCCGAAAGTAAAATATACAGGGGCCGGTCCGGTTCGCAAATACAAAAAAGGGACGGCCCGTGAATGGATCGACGCCGGGGTCTTCGCGGTAGTGGCGGCGACACTGATCCGGACCTTCGTATTCGAGGCCTATACGATCCCTACGGGATCGATGGAAAAGACGCTGCTCGTCAATGACTTTCTTTTTGTCAGCAAGTTCAGCTATGGTCCGAGGATACCCAATACGCCATTGTCCGTTCCATTCGTTCACAATACGCTGCCCATCACCAACGGCAATTCCTATGTCGAATGGATCCATCTGCCCTATACCCGCTGGTTCCCCAGCCCCGTCAACCGGCGCGATGTCGTCGTATTCAATTTTCCCGCGGGCGATACCGTGATCAACCTGCCGGAATACCAGTCGCTCAGGCCCTATTACGACGTATGCCGGGAACTCGGCCGGGGCAATATCGATTCGGGCCGGCAGATCGTGCTCGGCAATCCGGATCAGTATCCACTGGTGATCCGTCCCGTGGATAAACAGGAGAACTATATAAAAAGATGCGTGGCCATTGCCGGCGATACGCTCCAGATCAGGAACCAGGAGGTTTTCATCAATGGTAAAAAACAAGAACTCCCTCCGGAATCCGAAACCTATTACACGGTTGAGACCAAAGGACAGCCGTTGGATGAGGACGCCATGAAAAACGAGTACAATGTCGATATCAACAATTCCGATGAGGTACGCGCGACGGGGACGCCCAACCAGTTCGATATGCTGCTGACCTGGGACGCCCACAACAAGATGCTGAAGAACGGCCTTGCCAAAAGTATCGTTCCCGATATCGACAGCCAGCAATCGGTGTGGCCCTATGCCCCGACCCAACCCTGGTCGCGCGACAATTATGGACCCCTATGGATCCCCGCGAAAGGCGCGACGCTGACCCTGACCCCGGTGAACTATCCCATCTACGAACGCGCCATTCGCGTATACGAACACAACGATTTCGAGCTGCGTGACGGCAAGTTCTGGCTCAACGGCCAGCCCGTGACCCAATACACCTTCAAGATGAACTATTACTGGATGATGGGGGACAACCGCCACGGCTCGCAGGATTCGCGCTATTGGGGATTCGTACCCGAAGACCATGTAGTAGGGGAAGCCGCGCTCATCTGGATGTCCTGGAACCACGGCGTCCGGTGGAGCCGCTTGTTCAAAAAGATCAAATGACATGGAGAAAAAGGAAGTCCGTTTGGGCTACGAGGAATATGCGTCGGACCGGGACCTGGCCGCGTCCGATGCCGACCTGTTGAACAAGGCCCGCGGGGCCACCGGGGATGCCTATGCGCCTTACAGCCGCTTCCGAGTCGGGGCCGCAGCCCGCCTGGCCAACGGCGAAGTGATCACGGGCAGCAACCAGGAAAATGCCTCGTTTCCCGCGGGCATTTGTGCGGAAAGGACCCTGTTGTCGGCTGCTGCGGCGCGTTTTCCGGGAGTTGCGATCGAAACGCTGGCGATCAGCTACTCCAATGAACAGGGGCCCAGCGATCGGCCTATCTCACCCTGCGGCATTTGCCGGCAATCCCTCCAGGAAATGGAGCAGCGGACGGCTCATCCAATCCGGCTGGTACTGGGCGGGATGGAAGGGAAGGTGATCGTGTTGCCGCAAGCGGGACATTTGTTGCCATTGGCTTTTACGGCGGAGCAATTGACAACTCCACATCCGTCTCCGCATAACCTACACAGGTAAGGACAAGTCCATCACGCAGATCGTTATCCGTCAGCACTTCATTATTGGTCATCCGGACGCTGCCTGCGATGCAGCGCGCCACACAGGTGGAGCAACGCCCGGCCCGGCAGCTGTAGGGAAGGCGAATGCCGTGATCCAGACCGGCCTGCAGGATGGTGTTGGGCCATTTTGTCTCGAACGTATACACCTGGGATCCGTCGCGGATGACGATCTTTTTCGGCGCCTCGTCGAAGGCCGGCGGGGGAGCGGGATGATGCTCCACGGTAAAATGTTCTTTTTTGATATTGCCCTCCGGGATACCCAGCGTGCGCAGCGTGAACTGGGCCATACGCATGAAAGCGGGTGGCCCGCAGATATAGAACCGGGTGCCGGCGAACGCTTCGCGCCTAACCAACCCGAACAGCCGTTCTTCGAGTCTCCAGTTGTTGAGACGCCCATCCCGGACGGTCAGCAGATCGACCCATTCGAAGCGGCGCCGGTCCGCCCGAAGGGTTTCCAGGCCGCGGCGGAAAGGGGAGGAGGCCGGGTCGTGCTGTTGGGTGATCAGGATGATACGGGCTGCCGAATGGGCGAGCGCTCGTTTCAAGAGCGAAAAAACCGGTACAATACCGCTCCCGGCAGCCAGGAAAAAATATGTGTCGGCCCCGTCCTCGAGAAAAAATCTGCCGGAAGGCGGAAGACTCCTTAGTACGTCGCCCACCCGGAGATGATCCAGAAGGTAGCGGGATATTTCGCCGTTCGGCACCCGTTTGACCGTAATACCCGGAAGCGGATCGATCCCCGGCGTCGTGCAAAAGGAATAGCTCCGGCGTAATTCATGGCCATACGGCGAGAACAGGAAGGTTAGGAACTGCCCCGCGATATAGGGAAACGGGTTGTCGTCTTCCCGCTGCAGGAAGATCGTCCTGGTATCGGTGGCCTCCGTTACGATAGCCGCCACGCGCAGTTGCCATATTCCCATGCTGTTATCTTTTTCCGAAGTCCTAAAATAACGATAATTGGGGGTCTGGGAGGATGATCGGGGGACCAATGCCCCCAAATCTCTTTATCTTTGCGGACTTTCGGCGGAGAGACATTTCCCCCGGAAGGCTTAAAATCTCCTTGAATGGCCTGTTCTGTTAAGCTGACCTGTTTACCGGGTATATCCTGCGCGCTATTGCTCACCTCCATGGGCCTTGCTTCCCTGTCCTCGTGCAAGCATACCGATGCGGAATCCACCGGCCGCAAAAGCAAGCAAGCCGAAGCGACGATCGTCGATGTGCTGGTGGCCGCTCCGCACAAGCTGACCAACCAGGTGGAAGCCAATGGTACCGTCGTCGCCAATGAATACGTAGAACTACATCCCGAGATCAGTGGACGGATCGTTTACCTCAACGTTCCGGAAGGAGCCAGGGTAACGAAGGGCACCGTCATCGCGCGAATCAATGACGCCGATCTCCAGGCCACCCTCGAAAAAGCGAAGGCCCAGCTCGAACTTTATCAAAAAACGGAAGAGAGGGAGCGCAAATTGCTGGAAATCAATGGAATTAACCAGGCGGATTACGACCTGGCAGTAAGCAACGTCAAAGGCACGAAGGCTGACATCGACTATACGCAGGCTCAGCTGGACAAGACGATCATCCGCGCGCCGTTCGACGGCGTCGTAGGCCTCCGGCAGGTAAGCCCCGGGGCTTATGTGACACCCGCCAATATCATCGCCACCGTTCAGCAGATGGATAAAATAAAAGTGGATTTTACCGTGCCTGAACAATACTCGGCTATGATCCACAAGGGATCGATTGTGGACATCGAGCTGGATGCCAGCAACAATACACATCGCAAGGGTCTCATCGTCGCCACGGAACCCCAGATCAATCTTTCCAGCCGCAACCTGAAAGTCCGGGCATTGCTCGAGGAAGGCGCCGCGCGCCCGGGCGCCTTCGTCAAAGTCTTCATCAACGCCGGGGTGGATAAGAACGCGATCCTTGTGCCCACCAACTGCATTATCCCGGAGGACCGGAATAACCAGGTCCTGCTGGTGAAAGATGGCAAAGCGGAGGTTGTCGAAGTGGGGACGGGAATAAGGGAGTCCGGTAATGTCGAGATCACCAGTGGGCTAAATACGGGGGATACAGTAATTGTTACGGGTGTCCTGTTTGCCCGCCCGGGAGCTCCGGTCACCATCCGCGCCATAAAGTCGCTCGATAATGCCTCACCGGTTTCCAACTAGATCTAATGAATATATCCGAACTCTCACTCAAACGACCTGTCCTGGCGACAGTGATGAACCTTATGCTCATCCTGTTCGGCGTCGTGGGTTATAATTTCCTTGCGGTAAGAGACTACCCGGCCATCGATCCGCCGATCATCACAGTTCAGACCAGCTATACCGGCGCCAATCCCGATCTCATCGAAAACCAGATCACCGAGCCGCTGGAGAAAAATATCAACGGTATCCCCGGTATCCGGACCATCTCTTCCACGAGCTCGCTCGGCAGCAGCTATATCACCGTAGAATTCAACCTTGGCGTGGACCTCGAGGCGGCCGCCAGCGATGTTCGCGACAAAGTGGGATCGGCTGCAAGGTCGTTGCCCCTGGATATCGATGCGCCGCCCATTGTGACGAAGGCCGACGCCAACAGCGATTTCATCCTCATCCTCGCCGTACAAAGCCGCACCAAAAGCCTCATGGAGCTGAGCGACTATGCCGAGAACGTCCTCCAGCAACAGCTGCAAACGATTGACCAGGTCAGCGCCGTGTATGTTTTCGGGGACAAGACCTATTCGATGCGCATCTGGCTGGACCAGGACAAGATGAACGCCTTCGGTGTCGCCTATAACGATATCGCCGCGGCGCTGAACAGCGAGAATGTCGAATTGCCGCCGGGTAAGATATACGGCAACAATACCGAGCTCACGATCAAGACCCTGGGCCGCCTGACGACCGAAAAGGATTTCCGGGACGTCATTCTCCGCGAAGACAGCAGCGGGATCATCCGGCTCAGCGATGTCGCGAGGGTGGAAATAGGTCCCCAGAACCCCGAGCAAAGCTGGAAATACAATGGGGTGAATGCGGTCGGTCTGGCGATCATCCCGCAGCCGGGGGCCAATAACATCGCCATCGCCGATGAATTCAACCGGCGTCTCGAGGAGATCAAGAAAGCCAACAAATCGGATCTCGAGATCAACGTACTCATCGATAATACCCGGACGATCCGTCAATCGTTGTCCGAGGTAAAGGAGACGCTCCTCATCGCACTGGCGCTGGTGGTGCTGGTCATCTTCTTTTTCTTCCGCAACTGGATGATCGCGCTGCGGCCGCTGATCGACATCCCGATATCGCTGATCGCCACCTTCTTTATCATGTACGTGGCGGGGTTCACCATCAATATCCTTACGCTGTTGGGCATCGTGCTGGCCACGGGTCTGGTGGTGGATGACGGGATCGTTGTCACGGAGAACATTTTTCGCAAACTGGAACAGGGGATGCCCATCCGCAAGGCGGCGCTGGAAGGCAGTAAGGAGATCTTTTTTGCTGTCATCTCCACTTCGCTGACGCTGGCGGTCGTATTCCTGCCCGTGATCTTTTTGCAGGGCTTCGTGGGGCGGCTCTTCCGGGAGTTCGGGGTCGTGCTGGCTGCGGCGGTGCTGATCTCCTCGTTCGTCTCGCTGACCATCACGCCGGTACTGAACGTGTATCTTACGAACCGGAATAGCGGACATGGCCGGTTCTATGAAAAGACCGAACCGTTTTTTACCGGAATGGAGAGGGGATATAAACGGCTATTGACGGCGTTCATGAGGGTACCCAGGGCGGCCTGGCTGGTGATCGCCTTGTGCTGCGGCATCATCGTGCTGGTGATGAAGAACATCCAAAGCGAGATCGCCCCGATGGAAGACCGCAACAGCATCCGTTTCACAGTCACCTTACCAGAAGGTTCCAGCTATTCCTATACCCAGGCGGTCACCGACCAGATATCCGATTACCTGCTCGATTCGGTACCGGAAAGAGAATTCGTTTTTGCCAGGACGCCGACGAACAACAGCACCAATGCTTCTCAGCCGAGGATCGGCCTGGTGGAACCCTGGCTGCGCAAGCGTTCGCAGAACGAGATCGCCAATGATCTCCAGCGCAAGCTGTCACGCTTCAATGACGCGCGCATCTTCGCCATCCAGGAACAGACCATCGCCGTAGGGTCGGGGTCGAAAACAAGCCTGCCCGTGCAGTTCGTCCTGGAGAACCAGGACCTCGACAAAATGAAACAGGTATTACCGGCCTTCCTCGACTCCTGCCGGAAGGATAAGACCTTTTCGAACGTCGACGTCAATCTCAAATTCAATAAACCCGAGCTCCAGATCACCGTTGACCGCATGAAAGTTCGCGATCTCGGTCTGTCTACCAGTGAGGTCATTTCCGCCATGCAGGCCGCCTTCAGCGGCGGAAGACTGGCCTATTTTATCATGAACGGTTACCAGTATTATGTGATTGCGCAGGTGGAACGAAAGGACCGGAACTCTCCTGCCGACATCAGCAAGATCTATGTGCGCAATAAGAACGGCGACCCCATACCGCTGAGCTCCGTGCTGCACGTGGAGTCGAACAGCAGCCCGTCGACACTCTACCATTTCAACCGGTATAAGGCCGCCACCATTTCCGCGTCTCTGGCGGAGGGAAAGACTGTCGGTGACGGTATCAAGGCCATGCAACGGATCGCCAATCATCTGCTCGATCCCAGCTTCCAGACGGCCTTGTCCGGGGCCTCGCGGGACTATGCGGAAAGCTCTTCGAATATCGTCTTTGCCTTTGTGCTGGCGCTGGTACTCATCTATCTGGTGCTGTCAGCGCAGTTCGAAAGCTTCAGAGATCCGCTGGTGATCATGGTGACCGTGCCGCTGGCGCTGGCCGGGGCGTTGTTAAGTCTTTGGGTCTTCCATCAAACGCTGAATATCTTCTCGGAGATCGGGATGATCATGCTGATCGGACTGGTGACGAAGAACGGCATCCTGATCGTCGAGTTCACCAATCAGAAACGCCAGCAGGGCATGCCGAGGAAGCAGGCAGTGATAGAAGCGGCGTCACAGCGGCTGCGGCCCATCCTGATGACCTCGCTGGCGACCTCGCTGGGCGCGTTGCCTATTGCCATGAGCCTTGGAGCGGCGGCCACGAGCCGTATACCGCTTGGCATCGTCGTGGTAGGCGGGATCCTGTTCTCGCTGATCCTGACCTTATTCGTGATCCCGGCGATGTATACGATCATCTCGCCTAAACACAAGGCGCACCTGGCCGAATTGACAGAGAAAATATGAGAAAACAATATTTGGTCCTGCTCGCGTCGACCTTATCGGCGCTGATCCTTCAGGCACAGCCGCTGACGCGTGATGAAGCAGTGCGCATCGCATTGAAGAACAACCTGGGCATCGAGCTGGCGAGGAATATCGTCGCCATCGCCTCCACGAACAACAGCTATGGGATTGCCGGCGGTCTTCCCGTAGTAACAGGCAGCATCACCGACCAGGAAAACTCCCCCAGCTTCAGACAGGTATATTCCAACCCTGCAAGCAACAAATCCAGCAATAACGCCTTTTCCAACAACCTGTCGGGCGGCATCAACGGCTATATGCTGCTGTATAACGGTCAGCGGGTGGTCAACGCCAAGCGACAGCTGAATACCGTGGAAGCCCAAACGCGGCAGGTGCTTAGCTCCCGGGCGCTGCTCCTGGTCAATAACGTATTGCTGAAATACTATGACGTCGTCCGGCAGCAGAGTTATGCGAAGACCCTCCAGTCCTCCATCGACGCGCAGAAACAGCAACTGGCGATCGTTCAGGCGCAGCAGAGCGTCGGCCTGGCCAACAATGCGGACCTCTTTCAGTCGCAGGTCGATCTGAACACGCAGATACAGAACCTGCAGGCGCAGCAGCTGGTAATCGACCAGGACAAGACCGATCTGCTGACCCTGATGACATTGAACCCCGACTCGGCGATTGTCGTGGAGGACACGATTCTCATCGACCGGACGATCCAGCTGTCCGGCATCCTTAGCGCCGTGCAGGACGCCAACCCGGACGTCATTACCGCCAATATGCAGATCACCGTCAACCAGTATATTGAAAAACAGGTGGGCGCGTTGCGATACCCTTCGCTCAGCATGACCGGGGGCTATAATTACAGCCGGACCAACAATTCGAGCGCCTCGCAATACAGTCCCTTGTTCAGCCTGAATTACGGACCCTATGTCGGCGTGACCCTGAGCATACCGATCTTCAATGGGAACATCTATCGCAAACAGCAGGAGATCGCCGGCATCAATACGAAGAATGCCCGGCTGGTCAGGGATACGCTGTTGCTCGGCTATACGGCGAACGCGGTAAAGAGCTGGCAGGCTTACAACAACAACCTGCAGCAGGTGGAAACCGCCAAAGCCAATTATGACCTTTCGCGAAAGCTGCTGGACCTCGTCATGCAGAAGTTCCAGCTGAAACAGGCAACGATCGTGGAGGTAAAGAATGCCCAACAAAGTTTCGAAAGTGCGGGGTTCCTGCTGGTCAATGTGAGCTATGCGGCAAAGGCGGCTGAGATAACGCTGCGCAGGTATGCGAACCAGCTTGTGCAGTGAGGCCGGCGCTGGCCGGCTAAAACAACGTTTGAACCCCGTACATGATCTTGTTCTCGTGTTCGAGCAGCCATTTTTTTCGCCAGAGACCGCCGCCATAGCCGACCAGGTCCTTTTTGGACCCGATGACGCGGTGACAGGGTATCACGATAACGACGTTATTCCGTCCGTTGGCGGCTGCCGCGGCGCGGATAGCCCTGGTATCACCGAGCCGGCGGGACAGTTCGAGATAGCTGAGCGTTTTTCCGAAGGGAATAGCCATCAGCTCGTTCCACACCCGTTGCTGAAAGGGCGTACCGCCCTGGCAGATGGGGAGGTCGAAGACGCGTCGCTGTCCCTGGAAATACTGGATCAGCTGTTCGATACACTGGATGACCATGGGTGTAACAGGTCCCTGGAGATCGGGGCGGCGCAGCTCGAACTCTTCGAGATGGTCGACAAAGCTGATCTCGCTGATATAGGTATCCGTGCCGCCGATGCGGAGTAATCCCAGCGGGGACTTGTAATACGTACACGAGATGTCCAGCGCAGTCGCCATAATACGGTTTTGGGAGGTTTGGGATCAGCCGATCTTCCAGCCGTTGCCGACCTTTTGTCCGGCGTCAATAAAACTACTTCTTTTTTGTCAGTATACACACTTCCGGAAATTCCTTAACTTTCGCATTCGTATCGTAAACTAAAATATACAAGAATTATGAAACGTACAGCAACAGCCGTTTGGAACGGCTCGGGAAAAGAAGGAAAGGGCCAATTGACGACGCAAAGCACGACCCTCAGCAAGACACAGTATTCTTACAAGACGCGTTTCGAGGATGGAGTAGGAACCAACCCGGAAGAGCTGATCGGCGCCGCTCATGCGGGCTGCTATGCGATGGCGCTGGCGTTTGCGCTCCAGAATGCAGGGTTTACGGCAGACAGCCTGGAAGTTACCGCTACGATCAATTTCGAAACAGCGACTCCACCGCCGACCATTACGCAATCTGCGCTGGTGGTGAAAGCGAAAATACCGGGGATCACCGATGAGAAGTTCCAGGAGCTGGCCAAAGGCGCCAAAGAAGGATGCCCGGTCAGCAGGGTGTTGAAAGCCGAGATCTCGCTCGATGCGAAGCTGGTATGACGATCCCGGGTTGTGCGAAGGCCGCAAGCGGCCTCCTGCAATTAATTAGCAATTTTTAGCACCCCCGGGTGCTTTTTTTATTGTCGCGTTAGTGTAACTTAGACACCATGAGCACAAAAAGAACGAACCGAACATCGCGTCGCGGATTCATTCGTGATGCATCGATGGCCGCTAGCGGCATCATGATCGTCCCCAGGCATGTTTTAGGCAGGGGCTTTCTCGCACCCAGTGACCGGTTGACGCTTGCCGCGATCGGCGCGGGCGGTAAAGGCGCCGACGATCTTAGGAACTTTTATGGCAGCGGAAAGGTAGATGTTGCCTTTTTATGCGATGTCGACGACCGGCAGGCTGCGGGCTCCATCAAGACGTATACGAAGGCGAAGTATTACAAGGATTTCAGGGAGATGCTGGAAAAGGAGCACCGGCATTTCGATGGGGTGTCCGTTTCTATTCCCGATAACTGTCATGCAGTGGCGGCGATGGCCGCGATGCAGCTGGGCAAACACGTCTATGTTCAAAAACCCATGACGCATGATATCTATGAGGCGAGGATGATGACGGAGGCGGCCAAACGCTATAAAGTGGTTGCGCAGATGGGTAACCAGGGTTCCTCCGGCGATGGGGTGCGGCTGATGCAGGAATGGTACAATGCCGGTCTGATCGGCGACGCCACCGCCATCCATGTGTGGACCAACCGGCCCGTGTGGCCGCAGGGTGGTCCCAAGCCGACCACAAAGGACGAGATCCCCAAAGAGCTCGACTGGAATCTCTGGCAGGGCCCGGCCGCAGCCGACGAATATCATAAGGAATTCCTGCCTTTTAACTGGCGAGGCTGGTGGGCGTATGGAACTGGCGCGCTTGGCGACATGGGTTGCCATCTCATAGACCCGGCCTTCAAGACCGTCGGGCTGGGATATCCTTCCGAAGTGGAATGCAGCATGAGCACACTTTATGAGGTCATGTGGACGCCGTTGGCGCATCCCGACAGCTGCCCTGTCAGTTCCTCGGTCAAAATGAAATTTCCGGGAAAACCCGGCAAACCGGATGTGGCCCTTTATTGGATGGATGGCGGGCTGCAGCCGGAACGTCCGGACGAACTCGGACCCAACGAGCAGATGGGTGGAAGTGATGGCGGCGTGATCATTACCGGAACCAAAGGCAAAATGATGTGCGGTACTTATGGCGCCAAACCGACCCTATTGCCGACGTCGCGTATGCCGGAGACGCTGAGTGTGCCGAAGACGCTGGCGCGTGTGCCGGAAGGGCATTATGTGCAATGGGTGAATGCCTGTATCGCCGGGTATGGTCAGAAGGAGTTGAGCTCTCCTTTCGACTATGCGGGTCCGCTGACGGAAACGATCCTGATGGGCAACCTGGCGTTGAGAAGCTACAATTTGAAGGATGCGAACGGCCATTTCCCCGGAAGAAAGAAATTGCTTTGGGATGCGCCCAGCATGAAGATCACCAATTTCGACGAAGCCAACCAGTACGTCAAACGGAATTACCGTCAGGGCTGGAAGTTATAAAAAAAAGGGCCGCAAGGCCCTTTTTTGTGTATATCAGCGTTGGATTAGCGACGATCTTCATAGAGGCGGAAATACAAAGCCTTCCGCAGGGAAACATAGGCTGCCCGCAGGTCGCCTTCAGCCTGTGCCTTGCGACCACCGAAATCATCCGGCGCGTCGTGCAAAGCCTGCATCGATTTTTCAATGTCGTGCATGGCCCTGGCGATATTGGGGTGGGCGGCTTCTTCCTGCCGCATCAGCTGTGCTTCGCGCGGAGCGGGCGGTCTGCTGCCGATGATCACTTCGATAGCGATGCGGGGAGGCTGCGCATAGGAAACTGCAGTCGTGAACAGCACGATAGAGAGGGAAAATACTAGTTTCTTCATGATTTTTTAATGGTTGGTTCGCGGAAAAAACGAGACGCCGAATTCCTTTATTGCAAGTGAATTGTTAACGGGCGACCAGCCGGTCTTTTATCAGGCGCCCGTCCTTTTATTCGTTGAGGAGCCTCGCGAGATCGAGCAGTTCTTTTTGTTTGTATGCATTGCGCTCATCTTCAAAGCATTTGCTGTATTCTTCGAGCGCAGTCTGGATGATGCGATAGTGGGAGAGGGGTTTGAAATAAGAGGCGACGGGCGGAACGGATATCCGTTTGAAATAGCTGTCCACATCCTTATGCGAAAACACCTGTCCGCTGGTGGGATCGATAAAGAATTCAATCCGCTGCATCGGGCTCAGCTTTTCCGGGTTCTCGTCATAATAGGGTTTGATATAGGCCAGCACGAACTGGCGCGGGATATTGATGGCCTTTACCGGTATGTCCAGCAGCTCGCAGAGCAGCAGGTAGAGGATGCCGTTCGTGATCGAATTGCCGCGTTTGGTTTCGATCAGCTTGTTGATCAGGAACTCCTCGGAATGCTGATAAGCTACTTCGGTACCCTTAAGTCCATAATAGTTGTATAGAATGCTGGTGACGATATGCACCTGCTCCAGCGGCGTGAGATAGCTGTTCAGTTCGAGCCATATGTTCCGGCGAAGCTTTTCCACTTCATGCAATACCGGCGTGGTCACCAGTTCGGGATACTGGAATTTGGCGATTAGCAACGACGCGGTGAGGAGGTCCTGGTAGCTGCTGCTTTTCCAATGCAGAAAATCTTCAGTGAGATCGGAATAATGCAGCTTGTGGATCAGCAGTTCGATACGTTCCTGTACTTCGCCGCTGATGGTGTTCTCCCACAGGTTCTCGAGATTGGGGATGATGCCTCTTCCGTAACTGACGATACGGTTGCTGACGGAATTGAAAACTTCCTGGTCGGGGTCATCGATCAGATGAAACAACGCTAATATTTCCTTGTTCTCCTGCATGGGTTCACGGTCCTTCCCGGACACAAAGGTAAGATCGGGGAAGTTTAGTAGAGTTTAGTGGGTTTATTATCCACACTAACGCCATAATTGTTCATTAAATTGCATGCCACAATCGGACGGGCGCCGACTGTCCGACAGAGGGCCCAGGCAAAGGGCCGGGAGGCCGCCGGCTAACTGCCTTTTTTCCTACCCGGCACCCGCTTCGGCGGATTGGCCTTGACTTCTTCGATGATGGCTTTTACCTCGTCGAGCGAAAGATCGGCGGCTAAATCCTGTTTTTCCTTAGGCAGCCGGTAATTGCGAAGACCCTGTTTGATGTATGGACCATAAGGGCCGCGCAGCAATTGTATCTTTTCTTTTTCGAACACCTTGATCGTGCGCTGTTCCTTGGCCGCTCTTTTTTCGACGACGATGGGCATGGCCTGATCGAACGTTATCGTATAGGGATCGTATTCTTTTCCCAGCGAGTAGAATTTGCCGTCATGAGCAATATACGGACCGAAGCGGCCGATACTGACCGTCACATCTTTTTCTTCGAAAGGACCAAGATTCCGGGGCAATCGGAACAGTTCCATCGCCTCGTCGTAGCTGATCGTCTCGATGCTTTGGGTATTCTTCAGTTTGGCAAAACGCGGTTTCTCCTCATCGTTGACATCTCCGATCTGCACCATCGGACCATAACGTCCCATCCGCGCAACGACCTTTTTGCCGCTTTCCGGGTCGATGCCCAGCTCTCTTTCCCCTTTGATCCGTTCGGCATTTTCGATCGTGTTCTCCACATCCCTTTTGAAGGGGTTATAGAAATCATCGATCATTTTATTCCATTGCATCTTGCCCTGGGCTACTTCGTCGAACTCTTCCTCGATGCGGGCCGTAAAATGATAATCCATGATGTCGTCGAAATACTGCTTGAGGAAGTCAGTCACCACCAGCCCAAGATCGGTGGGGAATAATTTGGACTTCTCGGCGCCGGTATTCTCCTGTTCGACGAGCTTGCCGATATGGTCGTTTTCAAGGACAAGGATGCGAAATTCCCTTTTCGTCCCTTCCTTATCTCTTTTTTCCACATAGCCTCTTTTGAGGATGGTGGAAATGGTCGGCGCATAGGTAGACGGCCGTCCTATGCCCAGTTCTTCCAGTTTTTTGACCAGCGAGGCTTCGGTATAGCGGGGTTGCGGCCGGGAGAATCGCTCGACCGCGCGCATCTCTTTAAGGGGCAGCTGCTGGTCCACCTTTAATGGCGGAAGCATGCTCTCCTGCCCGTCGTCCTCGCTGATATCGTCTTCATCGCGGTCTTCCATATATACTTTCAGAAAGCCGTCAAATTTCAGTACTTCACCGGTAGCGGTCAGCTCTTCCCCCGAGGACGCCGAAGTCGGCCTGGCCGAAGGCCCTCCTTTTGCGACGGTGGAGATCCGGATCTTCGCAACCGTCTTTTCGAGCTCTGCATCGGACATCTGGCTGGCCATCGTGCGCTTCCAGATCAATTCGTACAGACGCCGGCAATCGGCATCTTCTACGGTAAGCGCATCCATATAAGTGGGGCGGATCGCTTCATGCGCTTCCTGGGCCGACTCGTTCCTATTCCTGAACCGGCGGGGTTCTACATAGTTCTCACCATACTGGCTGCGTATCTGCGCCGCGGCGGCGTCCATCGCCAGTTCGCTCAGGTTGACGCTGTCCGTACGCATATACGTGATCTTCCCGCTTTCATATAGCTTTTGGGCCAGCACCATGGTGCGGATGACCGAGTATCCCAATTTCCGGCTGGCCTCCTGCTGTAGTGTGGACGTGGTGAAGGGGGCAGCGGGGGTCTTTTTGCCCGGTTTGACCTGGATATCCGATACCGTATATCCGGCGCCGACACAGCTTTGAAGAAATTGTTCTGCATTTTCCGCAGAGGATTGCTTTTTGCCTTCGGCAGAAAAAGTGACGTTTTTTCCACTGATATCCCTGGCTGTGAAAAGCGCTTCTATTTTAAACGAGCTTACGGGAACGAAAGCATTGATCTCGCGTTCGCGTTCGGCGATGATACGAACGGCCACGCTTTGCACCCGGCCGGCGCTCAGGTTGTTCTTCATGCTCATCTTCCGCCATAACACAGGGCTGAGCTCGAATCCTACGATCCTGTCCAGCACGCGGCGGGCCTGTTGCGCATTGACGAGGTTCATGTCCACGGTGCGGGGACGTTTGACGGCCGATTGGATGGCGGGTTTGGTGATCTCGTGAAAAACGATGCGTTTGGTGGTTCCGGGATCGAGGCCAAGCACCTCGCACAGGTGCCAGGAAATGGCTTCCCCTTCCCGGTCCTCGTCAGTCGCGAGCCAGACTTCGCCCGATTTCTTGGCGATAGATTTCAACTCCTTGACAACCTTTTCTTTATCTGCCGGAACGATATAGCGGGGGCGGTAGTTGTTCTTGATATCGATACCCATATCGTCTTTCTCGAGATCGCGGATATGACCATAGCAGCTTTTTACCTCAAAATCGTCGCCCAGTATCTTTTCAATGGTCCTGGCCTTTGCCGGAGACTCCACAATTAATAAGTTCTTAGCCATTTGTTAGTATAAAAGGGTTTAAATCAAAGCCGGACTTGTCGTCTTTGGCCCACCCGTCAAGCCTGCAAGTTTAATGTATAACGTCGAAACTAAAAAATCAGTGGCCTGACCGACTCCGCCGGTCAGAGAAAATGGATGTTTTTTTTGCAATGGTTATCAAGGGCTTAAATCTGGTCAAAATGCCCTATTTTCATATCCAAATCCTGTACTGTGGCGGGTTCCCTTTCCTACACCATATTCTCCCTGGGCGACTCTGCCGTTACCTTAGATATTGGCAATTGCATTGACGAACAATACAATATCAGGGCGCTGGCCCTTCATGACTGGCTGCAGGCGCATCGCTTCCCCGGCATACTCGACATTATAATAGCCTACAGTTCGGTGTCGGTCTTTTATGATCCCGCCATCATTCAACCTGCCGAGCCGGATAAATGCGAGACCGTGTTTTCATTCGTGCGACGTTGGCTGGAAGGCGCCTGGCAGGAGGTCAGGCGGGAAGGGCATCCGGCCCCTGCCTCCGATGGGCGATCCATCCGGCTGCCCGTTTGTTATGAAGCGGCGTATGCACCCGACCTGGAATGGGTGTCGCAGCAGACGGGATTGTCGCGCGAGGAGATAATCCGAATCCATTGTGCCGACAGCTACCGCGTATATATGATCGGTTTCCTGCCGGGTTTTTCTTACATGGGTCGGTTGGATCGACGGCTCCAGCTGCCCCGGAAACGGCAACCGGTGAATGTCGTCGCAGGCGGCGTAGGTATTGCAGGGTTACAGACCGGCGTTTATCCGTTGAATAGTCCGGGCGGCTGGCAGATCATCGGCAGGACGCCTGTGAGATTATTCGACCCCGGAATGGACCCGCCCGTCCGTTTTCAGACCGGGGATCATGTACAATTCTACCCGGTTTCCGCAGAGGAGTTCGGCAGGATCAGGGCGTCCGAAATAGTAAGCCCTTTTGTATAATCAGTGATGGCATTGATCCGTTAATTCAGTAGCTTCGGAACCTCCGAAAAAAACACTCGCCTGTAGCCTATTTGAACGGTTGCTCAGCCCTTCCCTTACTCTCAAATAGTAACACTTATGGCTTTCTCCATTATTAAACCCGGTTTGCTCGATACGATACAGGACATGGGCAGACAGGGATTCGGTAACTGGGGCGTCAGTCCTGGGGGAGCGATGGATGGCTATGCAGCGCAAGTGGCCAACTTGCTGGTTGGTAATGACAGACGGGAAGCGGTGATCGAAATTCATTTTCCCGGGCCACAGATCCTTTTCGAACAGAACACGTTGATCGCTATTACCGGCGCCGATTTTTCTCCGACGGTCAATGACGAGGTCATTCCCCGGTGGCAGCCCGTGGTGGTCAGGAAGAACACCGTGCTGCATTTCCCCGCGCTAGTCGAAGGGGGAAGATGTTACCTGAGCGTGCATGGAGGGTATTGTCTGAAGAAATGGCTGAACAGCAATAGCACCAGCCTGAGGGCCGGCGCCGGCGGGTGGGGAGGATTGCCGCTAAAGAAGGGTGACGAGCTTCCTTTCAATGAAAGTCATATCTATTTTGCCGGGTTGCTGAAAGAAGAAAGCAATTTCGAAGCGCTGCCCTGGCGCGTGAACACTGAAAAGATCTATCAATTCCCCCACGAGATCGGATTTCTCCCCGGGAATGAATGGGCGCTGTTATCCGACGCGGCCCGGCATGCCTTCCTGGAAAATAATTTCATCATCCATCCTTCTTCCGACCGGATGGGCTATCAGTTGAGCGGCGTCCCATTACAGCTCGAGACGCCGGTCGAGCTCGTTTCTTCAGCGGTTAGCTTTGGTACCGTACAGCTGCTCCCCAGCGGACAGC